>Ga0105044_10000854_pt1 | contig 39042 bp, 38 predicted proteins | sample MAT01_FD_78092 | JGI IMG/M metagenome (GOLD analysis project Ga0105044, IMG submission 78092) | Freshwater microbial communities from Lake Fryxell liftoff mats and glacier meltwater in Antarctica - MAT-01 | ecosystem: Environmental > Aquatic > Freshwater > Ice > Liftoff microbial mat | place...
AGGACACCCTGGAGGTACTCCACCATCCAATCGATGGCCACCAGCTCGGCGTCGTAGTGCTCGCCCAGGCCGTACTCGTGGGCGACCTTGTCGACGCCGTCGTAGTACGCGTACACGAACGGCTCGCCGGCCCGAAGGAGCCGGGCCACCTCGATGGCCAGGGTCGACATGGTGCGATATCCCACGAAGCGACTCGAACGCAGGTGGGCGCGGCTGAATCCCGAGTGCTCGAACTCCGCTCGGACCACGATGGGCGGCCGCTGATGGCAGAACGGTTCGCACGCCCCGATCGACTCCGGGTCGATGGAGTGCCGTGCGTCGCCACGGCCGGTCGTCCATCGCAGCACGTTGAGGACCTCACGGCCTTCGGCAATTCGATAGCCGACGACCCCGTGCTCGCCCGGCGTGGTCCCCGTGGCGATCGAGGTGAGCGCAGTCGCAGTAGTGGTCGGCGCCACCGTGGTGATGCGCGACGCGCTCATGGCCGCGAGGCACGGCGCGTGGGCCAACCTCGTCTGGAACTGGTCCCAGCCGAGACCGTCGAGCACGAGCAGCACCACCTGATCGGCATCGAGCGCCACCGTCGGCATCCAGGTCGGGACGCGATCGGGGTCGTCGAGCAGGACAGGCACCACGTTGGAGACGCACGCTCCGGCGTAGTCCGGCAGGACCAACTCGGGGCGCGGCCCGCCCGCCGCGCCCAGCGGGTCAACCGCCTCAGTGACCGCAGGTGCAGTGTCCGTGACCACACGCTAACCCCCGGCTGGTCACTCGCCACGCCCGGGGGACCCGTACCATGACTCCCTGTGAAGGTCTCGACCCGGGGTGACTATGCCAGCAGGGCGCTGCTGTCACTGGTGTTGCACGCCGATGATGGTCCCACGTCGGTCCGGGACATCGCCGAGCGGACCGCCCTCCCGCAGCCCTACCTGGAGCAGATACTCCTCGCCCTGAAGGGCGCCGGGCTGGTCCGATCCAAGCGCGGGGTGGGCGGCGGGTACACCCTGGCCCGCGACGCCACGGAGATCACCCTGGCCGAGATCGTGTCGGCCGTGGACGGTCCCATCCAGGCAGGTGACTTCGGTCGACCCCACACCAACGGCGCGTGCGATCACGAGGGTCAATGCGTGCTGCTGGCCATCTGGGGTGACGTCGGCGAACGGATGCGGACCGCCCTCGAGGGCTACAGCCTGGCCGACCTGGCCTGCATCACCCGGGGGCTGTCCCCGTGGCCCGGCGAGACCTGAGGTCGTCCAGCACCGCCTGGAGGTCGTCGGGGAGCGCTGCGTCGAAGGCCGTGGGCTCGCCGGTCAACGGATGATCGAACCGGAGGTGACCGGCGTGCAGGAACGGCCGGCTGATCCGTAGAGACGGTCGCTCCCCGCCATAGGTGTCGTCGCCGATGACCGGGCGGCCGATCGATCGCAGGTGCACCCGGATCTGATGTGTCCGCCCAGTCTCCAGCTCGCAGGTCAGCCGGCTGATCGGATGAGGATCATCGAAGGTCTCGTCGACCACCACGTGAGTGCGCGACGCGCGTCCGTCGGCGGCGACAGTCATGGTGAGCGGATTGTTGCGGGACCGGCCGATGGGCGCATCGATCGTGGTGCGGGTGGTGTCCAGGTGCCCCCAGACCAACGCTGCGTAGCGCCGGGTCACCTCGTGGGTGGACAGCTGTCCGACCAACTCGTCATAGGCGTTCGGAGTGCGTGCCACCACCATGAGCCCGGACGTTCCCTTGTCCAGACGGTGGACGATCCCCGGTCGGCGAGGCTCTCCCACCCCCGCCAGCTCCGGGAAGAGGGCCAAGAGGCCATGGACCAGCGTCTCGCCCGAATGCCCCGCTCCCGGATGCACCACCAGACCGGGCGGCTTGTGGATCACGATCACCTCATCGTCGACAAACCGCACGTCCACCGAGACGCTGGGATCGGCCACGGGAAGCTCTTCAGGGATGACGGGCGAGGCCGTCACCTCGATCCGTTGGCCGGCTCGAACCCGGTGACTGGGTTTGTGGACGGTCCGACCGGACAGCAGCACGGTCCCCGCCGCGATGGCGCCAGATGCCTCGGCCCGGGTGCACTCGCAGATCATGGCCACCAGGCGGTCGATCCGCTCGCCATCCATGGCCTCCGGGATCTCGACGTCGATCACGGGGCGTCGGTGTTGTCCGGGGCAGGCCGTACCGTCGGAGGCGATTCGACCGTGGGAGGCGGTTCAGCCGCGGCATCAGGTTCAGGCGGGGCTACTGACTCCTCGGTCGGCGCCACGGGGGTCTCCGGCGTTCGCCAGGTGATGATGGCCAGAAGGATGCCGCCCGCCACCACCGCGGAATCAGCCACGTTGAAGGTCGGCCACCACGATGTGTAGAGAAAGTCCACCACCGCACCACGCATGAAACCGGTGGGGTTCCCGGGAATGGGAGCGCGGAACAGGCGGTCCCACACATTGCCGAGCGCTCCGCCCATGACCACGCCGACGACGACGTGCGCCCACCGGGACGACAACGACCGTGAGAACCAGGCAAGTCCCAGCACGATCCCGACGGCCACCACACCGATGATCGGACCGCCTCCGGAGAACTTCGAGAAGGCCATTCCCTGGTTGAAGGCCAGGCGGAACTCGACACCCAGCGCCACCTCGATGGAACTGCCGTCCGACAGCCGGCCGACCGCCCAGTCCTTCGACCACTGATCCAACACCAGGACGACGGCCGCCGACGCGGTGATCAGAACTGGACGTGAGAGTGCCATGGGTTCATGTCACCTGCGGGTGAAGCCGCCGACCTTGTGTTCGACCCGCTCCGTGGCCCACGCGATGGCCTTGAGGCGTTCCCGAGGGATCGGAGTTCCGGAGACCCGGCAGATGCCATAGGTGCCGGCGTCGAGGCGGAGCAAGGCCCGGTCAATCTCCTCCACCGCAGCGGCCGCCTGAGCCGAGAGGGTCAGATCCCGCTCGCGTTCCACCGCCAGGCTGTCGCCCTCACCTGACTCCTCATCGAACTGGACGTCTCCCGGTTCCAGGTTCTCGGTCAGCGATCGGGCTTCGGCGAGGAGCGCCTCCGACGACGCCTGATAGGTGGCACGCTCGGACAGCAGGAGCTCACGCTGACTGGCCAGGAATTTGGCATCGAAGGGCGACGCCGGCTTCTTGGCGGGAGCCTTCTTGGCGGGAGCCTTCGCGGCGGGAGCCTTCGCGGCGGGCACAGGAGTTGCTGTCTTGGCGGGAGCCTTCTTGGCGGGCACTTGGGCTGCTGCTTTCTTGGCCGGAGCCTTCGTGGCGGGAGACTTCGTGGCGGGAGACTTCTTCGTGCTCATGGCACCCCCTCGGTCGGACTCGCCTGACCGTCGGCAGAAACGAGTTACAGAGACTAGCCACGATCGGCCGGAGGTCCTGCGACCGACCCCAACGGACCCCACAGCCGGGGACTCAGCGGCGCCGGAATCGGCGTCCGCTCGGCACGTCGGCGTCGAAGAACGCCCCCATGGCCGATTCGTCGTCCACGGCATCCTCGGGCGTCAGTTGCTGCTGAGTTTCGCCAGCCTGCTCAGATTCGATCGGCGCCACGGCATCCCCGACCGGATCGTCAGCGACCAGGTCAGCCTCCACATCGCTCCAGCTGCCAGGACCCCACGGATCGGAACTGGTGCCGTCAGGTACTCCCTGTACGACCGCAACGTCTTGATCCGGGACCGACACCGCCGCCACCGAACCGGTGGGATAAAAGGGCGAGGCAACGGGAGCAGCGGTCTGATCCGGAGCGGCCGGTGGAGCGGCCGGATGCGACGGCGGACTGAACGTGGGGATCGGGGCTGGCGCCAGCGCTCCTGGATCCTGCACGATCTGACGGAGTTGATCTGCCACCGCCGAGATGTTCGAACGCTGCGAGGCGAGGTACATCTCGAGGGCGTTGGCCGACGACGAGAGCGTCCGAAGGCTCTCCTCGAGCAGGCCGATCTCGGTCTCTCGTTCTGATCGTTGCGCCGCGAACTCGGCGTCCGCGTCCCGCTTGGCCGACGTCAACAACTCGTTGCGCTGGGCCTGGGCGTCGGCCACGGCCGCGTCCGCGTGCGATCGAGCGTCGCTGACCATTTTCGCCGCCTCGGCCCTCGCCTCGGCGATTGCCGCCTCAGCAGTCCGTTTGGCCAACGTGAGCGTTCGGGTGGCCTGCGCGATCTCCTCGTCGTCGGTCATCTCGGCCGTGGCGATCGGTTCCGGCGACACCACGGGAGCGGCCGCTGTCCTCGAGCGCTCCTCGGCCAACATCACGTGGGCCCGCTCGAGATCCTCGGACAGGACCTGGTTCTCGTTCAGCAGTTCAGACAGCGTGGCTCCGACCCGCTCCAGGAAGTCGTCGACCTCGTCCTGGTCGTAGCCACGGAACTTGTCCGAGAAGTGGATCTGCGCGATCAGCTGTGGCGTGACGTCCATGCTCTCAGCCTAGAGGTCGTCGGTCGGCCGAACTGTCGTTGCCCGGTCTCAGCAGACGATCGGCATGAGCAGCAGTTGCACCCCGAGCAGGACCACAATGGGGGTCAGGTCCAGCATCATGGCCCCCATTCGGAGAGGTGGAATGATCCGTTGGAGGGGAACGAACAGCCAGTCGGTCGCCTGAGCCACCAGCCGGTTGACCGTGGCCAGCGCCCCGCCGGGCTCGGCCGGGAACCAGCTCAGCACGATCCGGGCGAAGATCACGAGCACGAAGAGTTGCAGCGCGCCGCAGAGGATGTCCATATCAGCAGTTGTTCCGCTCTCGAAGGGGGATCAGGAGGATGGGGGGATCGGTCTAGTCCGTGAACGACGTGAAGTCGCCCCGCTTGAGGAGCTGGCGATCTTCGGCCGACACATCGACACCGGCCGGGCACAACAGGTAGGTCCTGCTCCCCACCTTCTCGACCCGTCCCGACACGCCGAACGCCACGCCGCTGGTGAAGTCCAGGAGGCGTTGGCCCAACTCGGTGTCCACAGCCTTCAGGTTCACCACGACGGGGCGACCCTTCTTGACGTGAAGCCCAATGTCCTGGGCGTCGTTGAACGCCGTCGGAGCGAGGACTCGGGGCGTGGCGCTGGACTGACGGGGAAGCGGACGCACGACGGCACGACCCGGGCCGTCCGTCACCGGTGCCGCCACCGCTCGGGACACACCGTTGGCGGGAAGCACCGTCACTCCGGCCGTGTCGTTGTCCTCCCACGAGTTCGACGGCGGCGCAGCGGCCACGGCGCCCGGACGGCGGCGCAGGGTCGGTTGCGGTGTCTGCGCCACATCGAGCTCGTCGTCGACCTGGTCGTCGTACTCGTCGTCGTCGTACTCGTCGTCGTAGCGATCGGCGGAGTCCTCGGGGCCCAACCCCAACCAGGACATTCCTTTTCGAACCATTCCAGCCATTCCGACCTCCTCGCCCTGTCTCTTCGGCCCTGTCGCTTCGGCCCGGACTCTCGGCCCGGTCTCACGGCGGCCGCGAACAGTCTCGCACGAAGGAGCACCGGTCGCGTGCCAGCCCGCCAGGACCTCAGCCGACCCGGGACCCGAACAGCGCCGTGCCCAGCCGCACCATGGTCGATCCTGCGCCGACCGCCGACTCCAGATCGTCGCTCATCCCCATCGAGCAGTCGGAGAGTCCGAGGCGGTCGGCCGCTGCCCGGAGGCGTCGGAAATGAGCCTCGACCGCTCGTTGGCCGGCATCGGCCACCGGAGCAGCCACGGTCATCAGGCCACGGACATCCAGCCCGGCATCGACTCCGCCGGCCACCAGCGCCTCGACCTCGTCCCACGCACAGCCCGAGCGATCAGGCAGTCCGGACCCGTCGACCTGGACAAGCACCGACGCGCCCGGCAGACGCCGAGCGACCTCCTGGAGCACGGTCGTGCGGTCGATGGTCTGGATCACCAAAGCCGACGCCCCGGCGAGCGACACCAGCTTGCGCACCTTGTTGGTCTGAAGGCCTCCGATCAGGTGCCACACCACACCCTGCGGCGAATCTGGCGACCCCGAGAGCCCGGAGTGCTTCTCGAGGAGCTCGGGGACGTAGTTCTCACCCAGATCTGCCAGCCCAGCAGCGAGCGCAGCAACGCAGGTCGATACCGGATGACGTTTCGTCACCCCCACGATTCGGATGTGGTCCCCGCCACCCGCAGCCCGGATCCGTTCGCGCACCGACCCGAGGCGATCCTCGATCAGAGCGACTTCGGCCGTTGCGAACTCACTCACGACCCGGCCAACCAGATCAGCGACGCCTGCCGGCCGGTGTCACGTCGCGCCCGCCACGAGAAGTACCGGGGATCTCCCGTCTCAGTGGTGGCGGTGGCGGTGCACTCGACGCTGGCCCGCACTGCGGTCGGGGCCACCCCGACCTCGCCGAGTGCTGCGATCACGCCGGCCCCGAGGTCGAGGGCCGGCCGGCCCTCGAGCGTGGCCGCCACGAGGTCCGGGCCGTACCTCAGTGCCAACCGAGTGAGGTCGGCCCGCCCGAACTCGTACGCCCGCGGGCCGATGTGAGCTCCGATGTCCACGCACAGCCGATCAGGCGCCGCTCCCAGGCGGACCATGGCCGCAACGGTGGCCTGGACCACCCCGGACTCCAGACCCACCCAGCCGGCATGGGCCACCCCGACAACTCCCGCTGCTTCGTCGGCCAACAACACAGGTGCGCAATCGGCAGTGTGAACCGCCAGGACGGCGTTGGGCACCGCAGTGATGACGGCGTCGGCCGGGGCGCCAGCGTGCTCGCCCACCTGCGTGACGACGGCCACTTCGATCCCGTGGACCTGTTGGAGCCAGGTCCACTGCCCCGGGACGATCCGCGTCCGACGTTCGGCCAGTTCAGCCGGGTCGGAGCCGACGGCCAGATCGCCGTCCCGACGAGCAGTGAAGACCCGCCGGACAACCGGGCCCGCCACCGAGGACCTACTTCAGGAACGAGGGGACGTCGAAGTCGTCGTCGTCATCATCGTCGTCTGGCCCATCGTCGGCGAAGACGTCGGCCACCCGAGCCTCGTCACGCAGCCGGCTCGCTCGACGACCGGCGGGCTCCGCCGGACGGGGCTTGCCATCGTCCCATCGCTCGAAACCTGCTGCGATGACGGTGACCCGAATCTCGTCGCCGACCTCGTCGTCGATCACCGTTCCGAAGATGATGTTCGCCTCCGGATGCGCCACCTCGTGAATGACCGTGGCGGCGTCGTTCACCTCGTGCAGGGACAGATCCGAACCGCCACAGATGTTCAACAGGATGCCCCGAGCCCCGTCGATGGCGGATTCCAGCAGCGGCGAACTGATGGCCTGGCGGGCTGCGCTGACGGCGCGACCCTCGCCCGAGGCGTACCCCACACCCATCAGGGCGGAGCCGGCATCGGCCATGATCATCTTCACATCGGCGAAGTCGGTATTGATGAGTCCCGGCGTGGTGATGAGGTCGGTGATGCCCTGCACGCCCTGCAGCAGGATCTCGTCAGCCATCTTGAACGCCGCCAGCATGGAAGTCTTGTCGTTGGAGACGCTCAGCAGACGGTCGTTGGGGATGACGATCTGGGTGTCGACCTTCTCCTTCAGCTTCGTGATGCCCTGGTCCGCCTGGACCGAACGGCGACGACCTTCGAACAGGAACGGACGGGTCACGACCCCGATGGTGAGGGCGCCCGCTGCTTTGGCGATCTCGGCCACCACGGGCGCACCGCCGGTTCCGGTGCCGCCGCCCTCGCCGGCGGTGATGAACACCATGTCGGCGCCCCGGAGGACCTCTTCGATCTCGCTCTTGTGGTCCTCGGCCGCCTGCCGGCCGACCTCGGGATCCGAACCCGCGCCCAGACCACGGGTGACCTCGCGACCGATGTCGAGCTTCACGTCGGCGTCGCTCATGAGCAAAGCCTGCGCGTCGGTGTTGATGGCGATGAACTCGACGCCCTTCAAACCGGCGTCGATCATCCGGTTGATGGCGTTGCAGCCACCGCCGCCGATCCCGACAACTTTGATCACCGCCAGGTAGTTCTGCGGTTGGTTGGCCATCGGCGACGTGCCTCCGTGTTGGGCGATCCGGTTGAGATCAGGTTGGTTGGTTCGAATCCCGCACGCGCGAGGTCGATCTCGACTGGAGGGTCATCCTAGGTGAACCTCCAGCTCAGGATCGCCTTTGTGTCCGTCGGCGTTCGTCCGGCCAGTCACCGGCACCCGGCCGATCGCTCCATGCGGGGGTCGGCCGGGACACGAAGATCGAGTCGTTGAAGGCAGTCCAGGGCCACCGCACCGGACAGCATCGTCTTGGCCGAGAGGAACTTCGCCTCGGCTTGCGTCGCGTCGCCGAGCTGCAGCAGGCCCTTGGCGCCAATGGCCATCTCGACCTCTCCGGCGTCGGTCACGGTGGCGGATCCGAGCCGAGGTACCAGGGACTTCGGGAGCGCAGCCACCATGGCGACCGCATCCCGGATGAGCGGACGGAGGCGACCGCCGACCTCGACCGCCGACGAAGACGGGATCGAGACGACCGGGACGTTCTGGGTCTCCCCCTCGGCCAGGGGCGGGGGCGGCCCCACCGCCAGCCCTCCCTCCACGATCACCATGGCGGTCTGCTCCCACGTGACAATGGCGGTCGGCCGACGCTCCACCACGGTGATGTCAACGGTCCGCGGCCACCGCCGCACCACCCGAGCCCGTTCGATCCACGGCTGGTCGGTCAGCCGTCGCGTGGCGACGGCCGGGTCGAGCAGCACCATGGCCTGACCGGTCCGAAGACCGGTCGCCCCGACCACTTCGTCGGTGGACAACCGCTCGGCCCCCCGGACCGTGATCGAACCGACCGCCAGGAGCGGGCTGAAGGCCGAAGCGACCACGCCGGAGAGCAGGAGGAACACGACCAGGATGGTCCGACGATTGCGGCGTCTCCGCCGATGGTTCCGCTGGCGAACCTGTGTTCGGCGAACGACGAATCGATCGGTCGGATCCGCCACGATGGGCAGCTCGGCATCGATCACCTCCAGTCGCGCGGTTCGGGGCAGCGCTCCCCCCGTATCGGTGTCGGTGCCGGTATCGGTGCCGGTGCCGGTGCCGGTATCGGTGTCGGTCACGCGCCACCGCCGATCGTCCCGACCGCCGAACGAGCCCGTACCCCGGCGCGTTGATGGTCGCTGAACCCCACGGTGCGGGTCTCGGTCACCAACTTCACTCCGGTGCGTCGCTCCACGGTGTCGGCCACATGACCCATGACGGCCAGCACGTCGGCTGCGCTGGCGCCCGGCTCGGTCTGGATGAAGTTCGAGTGCCTGGTGGACACCGATGCGCCGCCGATGGTGAAACCCGACAAGCCGGCCCGCTCGATCAGCCGACCGGCCGAGTCGCCGGGTGGGTTGGTGAACACCGATCCGGCGTTTGCTCCGCCCGGCTGATGCTGGCGACGCCAGGCCACGATCTCGGAGATCTCGGCCTCGGCCTCGGCCACCTTGCGCTCGATCAGCGACAGCGTCACGCCCGTGATCATCTCTGCCGGCCCGATGGTGCTGTGTCGGTACCCCAGTTCCAACGACGCGGCTGCCACGCTTCGAGTCTGTCCGTCAGAGAGGTCGACCAGGTGGACCTCCACCAGCGAAGCGGCCATGTCCGACCCGTGGCCGCCGGCGTTCATCACCGCGGCGCCCCCGATGGTGCCGGGCACCCCGACCGCCCATTCGAACCCGCCGAGACCCGCCGCCGCCGTCCGGCGGGCAGCCACCGGGAGGAGCACCCCAGCGCCGAGTCTGACCTGGTCTCCGTCGATGACGATCTCGTCGAGCGAACCGGTGGCTATCAGGCAGATCACGTCGTGCAGCCCGTCGGCGACCAGGAGATTCGATCCCCGCCCCAGGATGACCACCTCGGTGGCCAGACCATCGACGGCTGCTGTCCCTGCGATCTCGATCGCAACAGCGCAGAGCGCGTCGATCGAGCCCACCCCGACACGGACTGCGGCAGTTCCGCCGACCCGGTAGGTCGTGGCCGCGCCGAGCGGCGCATCGACCTCGACGTGCACCTCGCGGCCGTCGGCCAGGCCCAGGAGCCGACGGGTCACCTCGTCCCAAGCGGAGCCGGACCGGGGAGCGGTCACGTCGCTGCCCGTTCGGCCACGGCGTCACGGATCTCATCGACCCAGGACGTGAGGTCACCGGCGCCCAGGGTGAGGCACAGGTCACCCGGTCGCAACAGGCTCGGGAGATGACCGACCACGTCGTGGCGCGTCGGCAGGTAGAGCACGCGGGCGTCCGGCACGGCGTCCACCGCCGAGGTCATCACCATCCGCCCGGAGATCCCCGGCCTCGGGGCTTCCCCTGAGGCGTAGACGTCGGTGACGACGACCACATCGGAGCCGGCGAAGGCGGGTCCGAACGTCTCGCCCAACCACTCGGTTCGGCTGTACCGGTGGGGCTGGAAGACGACGACCAGGCGTCGATCCGTCACCGTCCTCGCCGCGCATACCGCCGCAGCGACCTCGCCGGGAAGGTGGGCGTAGTCGTCGATGAACCGCACTCCGCCGGCCTCGCCGCGTGGCTCGAACCGCCGGGCCACTCCCTGGTAGGTCCGCAGTGCGCCAGCAGCGTCGGCCGGCGTCACGCCGACTGCGGTGGCCGCCACGAACGCCGCTGTGGCGTTGCGGGCATTGTGGAGTCCTGGCAGCTCGATGCGCAGCCCGGTGGCCGCCTCAGCCGACCGAACCCACCACGACACTCCGTGGGCGTCTGCCGCCACGTCGACCATTCGGTGATCGGCACCCTCGGATGTCCCGTAGGAGATCACCCGATCGTGGCGGCGAAGCAGATCTGCCGAGCCGGGATCATCCAGACAGACGATGGTGACCCCGGTGGTCCCGTCCACGAACTCGTCGAACCGCTCGACCAGCGCTTCCCATGAACCGTGGTGCTCCAAGTGATCCGGCTCCAGGTTCGTGACCACGGCCAGCGATCTCGGCAGGCGACAGAAGGTGCCGTCGCTCTCGTCGGCCTCCACCACGAAGTCCGGTCCGGTTCCCCAACGCGCCCCCGATCCCAGCTGGTGGACCCGGCCGCCGATCACGTAGCTCGGATCCCGTCCCGCACCCTCCAGAGTGACGGCGAGCAGCGACGCGGTGGAGGTCTTGCCGTGTGTCCCCGCCACCGCGAGGCAGGGTCGGACAGCACAGATCGATGCCAGGATCTCCGCCCGGCTGAGGACCGGTATCCCCAGCTCGCGGGCGGCCCGGATCTCCGGATCGTCCGGGCCAACGGCTGTCGAAGCCGCCAGCGCAGCGACCCCGGAGACCTCGTCCGGGCGGTGACCCACCCAGGACACGATGCCGTCCGCTGCGAGCGACCGGGTCATCTCGTTGGCCACCCGGTCCGACCCCTGGACGCTGTGCCCCATGCCGGCGAGAACTCGGGCGATCGCCCCCATCCCGGCCCCCCCGATCCCCACGACGTGGATGCGTACCGACCGGCCGGAGAGGTCGAGGCCGGTCATGCGGCCACCTCGAGTACCAGCCGGGCGATGGCAGCGGCCGCATCGGGATGCCCCAGGCTTCTGCTCCGACGGGACATCTCGGCCCGGAGCTCCGCTGAGGCCAACATCGGGTCCAACACGGCGGCCAACGTGTCCGCCGTCAGGTCCTCGTCGGCCAGGAGCACCGCTGCACCCGCCGTCACCAGGATCTCTGCGTTGCGGCGCTGATGGTCACGCGGCGCGCCCGGCAGCGGAACGAGCACCGCCGGCACCCCGAGCAGGCAGAGCTCCCCGACCGTCGAAGCGCCGGCCCGACAGATGGCCACATCCGCCGCGGCCAATACCCGGTCCATGTGTTCCTCGTAGGTCACGAGCCGAACATCGAGCCGGCCGGCCACGCGCGGTCGGCCGGCCACCTCCGGCGCATCACGTCGGCCCGTGATGTGGTGCACGACGAGATCTTGGCGGTCCGACCACACGTCGCACAGCTCGACCACCGCCCGGTTCACCGAACGAGCGCCGAGCGAGCCGGTGGTGATCACGATCAGCAGTCGCCCGTCGCCGATCCCCAGATCGGCCCGGGCCGCGGTTCGAATCGCCGGGTCTCGCGCCGCCGCCAACATCTGGGGCCGAACCGGCATGCCGGTCACCACGGAGCGGGGCAGATCCACCCCGGCGGCAGACACCGCCGATGCCGCGGCCCAACGACCGACCAGACGATTCACCGCCCCGGCCACGGCGTTCTGCTCGGTCACCAGCACGGGCACGCGCCAGAAGAACGCGGCAATGCCGGCTGGGGCGGCCGCGTAACCACCCACGGTCACGACAACTCCCGGCCGTTGCCGGGCGAACCTGATGATGGTCCGCAGCGTCGCAGCGGCGACGCCGAGAACGGCGAGCACCGCGGCGGGACTCAACGTCCTGACCACCCCACGTCCACCGAACAGCGTGATGGCGTAGCCCTCGGCCGGAACGAGTTGTGCCTCCTGACCGCGGCGTGACCCCATGAACTGGATCGAGCGACGGGGGACTCCGGCGTCACGGAGTGCGGCGGCGATCGCCAGCGCAGGCACGACATGGCCGGCCGTCCCACCACCGGCGATCAGGACCGGCCGGTCACCCTTCATCGCTGGACGCGGCGGGTCCGCATCGGTGGACGAACGGCGGGGTTCCGGGCCACGTTCAACAGAATGCCCGCTGCGAACAACGTCAGCGTCAACGACGACCCTCCGTAGCTGACGAACGGGAGCGTGAGACCCTTGTTGGGCAGCACCCCGATGGCCACACCGATGTTCACCAGCGCCTGCAGGCCGACCCACGTCGAGATGCCGATGGCGATCAACATGCCCGAGGTGTCCCGTGCCCGACGCCCGGCGGTGATGCCGGCCACGATGAACAACAGGAAGGCAGCGAGCACCGCCAGGCAGCCGATCAGACCCAGCTCCTCGCCGATCACTGAGTAGATGAAGTCGGTGTGTGCCTCGGGCAGGAACCCCCACTTGGAGCGCCCGTTGCCCAGACCCACACCGAACACGCCCCCCGACGCGATCCCCACCCGCGACTGGATCACCTGCCAGCCGGCGGTGGTCTCCTGCTTCCACGGATCGACGAACGCCATCATGCGGGCCCACCGGTAGTCGCTGAAGGCGAGCACCACACCGATCACCGCCACCGGGATGGCGGCGAGCATCAGGACGTCGACCCGGGCGCCTGCCACCGTGAGCATGGCGAAGGTGATGGCCACGAGCAGCACCGCGGTCCCCAGGTCCGGCTCGAGGTAGATCAACAGTGCGAGCGTTGCCAGCACCATGCCCGCCGGAACGATCGTGGCTCCAACGTCTCGGATCTGGTCCATCCGACGGGACAGCAATCGGGCCAACCACAGGATCATGGCCAGCTTGGCGAGCTCCGACGGCTGGAACTGCGCGAGCTCCGGGCCGATCCAACGCCGGGAACCGTTGACCTCATGACTGATGCTGCTCGGGATCAGCACCACCACGAGCATGAGCGTGGTGACCCCCAGGATGGGCCCGGCCAAGCGGATCCACGTCCGGTAGGGCACGCAGAGCCCGATCATCAACATGACCATGCCCAGCCCGAGGAACACGCCCTGTCGCTGGAACCAGTACCAGCTGGAGTCGAACCGGCGGTCGGCGCGCACCGCCGAGGCGGACAGCACGAACACCAGGCCGAGCAGACAGAGCGCGACGATGGTGCCGAGCAGGGTCCAGAACAGCGGAGGCGAGGACGTCCCCTCGGCCACCACCCCGAAGCGGCGCTCGCGACGGGACGACCGGCGTCCCGCTCGGGCGGCGCGGGCCAACTCGCGTCGCTCCCGGCCACGAGGGCGCTGTGGCGCCTCGACCCGAGGCGGCCGCTGTCCCGGCCGGAGCCGGGCGGTCGGGTGCCGACGTCGGGCGTCGGTGATGATGACACTCATGGTCTGAGCAGCCCCCCGAGTTCAGTCCTGACGGCCGAGGCGAAGTCGTCGCCCCTCGCCGCGTAGTTCGGATACCAGTCGAAGGAGGCGCAGCCCGGGCTGAGCAGCACCACGTCGCCGGCCACGGCCAGTCGGCGGGCCGCTCGCACCGCCGCGCCCATGTCCACGGCGATGGCGGTGGGACGATCCCCGGCGCCCGACACCACTTCGTCGGCCGCTTCGCCGATCCCCACGACCGCCACCACGGACGGAAGGCGGCCGAGTGTGGAGAGGTCCAGGCCCTTGTTCCTCCCGCCGGCGATGAGGACCACTCGTCGGAATCCGGCCGCTGCGGCTTGGACTGCGTGCGGGGTCGTGGCCTTGGAGTCGTCGATCCAGACCACACCGTGTGACTCCCCGAGCCGCTCCACGCGATGGCGCAGCGGTCGAGTGGTGACCGCCGCGGCCGTCACCCCGCTCGACGTCGCACCGAGAGGCTCGGCGGTGGCCGCGGCAGCCAGCACGTTGGACACATCGTGGGGAAGGGACCGGGGCAGCTCATCACGCTCGCAGATGGCGGAGCCGTCGCCTCGTCGGAGCACCCCGTGGTCATCGACGTGGTAATCGGCCGGAGCCTGGAGTGAGTAGGTGACTCGACGGGCGCGAACAGTTGCTGTCGCAACTGTCTGGTCGTCGAGGTTCACCACTGCGACGTCGTCGGGATCCTGATCGGCGAAGATCCGGGCTTTGGCGTCCCGATAGGTGGCCAGATCCCTGTGGACGTCCAGATGGTCGGCCGCGAAGTTCAGCCAGGTCGCCACCCGCGGAGCGAAGTGACCGGAATGGGCCAGACGGAACGATGATGCCTCGACCACGAACACCGCTGCACCGGGCTGTTTGATCGCCTCGATGAGGGGGACCTCGGTGTTCCCAGCCGGCACTGCGTCGATTCCCGACGCCGTGAGCATCTGGGTGACAAGCATCGTGACGGTGGTCTTGCCATTCGTCCCGGTGATCGCCGCGATCGGTCGGTCGTCCCACTCCCCGGCCAGATCGAACTCGCTCAGAACGGCGGTGCCCAGCGACGCGGCCACGGTCATGGCGGGATGCGCATCCGGTAATCCGGGCGTCGGCAACAGCGCTCCGACCGAGCCGAGGAGCCGTTCGATGTCGGCCGCCGAGGGGTGTTGGCACTCCAGCCCGAGCACCGAGGCGAAGTCATCGGCGGACTCGTCCCTGCCGTCGTCGGCCAGTACGACGTCGAACGAACGCTCGATCAACGCCGTGGCCACAGCACGATTCGTGACACCCAGCCCATAGAGCAGGAACGGTCCACGGTCCCGGGCCTCGGTCACTCGACTCATCGGGCCAGCTGTCCGGTGACGTCGAGGAAGTCGTAGTAGAAGAGGCCGATGCCCGCCGCGGTGCACGCCGCGGAGATCATCCAGAATCTGATGATGATGGTCGTCTCCGGCCACCCCGCCAGCTCGAAGTGGTGGTGGATCGGCGCCATGCGGAAGACCCGCCGACCAGTGGTGCGGAAGCTGATCACCTGGATGATCACCGAAAGCGTCTCGGCCACGAAGAGCGCGCCGATCAGGGGCAACAGGAGATTGGTATTGGTGGTCAGGGCCAGGCAGGCCAGCCCGGTGCCGATCGCCAACGAGCCGGTGTCGCCCATGAAGATCCGGGCCGGCGCGGCGTTCCACCAGAGGAACCCTGCGCACGCCCCCACCATGGCCGCGGCGATGACGGCCAGGTCCAGACCCTGCTTCAGGTCATAGATGTTGAGGTTGGCGTCGCTCGAATACCGGAAGGCCCAGAAACCGATCACCACGAAAGCGCTGAAGGCGAAGATCGACGACCCGGCCGCCAGCCCGTCCAGACCATCGGTCAGGTTGACGGCGTTGGACATCCCCGAGATGAGCAGCACCGCCCAGATGACCCAGCCGAACCGGCCGAGGTCCCAGCCGATCGAGTCCCACCGAGTGAAACTCAACTCCGTGTGCTGGCGGGTCTGGGTCACCAACAGGACTGCGAACGTCACCGCGACGGTGAGCAGGCCGAACATCTTGGCTCGCCTACCCAGCCCGAGGTTCCTCTCGGATCGGACCTTGATCAGGTCATCGACGAAACCCACCGCGCCCGCCCCGGCGATGGCGCCGACGACCAGCAGGCCGCGGACGGTGTAGATGCCCCGATAGGCGGCTGACACCAGGTAGCTCGACACTGCCGCCACCACGATGGCCGCTCCGCCCATGGTCGGCGTCCCGGCCTTGGTGGTGTGACCGGCCGGGACGTCCTCGTGGATCGGCTGGCCGAGGTGGAGGCGGGTCAGGAACCGGCTCAGGGCTCGCGTCCCGACCCAGGACACGATCAGGGCGAAGCCGGCAGCGAAGAAGATTCGGATCACCGAGGCGACCCGTAACCCAGAGCGACCAGGGCGGCTGCGGCCACCTCGCGGTCGTCGAACGTGGTGACGACCCCACCGATGTCCTGGGTCGTCTCGTGACCCTTACCTGCGATCACCACGACATCGCCGGGAACAGCCCGGGCCACGACCGACCGTATGGCCTCGGCCCGGTCCTCCACGGACGCCACCATCGGGTGGTCGGTGGTGATCACGATGCCGTCCAACACGTCCGACATGATGGTCGACGGGTCCTCCGATCTCGGGTTATCCGACGTGATGGTCACGTCATCGGCCAGTCGAGCGGCCGCTGCCCCCATGGCCGGACGCTTCGTGCGGTCGCGCTCACCGCCCGCACCGAACACCACCCGGAGCTGACCGGGGCCGAGTTCCCGGGCCGCAGTCAGCACCTGTTCCAGGGCATCAGGTGTGTGCGCGTAGTCGACCAACACGCAGAACGGCTGGCCCACGTCCACCGGGTCCAATCGCCCGGGCGGGGCAACCACCGAACCCAGTTGCCCGGCCACCAGTCCCGGATCCGCCCCCAGCGCCACGACGCACTCGGCTGCGACCAAGGCGTTCGAGGCATTGAACCGGCCGAGAAGCGGAAGCTGAATCACCTGTCCTCGCCAGCTCAGACGACTCCCTGCCGGCCCCGACCCGACCATCGCGTCCTCGAGGGTGACCGAGACAACCGCCGGCGACCCCTGGGCGGTTGCGGCATCCCGGAGCAGTCGTCCGTGCACGTCGTCGACGTTCAACACGGCGATCGGGGACCAGCCCGGCTCGAACAATCGCGCCTTCGCCGCGAAGTAGCGCTCCGGCGTCTCGTGGTAGTCGAGGTGGTCGATCCCCAGATTGGTGAAGGCACAGACCGCGAAGCGGGTTCCGTCCACTCGCCGGAGGTCGAGCGCATGCGACGAGACCTCCATGGCGACAGCCGACGAGCCTGCCGCCACGGCCGCGGCCAACATCCGGTGGAGATCGGTTCCCTCAGGTGTGGTCCGCTCACCGGTCAGCGTCCCGATGACCTGACACGGCCGGCCGAGTGCGTCGAGCAGTTGGGCGACCAGCGTGACCACCGTGGTCTTGCCGTTCGTGCCGGTGACACCGATCACGTCCAGATGCCGGGACGGGTCTCCCCAGATGATGCTCGCTGCGGGACCCATGGCCGCTCGAACATCGTCGACCACGATCTGGGGCAGGGCGTGACCGCCTCCCACAGCCGAGCCCACCAGGTGATCCACCAAGAGCGCCGACGCCCCACGGGTCACCGCCTGGTCGACAAAGGCGTGTCCGTCCACGGTGGCGCCCGGAACAGCGCAGAACAACGCGCCGGGTTCGACTCGGCGCGAATCATGAGTGGCATCGCGCACCACGACTGCGCCTGCTCCCGGAGCGCCCGACACGGCTCCGGAGACGCGCGACGCGATCTCGTCGACGGTGACCCCGTCATCGGGCTTCATGACTCAGCCCGTTCGACGTCCGCTGGGCGACGGACCCGCGCCAGGCGTCATGGTGGGCGGCGGCTCCGCCGGGAGCGCGTCTGGCGGGAGCGCGTCCGGGCGGAACACGTCGTCGTCGGTCAGCGGGTCGGCCAGTGGAACCGAACCGTCCGACCTCGACGGCAGCACCGGAAGCCCGACAACGGGGGCGGCGACCACCGGAACTGCGGGCGGAGCCGGGATGGTGGTCGTCGAGGTGGTGGTGGTGGCACGTGCCGGTTGGGAGCGAACCGGCGCCGCTCCCGGGATGCGGAGCGCGTCGCCGGCGATCCCGTACCGACGCATGGACTCCTTGGCGAGGCGGTCGAAGACCGGACCGGCGGCGGTGGAGCCGTACACGTCGGTCTTCGGATTGTCGATCATCACCATGATCGAGATCTGGGGGTTGGAGGCCGGGAAGAAGCCGGCGAAACTGGCTGCGTACCTTCGCTGGCCGGCGGCGTTCAGGTAGCCGGACCCGTCGCCCCACGACTGATAGGAGGTCCCCGTCTTGGCGGCGATCGAGTAGCCGGGAATGGCCCATTGCTTGCCGGTCCCCTCCTCGATGACGTCCTGCAGCCCTGTCGTCACCTTGATGGCCGTGGCCTCGCTCACCACTCGTTCGTTGGCGGGCTGGGGAGCAGTGACCCGGCGGCCACGGGGGTCGGTCCAGGCGTCGACCAGTCTCGGAGCGACGTAGACGCCGCGATTGGCAATGGTGTTGAACGCGCTCCAGACCTGCACCGGGGTCGCCGTGATCGATTGACCGATGGGAATCGAGCCGATGTCCGTCCCGCTCCACTCCCGCCGGAAGTAGCCCGTCTGTTCCTTCAGGAGTCCGAGGTCGGTCATCTTCCCGAACCGGAATCGATCGAGATAGGACAGGATCTTCTGGCGACCGAGGCGCTGGGCGAGCTTGATCGTTCCGACGTTCGAGGACTCGGCCAGAATCCGGGTGGCCGACATCAGCTCGGTCGGGTGCGAATGCGAGTCCCGGATGACCCGGTCGTACAACCGGATGGATGGCTCGACCAGCAACTGTTCGTCTGGCTCGGCGAGCCCCTCCTCGTAGGCGCCGGCCATGGTGACGATCTTCATCACCGAACCCGGCTCGTAGGTCCGGACCGCTACGTTCAGCTTGGCCGGCCGGTAGCCGCCGTCCGCCGTGGTCACCATGTTCGCCACAGCCAGCATCTCGCCCGTGGCCGGTCGACCGACGATGACCGTGCCCGAACTGGCCTGCAGCTTCACCAACTGCTCGCCCAACACCTGCTCGGCCAGGAACTGCAGGTTTCGATCGAGGGACAACGTCACGTCCGAGCCGGAGTCGGGTCGATCGCTGATCTGCTCGGTCCCGACAATGGTGTGACCGTCGCTGCCGCGTTCCACCGTTCGTGTGCCGTTGTCCCCGGACAGCGAGTCGTTGTAGAGCTTCTCGAGGCCGAACTGCGGATTCTCACCGACGGAGTCCATGCGGCCCACGACGCTCTGGGCCAGGTCACCTCCGGTGGTGAAGCGGCGGGACTCGTCCACGATCGAGAGGCCCGGGAGACCCAACGCGTCGACCTTGGACGCCAGCTCCGGCTCCAGCTGACGAGCCAGGTAGGAGAAGCGGGTGTCCGGCGTACTGAGGATGTCCTCGACGGTTGCCGCCTCCATGCCGAGCAACGGGGCCAGCTGACGCGCCCCGCCGGCGGGGTCGGTCACGTAGAACGGATCGACCACCACCGCCTTGGCCGGCAGCGACATGGAGAAGGCCTCGCCGTGACGATCGAGGATCGAACCGCGCAAGCCCAGCATCGGAGTCACCAGGCGACGTTGCCCCTCACCCTTGGCCAGGTACCGGTCCGGGCTGATCACCTGCAGGAACACCAGACAACCCGAGAGCACGGCGACGACCGCTCCCACCGCCCAGCACAGGGCCCTGGCCCGGCGGGCGTTGTCGGCCTGGACCTCCATCCGGCCCGCAGACCAACGGGACCACGCTCCGCGAGCCGCGCGACCAACGGGCGCCAGGAGCCGTCCGACCCACGACACCAGCGACCACAAGGCACCGAGCAGCCAGGCCACAGCCCGGCCGACCATCACGATTCCCGGTGGGCGCCCGTCCCGCTCCGGTGGAACCGGACGCGAGCCCGCCGGACGGCGACCGCCGCGAGGTCCGTCGATGGTCGAGGTCACGGTGTGGCGTCCCCTGGCGTAACAGCGGGGGCAGCAGCGGGAGCAACCAGGCCCTCCTCGACCGGACGTTGCCCGCCGATCACCACCGGATCGGGCGACACCAGGACTGCCCGCTCGGGCGGCACCATGCCCAACTCCTTGGTGGCGATCTCGGCAACGTCCTGCGGCGATCGAAGCAAGGTCTCCTCGCGACGCAACGAGTACTGGCGCTCGCGGGCCACCCGGATGTCGGCGTTCACCTGGTCGAGGTGTCGCTGGTTGCCGATCAGGACGACCTGAAGTCCGGCCGCGGCGAGCAGCACGGCGAACGTGACGAGGATGGACGCCACCACTCGCAGCCGAGGCCGGACGCGCTCCGGGCGCGGTACGGACACCACCGCACGCGGCGCGGTTCGTCCGACGGGACGGCCCTCGCCGATCCGGCGCGGCTCCGGGCGGACCGAACGGGCGTTCACGAAGCTTGGCGGTCCGCCAGGTCGAGCTTCGAGATGGCTCGGACCCGAACGCTCTCGGCGCGTGGGTTGGCCTCGATCTCCTCTGCGGATGCACGCTCGGCGCCGCGGGTGACGTAGGACGCCACGGGAACCGCTCCGCAACCGCAGGGCAGCAGCGGCGGACACTCGCAGCCGCCGGTCACCGCCATCCGGAATCGTTCCTTCACCAGTCGGTCCTCGCCGGAGTGATACGACATGGCGACCAGGCGCCCACCCGGCAGCAACGCATCAACCGCATGGTCGATGGCATCGGCCAGCACGCCGAGTTCGTCGTTGACCTCGATCCGAAGTGCCTGAAAGGTCCGTCGAGCCGGGTGGCCCGTGGAGCGCCGTCGGGCCGGCGCAGGGATGGCGTTGGCCACGACCTCGGCCAGCTGGTCGGTGGTCTCGAGGGGACGAGCAGCCACGATGGCCTCGGCGATTCGCCGGGCGTAGCGTTCGTCTGCGTATCGGCGGAGCATCGACGCCAGCGCTTCCGAGCTCGAATCGTTGACGATGTCACGCGCCGTTCTGCTCCGGCGTCGGTCCATTCGCATGTCGAGGGGACCGGGTCGTCGGAAGCTGAACCCCCGTTCGGCGCGGTCCAGCTGTGGTGAGCTGACCCCCAGATCGAAGAGCACTCCCATCACTCCCCCTTCCGGCATCGCCGAGGCGATGTCTCCGAGTTGGTCGAATCGAACGTGGTGCAGGGTCGCCCGGTCCTCGTAGGGAGCGAGCACGATCCGTGCTGCGGCGATCGCATCGGCATCGGCATCGAGACCGACGATCGAACGATCGGCCCGTCCGTCGAGCAGCGCCCGGCTGTGTCCCGCGCCGCCGAGCGTGGCATCGATGACCACACCCCCGACCGGTTGGAAGAGCTCCACGATGCGGTCGACCATGACCGGGAGATGGGTGAAGTCGACCACGCCATCACACGCCCAACTCGGTGAGGAGGGCCGCGGCTTCGAGCCGGGACGAACGGTCGATCTCGGCGAAGGTCTCGGCGGAGTAGATCCCGAGGTGATCGTCGTTGCCCTGCAGGACCGCGTCGCTCTGCAGACCCACCTCGGTTCGCATCCACTGCGGGACGAGGATCCGGCCGTTGCCGTCCACCGGCGCCTCCGGCGAGTCACCCATGATCTGATCGAAGGTCGGTCGAGGCAGCTCACGGGCCAAGCGACGTTCACGCAACGTCTCCACGAAGGCGTCCCAACGCTCAGGCTCGTAACAGGCGATGTGATGGCCAGGCCACAGCGACAACACGACCGAGTTGCGAAACCGCGGCCGGTGAACGGCCGGGACCAACAGTCGGCCCTTGCCGTCGATACGGGCGGCGAAGCGCCCCGTGAGCCGAGCCAGTTGGCCGGAGGCCGGAGCGGCGACGGTGGGGCTCATGCCGGGCACGGTGCCGCCACCCACGGGCTGTCTCCCACTTTGCTCCACATCGCGCCACCATAGTCATCACTCGCGCCACAAGACGGTGTCTTTGAGCGAATTTCATGCGTGTGATTCCGCCGCAGGGCCCCGGAAGTTCAGGGACGGTCATGACGGGCGAACACCCGTACCCGCATCGATCGACCGACGGGCGTCAGGAGCCGAGGGCGAAGAGCCGAGCGGCCAGCTCGGACGGCTCGACGAACGAGGGAAGCACCGCCACCTCGAGCGCCGGCTCGGGGACCTCGCCCCACCTGATCGCCGGCCACCATCGGTCGGGATCGAACCGCACGTGCACCAGGCACTGCACGCGCGCACCCCAACGCCCCCGACGCTGGGACAGACCGACCAGCTTCTGTCCGTCGAGGGTCACCTCACCGCTGCCCAACCCGGCGAAGCAGACGATCCGTCCAGCCGCTCGACGCACTGGTGCACCGCGGTGGACGCCCAATCGAGCCCGTGGCACGCCCAGGTCGACCAACGCCTCCACGAACCGTTGGCCCACTTCTCGTGCCGCCGCATCCACGTCGTCGGTCCAACCGGGCGCATCGGGCGAGGACACCACGTCGACCCAGAGCATCTCGGCAGGCACCACGGCCACCGCCCCGCCCCCACTGAGGCGACGGACGAGCCACAAGCCGGCCGATGCCACTGCGTCAGCATCGATCGTCTCGGCCGGTTGCGTCGAGCCCAGCACCAGCGCTGAGTCGGTGGGCAACATCTGGAACACTGCGACGACTCCCGGCGCCACCAGCGTCGCGGGATCGATGGAGTGGAGCTCGGACACGGTCCCCGAACGCCGCTGCACACGTCCCTGACCATCGCCCATTCCGCCAGTCTGATCGACCATCCGAGCCCGATCGATCATCGAAGTAGATTGCTGGCGATGGCCTTCGTCCTGAGACGCTCCGCGGCACGGGTGATCTGCACCGACCCGGACGGACGGGTCCTCATGATTCGAGCGAGCGACCCCGCCGATCCGACCAAGCCGGCGTGGTGGGAAATCCCGGGCGGTGGAATCGATCCGGGTGAGCAACCGGAGGCAACGTGTCGGCGTGAACTCCACGAGGAGGTCGGCATCACCGACGCGGTCGTCGGCGAGTGCGTCTGGATCCAGCACGCTCAGTTCAGCTTTGCCGGCTGGGACTTCGACCAGCACGAACAGATCTTCGTGGCCACCGCGAGCGGCGAGGCCACCGACGTGCCCAGACTCGAGGCCTTCGAGGCGCTGGCCTTCGGCGGGATCCGCTGGTTCACGCTGGAGGAACTCCTGGCCGACCCGTCCCCCACCGTGCCACCGAGATTGCGGGAGTTCCTGGCCGATGTGCTCGCGGGAAACCGTCCGGATCCGCCGATCGACATCAGTCCGATCTGAAGACCGCCACACCTGTTCGCACTGCGGCCAGGCGGTCAGGGAACGGCGGGGCGGCCAAACCGGGGCCGTCGTCGACGATCAATCCGAGGTGGTCCGAGGTGGACGGCTCGGCGATGTCGTGCTCGACGTAACGATTCGACGGGCCCAGATCGGTCGGGAGGTCGAAGAATTCGCTGGCCGCGACACGAGCGGCGGCCAGGCGCCCGACTCCGAGCTCGAGCATGCCTCCGACGAAACACGAGCCGCCGCGGGAGCGCACCAGGCGGGCGATCTCGATGGCCGCATCCGCTCCGCCCACCAGGCCCGGCTTGACCGACACCACGTCACAGGCGTCCGCACCGAGGGCGCGCCGGACGGCGGCCAGGTCGTGAACCGACTCGTCGAGAGCCACCCTCACACCCCGTTTCCGCAGTTCGGCGTGGGCTGCGAGATCGGTCCGGGCGAACGGCTGCTCGACATAAGCCAGCTCCGACAGGAGCCCCAGCGGGAGATCCTCGGCCGTGGAGAAGGATTCGTTGGCGTCGATGGCGAGCGGTATTTCGGGCCAGGCCTCCCGGACCGCTGTGATGCGGTCCAAGGTCAGTGGCGTCACCTTCAACTTCACCATCGTCACGCCCGGAGGCAGTTGTGCGCCGGGCACTGGAACGGAAACGGCCAGACCGACCACGAGGCACATCGGCGTGTGCCGTGCGCTGAGGCCGATCGCCGGACGCCACGGCTCGCCCGCGGCCCGCAGCTCGGCATCCCGCCGGGCATCGACCAACGCCGAAGCCAGTGCCGGCGACGGCACCTCCATCGGCATCGCTCGCCACAACGGCATCGACATGAAGGCGGGGCCGACCTGATCGAGAGCCACCCGCCAGACATCGTCGGTCGTCTCGCCAGCGTAGAAAGGGTCCGACAAACTGGCGCACTCGGCCCACCCGACCGTTCCGTCGCCCAGGGTGATCGAGACCAACACCACATCTCGCTGCGCCTCGCTGGTAGTCGCGCCCCGATGCGGGACCCGGAGCGGGACCGTGACCCGATGGAACCCGAGTTCGCTCAGCGGTGCAGGAGTCGCCACGACCGGCACCATTCCAGATAGGTGACCACATCGTGGCGGTCCGGCGGGCTGTCACCGCTCCCACCGGTCGCGGTCACTACCCGGAACCGCAGGTAGTCCCGTGGGGGAACGGGCAGGAACGGTGATCGGCGCCACCAGCCCGGAGTGGCCATCACCCGGGCCTGGCGACACGCCGTGCTCCAGAGATCGGGGCGCCGGACGACCGCCCAGACCACCGCTGCCCACGCACCGAGTGAGTTGCTCAGGCCGGTTCCTTCGGAAGGCCCAGGATGCGCTCGCCGATGATGCTGCGTTGGATCTGGCTGGTGCCGGCGTAGATGGTTCCACCGCAGGCCGCATAGAACGTCCCGACCCAGCTGGCGGAATCCTCGGGAGCGCCTGCATCGTCGCATTGGATCGAGTTCGACGGCCACCGACCCGACGGCGCCAGAGCGGCCGCCCCGAGGATCTCCACCGCCAGCGCAGTGACCTCCTTGTGGTACTCCGACCAGTAGAGCTTGGCGATGGACGCATCGGGCCCCGGTCCTCGACCGGCCAGGAACGAGGTCAGAGTCCGCATGCCCAGGTAGCGCATGATCTCGACCTTCGACCAGCACCAGGCGAGGCGCTGACGGATCGCCGGGTCGTCGGTGCGGCCGTGGGTGCGGGCCAGTCGGACCAGACGGTCATACTCCTCCCTGAAGCGGATGGGGAGCACGGCCGCGGCCTCGCCCCGCTCGTAGCCGAGCAATGTCATGGCCGCGGCCCACCCGTTGTTGACGCCACCCAGGACGTTCTCCTTCGGGCACCGAGCCTCGGTGAGGAACACCTCGTTGAACTCGCTGTCGCCGGACATCATGCGGATCGGGCGCACCTCCACCCCCGCCTGATCCATCGGTACCAGCAGGAACGTCATGCCCTTGTGCTTGGGGGCGCTGCTGTCCGAACGGACGAGTAGGAAGATGTGGTTGGCCAGGTGGCCATAGGTGGTCCAGATCTTCTGCCCGCTGATCACCCATTCGTCACCGTCGAGCGTGGCGGCGCACGCCAGGCCCGCCAGGTCGCTCCCGGAGTTCGGCTCGCTGAACCCCTGGCACCAGATGTGCTCGTTGGACAGCAGCTTCGGGATGTAGTGGGCCTTTTGTTCCTCGGTGCCCAACGCCAGCAGCGTGTTGCCGATCATCCCGATGTTGAACACGTCGTTGGGGCCGCCGTTGGGCACCCCTCGCTTGGCGAACTCGTCGACCAGGATCACCGATTCCAGATGACCCAGTCCCCCGCCGCCGAACTCGGCCGGCCAGGACGGCGCCAGCAGCGCGTGCTCATGCAGCACCTTGCGCCACTGCTCGAGGAACCCCAGGACATCGTCGGTCGGCAACTGCCCGAGACCCGACCAGCCCTCGGGCAGGTTCTCGTCGAGGAAGGTGCGGAGGCGCTGGCGGAACGCCTCGCTCTCCGCGGGAAAAAGAGGATCCATGGCCTTCAGGTTACCAACGGGTAACTCCCGCCCCCGAGTCCTCGGAGTCCGACCGCCGCGGCGCCGACGAGCGGACCCTCGTCGCCACAACCCGCCGGGACGATGCGGACACCCCGCGCGAAAGAGATCTGGGCCCGCGAGTCGGCCTCGGCCTGTGCTGCATCGAAGAATTCGGCGCCGTACCCCAAAGCCACCGATCCGGCCACACAGACGAGCCGGAGGTCCAACAGGCTGGCCACCGAGGCGGCCGCTCGACCGACGAGCAGCCCGCACCGGCGTCTCATGGCCGAGTCGGCGTCGGCTGCCCGACGGCCGGTGATCTCAGCGATGGCGGTTCCGGAGGCCTCGGCCTCGAGGCAACCCCGGGACCCGCAGGCGCAGGGCCGGCCGTCAGGCTCCACCACGAGGTGGCCGATGTGCCCGGCATTTCCGTCAGCTCCGTCGAGCAGGGAGCCGTTCAACACGATGCCCCCGCCCACGCCGGTGGAGACCACCATGGCCAGGTAGTTCTGGTGACCGACGGCTGCGCCCCGCCATCCTTCGGCCAAGGCGAGTGCCTTGGCGTCGTTGTCGACGAACGCCGGCACCCCGTAGCGCTCAGCCAACCGCTGCGCCACCGGCTCGTTCCGCCACCCTGCGATGTTGAGTGGCGACACCAGGGCTCCCCCGGAGGTCATCGGTCCGCCACAACCGACGCCGATCACCGGGGGTCCCACCGAACCAGCAGGTCGATCCGAGAGCGCACCGTCGGCCACCTCGAACACGGCGGTCCACATGTCCGCGCCATCGTCGGCCGGGGACGGGCGTCGGCGCCTCGAGCGAAGCGTGCCGTCTGCGTCGACCACGGCCGCCTCGACCTTCGTGCCACCTATATCAATGGCAAGCACGTCAATGGCAAGCACGTCTCTGGCAAGCACGTCTCTGGCAAGCACATCAATGGCCAGCGCGTCGGCCGAGATCACCAGGGCGCGGCCGGCTGGACATGGCCCGACGGTAGCGTGAAGGCCGTGACCACGGTCGACTCCCCCCAGACGCCAACGTTCGCCGACGCCTTCGATCACATCTGTGCCGCGGTGTCCTCGGTGGTACGAGGCAAACGACCGGCGGTCGAGTTGGCCGTGACCGCCATGATCGCCGGTGGGCACATTCTGGTCGACGACGTCCCCGGAGTCGGGAAGACCTCGCTCGCCAAGGCACTGGCCGGGAGCATCGGAGCCACCTTCGGTCGGATCCAGTTCACCCCTGATCTGCTGCCGGCCGACGTGGTCGGAACCACCATCTGGAACCAGCGCGACGCCACGTTCGAGTACCGACCGGGCCCGATCTTCGCCCAGGTCGTCCTGGCCGACGAGATCAACCGGGCAGCGCCGAAGACCCAGTCGGCGCTCCTCGAGGCCATGGCCGAGCACCAGGTCACCACCGACGGCGAGTCCCGCCCGCTCCCGGCCGGTCACCTGGTGATCGCCACTCAGAACCCACTCGAGCACCACGGGACCTATCCGCTGCCCGAGAGTCAGCTGGACCGCTTCCTCGTGCGGATCACCCTCGGCTACCCGGATCGAGAGGCCGAAGCCGACGTGCTGCGCACCGACGGAGCCGACCGCACGCTGGCCGAGCTGTCGGCCGTGACCACCCCGGACACCGTGCGACGCATGGGGGCCGCCTGTGAGCGGATCACCGTGACACCTGCGCTCACCGCCTACCTGCTCGATCTGGCCGCGGCCAGCCGGAACCATCCGGATCTGGCCCTCGGCATTTCGCCGCGGGCGCTGCTCGGACTCCAACGGGTCATCCGCGTGCGGGCCGCCGCCTCGGGTCGCAGCTATGCCACTGCTGATGACGTGAAGGCGGTCGCCGTTCCGGTGCTGGCACATCGGATCGTCCTGTCGCCCGTCGCGGGCCTCGCTGGTCACCGGACCGACGCAGTGATCACCGCGCTGCTGGCCACTGTCGCTGTCCCGCTCGATGAGTCCTCGGTGAGTGGCGCCCTCGGGAGCTGGTCGAACGGGTCGTCTCGCTGACGTGAAGCCGACCCGGGCCGGCTGGGCCCTTGTCGTCACCACGCTGCTGCTGGTCTCGGCCGGGCGGGTCTTCGCCTTGACCGAGGCCTGGGTCGCCGCCGGGATCAGCGGTGGAATCCTGCTGGGGTCCGCCATCTGGATGCGATTGCACCGTGAACACGTCCGCGTGAGCCGAGAGATCTCGCCCAGCCGGCTGACTGCCGGTTCTCCCGCCACGGTCACCTTGATCCTCGAGGGTCGGGACGAGCCCCGTGCTGATCCCCAGGATCGGCCGGCGTTCTGGCCGGCTCGACCAGCCGGGACACCGATCCAGATCGTGGACCGGGTGGGCGACGATCAGCGCGCCCGGGTCAGGGTGGCAGCGCCCCTGCGCGGGGACCGATCCGACGTGAGGTACCGGCTGCCCGTCATCCGGCGGGGAATCCTGGTCCTCGGGCCGATCGAGATCATCTGCGAGGATCCGTTCGGTCTCTGGATCAGACGATCGGCGATGGGTGGCCGAGCCGAGGTCGTGGTCCTCCCGGCCTGGCAGTATCTGACCCCGCTCCCCCGACCGGCGTCTCGCTTCGCCTCGATGTCCACCTCGCGTCGAACCGATCCGCTGTCCTCGGCGGATCCCGCCACGATTCGGGAGTACGTCCCCGGCGACGACGTGCGGCGGGTGCACTGGCCGTCCACGGCCCGGATGGGCACCCCGATCGTTCGGACCTACGAGGATCCGACCCACGGGCGTCTGGACATCTCGGCCGACACCGGTGCCGACCGCCACGACCCCGATTCATTCGAACGGCTGGTGAGTGCGGTGACCTCGCTGATCCAGTCCGCCCGCGCCGCCGGCTGGTCCGTGCGGCTGCGCACCACCAGCGGCCTCGACACCGGATTGATGACCGCGGAGCGTCAGTTCGATGCTGTCCTCGACCTGCTCGCCGTCATCGCCCCCGGAGCAGACCTGGCCCGATTGGGCGCTGACGCAAGCGCCGACACACTCGGAGTCCATGTGGTGGCCCGGGCTGTCGACGCCGATTCCGCAGACTTGGGCCGGCTCCGCATGGTGACACTGGTGGCCGATGACTCCAGGCCGCTGGATGAGCAGTGGACGCAACGAATGGCGACCCGGTGAGCGCCAGCCGCCGCACGTCCGACGTAGTGGCCGAGATCGCCACGCCGCTGGTCACCGTCACGTTGGCGTTCACGATGATGCGCCTCTTCGCCGATTGGTCGCTCCTGGCTGACCTGGTGGTCATTGCGGTGGCGGCCCATCTGTGCGCTGCGACCTTGCGCTGGCGAGGGGTCCCCGCCGGGATCTCCAGCGTTTTGTCGGCGCTGGTGGGCGTCCTGGTGGTCAGCTGGGTGGTCGTTCCCGTCGGCCTGCAACTGGGGATCCCCAGCGGGGCAACGCTCGACGCGGCCCGTGACGCCGTCGCCACCAGCTTCGAGAACTTCCGGACGCTCGTGGCCCCCGTGAACCCCTCACCCGGGTTCGCCCTGACCCTCGGATTCGGACTGTGGATCGTCGGATCCTTCTCCGACGTCGGATCGTTTCGGGGTCGGGCCAGCGTCCAGGCGATCATCCCCCACGTCGCCACCTTCGTGGCAACGTCGATCTTTGCCATCGGACGAGGGGCAGCGTGGTCGACCGTGGCGATGGCCCTGGCCGTGGCGGCACACATCGGCGCCCACCGGGTGGCCCGGATCGGTGGCGAGCGGTGGATGCCCAACACCCGAGCGCCGGCCATCAGAACGTTGCTCGCCGGAGCTGGGGTCATCGCTCTAGGAGGCGCTGTGTTGACCGCCGCCATCGGGCCACTGCTGACGACAACGAGGAACGATGCCCTGGTCGATCTGCGCAGTCTCGGCCGGGCCGACGCCCCGATCGAGGTCGGCAATCCTCTCGTCGGGGTCGGCAACCTCCTCGGCCCACAGTCCGACGTCGTCCAATTCGAAGTCCGCAGCGACGCTCGTCACTACTGGCGCACCACGGCGCTCGAGACCTACGACCCCGCTGACCAGCAGTGGAAGACCCGCCGCACCTATGGCGACACCGACCCGGACTCCGAGCTCCCGGGCAGCCCGCGCGCCGGAACTGAGATCACGGTCGACGTCAGCCTGAAGTCGCTGGCCGGAATCTGGCTCCCGGCCCCCTATCGGCCCACGCAAGTATCGAGCGACGAGGCGTTGCGATTCGATCCCGATTCCGCCGGGATCATCCTGTCCGGTGAGTCCGAACTGGGGTCGTTCGAGTACCGGGTCACCAGCCGGGTGCCGCCCGCTGATGTCGCCGGCCAGACGGGTCCCGTCGACGTCTCCGGCGTGGACGATGGCTACCTGGAGTCACCTGAACTCGGGACGGTCGCTGACCAATGGCTCAAGCGCACGCTCCGCGGCGTCGCCAACGACCCGCTGGCGCAGCTGCGGGCCGTCCAGGATCGCTTCCGCAACGAGTTCACCTACTCGACCGAGGTCGACTACTCGACGTCGCCGGACGCAGTCGGCGAGTTCCTGTCCGAAGGAGAAGGGTTCTGCCAGCAGTTCGCCTCGACCATGGCCCAGATGGCCCGTTCGCTCGGTTTGCCGTCACGGATCGGCGTCGGCTTCCAATGGGGTGACGCCACCGAGGACGCCGCCGGCGACACGGTGTACGTGGTGCGTGGGCGCAACGCCCACGCCTGGCCAGAGGTGTACCTGGGCGAGGAGCTCGGCTGGATCGCCTTCGAGCCGACGCCCGGCCGGGGCAATCCGGACACCGAAGCGGCCACCGGAGTCCCCGAGCAACAACCCGGGGTCCCCGGAGCGGCACCGACCAGCACCGCGGCCCCGACCACGTTGGCCACCACCCCGGGAGGTGGCACCGTGGTCGGGGCGACGACCACGATGGTGCCGTCCACTGCCCCGGCGACCCCGACGGCCGACGGGTCGCAACGCGGCAGCGGGCGTTGGTGGTGGCTCGGCAGCGTCTTGGTCCTAGCGGTCGTCGGCGGGGTCGTCGAACGTTGGACCCGCCCATCACGACGGCGAGCGCGGCGGCGACGCCATGCCCGCGGGCATTCGGACCAGGTCGGCGTGGCGTGGCTCGAGGTGACCGAGGCGCTGCTGGCCGACGGCATCGACATCACCGACGCGCTGACCCCGTCCGAGGTCGCCGAGCGAACCGACTCCCTCGGTCCCGGCCTGGAACGACTGGCGGAGCTCGAGACCCGAAGGCGCTACGCCGGGGTGGACCTCACCGCCGAGGAAGCAGAGTGGTCGCTAGCCTTCGCCGGCCAGGCACGAACAACTGCAACAACGACCCTTTCGGAACCGCCGGGGCAGTGATCAGGCGTCATCCTCGGGCCGACGCATCTTCTCCCGGGCCTTCTCCTGAGCGTTGGCCAGGTAGCTCCGTACGTTCGGCGTGCGCATCGAGCTGGTCAGCTGCTGGACGCCGGTGCGGCCCAGCGTTCTCAAGCTGCGCTCGAGGTGCCAGGCGGAGACGAGCATCAGACCGAACCCGACGATGAACGAGGCCAGAACGTGGACCTGAAGCAGTGCCAGCATGGCGCCCAGGCCCACGATCAGCCCGAAGATGCCCCACCGGACGCCGCGCAGGCCACCGGAGTAGACGGTGGTGGAGCTGACCTGCTTGGCCAGCGCCGGATCCGAGGCATAGAGCTGCTCTTCGATCTCGGTGAGGATCCGTTGTTCATCCTCCGACAGCGGCACGCTGCACCCCCATGGGACTCGCTGGACTCATTGTGTCACAAGGCCTTCCGTGCGCCAACGCGCGGTCGATGCTGACGACTGGCGCCCATGTTACCGAGGTGGATCGGGGTTTCCCCGGCTCCCCCCCGACCCGCTGGCGGGACCGATCGCCGCGGTGCCGAAGCGAGCCCTGATGGTGTCGACCAGGTCGTTCACTCTGGCACGGGTCGCGTGGTCGAACAGCGAGGGATCGTCCAGCTCGAGACGGAGCTGGACCGGCCCGGGTGGTTCCAGGTTCGAGACGCCGACTCCGATCAGCCGGACCCCGCCGCTCACGTCCAGCGCCCCGAGGAGCCGTTGTGCCGTCACGGCGATCATCAGCCCGTCGTCGGTCGGCTCGTCCAGCGTCTCGGCCCGCGTCTGGAGCTCGAAGCCGGGATGGCGCACCTTCAACGACACGGTGCGGGCGACCAGGCCCGCGGCCCTCAGGCGGCCCGCCACCGAATCGGCGAACCCGACGAGCTCTGAGGCCAGGCCGTCCAGGTCATCCCGATCGGTGGGAAAGGTCGTCTCGGACGAGATGGACCGGGGCACGCCGTCGGAAACCACTGGCCGCTCGTCGACCCCGTGCGCGAGAGCGTGGAGGTGTTCACCGTTCGACCGTCCCACCGACGCCACGACCGCGTCGAGGGGCAACGCGGCCAGGTCACCGATGGTCCGGACGCCGAGCCGGGACAGCCGTTCGGCAGTCTTCGGGCCCACCCCCCACATGGCGCGGATGGGCAGCGGATCGAGGAAGGCGGCGACCTCGGTGTCCAGGACGACCACGACGCCCCGGCCCGGGACGGGACCCGCCGGCGCGGCCGAAGGCTTCGCCGCCTCTGACGCCAGCTTGGCCAGGAACTTGTTGGGTGCGACGCCGACCGAACACCTCAAGCCGTCCTGCTCCAGGATCTCGTCGATCAGCCGCGCGGCGATCGACACGGCCGGGCCGAGCGAACGACGTGCACCGCTCACATCGAGGAACGCCTCATCGAGGGAGAGCGGCTCGACCAGCGGCGTGACGGACCGGAAGCGGGACATGACCGACGCCGAGACCTCGGCGTAGCGGCCGTGACGGCCGGCCAGCACCACCAGGTGCGGACACAGCCGAAGCGCCGTGCTCATGGGCATGGCCGAGAACACGCCGTGGGACCTCGCTTCGTACGACGCCGCCGCAACCACACCACGCGGTCCTGCGCCACCGACCACCACCGGACGTCCCCGGAGCTCCGGTGCATCCAACAGCTCCACCGACACGAAGAAGGCGTCCATGTCCACGTGCAGGATCGACCGACCGACAGCGCTCACGACAAGCGGGTGACCACGGTGGCCCCCGGCCGCTCGCCCGCCACGTGATAGGCAAAGTTCCGAGGGGCGGTCCACCGTTCGCTGAGCCATCCGACCAACGGATCGTGCACCCAGGCATGGCCACCGGTGCAGCGGTCGACGACCTCGTCGTGGTGAAGGTACTCAGCTCCGATCACGATGCCGTCCGGGTCCTCCCCCACGGTCAACTGACCGGACACCACCGTGGCCCGGTGGACCTCGACGGTCATCACCCATCCCAACCCCGGAGCCTCGGTGCGCACCCGCCACAACGGGCCCTCCCACTCGGTGACGGTCAGGCCGGTCTCCTCGTGGACCTCGCGGGAGAGCCCGTCCCACAGGACCTCACCCTCTGCCACCTCGATGACCCCACCGGGAGGCGTCCAGTCCGTGGTCCCATTGCGACGCAGGTTCTCTACCAGCAGGACGTGACCGCGCGAATCCTCGATGATGGCGCCACCGACGGTCCACGGGCGCATCAGCCGGACCAGACGTCCCGGGTGCGGGCGGACGGCTCGGCCGTCCAGCGGGTCTCGAGATCGATGCGCATGGTCTTCGCTGTGTCGTGTCCGGCCGGCCAGTCGGGCCAGGCGGACGCATGTGGATCGCCGGCGTTGGCGAAGGCCACCCAGGTGGCCGAGATCTCCGTGGCAAGGCGCCGACGGTCCGCTGTCATCTCTCCCAGCATCACGTCCGCTCCGGGGGCTTTGAGGTTGTCGAACACGAAGGGGATCTCGACCGAGTGCGACGCTCCGAGGACCCCGCCGAAGCCGGTCGAACGGTGGGCGAACTCATAGGTGCGCACCGGCCCGTGCGGCCGTTGGGCCGCGGCGAAGTCGACCATCGGGAATCGGAAGGTCAGGTCGGTTCCGATGGCCGACCAGACGTGATCGGGGTCGGCTCCCGGCGGGAGCAATGACCGGTACCGGGCGATGATGTCGTCGGCGTTCGGGCTGTTTCCTCTGGCGTTGGCTCCGTTGAGGCCGACCCCCTCGGCGGTTGCCGCCACGGCCCGTTCCACCCGACGAGACAGCCCGTCCTCGGACATCGGGCGGCCCTGGCCCATGGCCAGCGGCAGGAGGGTGAAGAGGTGCATCTCGTCGGTGTTGGTCCCGCAGAGGAGATCGATGCCAGAGGCCGATCCCGCAGCAATGGCTTCCATCGGGGGCCGTGGCAGGTCGTGGCCGTCCACGATCGGGGCGAAGGGCAGGGCCAGGACCGAGGATGGCGGGACGATGTCGGCCTGGACCTCGGCGAACGCCTCGGCCGGCAGCTCGAACAGCGCGTCGAGGCGACGGCGATCCACTCCCAGCCGTTCGAGCACCTGGGCGGCGACTGCTTCGCCGTCCTCGGGCGTCGAGCAGTGCAACGCGCTCCCCGACTGGGCGATGACCCGGTGGAACAGACCGGCTGAATCAGGCCGGCCCATGTGCAGCGACACGCTCATGGCCCCGGCGCTCTCCCCGAAGATCGTCACGTTGTCCGGGTCGCCGCCGAAGGCCGTGATGTGATCCCGAACCCACCGCAATGCCAGCGCCTGATCGGACAGCCCGGCGGTGGCCGATCCGGCGAAGCGCTCGCCACCGAACGGGGCGAGGTGCAGGTAGCCGAGGGGGCCGAGCCGGTAGTTGACCGTGAGCACCACAGCACCGAGGGCGGCGAGCGACCGGCCCCGGTACCAGCCGATCGAACCGGCCCCCCCGGAGAAGCTGCCCCCGTGGAACCAGACCATGACCGGCGCCTTCTCGGCCGCAGCCGGAGCCCAGACGTTGAGGACCAGACAGTCCTCACTGGTCGGCTCGGTGAACGCAGCCAGCATGGATGGGGCCTGGATGGCGGCATTCCCGTACCCGAAGGCCTCACGCTCTGTGCTCCAGGCCGCCGCCGGATCGGCTGGGCCGAATCGTCGTTCCCCTCGGGGGGCGACGCCGTAGGGGATGCCGAGGAACTCGATCACCTCGCCGGCGCTCGAGCGGGCCCCGACCAGCAGTCCCGACGCAGTCTCGACCCGCACCGGCCCGGTCACCGTCACCCCTTCGGGGCGGTGATGCTGGCCAGGTCAACCGACGCAGGGCCCTTGGCCCCGGCTGCCTTGGCCGTGGCGGCCTTCGCCATGTTCTCCTGGGGACCCGGCGCGGCGACCGTCTTGTAGTCGACCGCCGGCGGGCCGGCGGTGATCCTGGCCAGGATCCCCGACAGGTCGCCGAGGTCGGTGTCGACCGGCGCACCACAGCTCATCGACTTCTCGATGCCCTCGGGGAACGATGAGGTGAAACTGTTCTTCTCGAAGCAGTTGCCGAACGGCTGCGACGCGTAGTTCACGGTGAGATATGCGAGGTCGAACGTGTTCTGGGACAGTACGTTCTCCCGAACCTGGTTGCCTTCCGGCTTGAACGACTTCTCCTTGTCATCGGCCGGGTCCTTGGACGTGGGGAGGTCGGTGACCACGATGCCAGCGTTCTTGTGCTTCGACACCGTATTGCGTTCGACGATGATCTTCGATCCGCCCCCGATCACGATGCCGTTGCCGAACGCCACCGCGAAGCTGGCGCTTTCCGGTGCGGTCGACGAGTTGTTGTCCTCCACCAGGTTGCCCACGATGGTGGACCCACTGTTCGGACCGAACGCCTCGGTGTACAGCGAGTTCGGCACGATGCCTGCCCGGTTGTTACGCCACACGCTGTTCACGATGGTGACACCGGTGGAGTTGGTTCCGGAATAGCCGAGCATGTTGTTCTCCGCCACGTTGTCGGTGAGCAGGGCGTTGCAGTCCTGGCACTGGCCCACGTAGAACGCCGAGTCCGGGTGGCCACTGCCGTAGCTGTGGTCGATCTGACCGTCCTCGGCGCTGAACGCGTAGATGCCGTACAGCCCATTGTTGTAAGCCGTGACGTAGCTGGCCCGATAGCCGCTGAGTGTCACGCCCTTGCCGTAGTCCCCGGTGAAGAACACGCCGTTGCCCGTGTGGTTCCGAACAGAGAGGTTCTCCACGGCCACGCCGTTGGAGAAGACCTTGATGCCGTTCTCGCGGGCGAACTCCCCGTCGATGATGACGTCGTTGCGGTCCAGGCCCCGAATGGTCAGGTCGTCGGTCTCCACCGTGACCTCCTCGTTGTACGTCCCGGGCGACACGAGGATCAACGCTCCCGGCTCGGCCACATCCACTGCCTCCTGGATGGTCGGCTGATCAGCCGGCACGGCAATCACCTCGGCCGCGGGAGCCGAAGAATCGTCGGCGGATTTGGAATCGGAACTCGCACTGTCGGACGAGTCGTCGCCGCACGCCACGAGCCCTGCGACCAGAGCGAGTGCGAGCAGTGTGGTGCGAAGTTGGGTTCCCCTCATGGGTGAGGACACTACCCAGCGACGACCCGGACGACGCCCGACTGCCCGTTCAGCTTCTTGGTGCCGTGGATCGAGCAGTAGAACGCCAAGTCCCCGGGAGAGCTGGGCGCGGTGATCGACGCCTTCTTTCCCGGCGCGAAGTCGTCGGTGGGGACCTTCTCGAAGCTGTCCGCCGCGACCGGCGTCACGTTGTGCTCATTACGGCCGTTGTTGGTCAGGATCAACCTGGTTCCCGGCGAAACCTGAAGGAAGCTGGGTTCGAAGGTGTTGTCGACGACGTTGATCTCGACGGTCGCCTCACCCGCCAAGTCCACGAACTTGTCGTCCGGAATGTTGAACAGGGTGGTCGTCGGCCCGCTTTTCCCCGGGGACGCCGTCGATGGCGAGGCCTCCTTGGATCCGCCACCGCATCCCACCAGGACGAGCAGGAGTACCGATGAGGCAGCGACACGACGCGACGTGCAGTGAGGAAGAAACACACTCCGACGATAGGGGTCACCCAGTGCGCACGACCACCTCGCCGGGCGCGCCCGACGCGTCTCGTTCCTGAACCGATGCGGGGCCGAGCACCGCAGGTTGTGTCGTCGCCACGACCGAGAACGGGCTGGTCACTGCCGCCCGACCGGCATCGGCGCCTGCTTGATCAGCATCGTCTGAGGTCAGGATCAGCGCACCCACTCCGCAGACCGCCACCAGCAGCCCAGCGGCGGGGACAAGGAAGCGCTTCGAGAGCAGCCGGGTCCGCCATGCCATCTGACCGTCGGGTTCGTCCATCAGTGAGGCCAGATCGCTTTGAATCGAACTCGTTCCGGTACGCAGCGCAGCTCCGAGCGTGTCCAGGTCGTCGGCGCGCATGGTGATGTAGGTGCCAGGGTCGATTGCCCGCATGGCGTAGACCATGGTCAGGTAGCGAGCCAGGACCTCCCGACGAGGTGCATCTGGTGGAACCCTCGCCTCGCGGGCGGTCTCCTCGACCCACAGCCGACCCTCGTCCAGATCGACGACCAGGTGGGAGCGCAGCGGGACCAACTCGCCCTGGTCGATACCGTAGATCCCGCAGATCTCACGGAGGTCGCTGTCCCCGAGTTGCCCGGTGCCCCGCTCCACCGCTGCGAGCTGCCACAGCCCGTAGCGGCCCTTCGATGCCTCGGCGGCATCCCCCAGGGTCCAGCCCCGGTCAGAGCGGGAACGACTCAGGAGCTGGCCCAGGCGCCGGGGGGGCACCACCTGCGCGGGCTCCCAGGTGACCAACGCCGATTGCGAGACCTCGTCCATGTAGTCGCCATCGGCACCTGAGGGCCCCGAGTTGAACCTGGTGGCCACGGAATCACGGTCGCTCCGGCCGTCGTAGCCTGCAGCGATGACCTCGGACCAGAACTCAGCGCTGCCGTCGGTGGCGGCCCGGGTCGCCGCATTCGTCGCCGTGTTCATCGGTGGCGCCGGTGGCGCCGTGATCGGCGGGTCGTCCACCTCGCTGCAGTGCAGCGGTTCGTGCGGGACGCAGATCGGGCTCGGTCTGTGGATCGGCTCGCTCGTGGGTGCGCTCGGTCTGGCGGTCATCTCGGTGCTGACGCTGCGAGCCTTCGGTGAGTGGAACTCGATCAAGTCGTGACCGCACCTCGGGACCTGGCCGACCTGGCGCTGTCGGCCGCACGACTGGCGGCCACCGACGCCACCGGTCGCCGCAGGCGGGGGCTCGAGCTGAGCACCAAGTCGTCGGCGACCGACCTGGTGACCGACGCCGACCGGGCAGCCGAGGCCATCATCGTGGAGCACCTGTTGGCGGCCCGACCACATGACGGCGTACTGGGCGAGGAAGGTGGCGAACATCGCGGCACGTCCGGCGTCCGTTGGATCATCGACCCGATCGACGGGACCACGAACTTCGTCTACGACATCTGGGCCTGGGGCGTGTCGATCGGTGCCGAAGTGGACGGACGCATGGTGGCGGGCGCCGTCGTCGTGCCCGGTACCGACACCGAATTCCACGCAGCCGAGGGTGAGGGTGCCTACGAAGGCGACCACCGACTGCATCTGGGTCAGGCCGCTGCGCTGGCCACATCGCTGGTCGGGACGGGCTTCTCCTACGACGCCGACCGGCGCGCCCGACAGGGCCGGGTGGTAGCGCAACTCCTCCCCCGGGTTCGCGACATCCGGCGCATGGGTGCCGCCTCGGTCGATCTCTGCGCCGTTGCCGCCGGGCGCCTCGACGCCTACTTCGAGGCCGGGCTCCAGCCGTGGGACCTGGCAGCCGGCGGGTTGATCGCCACCGAGGCCGGAGCGTCGGTCACGAACCTCCAGGGACGGCCGCTCCCGGCCGATCCGTCCTCGTCCACGGTCGTGGCCTGTCACCCCGAACGCGCCGGGGCTCTCCTCGCACTCCTGAACGAGTGCGGCGCGGAACACGTCTGAGCGGACCTCGAGTCGAGTCACGCGGGCCGCGCTCCAGGTTCTCGGCGCCACGCACGCCGACCGGCCAAGGCGTGGCGATGGTGCAGGACGTGGTGGGCGTCGCACCAGTTGACCGGTGCATCGCAGCCAGGAAACACACACTGGCCGTCCCGGAGCTCCAGCGCTCGCCGTTGGGCGCGACTGGCGTGGCGAGCCTCGTCGCACTGGCATTCGTGGTCAGTGAGTCCGGTACCTCCGAGACGTTCGACCTGGCGACGGGGGCACGTGGGCCGATGGTTCGGGTCAACCAGCCCTGGGCCCCCGGACGCGATCGACTGCCCGAAGAACGCCACGGTCCCCACGGTGTCGAGGTGGGCGAACGTGTGCGTGGAGTCGGCCACGATGTCCCAGACGGCTGGATCCTGGATCCGCCGGCCCCCCAGAGCAGTGACCTCGGGCCGAACACCACAGGACAGACACTCGGGCTGGAGCACAAAGACGGC
>Ga0105044_10000857_pt1 | contig 39011 bp, 24 predicted proteins | sample MAT01_FD_78092 | JGI IMG/M metagenome (GOLD analysis project Ga0105044, IMG submission 78092) | Freshwater microbial communities from Lake Fryxell liftoff mats and glacier meltwater in Antarctica - MAT-01 | ecosystem: Environmental > Aquatic > Freshwater > Ice > Liftoff microbial mat | place...
ACTGCCTGACTGTGAACTGCCTGACTGTGGACTGCCTGACTGTGGACTGCCTGACTGTGAACTGCCTGACTGTGAACTGCCTGACTGTGAACTGCCTGACCGTCTAACTGTGGACTATTTATAAATACACCGTCGCGTACGCTTCGATTTCGTCGCGCACCTCGCCGGGATACAAGAAAGCGCGATCCCTGAAAATTTCACGGAGTTCGGCTGTGTCCAAGGCCGTCAATTTGGTAGAAAAGTGTTCTGCTTTTTCAAAACATTGTTGCAGCCTTTCGATCAGGAAGTCAAGGTCTTTTATCCAAAGTACCGATTTTGGCGGGATAATTTGCAACAACGAAACCTTCTCTTCCTGCCGAAAACGGGTATTCATGTTGGGTACAATGCTCAGGGAGGTAATTTCTCGCTGAGAAAGTTGGGTTAAAGGGTCAAAAATACGGATACTTTCCACCTCCTCATCAAAAAGTTCTACGCGGTAGGGCAGGTCATTGCCGTAAGAAAATAGATCAATAATACCGCCGCGTACAGAAAATTGGCCGGGTTCGAACACAAAATCTGTTCGATCAAAACTATACTCGATCAATATTTCAATCATCCAGTCTACATCCAATTTTTCCCCTTTAGTCACCTCCATGCGGTTTTTCAGGAGTATTTCCGGACGAACCACCTTTTCAAATAACGCCTCCGGATAAGTAACCACTATCGGCGGTGCATCGGAAATGCTCATTTTATGGACAACCTCACTGCGCTGTAACATTTGGGTGACATTCAGGTGGTCAAATACCGCCGGGCTTTTAAAAGAATCGGGAAAAAAACAAACCTGCTGGTCACCCAAAAGCCCCTGCAAATCATTGTACCGATAAGCAGCTTCTTCTTTGCCCGTAGCAATCAACAGGTGCGTAGTTGGATCAGGCAATTCTAACGAAGTGGCTGCCAGCACAAAAGATTCCTGTGCACCCATCAAGCCGGAAAGTCGGATATTGGACGGCTGGGCACTTGATGTCCCCAGATGTGCGGTAACTTGGATGACGGAAGGATGTTTTCGATAGCGGTCTAATACGTATCGGAGGTTACTCATGGAGTGGGGTTGTATGGGTTAACAGGGTTGAAGCGGTCAGGTGTGCCGGTGTTTGTTGTAGTATAGTAATGTCTATGTCGGGTACCATTTTCTCAAACCACTTGATAGAGGCCTGTGTTTTATCGCCCGTTTGGGTATCACATTTAAAAAACAAATAGTAAGTTTGAAGACAGTATCCAACTTTTTTTAGGAGGTGATCCAAAGATTTAAAAGTATTTTCGTGCCGAAATGCTTCCTGTTTGACGGATAACCACGCGTAATAAGCGTCATCATGAGTTTCAATAATATCCAAAACCACCGGATCACTCGTATATAATTCCATGAAGCGCCGGGCCAAAGCTGCGTGGTGTTGGCCCCAGTCACGCGGGCGGCTCCGGTCTTCTACACATTTAAAAGCATCGTGCGAAAACGCCACTAAACGCAATTGTGACCGCACTTCGGCAGAAACACCTGGAATGCGTTGGATGTTGTCCAAAACTTCGCGAACGTGCAACCCAACTTTGCCTTCCGGGTGGCCAAAGCGCGGTTCACCCCAAAGCAAGCCCCGGCGCACTTCGGGATGCGAAATCAGTGATGCTTCTAAGGGTGTTTCCGGGCGAAGCAGTTGTTCTAAAGCCTGCGGGTCTTCCAGCAGGCGTTGTGTCCAGGGCATTGGTCGGTTATTATGATACTTTAGTCGTTTTTTAACGTTTTGATACACCAACAGTTCAAATAAATGCGTCTATGATAGTTGAAATGCATTTAAGGTACGAGTAAATACAAGAACGCGTTAATACAACAACGCGTTAATACTTAGTTAATATTGCATAAACTGACAGCAAAATCACAAAATCTGCGTTTCATAAACTTATTCTCTGTTATTCAAAACTGTTTGTCAAACTTATTAAAACAATTTAAAACTATGCAAAAATTCTGGTCAACCTTATTAGCGGGCTCAATCGGTGGATTGATTACCTTAGGTGCGGCAAAATTGATGCAAAAACCTGAATCGGCCAACTCTTATCGCACAAATCCGGTTGAAGCCCGTCAGGTTAATTACGGAGGAGGCCCTGCATCGTTCGATTTTGTAAAAGCTGCCGACCGTGCTATGCCCGCCGTTGTACACATCAAAGCTTCTGAAAGTCGCCAATCTGCCAAACAACGTCAGCAAACAGAACAAGAAAACAACCCATTTCGTTTTTTCTTTGGTGATGATTTTTACAGCCAGAGCCCACAACAGCGTTCAGGCTCCGGTTCCGGGGTTATTTATACCGAAGATGGCTATATCCTCACTAACAATCACGTCATTGAATTTGCCGACGAATATATAGTGGCACTGCACGACGGACGCGAGTTCAAAGCCCGCTTGGTAGGCCGTGATCCTAATACCGATATGGCGGTTATTAAAATTGATCAAAAAAACCTGCCAGCCATCGAATTAGGCAATTCAGATGATGTAAAAGTAGGGGAATGGGCCGTGGCCGTAGGCAACCCATTTGATCTGGCTTCTACCGTCACAGCGGGTATTATTAGTGCAAAGGGGCGCGACATCAATATTATTAAAGGCGGTTCTTCTTTGGAAGCCTTTATTCAAACCGATGCTGCCGTCAATCCGGGCAATTCCGGTGGCGCACTCACGGATTTAGATGGACGCCTGATTGGTATCAATTCCGCCATTGCCACCCCTACCGGCACTTTTGCGGGTTATGCCTTTGCTATTCCGGTCAATTTAGCCAAACGCGTCGCTGATGACCTCATTAAATATGGTGAATATCGCCGTCCTTACCTCGGCGTAGATATTGCCCCGTTGGACCAAAAAATTGCCGAGGAATTGGATATTACCTATATTCCGGGCGTAGTAGTAATGGGTGCTTACGAAGAGGGATCGGCGGCAAAAGCAGGAATTCAGCAAAAAGATGTCATTACCCGAATAAATGGCAAAAATGTGACATCGGTTGCGGAACTAAGAGAACTCATTGGACGTTCTAAAATAGGAGAGACGGTGAATGTAACCTTGGTACGCAATGGCAAAGAAAAAGAATTGAACGTGAAGTTGATTACCCGGAAAACGGAATAATGTAGAACGGGTCGTCACCAAAAGTACGTCGGGTCGTGTCCAAGAAAGTACGTCGGGTCGTCCACGAAAGTACGTCGGGTCGTCCACTCCCGACGAAATAAAAAACACAAGAGATACACGGTGAATCCATCATTTCACGGTTCATCTTCAAAGAAATAAAGTTGGTTTTTCGTTTTGTTTTGATGTGTCGGCTCTGCGCAATGCAGAGCCGACTTTTTTTTATGGCCTACGCCGAGCACGCCTCACAAGTAGGGTCATCCATACTACACACCTTCCCGGTTTCCGGCTCCAGCGCCGTCATCGTTATCGCCTGTTGTGCCAAGGGAGTCGTAGCGGTACGTTGACCATGTGCCACGCTTTCAGGAATAGCACCGGATGTCGCAAATTTTTGCTGGTGTTTTTGACTCAGCGTAAACTTGATCGGGTCGGTAGCCGCTTTGGAACGCAGGTAATACATGCCAGTTTTCAGGCCCTTTTGCCAGGCATAGAAGTGCATAGACGACAATTTTGCAAAGGTCGGTGCTTCCATGAAGACATTGAGCGACTGGCTCTGACAAATAAACGCACCCCTGTCAGCACTCATATCAATGATGACCTTTTGGCTGATTTCGTACGCCGTTTTGTAGATGGCACGAACGGGTTCCGGGATGTCTTCAATGCCTTGAATGGAGCCGTTGGCCGCCATGACAGCCTCGCGCATTTCTTCATTCCACATACCGAGGCGCACCAGGTCGCGCATGAGGTGTTTGTTGACCACAATGTGCTCACCGGCGAGGGTACGGCGGGTGTAGAGGTTAGAAGTGTAGGGTTCAAAGCACTCGTTATTGCCCAAAATCTGGCTGGTAGAAGCCGTAGGCATCGGGGCTACGAGCAGGGAGTTGCGAATACCGACTTTTTGGATACGGGCGCGCAGGCTGTTCCAGTCCCAACGGTTGGAAGGTTCCACGCCCCACAGGTCAAACTGGAAAGCACCTTTGCTGATGGGAGACCCGGCAAAAGTTTCGTAAGACCCGTATTTTTCCGCTAAATTGCAACTTTCGGTAGCGGCGGCAAAATAAATCGTTTCAAAAATATCCTTATTCAGTTGCTTAGCACCTTCACTGTCGAAAGGCATTCCCAACAAAATAAAAGCATCAGCCAGTCCCTGTACCCCCAGACCGATGGGGCGGTGGCGGAAATTGGATTTTTTGGCTTCCGGTACCGGGTAGTAGTTGATGTCAATGACCTTATTGAGGTTGCGCGTCACCACGCCCGTGATGTCGAATAGTCGTTGGAAGTCAAATTGACCGTTGATGACAAATTTGGGCAACGCCAAAGACGCCAAATTACACACCGCTACTTCATCGGGGGAAGTGTATTCAATAATTTCAGTACAAAGGTTGGAGGAGCGAATAGTGCCGAGATTTTGCTGGTTGCTCTTGGCATTGGCAGCGTCTTTGTACAACAAATAAGGGGTACCGGTTTCCACCTGGCTTTCCAAAATGGCATTCCACAAATCACGGGCTTTGATCGTTTTGCGCTGGCGCCCTTCCTGCTCGTATTGGTGGTAGAGGGCTTCAAATTTTGCGCCATACACCTCAAACAGACCGGATGCTTCATTGGGGTCAAACAGCGACCAGTCGGCATCACTTTTCACGCGTTCCATAAACAAATCGCAGATCCACAGGGCATAGAACAGGTCACGAGCGCGCATTTCCTCCTTGCCGTGGTTTTTCTTGAGTTCCAAAAACTCGAAGATATCCGCGTGCCAGGGTTCGAGGTAGATGGCGAAGGCACCTTTGCGTTTGCCGCCACCGTTGTGGGCCACACCGATATGGGTAACATAATTATGGTTGGGTTCCACTTCAAAATCCACGACCACGCCGTCGAAAGGACGCTCTGAAAGGTGGTCAATGCGGCTGTAAGTGTGGTTGCCGTACGTAAAATACTGCGTGTATTCGCCTGCTGGCAAGCCGAATAAATCCGTGATGTCTTGTACCTTGGGGATGCGAAGGCAATAGGAAATTTTACGGGTTGTGATATTCTTGTAAGTAGATTCATGTCCCACGCGGTCGCGCGCATACCCGCTTATTAGTATCCCCAAACGCATGAGCATATAGCGCACGGATTCCACCACATTACGGGAGGTCATATCAAGGGCAATCTCGAAATTTTCGCGGTTGCCGATGGTGCCATCCGTTTCTAAAATGCCTTTTATGAGTTGCAGGGTTTTTTCCTTGGGCAAGTGGAGCATCGAAGGGTGTACGCGCTTCTCACCCTGCTCGTCGTAGAGCATGGTGCGGCTGAACTTAAAGCCGTGGTGTGCCGACCAGGTGAAGCGCACTTTTTTCTCTTCCGGATTGGCCGTTTCCGTCCAGCGGATACCGTGTTCGTAGAGGTATTGTTTAATGAAATTCAGATCGTCCGTTTCGCGATTTTGAGTGATGTGAGCGGCTTTGCCGTCGTGGGCGACGTGGCCGTCTCCGAGCATCATACCATAAAAACGGCAGTCTTCGAGCGAATATTCGGGAATATCATCGTAAAATTCAGGAATCGGAAACGCAATCAGGTCCTCCTGGGTCAAGTCTTTGGCCTCTACCCATTCCGGCTCAATGAATCCCTTGTCTAAGCGATTTTTAATGACTTCATGGCTGACCATTTTCTTTTGTCCGCGTAGTACCAGGAAAGTGTGACCGGGGGTAACTAAAATGGGTTCGATGGAGTGTTTCACGCCAATTTCCACCATATTTCCCTGGTATTCGTTGCGCAGCAGCCGGGTGACGCGGTTGAAATGACCTTCGGCGGTCAGCAGTTCTTCGCCCAACACCACCTCGTCAATACGCCTGATTCCCTGGCGGGTATACAGCAGCGTATCGGGGTGAAAGCATTGATCCACGTATCGTGCAGTGTCATTAAATACCCGCAGCATCGGGATGATCCCATTGGAGGTGCCACCGGTGCCTTTGATGTAGGAGCCGGTAGCCCGAATATTGTGGATGCTCAAGCCGATACCGCCCGCGCTTTGGCTGATGAGTGCGCAGCGTTGGAGGGTCTCAAAAATACCGCCAATGGAGTCGTCGGTCATGGACAGCAGGAAACAGCTGCTCATTTGCGGCTTTGGACTGCCGGCATTGAACAGGGTAGGCGTAGCATGAATGAACCACCGCTCGCTCATGAGGTTGTACGTCTCAATGGCGGCCGCAATATCTTCCCCGTGGATGCCTACCGCCACGCGCATAAAGAGGTGTTGTGGGCGCTCCACCACTTTACCATTCATGCGCATCAGGTAAGAGCGCTCTAAAGTTTTGAAGCCAAAATAATCGAATTCAAAGTCGCGATCATAAATGATGGCGGAATCCAATTTGGTTTTGTTTTTCATCACAATGTGGTACGTGTCATCCCCGATCATCCCGGCGCGGTCGCCGGTTTTTGGGTCCACGTAGTAATAAAGCCCTTCAATAACCCTTGAAAAAGACTTGTCGGACTCTTTGTGCAGGTTGCTGACGGCTATCCGGGCTGCCAGTAGAGCATAATCCGGGTGAATGGTGGCCATAGTGGCGGCTGTTTCTGCTGCCAGATTGTCGAGTTCGACGGTGGTCACGCCGTCGTAAAGACCCATAATCACCTTTTTGGATACCTCAATCAGGTTGACAAAATTGGTGTCAAGGTTGTAGGTCAATTTTCTCAGTCGGGCAGTGATCTTGTCGAAGGAAACTTCTTCGCGGTGCCCGGAACGTTTGATTACTTGCATAATAATTTTTAATGTATGTTCGGTTTTGTTTAATTTGTACAATATAAGTATATTCGCAGTGTAACACTTGATAAAGCCTCTTGCTTTATTGCAATGAAACAAGTTACGAACGTTAAAATGTTGGCAAAAGCCTTGAGCATGTAGGGAAACCTTCTCCCATTTCCCAACTCAAACTAACACAAATCTTCCTTATTCTGCCAATACTATTTGACAGAACACGATTCACTGCTGCTTAAAATAGGAAATATTTATTGTCGGGCGGGATTACATTCAGTTTTATCGAAATCGAAAGCGAAAATACAACAAGTTGGCACTTTTAAAAAAAATAGTTATCCACAAAATGTGGATAACTATCATAAGTGATTGATTTTCAATATTATTTTACAAAATAAAAGTTGTTAACAATGTTGGTAACTCAATATGGGGAATTTAGGGTGTTTTTTAATTCTTTGGCATAAAGCCTTATAAATGATGCAATTAAGTCGCATTCACGCTACTGTAGGGCTTGCATCACCTCCTCCAATTTTTTCTGAGCCGCTGTGTACTCTTCCGCTCGAATGGAAGCTTTCACGCTTCGGATGAGGGTTTTTATCTGGTCGGGAAGATTGGGTGTATTCCAGGCTTTTTCGAGTGCATTGGTGGCCTTTTCTGGTTCATCGGCCCTGATATTGGCAATGACTGTTTTGATATAACCTCTCGCTGTTTGTTTTGCTGTTTGTTTTGCTGTTTCGAGGGCCTGTTTTTGTTCTGCAAGTTGGGCGGATTCCTGCTTTATGCGTTCTTCTTCCCGCTGGCGGGCAGCTGTACGCTGGCGTTCCTGTTTTGTCGGGCCGGCGGGCGCTGTTGTTTTTGGCGTGCTGGTTTTATCGGGTTTTTGGGCAGGCTTGTCGGGTTGCGTGCCCGCAGGGTTTGGCTGAACGGCTGTGTGCCCGGCAGTTTGGCCGAGCGTAGTGTTAACGGGGGGTACTGCGGTGTTGCCCGCAGTAATTTTAGGATCGGACACAATGGGCTTATCTGTTGGTTTTCCCGGCCCGGAAAGCACCGCGTAAAGTACCGCTGCCAACATTAATCCGCCGCCGCCGGCTAAGGCTGGCAGGAAGGGAAACTTGCGTACGGGCGACTCTGCCCGCCGGTCGCTCATGACGGCGGCCTCCCGCTCGCGGCGTTCGCGTTCCGCCCGTTCCGATGCGCCTTTTTCGCGTTGCTCTTTTTCCGCGCGCTGCTGCGCGGCTTGTTCAGCGCGGTGTTCGCGTTCCGCCCGTTCCGATGCGGCTTTTTCGCGTTGCTCTTTTTCCGCGCGCTGCTGCGCGGCCTGCTCAGCGCGGCGTTCGCGTTCCGCCCGTTCCGATGCGGCTTTTTCGCGTTGCTCTTTTTCCGTACGCTGCTGCGCGGCCTGTTCAGCGCGGCGTTCGCGTTCCGCCCGTTCCGATGCGGCTTTTTCGCGTTGCTCTTTTTCCGTACGCTGCTGCGCGGCCTGTTCAGCGCGGTGTTGGGCAGCTACGCGTTCGTTTTCGGCGGCCAGCAGTGCCGCCAAGCAGGTGTTGGCTTCGGCAGCATACCGCCCCTTTGGGTGTTTGCGCAGGTATTCGCGGTAAGCAAAGGCCTCGTCCTGATCGGAGGCTTTGGCCCAGGCGCGCTCGTCAGCGATGTCGGCTAAACGTTTATCGGCTTCGTCGGCAAATTGTCCGTTGGGGTATTGGTTCAGATAGGCCAGCCAGCTGCCCTCGGTATTGATTTGGAGCGCGGTGTTCCGGGCATCGGCTTCCGTTTGGCGGCGGCGAAAGACAAACTGCCCGCCCTCGTGTCCTGTCTGATACAGTGGCCCGGCTTCTGCCTGCTGCTCGTAGTTGAAGCGCACTGTTTTGGTCACATAGTCGGCCAATTGGGCAATATTTACGGCTTTTTCAGTGCTTTGGTGCAGGTGTTTGAGGATGCTCGCCGCAAAAGGACTATTTTGCCCCGCTTTGCCGTCGGAGACCACGCCTTTGCCGGAGATAAAGACCCAGCGGGAGGGATTTCGGTCAAAATCCTCGAAGGCACGGGCATCGCGGGTGGCATCGCGCACGAGAAGGGAGGCCGAAAAGCAGCTGCCGGAGATGAGCAGGATGTGGCGGGCGGGTATATTGCGGATGATCTCGCGCACTTCGGTATTGCCTACGTAGCTGCTGATGTCCTCGCGTTCGGCTTCGGCAGGAACCCAGAAGCCAAGGCCGTCATCGAAGAGGCCGTGTCCGGCGTAATAGATCAGGAGGCGGTCGTCGCGGGTGAGGCGGCGGCGGTAGTCGCTGAGTTGACGCAGGATGTTTTTGCGGGAAGCATTGACACCCGTGAGCAGCGTGGTGTGCGCCGCTTCAAAGTAATAGTGTTCCTGCAAGGCAGCACACAGGTCTTCCACGTCCTTGCGGGCGTTGTTCAGCGGCGGAAAATGCTGATAAGTGTCCACCCCGATACCGAGAAAATAATTTTTTCCTGCCGGAAGCGGCGGCGGAGACTTGTTCACATCCAAACTGCCGCGTTTGACTGGTTCCATATTTTAGATGAATTGGCGGGGCAAATATAGTAGTTTTTTAATAAATGCAGTATTTTTTTCTATTTATTTACAATACCCGCCACCCGCCTTCCGGATGCACTACAATATTGAAACCCGCGTGGGCGACTTTCCAAAATACCCGATAAGTCAGACGACTGCTTTGCCCGAAACGCACATGACCACGCCAACTGTTGAGGCCGGCTTCTAAATGATCCTTGTTGAACCGGGAATCTGGTTCTTATTTGTCAAAGCATATTACAGCCCAACGGCCGATCGCTTATTATTGCTGCGGGACGCCAATATTCATTTAGAAAAAAACAGACAATATTTCCGCATTTGTTATGAATTGGGGTACTATAACTCCTTAAAATACACGGAATTGAGTCAAAAATTGGATGAAATTGGCAACATGAACGGCGGCTGGATTCGTTCGCTAAAAACCTGAAAAAAGCAGGCAGGACGTTCGCCTTTGCGGGATACCAGCCCCGCCTGCCCTCGATGTGTTCGCCTCGCCTACAAGGACGAAGTCTGGACAAACGGCAGACTATCAAAAGCACACTCCGGCGGAGCAGTAATGCAGCCGCCAGACCCCGGCTACTGAAGTTGGACAGTCTCTGGCCACCCGGAACCCAATATTGTTGTTCGGGTTGTTTGCGTTATTCCTGTTGCGGTTAGACGCACGACAGTTCTCTGGATTATTGTTCCACGACCCGCCGCACCTTGCCCGTTTACCCGCCACAAAGGTCGTCAAAAAAAAATTTTTCGGCTTCGCCGAACCTGTTTTTTTAAAAAAAATAAAAAAATAAAAAAATAAAAGCGGCCTTTGGCCGCTAAAAAATAAAAATTTGAAAAGTGTAAAAAAATAAAAAGGTAAAGTTTAATAGCCTCTGGCCACCCGGAACCCAAAATGGACGTTCCGGTTGTTAGCGATATACCCGAAGCGGTCAGACGCACGACAGTCCTCTGGATTAGCGTCCCACGACCCGCCGCGCAAAACACGGTAATTGCCGCCGGAGGCCCCGCGCGGGTTGCGGGCGTTGTTGCTCTCGGCATAATATTTTTCGTCATACCAATCCCAGCACCACTCCAAAACATTGCCGCTGAAGTGCTTAGCGCCGAGGCTGTTGGCGGCAAGTTCGGTGACGGATACGGTTTTTTGGCGGTATTCGGCCGTGATGGAGAAGGCTTTTTTGTACTCGCTGCTGGCATCAAAATTGATTTCCGAAGGGTCAATTATATCGCGGCCATTGCCAAAGCGCACTTTTTTACCGCCTTCGCGGGCGGCGTATTCCCATTCGGCTTCGGTGGGCAGGCGGTAGCCGTTGGTGGTCCAGGAGCAGGTGACGCTCCATTTTTTGGTGTCGCCGGTGTTTTGGTGGTTGGGGTCCCGGGTGGTTTTGTCTATGGTGTAGCAGGGCTGGAGGCCGTCCTGGCGGCTGCGCCAGTTGCAGTATTCGAGGGCATCGTACCAGTCTATAACGGGCCGTTTGCCGCGCCCCCAGCCGGAGTCCGAGGGTTTTTCGCGCCCGTTGGCGGTGCAAAAAGCATCGTAATCGTCAAAGGATACCTCGTATTTGGAGATATAAAAATCGCCGACGGTGACGGTGTGGGGTGTTTCATCGGTTTGCAGTTTATCGCCCATGACATCGCCTTGGGTGTAGGAGCCGCCCTTTACGAAGGCGAGCAACGCGGGCACGGACGCGGGAGTAACATCAGGCTGCGGGTTTTCGGCCTTTTTTATGTAAGTACGCAGGTTTTGCTTTTGGTTCTCGGTGAGGTGGGGGCAGTCTTCGAGCGCGGGCCGCCATTTTTTGAGGGCGGTGGCGTAGTCCTGCCGGTCGTAGGCGGCTTTGCCTTTGGCCCAGAGGTCGTCGTAGCAATCGGTGGTCTGTGCGGCGGCGGTGTAGCAGCAGCAGAGCAGCAGGAAAACATAGCAGGTCAGGAGCGTTTTTTGCGTAGTGGACGGTGTGGGAGCGAAGTGATTGTTTTGACTAAGTAGTTCACGGTCAATAGTCGGCAGTCCACAGTCTCACAAACCTTTGATTATAAGGTAATTAATGAAATTCAAAACGACGATTATTGCTATTTATTTACTTATTGAAGTACAAAGGTAGGTTTTTTTGAACTACAAGGATAAAATAAGTAAAAAACTCGTAACTTCAGGCATCCTTCATAAGTAGTTGACACTTTTATTTTCGGCAAATAAAAATAAATTAAAATAAAGCATTGATAATCAAGTACTTATTAGGGTAATTTAAAATAATTGCGCAAAGAAAGTGTCAACTACTTTTCACGCAAAATGAAGGATGCCGAAAAAGGTATCGAAAAAGGCCGCGAAGAAGGCCACGAAGAAGGTATTTCACTCAAAGAACAAGACTTCACGCTCAAACTCTGGGCGTTACAAGAGTTTACCATTGAAAAAATCACCTTGCTCGTGGGCGTGACGGAGCAGCAGGTGGCCGATACCATCATAGCATACCTGACGACAGAACAGCGCATAAGCAAAGAGGCGGCCTTGGCCGTGCTGGCGGCTTACCGAAAAAAAAATCCTGCCGCATATATAGTGCCAGATACACTCACTCCATCAGCGCGGCATACACCATGGTCCTGAATTTGTGCAAAATTTCACCGCCCTGCGCAAAGGGTTGCACATTGGTATAAATCAAAAGCGTCATTTCCCGTTTAGGATCAATGGTGTATTCTGTGCAGAAATAGCCACCCCACAGGAGTGCTCCGGGTGTGGCATTGTCGCCATAATGTGAATCGGGTGAAAATATTTGCAAGCCCAATCCAAATTTATCCATCCGATCCCACACGTGGTTGGCGCCGATCTGATTGACCATCATCATTTCTACGGTGGCGGGTGCCAGCAGGCGTTTGCCATTGAATTCACCCTTGTTGAGGATAAACTGGCAGATTTTAGCGTAGTCGGCAATAGTGCCTGACATTCCGGCACCACCCATATTGAGTTTTTGGGCGCCGGCAACAGGATACGTGTGAAACACATCGTGGGCATGGGGCTTGAGGGGCATATCCCGCTCCTGACTGTACACGCCAACCAAGCGACTGGCGCGGTCTTTCGACAGATAGTACCACGTGTCGGTCAGCCCGAGCGGCTCGCATACCCGTGCCTGAATGTAGTCAGACAGTTTTTGATGGGTCATCACTTCGATCAATCGGCCTGCCACATCGGTATTGAGGCCGTACACATACTGCTCTCCGGGGTCGGAGGCGAGGGGCCGGGTGGCAAGTTTGTTGATGACTTCTTCCAGGCTGATATTTTCTAAAGAAGCAAAAAAAGGAATCTCAAATTCTTTCAGGCTGCCCACCGGACTTTCATAAGGAATGCCTGCGGTGTGACTCAACAGGTGTCGGAAAGTAATTTCACCTTTGGCCGGGCGGGTGATGTATCGGGAACGGTCTTTTTCGTCGTAACTCACCAAGACCTTAGGATTGCGAAAAGCGGGTAAAAAATCGGCTATGGGCTGGTCTAGGTAAAATTTGCCTTCTTCTAAGAGCATCAGCAACCCAATGGTGGTAATGAGTTTGCTTTGCGACATGATCCGGTAAATATCATCCGTTTTGGCGGGTGTTTTTTGGTCTAAATGGCTGTATCCGAAGGCTTTGTAGTGCACGATTTTGCCTTTTCGGGCCACAAAAGTGGCTACCGAAGGAACGATACCGCGATTGACATAGCCCTGGAGCATGGTATCTATTCGGTTGAGGCGCTCTGTAGAAAAACCTACTTCTTCGGGTGTGCGAGCCGGGCTGAATGATTGGGGGCGTTGGGCAAAAGCAGTGGCTGCCAGCAGCAGTACCAAAAACGCAGAAAAGATTTTAGGCATGGAAAATGGATAACGCAGAATGGGAAATAAAGAATTTAAGCAATGATAAACGAAGCATCAAAAAAATACGTCCTAATAAATGGACTGTAAAGATACGGGGGTGTTATGAATTAAAAAGGTGTCTTTAGGGTGTTCGTAGTCGGTATTGAGCCATTGACGGCTGTTTTCCACGCGGTCATATCCGGTGATGTGTGGTTTTTGGCTGTCGGCGTAAATGATTTGCCGCAGGGAAGGTATTTTTTTGTAACAGGGTAATTTTTCTGCCAAATCATAATCACGGGTATTTTTAGACAGCACTTCCACCAAAATAATGGGCGTTGTTTCGGCGTTCATGCCCGGTCGGTATTCATAGTATTCGGGGGGCTGTGCCACTACCGAGGCATCGGGGCTAAAAATGGCATTGTCGCAATCGCGGATGCAGACGGGGCGATTGGGGTTGTGTACCACTTTGTCTTTATGTGCGATAAAGATACCACTCAGAAAATATAAGATTCGAGTAGCTACGCGGCCGTGAATATCTGTTTCATAACTCATGGCAATGATTTTTTTTTGGTAAAAATCGGCTTTGTACCCGACCTCGGCTAAGAGCGCCCAATACTCGGCCTCTGTGGCCGGGAAACGCATCAACTGTTCGCCGGCAAGTGTGGCGAGTTCGAGGCGGGTGATCGGGAATGTCGTGTTGAGCAGCATATTTCTGTATTTGCCTTGCAAAGATAAGAGATTATCGCGGGGCAAACAAATATTCTGCCCTATATTTGCGCAACTATTCTCCACGTGCCGGATATCATCATTAATCTGTCATTCACCACCTTGTACCTTTCCATGCTTCGTTATTTTTTACTTTTTTATTGTATTGGCTTTTCAATAGCCCTTTTCGCGCAGGCAGACCTCGAAAAAACGCTTCAAACCCGGCTCATTATGGCCGAAGATGGCGATGTGATTGACCTTCCGGCACAGTTTGTCGCGCTGAGCAACACACTCTGGATAGATGCTAAAAAAAATATCACGATCCGGGGGGCAGGGCAGGATAAAACGATTCTGTCTTTTAAAAACCAAAAACAGGGAGCCGAGGGTTTGAAAGTGACCAATGCGGAAAATATCATTTTGGAAAATTTCACGATTGAAGATTCCAAAGGAGATTTGATTAAAACGCAGGCGGTGCAGCACCTCACGTTCCGGAACATCACTGCCCGTTGGAACGGTAAACCGAAGGAAACTAACGGTTCTTACGCCCTTTACCCGGTGCAATGCCAATATGTGCGCATAGAACGTTGTACGGCTATTGGTGCTTCTGATGCGGGCATTTACGTGGGCCAAAGCGACAGTGTGTGGGTGACGGAATGTTACGCCAAGAACAATGTAGCGGGTATTGAAATTGAAAACACGACGAATGCCTGGGTATTTAAAAACAATGCGCTCTACAATACGGGCGGTATTTTGGTGTTTAACCTGCCCGATTTGCCCAAAAAGCGCGGCGGACACGTGAAAGTCTACAACAATAAAATAGTGGGCAATAATTACCGCAATTTTGCGCCCAAAGGCAATATAGTGGGTACCGTACCTGCCGGCACCGGCGTGATGATCCTCGCCACCCACGATGTAGAGGTGTATAACAACTTTATTTTAGACAATAAAACAGCTTCTACGGGGATTATTAGTTATTATCTCACGGAAATACCCATTAAAGACAAGGATTATATTCCCTACCCCTCTGCGATCAGTATCCACGATAATGTTTATTCGGAGGGCAAACGTATGCCTACGTGGAAAAACAAATTAGGCTTTTTATTTTGGTTAAAATTTGGCAAAAAAGTGCCGCATATTCTTTACGACGGCATCCAAAACCCCGATTGGACGGATGCTTCCGGGGCATTAAAATCCAACCATCGCATTTGTGTAAAAAACAACCAAAATGGCACATTTGCCAACCTGAAAGCGGATAAAAAATTCAAGGGAATCAGCAAAAACCTGACACCTTATGATTGTGAGTAGTCCACAGTCAATAGTCGGCAGTCCACAGTTTCACAAACCTTTGATAGTAAGATAATTAATGAAATTCAAAACCACGATTATGTCTATTTACCTACTTACTTTGGGCGAATTTTAAACTTTTTGCTTTTTTGGACGTTTTTTGGGCATGGATTTTTATTCGCTAAAGGTGCAGGCAAAAACGCCTGAAACTTCCGATACGGTTACGCTGACATTTGAAATGCCAGTCGAGTTGCACGACCTGTTTGCTTATAAGCAAGGGCAATATATCACTTTACGGGTGACATTGGACGGCCACGAGCAGCGCCGTTCCTATTCTATGTCTTCCTCTCCGTTAGAAAACAAATTGTCTGTCACCGTAAAAAAGGTAGCAGGCGGTTTGGTTTCCACCTATTTGCACGACGGTGTACAAGTAGGCGACCAGATAGAAGTAGCCACACCCGATGGCCGTTTTTATAATATGCTCCATCCCGACAAACGCCATACTTATTATATGTTTGGAGCGGGAAGCGGGATCACACCCCTGATGTCTATCCTGAAAACCATCTTAGAATCGGAACCAATGAGTGCCGTTTTCCTTTTATACGGCAGCCGCAACGAGGGGGATATTATTTTTAGGGAAGCATTGGATCAGCTGTCCGAGCGTTTTGCCGGGCAATTGCAGGTAGAACACGTGTTGAGTCGCCCTAAAAAAGAAGCAGGTTCCGGCGGATTGTTTAGTATGTTTAAGAAGTCAACCACCAACTGGCAGGGCAAAACCGGGCGAATTGACCGGCAGGCAGCCACCGTTTTTTTAGATGATAATATGCCGCATGGCCCGGAGCAGGATTGTGTTTATTATATCTGTGGCCCCGGCAATATGGCCGAATCGGTCAAACAGGCATTGCTGCCACGCGGCATTGAAGACAAACAGATTTACACCGAAGTATTCGCCAGTGCACACCACCAACCGGGAGACGTGCCCGACTCGGCAGCAGCAGGTGGCGGTCAGCAGGTGACGGTACACCTGAAAGGCGATAAATTCAAACTAACGGTACCCGACGGTGCCACGATATTGGATGCGCTGATAAAAAACAAATATGACCCGCCGTATTCCTGCACCGCAGGGGCCTGCTCTACCTGTATGGCCAAATTGATCCAGGGTGAAGTAAAAATGGATGCCTGCTATGCCTTAGATGATGACGAGGTAAAAGCGGGTTATATCCTGACCTGCCAGTCACATCCGGTTACAGCGACGGTGGAATTGACGTATGATATGTAGTGATATTGCCTTCATATCTGAGATATAAGGTCAAAATTATCACTCAATATCCTTTAATGGAAAGATTAAGATCACCGATTTCTTTAAAACAATGTAGAAATATTACTACCTTTGCCACTCATGCGATTGGTAAATGAAAAAACAATTTCTACTGATAGTGCTTTTATGTCCGCTTATTTTGTTTTCGCAAAACAGATACGTGGATGGTAATACTGGAAATGACAGCAACAATGGCACCACTCTGGGTCATGCATGGCGCACCATCCAAAAAGCCTGCAACGCTGCCCCGGCAGGTAGCACTGTGTATATAAGAGGGGGAAATTATATAGAGCAACTGTGGATGAACGTAAGCGGGACAGCTAGCAACTACCTCACTTTTACCCATTTTGGTACGGAAATGGTGGTGGTGGATGGCAACAACGTCAATGCTCAAACGGAGCTGTTAAATATATCCGGTAAACATTATATCAAGATTATTGGACTTCATTTTGCCAATGCTACAGGCAATTTTTCAAAAGGTATTACTATACGCAACGGTTCAGACCATATAGAAATTCGTTCCTGCAAATTTTATAATATCCATTTTTCAAACAATTCCGCAGACGCTCCGGCAGGAAAAAACAGCAATCCATTCTTAACGTACAACGAAAATGCTGCCGATGCCAGTACGGATATTATTTTTAACGACAATGAAATCTATAATTGTCGCACCGGGGTGAGCGAGGCTTGCACGATGAATGGCAATGTGGATGGTTTTGAAATTTCAAATAATCGGGTATACAACATCACCAATATCGGAATAGATGCCGCTGGTGGATATGGAGTTTGTCCCAACCCTGCTAAAGATGCTGCTCGTAATGGTATCATACTGCGCAATACAGTGTATAATTGTGTCAGTGCATTAGCTGTTTCCGCTGGTATTTACATTGACGGCGGCCAGAACATTCAGGTAGCGTACAATGTGTGTTTCGATAATGGACGTGGATTTGAAATTGGTTGCGAACAACAGAATCATATTACTAAAAATATTGTGCTACACAATAACTTGTGTTACCATAACCGGGAAGCAGGTATAGGTATAGGCGGCTACAACTATCCTAATACGGGTAAAGTAATGAATTGTGTTGTTCGCAACAACACTTGTTACGACAACGCTTTTACAAATAATGGCGACGGGGAATTGTTGATTGAGTACGCTGAAAATTGTGCGGTTGAACAGAATATTTTCTATGCTACTAATTTGTCCAAAAATCTGATGGTGACACGCCTCAACGCGACGGGGATTATTCTGAACTATAACCTGTTCTACCACGCGGAAGGGGCTGCTAACGCTACAGTAGATTGGAATGGGACAATTTACACTAATTACGCTAACTATCAGTCGGGCGTGGGACAAGACGGGCAATCCCCTTTTGGAAATCCATTGTTTACTGCTGCAAGTACGCCAGATTTTAAGTTGAACAGTGGTTCACCAGGTATCAATACGGGGCGCACAGACTTTACGCCGCTCGCAGGGGAAACTGATTATGCCGCTAACTACCGGATTGCAGGAGGGCGAGTGGATATTGGTGCCTATGAAAGTATGTCCGTTCTTTCAGTAGAATATACCTCACCGCTCAGGGCCATACCTGTGCAATCTTCTATTCAACTGGAATGGACTACTGCTTCCGAGTGGGATCATGCCCGATTTGACATAGAGCGCAGCGGAGAAAATTTTCAGTTCAAAGTTATTGGAACATTACCTTGTATTGCTCATAAATCGCCTAATAACTATCATTTTTCTGATAATTCGCCTTTAGGTGGCATCAATTATTACCGATTGAAAACCGTCGAAAAAAGCGGGGCGGTACAATACTCCCCGGCTGTTTTTGTCCTTTGGGAAATCCCATCGGTGCATATTTTTCCAAATCCTTCTAAAGGGACATTTTGGATAGAATATGACGGTAATTTTTCTAATATCATGGTATATGACGCGCTCGGTTGGCTGATAAAAAGCATAAAGGAGCCACAAAATCGGGTGAATTTAGGAGGGGTTTTGCCGGGCGTTTATTGGGTGGAAGTGATTGATGTAGTAGCGCGGCGTGTTTGGTTAGAGAGGGTTGTGGTGGAGTAAATAAAATAATTTGAAATAAATATATGAACAAAATAATTTTAATTTTAATCGTGTTATCAATGGGTTGTTCGAACCCTCTATTTGAAAAAATGGATTGTGATGAAGTCACGATAAAAACAAGCATCAGCGATACACTGACAATGAGCGCTAAAGCAAAAATATCAAAAAATTTGCAAAAACTTGGCAATGTCAATATAGCGTTAAAAAACAAGTTAAGTACGGGGTATTCTGAAGAGCGGAAAAATAAAATTGCCTATTCTACTGAATTTTGTCAATCTTACAATGGATATATTGACGGAATTACAACCTTCAGTAGAGAGAGAAAAGATAAAACTGGTGCTGAAAAGCGCCGTGCCGATAGCCTGTATTTTGATAGTATTTCAAAATTGATGGACTTATTATATCGCCAAATGGATAAATCAGTGGGGCCTGAAGCGCCGCCTCCTATACCGCCGCCCCCCCCTATAGAAAAGCCCAAACCCCTTCCAAAATCAGAGCCGTTAATAGCCCATGGCTATGTCAAAGACGAAGCCGGGCAAGGCATACCCGGCGTGAAAATAGTGGTGAGTGGAAAAAATTATTATACCAGTGAAAATGGGTACTATGAAATACCATTTGATGCGAAAAAGTATAAACACGCGGATAGTGAGGTGGGTACTTTTAGCAAAGATGAATATGTAATTGTCGAAAAAAAAGTTTACGTCTCTGATCTGGACAATATTGAGGTTAAACTTAAAAAAAGTAATTAATTTTTATGAAGGTTTATTTTTTCTTAATTTTGATTTTAAATGTATTACACTTGGATGCTCAAAAACTTTCCGGCAGAGTCATTGACAATAATGATAAAGGTGTCGAAGGAGTTGAGATTACTCTACCTGGGTGTCCACCCGCCAAAACCAAAAATGAGGGTGAGTTTGAGATAGATATTAAAAGTTGTGATCAGTGTAAACTAGGTCGTAAAATCATCTTTGAACTTTATCATAAAAACTTCGGAACTCAACACCCTTATAGCGTGATATTGGAGGGCAATAGCTTACTTCCTCTAAAAATAGAACAAGAAAAGAGAATATTAGTGTATGGCGTAACCAAGGGTAGTGAAGGGTTCTTAGACAATATTAGTGTAACATGTGGTTTTTGCAACACAACTACCCATACAGATCCATTTGGTCAATTCCGGTTCGAAATCCCAGAAAAAAAGATTGGCGAAAGTGATAAAATATCGATTTTATTTAAGGATAATTCTGGCTTATACATGGATAGTACTTTTCAAGCTACTATAACTAAGCATAATCAGACAGAACCAAAAGGTTATTTACTCAAAAAAAAGAAAATAGAACCCGAAAAACTACTTAAAAAAGTGGATGAAGACATGGTTTTCATTCCCAAAGGTAGTTTTCAAATGGGATGCTCGGAGGAAGCCAATAGCAAAAAATGTATGGAGGATAACAATCATATACGAAAAGTAGAGTTGGACAGCTTTTGGCTTTCCAAATTTGAAGTCACCGCCAAACAATTTTGCATTTTCTTAAATGATACTAAGCGTGAGCCCAATGATACCCGGTATATTAATATTGAATGCTGGAAAGAATCAATAGGTAATCATATCAGATACAATGAGGGGAGATATACAATAGATAGCGACTATGAAGATCATCCGGTGGTTTGTGTGTCTTGGAATGGTGCTATTGCCTTTTGCACTTGGCTGAATAAAAAGAGTGACGGCTCAAGAAAATACAGACTACCAACAGAAGCCGAATGGGAATACGCTGCCAGGGCAAATGGGAAACATAAAAATTATACTGGAACAGATGATCCAAAATTATTGGATAAATACGTTAATTATAAATCAAAAGCAGGAAAACCAATATCGTTATCAAGAAAAAATGCCATTACTCATACAAATGGGATGGGCCTGTTTAGCATGTCCGGCAATGCAGCGGAATGGTGTAACGACTGGTACGGGCCTTATGAAAAAACAAAAGAGTCGCTTATAAATCCACAAGGGGCTACATCAGGCGAGCATCGCGTATTTCGAGGCGGCGCCTGGAATTTGCCCAAAGAACATGCTACCATATTCAGCAGAGACAAAGCAGTTCCTGAAAGATGCTCCTCATCTATTGGCTTCCGCCTGGCCAGGAATTGAAGTTTTAATGTGGAGGGTAGGCATGTCGTGGTTTCCCATTTACTCCCCCCCTGATTTTTTTTCTGAGACGATCCATTGGATTTTGGGCTCTTTCATTATTACTGACTTTTGCAAAATTCAGAAGATTCAAGGTCAACTCAACGCCGGAACGCTGCTCAAGGCTGCCGGATAACACCCACATTCCGATAAGGTTGAGACGAATTTTAGGGCTACCGGGCAAATGAAATCCAACCTCCGTAGAAACCATTTTATTCGTCCCCCAGCCCAATCCCACCCAAGCTGGATGGCTTTTTTCTGAACCATCGCCCCAATGAATGCGAAGGTTAACATCAGCACTTACAGGAACCTTCCCGTCATCAAAACTGGTATAACGAATTCGGTTTAAGTATCTGACAAAAACAGAAGGTTCCAGATAGGTATTCCTTCGGAGTTTAAAAAAACTACCTGAAAGGAAATAGATAGGGGTTGTCTTAATATGGTTGGCGAAAGATATCCCTGACAGGCTATCACGGCTAATTCCAGGGGGAATGGAGATTCCTGCGTAAAAAGTTTTGAACGATTCTTTTCTCCATTTTTTAGTATAAAACACCCCAACGCTGGCTAAATTGAGCAATAGTTTTTTTTGAGCCAAAGATATTGTCGGATCACCTGCTTGCTCAAATACCAAATCATTTTGATCTATTTGAAGCAACTGAACACCAGGGCTTATGCCAATAAAAAGAGAGTGTAATTTATCTCTATCCAAAAGAGCCCGATAAGTCAGTGGTACATAAAGACCCGTATTAGAAAATGCGCCAAAGGAATGATGCTGCAATTGCGCTCCGATGCGTATACCACTATATTGACTGATATTTTGTGACCAATACTCCCAGGAAAGCAGGATATTGGAAGGCGCTTTTCCTAAAAAAGCCCCCAATTGTGTCCATTGATTCCGTGCATTTAAGGTCCAAAGAGAGCCATTGGGTGCCCGGTCTTCCACATTAAAGAAAAATGCCCGGTCTATTGCAGCAGGATTCACCACTTGCCAGTTGTTTCTGTAAGAAGATTGTAAAGGCATCAACTGCCCGAAGCAAAACACCGCCGGGAAGCTTAAAAAAAACAGTATCCAAAGAAGAGAACGGAAGAAGATCATTCGATGATATTTGTGCCGTAAAGCGTGATAGTACCAATAAAACCCGTTTTTTACAATACTGAAAAATTCTCCGAAATTTTCAGCATTGTAAAATCAATCAAGAAACTATATTTTTGCATTAAAAAACGCGTTATTATGTCATTAAATACCTACTTTAAACTGCTTTGCTCGACATTTGGGTAACCATTACATCAATAACAACTCCGTTTAAGTAAATGGAAGAAGGAAAAAAAAATTCCAAAACTTTCAGAAAATATTCTAACTCAAAAGCATAATATCATTCAACTCAACCTTGCCATGACAAACATTTTTTTTCAACCTGCTGTCTTGCCCGCATTGTTTCTGTACGCATCATTTCAAAGCACAAATATAAGTATAAATTCTCATGCTGCACAAGTGCTATTTGTAAATTCACATTTAGAAAAACATAGCCCCACTGCTACCAACACCAATAACGCTGGCTTAGGTTCTCTGCGGGAAGCCATCAATTGTACCGCCTGTAATACTCAAAGCGACCGTTTAGAATTGATAAAATTCTATAATGCCGCCAATGGCCCTAATTGGAAACGAAAATGGGAAATTGCTCAACCGCTCTCCAATGCTGCTGCCTGGCCAGGGATTATTATCAACGCAGATGGATGCGTGACGAATATAATCTTGTCTGATACCCTTATCAAAGGTACATTGCCTGATTTTATGCTCCCGGAACTGCAAAATTTAGGTATTTCTGATTCCAGATTGACGGGTACTATTCCAAATTTTAGCGGCGTACCACGACTTGACCAATTGTATTTACCCGGTAATCAATTGAGTGGGCCTATTCCTAAATTTAATAAAATTCCTGCATTGACCTCTTTGGATTTATTTGACAATCAACTGACAGGTAAAGTACCCGACTTCGACAGTCTCAAACAATTAGAATATCTGGGAGTGAATAAAAATAAATTAACTGGAACTATTCCACTTTTTAATAATATGCCGAATCTCACCTATTTAGATTTGAGCGATAACGGTTTTACGGGGCTAATACCCAACTTTAAAAATTTTGCTATATTACAGTTTTTGGGGCTATCATTCAATCAACTGAGTGGTATCATTCCCGATTTTTCCAATCTGCCTGATTTGAAATTTTTATATTTAAACGCCAACAGTTTTATTAGCCCAATGCCATCTTTAAATAATTTGGTTAACCTTCACACACTAGTTGTAGACGACAACCACTTGACTTTCTCAGGATTACCTTCCCATTTTTCAAGAGGATATACGGTATGGGCATATGCACCACAAGACTCGGTTTTCAAGGATACCGTCATTACTCTACAGGTAGGTCAAAACTTAGACATTGACCTTGGTTTCGATACAGGTGTGACCGGAAATATTTACACTTGGTACAAAGATAATACTTTTTGGAAAACCATACAAGGCAATAATGTCCTGTCTTTTTCAAATATATTATCTGCTGACGCGGGTGTTTATCGGGTGGAGGTGACGAATAATAGCGTACCATGGTTAATACTGTATAGTCGAAAAGTGAAACTAACAGTCAATTGCATGCAGGCAAATGCCAGCTTAAGTACCCCGACACCAAGTATTTGTTTGGGGAAAAGTACCTTGCTTATCCCCAATTTCACAGGGAGCCAAGAACCTTATACCTTACAATACAACAATGGGCAATCAATTGTTCAGCCACAGGCGGTCTATAATGGTCAGGGTATTACTGTCACACCAGCTACCACCACTACCTATTCGTTGATTTTGGCTCAAGACAAAAATGGTTGCCCGCTTACTCTAACTGGTTCACCTGTTACAGTCACAGTAGATGCGCTACCCGATGCAAATGCAGGAGGCCCTATCCGGGAAATTTGCCAGGGATCACCACTTCTGCTGACCGCTTCTGGTGGTGAGTCTTACCAATGGAGTGACGGTGGGCCAGCCACGGCATCTTGGGAAATTCCGAATCCGAGCAATGCTTCTTACACCGTGACAGTAACCAATGCAAAAGGTTGTACTAAAGCCGATCAAGTATCCGTCATGGCAAACGCGCTACCCAATGCAAATGCAGGAGGCCCTTTTCGGGAAATTTGCCAAGGATTACTACTTCTGCTGACTGCTTCTGGTGGTGAGTCTTACCAATGGAGTAACGGCGGGCCAGCCACGGCATCTTGGGAAATTTTGAATCCGAGCAATGCTTCTTATACCGTGACAGTAACCAATGCAAAAGGTTGTACCAAAGCCGATCAAGTATCCGTTACGGTAAACTCTTTACCTAATGCAAATGTTAGCCCCGACACGGCTGTGTGTAAAAATCGCCCGGTAAGGTTACAAGCATCAGGAGGAACCAGTTACAAATGGAGTAACGGAGGCCCGCCTGCTGCTTCGTGGACTGTTTTTCCAACTATCAGCACTACCTATATAGTTACCGTGACCAATCAGAATAATTGCTTGGATACTGCTCAGGTCAGCATAGTGGTTGGGCAGCCCATTACTGCCTTTGTCAGCAAAGATACAGTTGTTTGCAAGGGACAAAAAGTAAAACTTAAAGCAAGTGGGGGTGTTTCTTATAAATGGGGGGATGGAGGCCCTGCCACCAGTGAATGGGAAGTCACTCCGGCAAGCTCTGATTTCTTCTATGTTACTGTCACTGGAGCAGGTGGATGTACAGCATCCGAATCTGTGTGGGTGCAAGTGAAACAACTTCCTTGTGTGCGCATATTATCCCAAAATAATCCGGTTTGTATCGGTGATTCTATCACTTTGAGGGCTTATTGTACGTCTTCCTATAAATGGGAACAAGGGCCATCAACAGCCACCTGGGTTGTGCGGCCTACCGGAAAAACGATTTACATAGTGCGCGGTTATGACTCGGGTAAAATTTGTAGCGATACTGCTTCTATCATCATCAATCCTGTTATTAAGCCAATCGTTAAAATTAATATTTCAGATACAACCATCTGTCAGGGAGGTTCAGTCACCTTGCAAGTAAGCGGGGCGCTGACTTATCAATGGAGTCCCAGTTGCCCCAGTAATAATTGTAGGATTGAACCCAGATTTGATATATCTTACCGCGTTACAGGCACCAGTGATGGATGTAAAAGCTCTGATACTGCCACCATTAAAGTAAGGCCTTCGCCGTCATTGCGGTTAAAATCTACTGGAATCGATTGCAATAATCAATCCAATGGTGCCATTGATCTCACAACAACTCAAGGTACGGCTCCTTATACTTATCACTGGAGCAACGGAGAAATGACCAAAAATATAATAAATCTCGCATCTGGAATTTACACCGTTACTGTAAAAGATGCGTTAGGCTGCACCGAAGTTGATCAAACTACTATTACTACTTCAATGGGAAATGTAAAACCATTGAAAAAACAAATTTGTAAAGGAGAAAAGTTTTTTATTGGTAAGGATTCTTTTTATATGGAGGGTTTTTACATCATTCTGTTTGGTTGCGACAGCATCAACCTGACACTCGAAGTGATAGAACCTGTTGATATTAATGCTCAGGATGATCGTTTTATGCTTGATACAGCCAAAGCGATATTTCAATTGCCAGTCACCCAAAACGATATAATACCTGATAGCATTATAATTACTCAAATTATTACACCAAAGGCTGGTAATCTCAGCCGCCTTCCGAAGAATTTACTTCAATATACGTTAAAAAAAGAAAATTTTATAGGGCGAGATTCATTTCTCTACTCTATTTGTGATCCGGAGTGCAGGTTAGTTTGTGATACAGTTTGGTGCTTTATCCAACGTAATACAACCTTTGTGACACCCTCTACACCCTACAACTCCTTTTCTCCAAATGGCGATGGATTTAATGATCTATTTGATCCATTAGAATATCACATTCAGCAAAATGAATTTATAGACCGTTCGGAGTCTTCCTTAACGATTCAAAATGAATGGGGGCAGGTAATTTATTGGTCTACTACAGCCTGGGATGGGATGGTTAATGGTAAACCAGTTCCTTGGGGGGCATACATTTATACGTTGAAATATAAAATACAGGGTAAGGAAATAATAGAGCAAAAAATAGTTAATATATTAAGGTAATATATTAACTATTCCGTTTTATGGATATACTTTAGTGTGGAGCTTTGAAGTATGCGCTGGCATAGCCATCTGAACTTTTTAAGGCTTTTACCCAACCTTTAAGCCACTGTAACGCGCCTTTTATTTGTTAAACATGTAAAGCGCGAGTAAATAATCATGAAGCACCCCCTCTTTCCTCATTTTACCTATTTTATGGAGTGCGAACGCTTGCAAAAAAGTGTCTAAAACGGTGAATTTGAATTGTGTAGAGCAATACATCGAAGCACCCTAGTGGGTTAAGCGCAGTGGGCAAGACCTCGGCTGGAAAATTTTGTCTCCTTATACGAATTAGATTTTTTACACTGACAACTTGTGCGCTGATATGCTGTCTGTACCAATAGATTGCGACGAAAATGGTTACCGTGCTGATATTAATAGCCCGGAATTAGCCTATTTCTTTAAAAATGCTCAATTTAGGTCTATCGTGGGAGTCGGAAAGGAATGCTCAAGGAGGAATAAATAAGAAAAAGCCTCGTTTATTTTCGTATAGGGACGGTAAAAGAATAACTTATCAAAATTCGTCGGCAAATCATGCCTAATTGTTATAGGTTATTTTTTGGCTATCCCATAGGGACTTAATTCCACTTTGGCACTTTGCAAATCACCCCGACGTGGCTTAGAAGAGGGCTGTGATTACACCCGCTAATTACGATAGACGTGGCTGCGGGCTACGTCCCTTTTATATCAATTGATGGCCCAAATAACGTTTTTTCAAAGTGCCAAAGTAGAATTAAACAACACCCTTTTTTTCTGAAAATACACCAATTGCATAGCACCGGGGCATAATCTTTTGCAAAAAAGTTATGCCCCGGTACTACGCAGCCATCCAACTGGTACATTCCCGTGCTACACCCCCAATGGCATAACCGCCTCCGATTGCCGGAGCGCCATTCTGAGGCCACCCGATTTGATCAGGGTAATATAGCGAGAGACCATCACCGGCCCCAGCATACCATAGCCATTGGTCACTTTACGGCTGGCCGACAAGTGGAAGCCGTATGCACAGGTAACGGGCGGCACCCATTCTGCCGGACTGGCCGGAACTAAGAGGCGGTTGACCCCTGTCCACTGCTTGCTCGGACTGATATGGGCAGCGTAATTGTCGGAGTGGATTCCGGCGGACAATCCATTGCCATAACCTGCGGCTAAAGAATAGGCTTCCAGATTGCCTTCCGCATCTTGTACCGTGATCTCAAATTGCAAACCGTCGGTTGCGGAGGTCATGGTTTCGATGGCACAAGGGCCTACTTCTACGCCGTTGTGCAAGATTCGGTTGATTTCTAAGTACGGTGCATTATTGTCCACATTGAGCGTGAGGGTCTGATCAACACTTGGCACTACCGTGGTGCCGTTGGCCAAGTAGAACCGAACTTTGAAACGATGCCGGCCATTTGGGGCATCGGTGGAATTCCACTGAATCAATAAATCGTCAATGGAATAATCAACGCCCGGGTTCAATAAATCGTATTGTTGGCTGGCGTTTGGGCCAAAGAAGTCGAGAATATAGTCGGAACCATTCCAGCGGTAATTGGACCAGTTTTGCAAGAGGGGCGTATAGGCGCCGCCTTCGTAAGCTTTTAATACCTGATATTTGCGGGCACCTGCGGCCCAAAGTGCGGCCATGGTGACGCGATTTCCAATGAGGTTCATGGTAGCACCAAAAGCGGCATCGCGCACCGGAACATAATAGGACGGATCGGTGGTAGCATGGCCCGTTACAGCGTCAATTCTGGTGGCCGGAATGAGTCCAACCCCACCGATAACTGGTCCGGCGGTTCCTGCCGGATAGGTGCCTGTTGCGCTAGGAGACAGTACAATACTGTGGTAGCTGGCGATATCGGCGCCGAGGGCGCCGGGTGTTTCAAAGGTAAAAGCGGGTGTAGTAGAGCCTACGCGCAGGCCAAAACGAACGACCATCGGTACACCGCTGGGAACGAAGGTAACGCCCAATTCAGTCAATTTAAAGCGAAATTCCCAAATTCGATGCGGGGAAGCGGAAGCGCTGGAAGGGGCAAACCCTTGCCGGACGATGGATTGTATCGTTTCTGTAATCGGGTTGATCGGCTTCCACGTGTTTGGAGCGATAAAATACCACCGGCGCATTTCATTGGGGCCGGTACTTGCGGTGGTACTAAACATACAATCTACGTTTGGTGTCACGGCCTGATTGCCATCGGCATCCAGCATAAACCAAAAGTAGTCGCCAGTGCCGGGGGTATTGATCAGGTCGCGGGTGATGTCCAATGCCACATATAGGTGTTCATGGTCGTTTTTAACGAGCATTCGGCCATAGTTGACACCGCCGCCGGCTAAGGGGAAAATGGCGGCACCTGCCCATTCTGCGGCGGTGAGGCTACCATTTACTGCTACGGGCGAGGTTGCCCAGGTACTCAAAATTGTTGACATAAAAAATCGATTTAAGAATAAAAAAAAGGTTTGATGGGATAAAGGTAAAGGTTTTTCTGCTCTATCATCCAGCATTATGGTGAAAATACCGTATTGACGGGTGAATGTCGCATTTTATCGGGTGAAAATTATTTTAAATTTTTGTACCTTTGCCTTAAATTCAACCAATCCTTAGGTAACCAATCATGGCCAAAGCACGTACTGTCTTTTTTTGTTCCAATTGTGGCGCTTCCGCTCCAAAATGGCTGGGGAAATGCCCCCATTGCAATGAGTGGAACACTTTTCAGGAAGAATTGATACAAAAAGAGACCAGCAGCGAAGAAAAACGGCGGTCATGGGCGACGGATGCGCAAGGGAGGAAAGGAGAAGCCCCAAAAGCCATACCGATTGGCCGCATTCAGGCGGGCAGCACCATCCGGCTGAAAACACCGGATGAAGAGCTCAACCGCGTATTGGGCGGTGGAATTGTTCCGGGGTCGCTGGTACTCATTGGCGGACAACCGGGCATTGGTAAAAGTACCCTTATGCTTCAGGTGGCTATGCACCTGCCGGAAACCATCCTGTACGTGAGCGGGGAGGAAAGCGCCGAACAGATCAAAATGCGGGCCGACCGGATCGGGCAGCCACAGGGTGAGTGTTATATCCTCACGGAGACCAATACAACCAAAGTACTACAACAGGCGCAGGAACTCCAGCCTAAGCTGCTGATTGTGGATTCCATACAGACCATGAACACGCCGCATTTGGATTCTGCTCCGGGGGGCATCGCACAAGTGCGTGAGTGCGCGGCGGAATTGTTGCGTTTTGCCAAAGAGACCAATATTTCGGTATTCCTCATCGGGCATATCAACAAGGAAGGCGAGATAGCCGGCCCCAAACTCTTAGAACACATCGTAGATTGCGTGTTGCAATTTGAAGGCGACCGCCACAATACCTATCGCATACTGCGTACCCTGAAAAACCGATTTGGCAGCACCGATGAAATGGGCATTTATGAGATGCAAAGCGGTGGTTTGCGCGAGGTGAGCAATCCTTCCGAATTGCTGCTCAGCCAAAAAGACGACGACCTGAGCGGCTGCTCCGTAGCCGCTACCATGGAAGGGATGCGGCCCATGCTGATAGAGACGCAGGCCTTGGTCAGCAAAGCAGTATTTGGCACCCCGCAGCGCTCGGCCACGGGTTTCGATATGCGCAGGCTCTCGATGCTGCTGGCGGTATTGGAAAAAAGGTGCGGCTACTTTTTTAGCATCAATGATGTATTCCTCAATTTGGCGGGTGGTATCCGCGTAGATGACCCGGCGATAGACCTTTCCATCGTAGTTTCACTCATTTCTTCGTTAATGGATGTAAGTATTCCCTCCGATGTGTGTTTTGCCGGCGAAGTGGGGCTAAGCGGCGAGATTCGCGCCGTACAGCGCATAGAACAGCGCATTCAGGAGGCAGACCGCCTGGGTTTTAAAGAAATTTATGTGTCAAAATACGGCATGAAAGGCATTGATACCAACCGATATGGCATCAAAATTTTCACAATAGGCAAGGTGGAAGATTTGAAGCAGGCGTTGTTTCAATAGTTTTTATTGATTTGCGGCTCAACGGATGCATAATCAGGTCAACGATGCTACCCTTTCCGCCATTGACGGCTTGGAAAAGGGGCGCAGTACTTTTGACAACCCTTTTCCGATGCCCAACCGCTGGCCCTATATAGCAATTAGTGTGCTGTTTGGGGCGTTGCTGGCGGCTGGCGGGTTTTATTTTTTAAACAAAGATGCCAGTGTTAAATGCCCGGAATTTGGAAAATCCAGGCCGTATATTCTTATTTTGCCGTTTAAAAATCTCGGCACATCTGGAGACTATCAGGCGGCCTCCGTTATCAAAAAACGCATTGATGATATTGCTGAAAAAAATAATTTCCCGCTTTCGGTCAAAGTGAATAATGAATACCCCATTGACCGGAAAGACCCTGACCGGGAAGAAGCTCAGGGTATCCGTCAAAACTGCGATGCCAATATGGTGATTTGGGGCTTTTTCGCGGCTGGCAAGTCCAATGATTCCCTTAAATTGGATACCCGATATGTATTTGGCGCAGACAATCAAACCGGGGGCACCGGTTTTCGGTCGTTTTCTGACCTTCCGGAAGTCACCACAGCACAGGATTTTCGCAGTTTGGATGACGTCGTTTTTTCCCTGTGTAGTTGGGTGGCTTTTGCCTCGCACAGGGACTCTTTAGCCGTGAAATGGATGGATAAAGTGAAGGTAAAAGCCCCGCAGGACATTGAAATGATGCGGCGGATGGTAAGAAAATGAAAATTTTTTGCTTATTTTTCGTTCTAACTGCCTATCTGTCGGTAATAGGCCATGGCTCCTCTTGCCAGCACCATTTTCCCAAAAAACTTTAAGCCCGATGGAGAAAAAGCCCGCCCGTTTATTTGTGCCTTGTGCCAATGTACGGCATTTACGGTCCAGCGCACGGCAGCATCGTAGTAGCGGCGCGGATAGGTGCGTTTGAAATCGAGGTCGCGGTCCGTGTACTGATCCCAGGGCAGGGCAGATCCGGTGGTGGCTTCCACTTCTTCGTACAAACCAGTGCCTTTGATCGGATAGGCCACCGTAATCGTAAACAAATCAGGGTTGCTTTCTTTCAGGTGGTGTACCGTTTCCCGAATATCTGCTTCTGTCTCGCCGGGATAACCGAGCATGATAAAAGTACCCGCCTGGATGCCTTCCCGGCGGGCAGTTTGGATCATGGCGCGTACCTGCCGGGCATCTACCCGGCGATCCATGGCATCCAAAATACGTTGGGAGCCGCTTTCGGCCCCAATCCACACCCGAAAACAGCCGCATTCGCGCAACAATTGGATCACTGATTCATTGAGTCGGTCGGCACGGGTAATACACTCAAACCGAACGGTCAGGTTGTCCTTTTTCAGCACTTCATGAAATTCACTCAGCCATTTGTGGCTCACCGTGAACACGTCATCTACGAACCAGATCAGGTCAAAATCGTATTGTTGTTGCAAATGAGCGATTTCATCGGCTACTTTTTGGGGCGAGCGGCGGCGATAACTTTGGCCATAAACGGCGGTGCTGCACCATCGGCAGGTATAGGGGCAACCGCGTTGCGTGCTGATACTGATAGCATTGTGTCCGTGTCGGCGTTTCCAGGCATCCAAATACCGTTGCAAATCTATTTTATCGCGAGCAGGGATGGGCAAGTCCTCCAAATTGCGCAGTTTTTCACGGGCAGCGGTACGATGTACCGATCCGTCGGGCAGGCGAAATGCTAAGCCGTCAATTTGAAACAGGCGCCCCCAAAGTATTTTCGATGGTTTAAAACTTTCAGAAAGAGGAGATTTGTCTTCCAGTACCGCCCGCACCAATTCGAGCATTGTTTGCTCTCCCTCCCCGATAACGATTGCATCGGTGCCAATGGCGAGATAATCGGCAGCATTATGCGTGACATCGGGGCCACCCAGCACGATAAAAGTGGCTTTTAGTGCTTCCTGCCCCCGTATAAACCTGACCAATTCAATCAGCCTGATTTTGGTCATTAAATTAGCATAGATCGCAACAATACGGGGCTGATGCTGCAACAAATAGGTCTGTAAAGCAGTGAATTCGGAAAAAGTGGTATCAAAAACGGTGTTTTCTACGCCATGCTGCTCCAACCACGCTGATAAGCAAAGCAACCCCAACGGCGGGTAGGGTTTCATAATGACTTGTTCTTTGGGGTCGTCGCAAAGGAAGTAGGCGTGGGTGAAAAGGATATTCATTAAGGCAAAAATACTAATTTTTTCAAAAACCAAACATTTTTTTTATTCCTTGACCAATTTGCTATGCCCCTATCGTCAAGCCAACCTATCTTTGTGCTTCAAATCAACAAATCAACCTATAAACAAATCAACAAAGAAATGCCCGAAGTAAAACTTTTCGCTTGTACTGCTTCTCAGATTTTATCCAAAGAGATAGCGGATCATTTTGATACCCAGATCGGAGATACTACCCTGGCACGTTTCAGTGATGGCGAAATACAGACCATCATCAACGAAAGTGTGCGCGGGAGCTACACTTTTTTTATCCAAAGTACCTGCCAGCCACACGACAACCTGATGGAGCTCCTGTTGTGGATTGATACCGCCAAGCGGGCTTCAGCGGGTTATATCACAGCAGTGATACCCTACTTTGGCTATGCCCGGCAGGACAGAAAGGACAAGCCCCGGGTACCGATCACGGCGAAATTGATTGCCAACCTGCTCACGGCTGCCGGTGCCAACCGAATCATGACCATGGATCTCCACGCCGATCAGGTACAAGGATTTTTTGATATTCCGGTAGATCACTTGCGCTCGGAAGCCATTTATTCCCCTTGGTTAGAGACCCAGGATTTGTCGAATGTGATTTTTGCCAGCCCTGATGTAGGCGGGGTAAAACGCGCCCGTTCTTACGCTAAACATTTCAAACGAGAATTAGTCATTTGCGATAAATACCGGACTAAAGCCAATGAGGTAGCTTCCATGACTGTTATTGGTGACGTAAAAGGTGCCGAAGTTATTTTGGTGGATGATTTGGTTGATACGGCAGGTACCTTGTGCAAGGCTGCTGATGCCTTAATGGAAAAAGGTGCTAAAGCCGTAAAAGCCATTTGTACCCATCCGGTTTTGTCGGGAAATGCCTACGAAAACATCGAAAACTCACATTTGAGTGAACTGATTGTCTGTGACACCATCCCGCTGCGCCACGAATCGCCAAAAATAAAGGTGCTTTCTACCGCCAGTTTGTTTTCTCGAGCCATTCGCAATACAGTAGAACACAAATCTATTGCGGCGCTGTTTTTGGGGCTGCGATAAAAACAATTATCTGAAGCCAAAATCTCTGACCTGGAATGGATAAGTAGTTCACAGTCAATAGTAGGCAGTCCACAGTCTCACAAACCCTTGATAATAAGGTAATTAATGAAATTAAAAACTATCATTATTTCTATTTACCCACTTAGTTTATTTTTCGCCGTCCCTTATTTTTCGCAAAAAATGGTAACTTTGTCCGCTTTTTTAATACTTCCGGCCCGTGCAAACATTAAAACACCAAAACATTAAAACACCAAAACACTAAAACACTAACTATGCGCAACGGATTTTTGGTATTTGCCGTCACGTCCATCCTGCTTACTGCTTTGGCGGCCTGGAAAATAGATTTGGATTATGCCTGGTGGTTTGTCTTGTGGCTACCCCTCATCGGCTGGGGTCTGTATGATATGTTGCAACCCAAGCGGGCTATTGCGCGCAACTTTCCGGTATTGGGCCGTATGCGCTATGTAGCAGAATGGCTGCGGCCCAAAATTTACCAATATTTTGTGGAATCTGATACTGACGGGCGGCCTTTCAGCCGCCTCAACCGCAATATTATCTATCAGCGTGCAAAAAAACAAACCGACACGACCCCGTTTGGTTCTCAATTGGATATGTACGAAGAAGGGTATGAGTGGATGGCGCATTCCATTGCTGCGTTGGATAAAAAGGCGGTAAACCACGATCCACGCGTGTTAGTGGGCGGAAAGGATTGCAAGCACCCCTACTCGCTGAGCATACTCAATGTATCGGCTATGAGCTTTGGCTCTTTGAGTAAAAATGCGGTGATGGCCCTCAATGGGGCCGCTAAAATCGGCAATTTTGCCCATAACACGGGCGAAGGAGGCATTGCGCCCTACCACTTAACCCCCGGAGGCGACCTTATTTATCAGGTTGGAACCGGATATTTTGGCTGCCGCGCTGCCGATGGAAATTTCGATCCGGACGTTTTTGCGGAAACGGCCGCGTCTGCTTCGGTACGAATGATCGAACTCAAACTTTCGCAGGGGGCCAAACCAGGACACGGCGGTATCTTACCTGCCATCAAAAACACCCCTGAAATAGCCGCCATCCGCAAGGTACAACCCGGTATTCAGGTAGATTCACCGCCTTATCATCGAGCGTTTAGTACCCCCGTAGAACTGTTGGAATTGATCGCCGTCCTGCGCGAGCGTTCGGGCGGCAAACCCGTGGGATTCAAACTCTGCGTGGGCCATAAACACGAAGTTGTGGCCATCTGCAAAGCCATGCTTCAAACAGGGATTTTACCCGATTTTATCACCGTAGATGGCGGCGAAGGCGGTACCGGAGCAGCACCCTTGGAGTTTTCCAATTTTGTAGGAATGCCTTTCCGCGAAGGATTGGCTTTTGTACACGATACCCTCACGGGTTTTGACCTCCGCAAAGACATTCGACTGCTGGCTTCCGGCAAAATAGTATCGGGTTTTGATATTTTTCGTGCACGTGCCCTCGGTGCCGATGCCTGCAACAGCGCAAGGGCCATGATGATGGCATTGGGTTGCATTCAGGCATTGGAATGCAATACCAATACCTGCCCGACTGGTGTGGCTACCCAAAACCCGGAATTAGTCTTGGGTTTAGTGGTGGAAGACAAAAAAGCACGGGTGGCTAACTATCAAAAAAATACGGTTGAAAGTTTTGTCGAACTCTTAGCCGCTGCCGGAGTCCGCCAGCCAGAACACATCAACCGACGCATGATTCAACGCCGGGTAATGACCAATACGGTAAAAGGCTATGAAGATATATACCCTTCCCTTGCTCTTGGTTGTCTGCTGCCCGGCGGCGACTGCCCGCCGGATTACCGCGATATGTTGAAAATGACTACGGCCGAAACTTTTGCATTGGTGTTTTAGTAAACACTAAAACACCAAAACACTAAAACACTAAAACACTTGCCGCTCGACATAGCACGCCACACCATCCGCGCAGAAGCACACGCTTTAATGGCCTTAGCGGACAGCCTCGGTGACACCGACGATTTTGCCCGGTTAGTAGCAGCATTAGCAACCTCCACCGGCCGGTTGGTGCTGTGCGGCATTGGCAAAAGTGCCATCATTGCCCAAAAAATTGTTGCCACCCTCAATTCTACCGGTACCCCGGCATTGTTCCTGCACGCAGCCGATGCCATTCATGGTGATTTGGGCATGATTCAACCCAATGACTGGGTGCTGTGCATCTCCAAAAGTGGCGAAACGGCAGAAATACGCGTATTGATACCGCTGATCAAAAACCTCGGCAACCCATTAGTGGCCATGACCGCCAATCGCGATTCTACGCTTGCCCGCCGCGCTGACATCGTGCTTTGGACCCCCGTAGAACAGGAAGCCGATCCCAATAACTTAGCCCCGACCGTGAGCACCGCCGCCCAAATGGCACTCGGCGATGCATTGGCGGTCGCTCTTTTGTCCCTAAAAGGGTTTACCTCCGACGATTTTGCCAAATTTCACCCCGGAGGCGCATTGGGCAAACAATTGTATTTGCGGGTAAACGACCTCAGTGCGCTGCACGAACGCCCGACAGTGCACCCGGATGCTGCTATCCGGGAGGTTATTATGGAAATTTCCTCTAAACGACTTGGCGCTACCGCAGTTGTTGACGCCGCTGGTGTTATTACCGGTATTATTACGGATGGCGACCTTAGGCGGATGCTGGAACGCGGCGACGACTTTACGCAACTGAAAGCACATCATATCTGCACCCCTCATCCTAAAGTCATTGATTCCGACGCTTTAGCGGTGGATGCACTCACCCTAATGCGGCAGCATTCCATTACACAATTATTGGTCACCGCCGAAGGACAGTACGCAGGTTTCATACATCTACACGACCTGCTGCGAGAAGGGTTGGTGGCACGGGAATGAATTATTTACAATTAAAAATGAATAATAAATTTTTATATTTAAATTTATTTTACCCACTACTACACAACAAAAAATGATCAAGTTTAACACATTGATTGTCAAGTTAACATTATGCGCTTGGTGTTTTTTTCCGGGTTAAAACCCCCTAATGCCGCGTCCAGTAAATAACGCACCGTTTTGCGGCCCTATTTCTCGCTCCATTTCGTTATTCGTCGGTTAAAATGTCCCGCATTTCGCCCTCCTCATGCCTAATGGAGCAAAAAATAGATCTCGCCAATCTGCACCCCATTTACTGGACGCGGCACTAATCGTTTTTGTTTTCCCCAGCGTTGAAACGCCGGGTTGAGAAAAAACGAAATTTGAAGACGCGCGTACAGCAATAGTGACCTGTTTGATCGGGTCATATTGGGGCTTTAAAATTAAAAAAATAATTACAAATAATTGATTTTTAAATATTTATAGTTGTGATTAATTTTTTGTGTAGTAGTGTACTTATTTTATAAATGCTATTATTTTATTATATAGTAATGTGTCACGGCCCAATAGCCTGAAAACATCTTCATGCCGCTCAACAGACTGGTGTTTTATCAAAAAATGAGCAATTTTTATTATTTTTAACCGTTACCACAGCAGTCATGGCAAAGAAAAAGCAATATCTGTGGACTGCCGACTATTGACTAGTTAAACAAATAAACGCATCAACAAATAAACAAAACTATGAAAAAAACACTTTACCTGCTCCTCCTGCTCCTGCCAGGCTTTCTTTCCGCCCAAACCGGCTGGAAACACCTCACTATCAGCCCCTCCACACCCAAACCCGGAGAAACCGTCACCATTACCTACGATTGGCAAAGCGGCCCGTTAGCAAAAGCCGATAACGTGGAAGTAGTGGTAGTAGAAATGGTGGGGGAGGAAGCATCCGCCATTGACATCCCCCTCACCAGTGCCGGAGGCCGGCTGATCGGCACCTTTAAAACAAATGCCCAGGCATTGGTAGCCTGCGCCGGTGTTCGCGCCGGCGAACAATGGGACAACAACGGCGGCGAGGGGTATTTTTTCGCCCTGTATGGCCCGGACGGTAAGCCACTGCCGGAAAGTAAAGCCGCTCAATCCGTGTTGTACCGAAATTTTAGCTATGCACTGGAACTCAACGGCAAACCCACCGTCGCCAATGAATGGCTGGAAGCAGCCTTTAAAGCTTCACCTGCCCTGCGCGGCAAGTACCTGACGCACTACATGGGTAATGTTGCCCGTATCAAACGCGGAGACGCGGGTAAAAAAGACGTACTCCTGCTCGCCGATGAACTTTCCGGCACGAAAACCGCCACCGAAAAACAGCTGATGAGCATCCTGCGCATTTACGACCGGCAAGGTGCCCCGGAAAAAGCGGCGGCGCTAAAAGATAAAATTCGTGCCCAGTATCCTAAGGGGGAACTGGTGCGCCAGGATCGCCGTGCCGGTTTGGAGGCCCTGACCGATATGGCCGCCGCAGAAGCCTTTATTGAGGCGTATAAAAAAGAATTCATTCCTCAAAATGAGGAGCAGAAAAAGGAGATTGGCGGTATGTACAGCCGCTTGGCAGAATGGGCGATGGGGCAAAAAGACTGGGCAAAAGGCCGCCTCTACTGCGAAAAAAGCGAAGACCCCCGCAGTGCAGCCCAAATTTACAATAATATAGCCTGGCAGGAGGCCGAAAATGACGGAGACCTCGTCGCTGCCCGGCAGTTTGCGCAGGATGCCTCCGAGTGGGCTAAACAAGATTGGGTAGCGCCAGGGGCTTCCAAACCCGCCGCTTTTAGCCGTGGATACTGGAAAGAGATCAGCAAAAGCAACTATGCTTCCTATTTGGATACTTATGCTTTTGTGCTCGGCAAATCGGGAGAAACCGCCAAAGCCGCCGAATATCAGGCCAAAGCCGGAACACTCATGGACGGCAAATCCATCGAGATGAACGAACGCCTCTGCGAGTTTTTAGAAAAAAATGGCGCAACAGAGCTAAGAAATCAATTGGAAACTTTCGTCATGCGCGGGTATGCCACGGCAAAAATGAAAGACCAGTTGAAAGCCTTATACATGGCCGAAGACCGATCGGAGGCCGGGGCCGGGGCGCATTTAGCCCGCTTAGATCAAATGGCTAAAGCCCATAAACGGGCTGAATTGGTGGCTGCTATTTTGGATCAGTCGGCTCCGCCTTTCGACCTGAAAAATTTAGAAGGCCAAAGCGTATCCTTAGAGAGCCTGCGCGGGAAAGTGGTGGTGGTTGATTTTTGGGCAACCTGGTGCGGCCCCTGCAAATCCTCCTTCCCGGGTATGCAACAGGCAGTAGATCACCATAAAGATGCCACCGATGTCGCCTTTGTGTTTGTAGATACGTGGGAAAGTGCCGCCGACAAACAAAAAAATGCCGCCGATTTTATCAAAAGCAAAAACTATACTTTTAACGTCCTCATGGACACCGACGACAAGGTAGTGACCGACTTTGGCGTGAGCGGCATTCCTACTAAGTTTATTTTGGATAAAAAGGGCCGTATCCGTTTCAAGGCCGTGGGGTACAACGGCAGCCCGGAAGGTCTGGCCGATGAATTGGCCATGATGATTGAGGTGGCGCGGGAATGAATTAGTGGGTGGCGCGGGAATGAATTAGTTGATAGTGCCTGCATAAATTTTTTTTGCAAAAAAAATTTATGCAGGCACTATCAACTAATTCATTTACAGATAAAAACGTGTAATAATTTTTTATTATTTAATAAGTTCTTCGATGATCTGGGTGATCTGAAGCGGGTGCAGCAATGGTGTCTGGTGTATTGTGTCAGAAGTCTTGTGTCTGTAGTCTTCTGTCTTGTGTCTGAAGTCTTCTGTCTGAAGTCTTCTGTCTTGTGTCTGAAGTCTTCTGTCTGAAGT
>Ga0105044_10000859_pt1 | contig 38986 bp, 28 predicted proteins | sample MAT01_FD_78092 | JGI IMG/M metagenome (GOLD analysis project Ga0105044, IMG submission 78092) | Freshwater microbial communities from Lake Fryxell liftoff mats and glacier meltwater in Antarctica - MAT-01 | ecosystem: Environmental > Aquatic > Freshwater > Ice > Liftoff microbial mat | place...
CCGCCAGCGACGGCATCCCCAAACGTTAGCTTGGCTTCACCCATGTCTCGCTCGTGTTCGGGATCGAAATCGCATTTCCCAATGTCTTCTGGTGATCTGGATCTTCGAGTTCAGGCCTCGCTGACGGCGTTCGTGATCCGGTACCTGACGACAAGGCCACGGACACCGCGACAGCGAATCGCCGCCCAGCTGCAGCCCCTCCAAACCGCACCTCAGCCGGCGGCGAAGATGAGCAGCAGCGCGAAGCCGGTCACGGCGACGAGCCCATGCCCCAGCGCGAGCCACTTCGGAATCGTCTTCTTGGTGATGTCGCGCCCGAACACGAGGAAGCCGCCGAGCGCCGCACCCCCGAACACAAGCGTCGGAATGACCGGCGCGGGGGTGTACGTCAGGTTATAGACGACCAGCAGCACGAGCCCGGTCGCGGCCAGGAGGCCGTGCACGATCGCTATGCCCTTGGGGGTCGGTCGATCGGTGAGCACGCGGCGCAAGAGGTAGCCACCGAGGATTGCGGCGATAGCGAAGCAACCGATAGCGGCCCAGATCATGTGTTCTCCTTCTCGCCTTCTTTGGCGATCTGCTCGGCAACGATGCTCACCGAGATCGATGGCAGGTCATTGATCGCCGGTCCTTCGATGACCGTGCCGTCTGTGCGGAAGCGGCTGCCGTGACAGGGGCAGTCCCAGGTTCGCTCGCCCGGGTTGAAGGCGACGATGCAGGCCATGTGCGTGCAGACCGCCGACACGACGCTCAGCGCGCCGTTGTCGTCGCGGAAGGCGGCGCACTTGCTGCCGTCGACGAGGATCGTCTTGCCCTCGCCGGGCCCGATGTCGGCGAAGTGATCCGCGTCGACGTTGCTCGGCAGGTCCTTCAGGTACTGCCACGCGACGTTCGCGTTCTCTTTGATCCAGGCGGCCGCGGACTTGATCGGCGTGCGCCGGCCGAAGCGATAGGCGTGTGCCCACGGGTTGTCGCGCCCGACGATGTGGTCGGTCACGAGCATCGCCGCGAGCGTGCCGTAGACCAGGCCGTCGGTCGCGAAACCGGTGGCGATGTGCACGTGCGAGTCGTCGTCGCGCGGGCCGATGTAGGGCAGGCCGTCGGCCGATCGATAGTGCTGGGCGCCCCAGCGGTAGGCGATCGACGCGACATCGAAACGCTCGCGCAGGTAGGTCTCGAGGCGCGTGAAGAGCTCGACGTTGCTCTCGGCATCGTCGGGTTTCTGGCCGACCTTGTGCGGCTCGCCGAGGCACAGCAGGAAGTCTTCGCCGGCCTCGTTGCGATAGTGGCGGAGCGAGTGGCGTTGCTCGCCGGTCATCGTCCAGAATGTGCCGGGCGGAGGGTAGGTGCCGCTCGCGAGCGTCGCGGCGAGCGCATATTCGCGGTAAGGCCCGAGGAGGGTCTGCACGAACATGATGCCCTTGGGGCTGTGCGTCGCCATCAGCACATGGCGAGCGCGGACCGTGTGGCCGGACTCGGTGGTGACGATACACTGCCCGTCTTCCTCGTCGACCGAGATTGCCTTGGTGCCTTCGTGGATCCTGCAACCGGCGGCCGCGGTCGCGCCAGCAAGGGCACACGTGTAGGCGAGTGGGTTCAACTGCGCCTGGCCTTCGAGGCGTAGCGCCGAGTGCACCGGGAACGGCAGCGGCACCCCCTGCGGGCCGCCGAGGGATACGCGCAGCCCGGCTTCGGTGCAGGCCGCGAACTCGTCCTTCAGCGCCTTTTCGCCGTCCGCGGTCTCGGCGATGTGGAAGAAGGGCACGCGCCGGAAGTCGCAGGCGATGGCGTGCTCAGCGATGAGGCTCTCGATTCGGTCAATGGCCGCGCTGCGGGAGTCGGCGACGATCTTCAGCGTCTCCTTGTCGAACTTCGAGCGCACGCGATCGAGGCGCCGGTCGACCGTCGCGTACAGGTTGCCGGTCGAGTAGCCGGTCGTACCCTGGCCGACTCGCAAGGCCTCGAGCACCGCGACGTCGAGGCCGGCCTTCGTCAGCAGGTTGGCGGCGGTGTGCCGGTGATGCCGCCGCCGATCACCGCGACGGCGACATCAATGCTCGAGCCGAGTTCCGGAAAGCTGGTCGCCTCTGCGTCGGATTTCCAGAGCGGGCGCAATTGCGTCATCGCCGTCAAGTGACCTCCATCTTCGAGCCGAGTGACGAGCACTGTAGGCGCTCTAGAGTTTGAGCGTCAATGGGGCAAATCCCACTTCGGCCGCGTTGAAGGCCATGCTCAACCCGGCTTGCCGTCGGCGCGCGCCCTGACGAGCACACGCCAATACGCAGCCGCGTAGAGCGCGAACGCCAATGACCAGAGAGCACCGGCCACATAGAGCGCGGGGCGGTTCGTCGCCTCCCAGAGCGGGCCGAACGTGCGCACAAGGGCCGCGAGCAGGACGAGTACGAACGCGACCGACGCGGCGAGCGGCGCGATCAGCGGTCGCCCGGTGTGGCCGAGGGCGACGCGCGCCATCATGCCGAGCGTCGTCAGACCGAGCGCGCCGACGGTGAGCGCGTGCGTCGCTGCCGCGAACGGCACCGTCGACGTGAGCGTCGCCAGCGCGCGCAGGCCAAGGCCGAGGACGAGGAACAGATGCCCCGCGTGCAGCACCCACAAGAGCGGCACGCGCAGCGCCGGGCGCGCGCCCCAGGTGAGGCTGCGTAGCAATAACAGCACCGCCGCCAACGCCGCGCACACCCCCGCCGCGAGCGACTCGGGCCACGCGGCATCGACCAACACGCACGCCCCGAGCGCGCCGAGCGCCAGCCGATCGAGCGCCGGCACGTTGCGGATCGACGCTATGCCGGTCGCGTTGCGCGTGAAGGTCGGAAAGATCCGGGCTGCGACAAACGCGATCAGGAATATCAGCAGATCGACCGCGATGAGGACCGCGTGCCGCCGATCGACCGGGCTCGCCCCAAAGGTATCGAGATGCATCAACAGGTTCGTGGCAAAGAGCGCCGCGAGCACAACGAGCATCAGGTAGTTGCGGCGGTTCTTTGTCGCGATGAGGGGCCGACCGATCGCTAGCGCGAGCGCTGGCACGAACGCCAGATCGAGCGTCGCGACGAGAGCCGCAGGGGCCGGCACGAGCAGCGCGATGCGCCCTGCCAGCCACAGCGCCGCGAGCGCCAGCAACGGCCGCCCGACGAGCGTCTCGCGGCCCGTCCAGTTGGCGACGGCGGTCAAGAGGAAGCCCGCGATGACTGCGGTCGCGAAGCCGAAGACCATCTCGTGTGCATGCCACGACGCCGGATCGAAATAAGGCGCGGATATCGGCAGGCCTGCGAGCGTCAATAGCCACAGTGGCATATCGAACGCGGCGAATAGCGCCGCGAGCAGGAAGAATGGCCGGAATCCCTTGGCGAGAATTGCGGGGCAGTCGCGCGCCATGAGCACGGGCTGACCCATGATGGGCATTAATAACACGCGGCGACGGTAGGTGCTGCAGGTCGCGCGCACAAGCAATGCTTGTCGCGGCAGCGATAAACAACGTGATGTGCGAGGCTCCCAGCAGGAGCCGGCATGCGGTCGCACCGGCGGCTCGCCAGCTCAGGCGCCTTGTCCGACTACCCCACGACGATCCCCTCACGGAGTCGCGGACAGCTCCACCCAGAAGGCTCCGCGCAGATCACCCTCGGCATAACCCGTGGCCTGGTCGAAGGGATAACGCTCGGCGAGCTTGCCCGCGATCGGCGCTGCGATGCCCTTGCCGTGACAGGTCGTGCACATCGCGTCGACCTTGATGGGCTCGAGATAGCCAACACGCCCGGCCCCGAGCGCGACCACCCGCGGTCCACTCAGCCCCTCGAGGTGCGGCCCGACCCAGCTCGGCGCGAGGTTGCCTGGATTGCGCAGGCGCAATGACGCGCGGCCCACGGTGACGCCGCCCGTGGAAGCGCGCAGGGCGATCTTCGGCGCCTCCACGGCACAGGCCTCGATGGCCGCCTCCGGGCCCTTGGCGAGCGCATCGACCAGTGTCTGTTTGAGCTCCTTCTTGAACGGGATCAGGACTGCCGCGCCGCGCGCGCTCACCTCGGTCTCGTTGAGCCCACCGCAGGCGGCGACGCTCGTCGAACCCAACACCATGGCCATCAACCACTTCATGTCCACCTCGCAGCGCTCACGGCTACACCGACCCTATCAAGCCCTGGGGGTGCCGTCGACGTCGGTCGCACGCCGCAGGTTGGGCTGATAGTCGTGACCGACGAAGACGCGCGTCTCGTCGGGCAGCGCGTAGAGCTTGTCGTGGACCGCGTGGTAGAGCTGGTTTGCGTCTCCCTGGGAAAGTCGCAGCGACGAAGCACACGCAGGCCGGAGTATGCCAGTTCGACCGCCTGGCCAGGTGATCGGCGTGCACATGCGTCTCGCGCACGCTGTGCAACTCGAGGTGGTGTTGGGTCGAGGTCGCGGCGGCGACCGGATCACAGTCGCGCACGGGGTCGATGACGACGGCGTCACGGGTGGCCGGGTCGCAGACGACGAAGGTCAGGTGTGTAGGTCGCGGGATCAAAGAAGGTCGTGTTGTCCATGAGGTCCTCCGGACGTCAAGGGGCGTCGGCGCGCCCCGGTCATGACTCCCGCGACTGTGAGTCCACATTCGATTCCCGAACAGCTTTGGTTTTGGAGCGATCTCGACGAGCTCACCACGCGCCCATGGTTCCGATGTCGATCATCTTGTGGCCCGCTTCGGTCAGCAGCGGCACGGCCATGGCGCTACGACGGCCGGAGCGGCAGTAGACGACGACCTCACGGCCCGTCTCGATCTCACCTTTACGTTGGCCGAGCTGCTCGATGGGGATGTTGACGGCGCCGTCGAGGTGGCCGCCCGCGAACTCGCCCGGGCTGCGCACGTCGAGCAGCAGCGCTCCCCGCGCCACCGCCGCGCGGGCCGCGCTGGGGGTCACTGCATTGGCGCGGGGCGCCTGAGAGTCACACGCAGCGAGCGACGCGCCGGGCAGGAGCAGCCCGAGACCCCCGAGACAAAGTGCAAGCAGGTTGTTGCGGACGAAGAGCGCGATGGACATCATGAGTTCACCTCGTGGAGATGATGGATACGCATGTGCTCGGCGACAGCCTTCCGTCGGTGTGGCCGGCCGGCCTCCGTTGAGCACGTGCGCGGGTCAGGGCAGGTAGAGCGGCGCCGCCGACGCGCCGTAGCGCATCACGTAGAGCCCGGGGAACAGCGCGTCGCTGCCGACCACGAAGGCGAGCACGAAGCCCGGGCCCGATGGCGCGCCAACGATGCCGTACGGATCGGCGTCGGGGTGCAGGGCCAGATCGAGGGGGGCCAACCGCACGGTCGTCGCGCCCGCGTACCACCCGCGAAGTGGGCTCCGGCACTCGCCGTCAGCGGCGACCGCCCAGGCAAACCCGGCTGCGTCGAAGCCGGCGGCAAGCTCGTAGGGGCAGCCGTCGCTGTCGTCCTGTTGCAGGTACACGATCGGGCCGAGCGCGCTGTCGCCTTCGAACGCCTGATACCCGACCGGGTAGTAGGTGAGCTGGTCGACGTAGCGGCGCGCGAGAAAGAACAACGCCCAGCCGCCGTCGCGGCGCACGAGGCGAGCACGGACGATCTCGCTGGCGGGCACTTCGAAGCGGCGCGCGTCGGCGACTGGCTTGCCGTTATTGTCGAAGCGCTGCGTGAACCGGACGCTCGCGCCGGCCTCGGGCAGGTAGTCCGACCAGGTCGCGACGACGCTGCCATCCTCGAAACCGATCGCATCGATGTCGCCGCTGTTCATGCCGAGGTCGCGGCCACCTTCGACCGAGCGCACGTCACCGTCCGAGTCGAGGTACTTGATGAGGAGGCGCGACCCATTGGGGGTATTGTCGAAGGTGACCCAGGCGAGCGCGTCACCGCCAAGTGCTAGGAGGCGCACCGGCGACGTCGGCGCGGCGCTCTCGTAGATCGTCGCTGGCTTGGCCTCGGGCTGCCCTGCCGCGTCATAGTGTTGCACGTCGTAGAACCAGCGACCCTCGGCGGCGCTGAAGCGCCAGGCGCCGACCGCGACGCGGCCTTCCGGCAACGGCGCGAGATCGGTTGTCGGCGAGTAGCCGCGGTCGCCGGTGCCGAGGTCGTCATAGCGCACGAGCACATTGCCAGCGGCGTCGAAGAACGCGAGCGAGCGGCCGAACGGGCCCTCGGTCCGCGGGTCGCTGCCGCCGTCCCAGGCGATGACGAAGCCGCCGCTGCTGAGCCCGCTGACCGCCGCGCTGTCCTGGTAGAAGCCGCGTGCATCGATGCGACGGGCGACCGCCTGGCACTCGTGGCAGCCATCCTCGACGTCACTGTTGCCGTCGTCACACGCCTCGCCCCCATCTTCGAGACGCAGATCGCAGTCGGCGTCCGCGCCGCAGATCCCAGCGGCCGTCGGGAAGCGCAGCGGGTCGGCCTCGGCACAGTCGTCGTGGTTGTCGACCTGATAGTCGCCAAACGGGGCGCACAGGCAGCGGCCCGCACCTGCGCCGTAGCCGTCCGTATCGGCGTCGGCGTAGAAGTCGCTGCAACCCGCCAACGGCTGCGTGATGGGATTGGCGACCTCGCCCTCGTCGGCGAGGCCGTCGCAGTCCATGTCCGAGTCGCATGCGAGCGGCCCGACGTGGTCGCCGCTCGAGCACACGAGGGTCGCCTGGTCCGCGCCGCACACGACCGTGCCACCGGCGCAGGCGCCCGTGCCGCAGGTGGCAGCGAGCACCTTGCCGGCATCGGCGGCAGAAGGGCCGCCGTCGAATACGATCTCGCCGCCGGCCGCGTGCCGCTCGTCGGTCACGCCGTCGCAGTCGTTGTCGATGCCGTCGCAGGCGACCTCGGGCGACTCGTACCCGGTGACCGCGCTGAAGTCGCAGCTCGCGACACCGTTCGTGCAGGTCGCGACGACGGTACCGCCCGGGTCGGTCACGGCACACGCGCCGACCGTCGGGCACAAGAAGCGCGCGAGCGCTGCCGGGTCGGTTTCGGGAGCCGCGTCGTCCGGGTCGAACTGGTCGGCGATACAGTCACCGTCGCCATCGGCGGCGTTGCTCTCGAGCGCGTCGAGCTTGCCGTCACCATCGACGTCGGTCGGATTCGCCAGGTCGACGCCGACCTCGGCACCGTCGGCGACCCCGTCACCATCGGAATCCGCGACGAGTGGGTTCGAGCCGAGCGCGGCTTCGATCCGGTTCACGAGCCCGTCTTGATCCTCGTCGCCCTCGGGATCGAGGCACATCTGGGCGATGCAGACGCCATTGGCGCACTGGCTGTCGCTGTCGCAGGTCGCGCCGATCGGACGCTTGCCGTCATCCGGGCAACCACCCAGCGTGGGCCACAAGAGGAGTGCCGGCGCCAGGATGTGCCATTTCAAAGGGAGGGCGAACGTCATCGGGTTTGTCCTGCTGGCGCCTGTCTGGCGCGCTCGCGGCGCCAAAGGCGCCAAAGGGGCAGGAACACTGCCGGGTTGTCAGCAAGGGGTCAACGCAGATGATGGGGCCCGACCCAGCCCAGGCCGGGTACCTGGGCGATCGGCGCCGCGCGTCTCTCGACCTCGCCGCATGGCGAGGCTCGACGGTGTGCGATGTGTCACATTCGCTCGGGTTTGATTCGCCGCGTGCACTCGCAGTATACAACGCCATGCGCAGCCTCGTTCTCGCGGCGTTGTTGGCGTGCAGCGCCTGTGACACCGAAACTTCTCCAACAGCGGCTGGCGACGCCCATGCCAACGCAGGCGGCGACGTGCTCGCCACGCAAGATGCCCCGGTGCTGCGCGACACGAGCGACGTCGACATCGCGCTCGCGTGCGAGGTGCCGGCCATCACGCAGCCCGTGGTGCTCGGTCGTGACGACGCACGTTGGTGCTTCGAGGTGCTGCCCGCCGACGCCATGCTGACGATCGTGCGCGGCATCCAGGGCGGTATCCACGTCGAGGTGCGGCTCGCGCTGACGCTCGCCGTGGCGACCCCCGAGGCGCCACCGATCGAATTCGAGGTCGAGGTCGTGCACGACGGTTCGACCATTGCGCGCTTCGCGAGCTCACTTGTGCACCTTCAATCGCTGCGCCCCGCCAACAGCGCCTCGTCCAGCTGGGCGACCGCGGCCTTCCCGGTGGTCTTCGCGAGTGCCGATGCATCGCTCTATGCCGCGCTACCTGCGGAGTTGCGGGCGCGTGTGGTGCTCTTGGAGGAGGCGATCGATCTGAAGCCTGTTCCCGTGTATCTTGTCGCTCCGCCCTGAAACATCCCGAGCCGTCCAACGCCCGCTCCATCCATTTCGCCACGGGGTCCTATGTCCGTCACGACATCGCATCGCTTCCTGATCGCGCTGACACTGGTTTCCGTAGGCGCCTGCGGCGACGATCCGAAGCCCGATCAGGCGGCCCCCGAGATCACCATCGAGGCACCCGCCGCCGGCACGCGCGTCGCCGAGCCAGTGGTCGTCAGCGGCGTCGTGAGAGACGCCCGGATCAAGGGCCGCAAGACCTCCGGCGTAGCCGCTGTGACGGTCGACGGGGTCGCCGCCACGCTCGAAGGTGAACGCTTCACGGCGACCCTCACGGGGCTCAGCCCGGGACTGCACACGTTTGTCGTGGCCGCCACCGACAAGGCCGGCAACGCCGCGCAAGCAACGGTCGATGTCGACGTCGGTCCCCCGGTCACCCAGCTTCTCGTCGAGCCGCCGATCGTGTCACTCAACTCGGTGCAAGACGCGGTGCAGCTCGTGACGACCGGCTTCTTCAAGGGTAGCGGATCGAGCGACCTCACGCTCGGGCTCAGCTACGAAAGTGCCAATCCGGCGGTCGCCGTCGTCAGCGCTAGCGGCGTCGTCACGGCTGCGTCGCAGGACGCCGTCGGGACCGTCGAGATTACCGTGCACTATGGCGAGCTGGCGGCGACGGTCACGGCCAACGTGCGCATTGACAGCGACGCCCCGAGCCGTCCCCGGGTCATGGGCTACTTCGCGCAGACCAACCAACGCGACCAGACGTGGACCGGTCTCAGCGAGCCCGATGCGCTGGTCAGTGTCACGGGTACCCGCAGCCCCACCCGCAGCCCCACCCCAATCGACGTCACGGCCGACAAGTCCGGGCGCTTCTGGTTGAACGTACCGCTTGCACCCAACGCCCTCAACGCGATCTCCGTGACCGTCACCGACGTCAATGGCAACGCCGCGACGTACCCGTTTCCGGTGACGCAAAGCGACGGCATGGTCGATGCCGGCACCCTGCATTTCTCGTCCAGCCGCCAGATGGTCGGCTTCGTCGGCGAGCTCGTGCCGGAGCCGCTCATCGCGCGCGCCTACATGCCAAGCGGCGCACCGCTCGCGGGCGCCAGCGTCACGTTCGAGGTGGTCACCGGCAGCGGCACGCTCAGCGCCGACGGAAGCAGCGCCGTTGGCGCCGAGGGCGTGAGTGAAGCCGGTCCGAAGCTGGTCGTGCGCACGAACGGGGCCGGCTATGCGCGCGCGCGCTGGACCCTGGGCGCGAGCGACTTCGACCGGGTCGAGGTTCACGCGGCGCTGCAGGGCGACGTCGGCTTCCCGGTCGTGTTCATGGCCGAGGGCTTCATGCACCTCGAGCAACCGACCGCGGTCGAGGGCATCGTCTACGACGAGAACCGGATCCCGGTCGTCGGCCTGCCGGTGACCGTCCTGGCGCCGGGCTCCGAGTACGCGAGCGCCACCACCGGTGCTGGCGGCACGACCGACGACCGCGGCCGCTTCCGCATCTTCTATGCGCCGCAGTTGGCCGAGCCGACCTCGCCGCTGGGCCAGCACATCCGCCTCGATGGCACCGCCATGAACGGCGACAAGCATGTGCGCATCGACCGGCTCGTGACCGTGCTACCGGGTCAGATAAACGACGTCGGCACCTTCTGGATCCCGCGCCTGCCCGAAGGCGTCGCGCCGAAGCTCGACGCGAACGGCGTCGTGACCGAAGCGATAACGCTCGAGCGGGAGCTCATCCCGGGCAACGGTCCCGTGCGCGTGCAGGTGCCGGTCGGCACGAAGATCACGTGGCCGGGCGGCGTGCCCGAGGACGCGCGCAAGCTGACGCTCCTGGCGATCCCCGAGATCCGCGCGCCGATGTCGTTGCCCGACGGCTTCTTTTCGCGCGAGGTGTTGGCGCTGCAACCCGGTGGCACCCGCTTCGAGCCGCCGCTGCCGTTGGATCTCCCGAACTCGGGCGCGGAGCCGCCGGGCGCGGCATTGACGATGTGGTCGTACGACCACTTCCAGAGCAAGTTCATCCCGATCGGGCGCGGCATCGTGTCCGCGGATGGCACCCGCGTCGTGAGCGAAGCGGGCTCCGGCATCCGCGTCGGCGCCTGGCACATGGTGTCGCCGCCGGTGCCCGATCCGCCGTGCACCGCGACCGGTCAGACCAAGACCACGGTCATCAAGGGCACCCCGCCGCACAAGGGCAGTAAGCAGGACTGCAAGTGCTACCTCGAAGGCACCGACCAACCGACCGATTGCCCCGAGGACAAAGACCGCGACGGCACGCCCGACAAGTTCATCGTCACCAACATCCGCGGTTGCAAGCCGCCGCCGCCGCCGCCGGCCCCGGAACCCAACAAGCCGCCGCCGCCCAAGCCGCCGGTCAAGAAGATCGAGGTCGTGTGCGAGGAGAAGCCGCTTCAGATCACTCAACCGACCGAGATCATCTCGTATGTGAAGCTGGGCGACACGATCGCCTTCAAGGCCGAGTGCCTCGACAACCACAAGAGCGACGGCGACATCGTCTGGCAGCGCTCAGCACCTGATCCCAAGGCTGGCAACGGTCCACGCTTCACCCTCGCGTTCGAGAAGGAAGGCCGCTACGTCATCTCCGCCTCGGCCGCGACGAAGACCTGCAAGGGCAACGACCAGCGCACGGTGGTGGTCAAGGCGTGCGTCGATGTCGGCGTCGCGCGCGTGTGCGGTGACAAGATCGAGCCCGTCGGACCGACTGCAGACGAGCGCTTCCTGGTTTCCGGCAACGTGCGCATGGGCATGAAGGGCAGCGGCTCCGAGCCGGGGTCGTCGACGCCGAACTCGGGCGATCTCTACCTCATGGTCGGTGGTGACATGGTGGTCGATGCGGCGGTCGCAAGGCCCTCGAAGGCGACGACCGTGCGCATGGAGATCGGCTACCCGATCGTCGGCCCGAAGATCACCCCGATTATCTACCTGAGTGAGTTCACCCTGGATGCGACCGGCCTCGTGACCCTCGCGCCGTTCGCGGACGGTACGGCCGAGGGCGTACCCTTCCGACTCCTGCAATTTGCGTTGCAGTTCAGCGAGTTCCAGATGCTGAAAGACGGCATCTTCCTGAAGAACCCATACCTCGGTTTGTTCGGACGCAACGAGACTTTCGTCACCTCCTCGTGTCCCAAGCCCAAGGTCCCTGACGCGCTCGACCCGGTCTATATCGACGAGTATCACCCGCCCAAGTGCAAGCCCGAGGAGTTCGTCGACAAGAAGACCGTGAAGGCCAAGGATCTCCAGATTGTCATCGACGGCGTCGTGCTCACGCGCGACTCGATAACCCCACGCGGCGTCTTCGAGTACAAACCGACCAACGCCGCCGGCGAACCCGGCTTGCAGCTCGGCTCGCCTTTCCTCCAGCTCAACTCGATCAAGGTCGGTCTCGACAAGGACCGCTTCATCGGGGAACTCGCGCTGCAGATGAACCTCAAGCGCTTCGATCTCGGCATCAAGACGACGGTCTCGATCGGCGAAGGGTTCTTCGCGGGCACGCTCGGCGTAACGTTTGGCGGGTTCAATCTCGGCGGCTTCGAGGTGCCCGGCATTCCCATCATCCCGGCCTTCTTCGCGGCCCCCGTGTACCTTTCGTCGCTTGGACTGGAATACGAGTCGAGCTCGTGGCCGGTGTCGGACACGGCCACGGTGAAGCTGACTGGCAAGGCGGGCATCACGCTTGGACCGACGCTGACGCTCCTCAGCAAGAAGGTCGCGCTCGCGACAGGGGACGACCTGACCCTGTCGCTGGTTCCTTATCCGCTGTCGTTCTCCCTCAGGGGTGAGCTGAGCCTGCTTTCGGCCTCTGCGACCGGGATCGACGACGCCACGACGAAGACCAGCATCAAGGCCGTCGGCAGCTACGATATCGCCTTCGAGCCGTCGTTCTCGGCGAAGATCGCCGTCGAGATCTCGATGTACGTGCCCGATCTCTTCGGGCTCGAGGTCACCGATCCGTTCTACACCGGCACCGTCGCAGGTGGTGTGAGCGTCGTGCCGGAAGACGGCAGCGTGCTGGGTTTCCTCATGGGCTCGGTGAACTACCAGATCCCGAAGACCAAGTTCACCCCCCGCGTGAGTGTGCTGGCAGGGGAAATCAAGGCCGCCTACGCGAGCTCGAAGAACATCCTCACGGTGCTCGGCTCGCTGTCGTTCTCCTGCATTTCATACACGTGCACGTTGTCCGCCGCCCACGACCCAGTGAACGGTCTGTCGGTCTGGCTTCAGACCAACAAGGGCGACTTCGTGCAGCTCTATGGGTTGAACCCGAACAATCGGGTCGCCGTCTCGTCGGCGCCTTCGCTGGGCGTCTCGAGTGAGACCGCAGCGTCCGTCGCATACGATGGAAATCCGTTGAACTTCGAGCTCTTGGAGCCGGCTTCACGCCTCATCATCACGCTCGAGAAGGCCACCGGGCCGGTCGTTGGCGAGCTCACGTTGCCCAATGGGGATCGCGTCCCGCCGAGCTCGAACCCCGAAGCATTCGCCAATGAGCTAGGCGTCGACTTCGACGAAGGCCTCGATGGCGTGACCGCGAGCTGGACGGTGTACGACGCGGAGCCCGGTACCTACACCTACGCGGGCCCGAACGACGGGCTCGTGATCCACCGCGTGTACGCTTTCATCCCGGCGCCGCTCCCGATCCTTCACTTCGACGAGCCGTTCCTGCCCAACGAGGCGGGCGACGATATGACGATCACCTGGACCGGGTCGGGGGGCAGCTCGGACGCGACGGTGACGCTCTTGGCGGTGCCGGTGAACGCGGCCACGGGCGGGGCGTTGGGCTGGGTCGAGCTCGGCACCTTGCCGCTCGTGGGCTCGGGCTTCGACATCGATGAGGGGCTGTTGCCGTACGGCGACTATCGGATCGTCGCGCAGCTCTTGTCGCAGGGTAGCACGACGTTTGTGCAGTCGATCGGGACCTACACACTCGGCATCCCGGCGGAGGCAGACCCGAACGCACCGCGGTATGTGCGCGTGGGTGCGGTCGTGCCGGATGTGGCCGCGGGCAAGTCGCTCATGACGGTGCAGTGGTACCCGAGCGACGCGTTGGTGGCGACGCGACATGTCGTGACGCTGTTCGACGATCTCGGTGAGGTGGTGCTGACGCAGGCGGTGAAAGCTCGCGGCAATCACGTGGTGCTGGCGCTCACGCCGGGGTCGCGCACGGAGCTGTTCGGCGGCGGCAAGGTGATGGTCGAGGCGCAAGCGGACCTCGAGCGGGCGCCAGCCACGGTGGCCGTGCCGCTGAATCCGCTCGGGTTCTTCGCGGTGCCGGCGAGCCGGGCGCGTGTCGGGCAAGCGTGGACGTATCTAGCGAGCACCAGCTCGAGTCGTGCGCGACCGGTTGTCATCGTACAGGGCCCACCTGGTGCGGTCGTGGCTGCGTCGGGCGAGCTGAGCTGGACGCCGATCGAGGCGGATGTCGGCGTGCACCCGTTCAAGGTGCGGTTCGGGGAACAGCCGTATCAACAGGAGCGCTCGTTCGAGGTGCAGGTCCTGCCGGGCGGGGAGGGCAGTGCCGGGATCGCGGCGCCCGAGCCGGTCATGGGCCCTGAAGCGCGGGTGGTCGCAGGTGTCGTCGGCACGCCGGTCGAGTTCACGGCCGAATTCCAGGCGCTCGATCCGGTGACGTTGTCGCTCGTGTCGGCGCCGCTCGGGGCGACCCTCAGCGCGAGTGGTGAAGTGCGCTGGACCGCGAGCTCGAGTGAAGCGATCGAGGCGCGCGGCAATGTGCCGTTCGTCGTGCGAGCGACCGCGGCCGGGCTGTCGAACGATGTGAAGTGGGTCGTGCACTTCGTCGACCGTGATGGCGATGGCCTGAGCGATGCCTGGGAGCTGGCGAGCGGCACCAACCCCGAGCTGGCCGACAGCATGACCGCCGATCCTGATGGCGACGGCCTGTCACAGGCCAGCGAGCAGCGCCTCGACACGCTCGGTGACGTGGCCGACAGCGACGGCGACGGGCTCGCCGATGGGGCTGAAGCGACGTTGTCGGTGCCGCCCGCTGGCTTCACGTTCACGAGCGACCCGCGCCTGGCGGATGCCGATCTCGATGGGGTCGGGGACGCGGCCGAGATCAGTGCGGGCACCAATCCCGCGAGCGGCGACAGCGATGGCGACGGCGTGAGCGACCAGGTCGAAAAGGACAACGGGACCGATCCGATGGTGAAGGCGGACGGCGACGGGGACGGCGTCTTCGACGATCGCGAGCGCGTGGTCGGCACCGACCTCACGTTGGCCGACACCGATGGCGATGGCCTGAACGACGGCGAGGAGGTCTTCGGGTTGTTCCAAGGGGCGACACGCTGCTGGCCACCGACCAACGCGCTGGTCGCCGACAGCGACGGTGACGACGTCGACGACGCGACCGAAGCGCGTCGCTGTGATGGTGTCACGAACCCGAACAACCCCGGCATCGATGCCGATGGCGACGGGCTCCGCTCGGATCGCGAGCGCGTGCTGGGCACCCTCGACAGTCGCGCGGACAGTGACGGCGATGGCGTGCTCGACCCGATCGAGGTCGTCATCGGCACCGATCCCGCGAGCGCCGACTCGAAGCCCGAAGGTGTCGAGACCGAGGCGGATCAGCTGATCGCCAATAGCGGCGAGTCGATTGGCCTCATCCTGGCGCCGGAGTCGCTCACCGACTTCGGCATCATCGACGTGTTCCCTGATGCCGACCACGACTCGGCCAATGATGAGTACGAGACGGCCTGGGAGTACGATCCCGCGTCGCCCTTCGATGCCTACGACGACGCCGACGGGGATCTGGTGCCGATGTGGCAGGAGTCGCGCATCGGCACCAACCCGCGCGCGAAGGACACCGATGGCGACGGCGTCGACGATGGCGTCGAGCTCCAGGATGGGACCGACCCGAACGATGCGACCAGCGTCTCGTCGAGCGGGCCGGTCGTAGCGATCACCTCGTATCCGCGCAAAGCCGACCTCCAGGCGCACGCCTTCATCGGAATGGCCCGGCTCGCGCTCGAGGTCGAAGGCACGCGCGGCGATGGCTCGGTCGTCGATCTCACGGCGACGTTGCGTGGCACGAGCTACGTCGTGACCCCGCCCGAAGCCGGCACCATCGACGCGAGCGGTGGCTTCACTGCGACCCCGGGCTTCGTGGGTGATGCGACGATCACGGTGACCAACCTCGGCCTTACGGCGACGACCGCGATGTTCGTGACGTCGTTCGTGCCGGGCCCGGTCGCGAGCTTGCCCCTTGGTGGCTCGCCGACGGCGATAGCGCTCGGCGAGGACCTGGTCTTCATCGGCGGTGATTGGGGCCTGCGCGTCGTCGACGTGAGCGTCATCGAAACGCCGGTCGCGCTGGGCGACGTCGCCCTCGGCGCGGCGCCGGTGGCACTCGCGGCGGACGGCTCGTGGCTTGCTGTTGGACTGGGAGCCATTGGCCTCGCGGTCGTCGACGTCAGTCAGCCCGACCAGGCGGTGGTCGTTGCGCGCGTCGCGCCGGAGGGCACCGTCAACGGGGTCGCCTGGGCCGATGGCTTCGTCATAGCAGCCACCTCGAAGGGCCTCGTGCGCGTCGATCCGACAGCGGGCCTCGGGCTCGTCGACGGCAACGGCGATGGCGAAGACGATCGCATCGTCGACGTCCAGGCCGTCTCGAGCGCGTTCAGCGACGTCGCGAAGGACCTCGATCGGATCGCCGCGGCGCGCTCCGATGGCCACATCGTCACTTATCGTCTGGTGTCGGGCGGCCTCGTCCAGGAGCTCGATCTCGTCGCCGGGGCCAACGCGACGCGCATCGCGATGCAGGGTGGGGTGCTTGCCGGCGCGACCGGCGACAGCGGCAGTCGGCTGGTGCTCGGCGGCGGTGCCACCTGGACGCGTTCGGCCGCGCTCGGCATCGTCGGCTACGCGTGCATCGCGCCAGACTTCGTGCTCGCGACCGAGTCTGGCTCGGGCACGGTCGTGTTCCTCGACGCGCGTGGCGCGGCGCCCATGACGACGCTTGGCAGCGTCGACTTCGACGCGTTCTTTCAGGGCGGCCTCGTCGCCGACGAGCGCTACTTCTTCCTGGCCGACGCCTACAACCAGAAGCTCCAGATCGGCGCCCATGGCGCGCTGAACGACACACTCGGGATCCCACCGGTCGTCGTGCCGGTCACGCCGCGCGTCGGCTCCACCATCGAGGAAGGCACGCGCATCGCGGTCGAGGTTGCAGCCCACGACGACATCGCGATCAAGGTCGTCACGCTCACGCGCGACGGTGAAGACGTCGTCAGCTGGCGCCTGCCGCCCTACACGATGAACGTCAAGACGACCAACGTCAGCGCCGCGACCACGATGGAGATCGGCGCGTATGCCACCGATTATGGCGGTAACATTGGTGAAATGGCGCCGCTCAAGTTCACGGTCACACCGGTTGCCGACACGACCGCGCCGACCGTGGTGCTGCTCGAACCGGCATCCGAAGAATGGGTGGAGGCCGGCTCGAAGGTCCTGGTCGCGGTCGCACCGACCGACGAGCACGCGATCTGGAAGGTCGAGATCCGGCTCGATGGCGCGCTCGTCGCGAGCCTCGAAGACGCGCCGTACACGACGGACGTCACCATCCCAGCGAGCGCGCCGGCCGGCAGCAATGGCCGCCTCGCGCTGACGGTGACCGCCTTCGACTACGGCGAGAACAGCGCCAGCGCACAGGCGAGCCTGGTGTTCGGGGGCATCGACCTCATCGCCCGCGGGGTCACGGCAATCGCAGCGGACGACACGACCTACGATGGCGAAGACATCCTCGTCCGGCGTGGCACGCTCGCTATCGACGGTGCGCACACGTTCGGTAAGGTGCGCGTCGGGCGCGGCGGGATCCTGACCCACAGTGATGCGAGCTCGACCAGCGATGCGGTCGGTCTCGACCTGCAATGCGAGCGCGTCGATGTTGCGCCGACTGGCGCCATCGACGTGAGCGGGCGTGGCTACCTCGGCGACTGCGCGGGCGGGAGCTGCGGTGTCGGGCCGTATGAGATCGGCAACGTCACCGTCGCTCGCGCCGGCCAGGCCGGCGGATCGCATGGCGGCGTCGGCGGCGGCGGCAGCAACGGCACCTGGGGTGATTGGCGAACGCCGGTGACGCTCGGCGGGGGTGGCAACTACGGCGCGCCCGGCGGCGAGGCGGGCGGCGACGGGGGCGGGCGCATCGCGATCGTCACAGGCGAGTTCGTGCTCGATGGCGTGATGCGCGCGAACGGCGGCAATGGAGCCGAAGTCCTTCAGAAAAGCGGGAGTGGTGGCGCTGGCGGGTCGATCCTTGTGACGGCCACGTCGCTGGCGGGCATCGGCCGCATCGAAGCGAACGGCGGCGCGGCGGCATCCAACCGTACCAGCCCCGGCAGCCCGGGCGGTGGTGGGCGCATCGCGCTCACGCTCGACGACGTCGTGGACTTCGATCTTACGTTTGTTCGCGCCTGGCCCGGGCCGACCGCGGTCGCGGCGAAGGGCGGCTCAGGGACCGTGTTTCTCGACATCGGCGGCGACGAGTCACTGGTGTTGGACGATGGTCGGCGCAGCGCCGGCGTCGACAATCGCCCGTTCGGGTTCACCGCGACCGACACCCCGATCGTATTGCCGCCGCTCGTGGTGCGCGGCAGCTCGCGCCTCGTGCTCGTCTCCCCGCTCGAGACGCCGCTCTTGCAGCTCGAGCAGGAGGCACGGGTGAGCCCTCTCGAGACGACTCACGAGTTCGAAGCCGGCCTCGTCATCGATGCCGATCGGATCGAGATCGGGCCCGACGCGGCCATCGATGTGACGGGGCGCGGCTACCTCGGCGACTGTCGGCCAGGCACCAGCTGCGGGGCGGGACCGCGTGGCCCCGGCAACGTCGCGGTCGGCCACCTGCCAAATACCGGCGGCGCGCACGGTGGATCGTCCGGCGGCGGGGCCGGGCCCGCGACGTACGGCTCCTGGACATCGCCCGTCGACCTCGGCATGGGCGGCAACTATGGTGCCGGTGGCGGCGAACCGGGCGGCGATGGCGGTGGTCGCATGCGCATCCGCTGCGACGCGCTGGTGCTCGACGGAGCGCTGCGTGCCGACGGCGAGCCGGCGGCCGAGTTGATCCAGAGTAACGGCAGCGGTGGCGCCGGCGGCTCGATCTGGCTCACGACCACGACCCTCACGGGCAGTGGGCAGATATCCGCCGACGGCGGACGCCCCGCGTCGAACCCCGTCAATCCCGGGGGGCCAGGGGCAGGTGGCCGCATCGCTATCACGGCGCAATCAATGGGGCTTTCCGCCGGCGCTGTGCATGCCTATCCGGGCGAGTCGCTCGGCGGGGGCGAAGCTGGTGCTGGCACCGTCTGGTCCACGATCGGCAACGCACCGGCCCAGCTGGTGATCGATGATGACGGTCGCTCCGCGGGCATCGATGATCGTCCGCTCGGACAAGTCGCTTCCGAGACGCCCGTGCGCATCGAGGACCTGGTCGTTCGCGGTCGCACGCGCCTCGTGCTCACCGCGCCGCTCGAAGCCAGCATCGTGCGTCTCGAAGAGGACGCGGTGCTGACCCACCACGAGACGAGCTCCACGTTCGAGGCGGGTCTGGAGCTCACCGCCGACCGACTCGAGATCGATGCCGGCGCGGCGATCGACGTCTCGCGTCGCGGCTACGAAGGCGACTGCGCGCCGGGTGCCGTCGGCTGCGGGACGGGCGCGCACACGCTCGGCAACGTCAATGGCGGTGCAAGTCCGTTCTCGGGCGGATCGCACGGCGGGCTCGGAGGGGGTGCATCCCCGAACCCGACCTACGGTGATTCACTCGCGCCGACGACGCTTGGCGCTGGCGGCGGCTATGGCGCGGGTGGCGGCGAGCCGGGCGGCGATGGCGGCGGACGGCTACGGCTTTTCATCGATGCGCTCGTCGTCGATGGCGTCATTCGCGCGGACGGTGGTGATGGCCTGGCGATGAACCAACGCAATGGCAGTGGTGGCGCCGGTGGCTCGATCTGGATCAGCGCCAACACGTTGAGTGGCAGCGGGCACATCAGCGCCGACGGCGGTGCGCCGCCCGAGGGTGGGGCCAACCCCGGTGCCAACGGTGGCGGTGGTCGGATCGCCATCGAGTACGCGAGCCACACCTTCGATTTCGCAGACGTGACCGCCTGGCCCGGGGCCGGACCCGGCGCCAAGGCCGCGGCAGGCACGGTGTACCTGACCGCGGATGGAGGGGTCGGCTCGCTGGTGCTCGACGATGGCGGGCTCGGCGACGGAGACGGGCGTGCGCTCGCGTTCGATGCGTCAGACACGGCGCTGTCACTCGATGTCGTGCTCGTCCTGCGCGGCACGACCCGACTCGCGCTGGGTCGGCCGTTGGTCGTGAAGCAGCTCGTGCTCGAGGATGGCGCCGTGCTGACCCACCTCCAGACGACCTCGAGCTACGAAGGCAGCCTCATCATCACGGCCGACACGGTCCGCATCGGGCAGAACGCGGCGATCGACGTCAGCGCCCGCGGCTACGAAGGTGACTGCAGACCCGGGGCCGTCAGCTGTGGCGGCGGTCCGCACACCGTCGGCAACGTCAATGCGGGTCACCTCGCGCTTGCCGGTGGCTCGCATGCTGGCCTCGGCGGCGGCGTTGTGGCCCATCGCCCGTTCGGCGACCCGTGGACCCCGGTCACGCTCGGCGGTGGCGGCGGCTACGGCAGCGGCGGCGGTGAGCCCGGCGGAGACGGCGGCGGGCGCGTGCGCATCGTCGCCCAGAGGGTCGAACTCGCGGGTGCGATCCGTGCCGACGGTGGCGCCGGTCAGGAAGGTGGACAGAGCAACGGCTCCGGTGGGGCCGGCGGTTCCGTGTTCATCACGACGGGCGTGATCGCAGGTGCCGGCACCATCAGCGCCCGCGGCGGCGACGCGGCGAGTGCGGCCACCAACCCCGGCAGCGGCGGCGGCGGCGGCCGCGTGGCGCTCGTTTACACGACGCTCGACGGCTTCGATCCCGAACGGACCGCTGTCCTGGGCGGTAGCGCTCCGGGCGCTCTGGCGATCGGTGGACCAGGCACGCTGCGACTCGATCCGGCGACCGGTCGCGATCGCCTGATCGTCGACAACGGCGACCGCGTGAACCTCAACGAAACAGCCCCCTGGCTCGAGGTCGGGCTCTTCGTCGTGAGCACGGTTGAGGCCGACGGGGTGACCGTCGTCGACTCGCCCTGGGTGCCTGAGAGCCTCGTCGGACTGCCGGTCACGGTCGGCACACGCAGCTTCGTCGTCGCCGGCAATACGGCGAACAAGCTGGACCTGACGGGCTCGCTCGCGGGGGTAGCGGTTGGCGACGTCATCCGCGGCAGCCGCGACGCGAAGGGCGAGCTCGAGCTGCGCGGCGGTGCACGCGTGTCCTTCGTCGACGAGCTGCGCGCGAGCGTGCTGGTCGTTGGCGACGCAGTACTCACCCATCCGGCGACGCCCGCTGTCGGCCCCGAGCGCGGGCTTTCGCTCATCATCACGAACGCCGCGACGATCAGCGCGAGCGGTGCCATCGACGTGTCCGCGCGCGGCTATCCGGGCGATTGCGGCGACGGCGACAATAGCTGCGGCGGCGGCGCGCATTCGCTCGGGAGCAGCACGGCCGCGTTCCAGCTCTCGGGTGGCTCGCACGGTGGTCTCGGCGGCGGCACCTCACCCGGGTTCGTGTTCGGCGAGCCCCTCCGCCCCGTCACACTCGGGGGCGGCGGTGGCTTCGGCAATGGCGGCGGAGATCCCGGCGGCCGTGGTGGCGGACGCGTGAAGCTGGTGGCTGGCACCCTCATCGTCGCAGGCGGGATCCTCGCGCGTGGCGGTCCCGGTCAGCGCGTCGCGGCCGAAAACGGTGGCGGTGGCGCGGGTGGCTCGATCTGGCTCACGACCCAGGATCTCGGCGGTTCCGGCGCGATCGATGCGTCGGGCGGTGACGCAGGACCGGACGATAGGTCTGGCGGTGGTGCAGGTGGCGGCGGCGGCCGCGTGGCCCTCTACTGGGAGGGGGACGTGGCGGGCAACGCCTTCGACCCCGACACCATCGACGCGCATGGCGGCTCGGCGCTTACGCGCTTTGGTGGCCCCGGCACGGTCTTCATCGCCGACCCCGTGGGCGTCGCGCGCCTCGTCGTCGACAACGCCGGGGTCGTGAACCCGAACGAGGTCGCGCCGTGGGTCGAGGTCGGCCTCCGCACGGTCACCTCGGCCGCGAGCGACCGCGTGACGGTGACCAACGCGGGCTGGATCCCCGATGCGCTGATCGGCAGCGAGGTCGTCTTCGGAGTGGCCGCGACCCGCTACAACGTCATCTCCAATACCTCGGATACGCTCGTCTTTCAGGCCTCGGACGGTAACGTCGCGGGCGTGACCGGCAGCGCTTTACGCGGCTACCACCTCTTCGATGGGCAGGTCGAGATCCACGGTGCGGCCCAGGTCGCGTTGGTCGATCGGCTTGGTGCGCTCGCGTTGCTCATCGATGGCGGGGGCGTGCTCACACACCCGGCGACGTTCGGCGCCCAGCCCGAGCACGGCCTCTGGGTAGAGCTCTCGGGCGCGTTGACCATCGCGGCGGACGGGCGCATCGACGTGTCGGGGCGCGGTTATCGTGGTGATTGTACGGCCGGCGATGGCGGTTGCGCCGATGGCGGCACGTGGTTTGGCAACGTCGGTGGTGGTGCGGGCCAGTACTCCGGCGGGTCGTTCGGAGGCCTGGGCGGCGGGCCATTGCCCAACCCCGTCTATGGCGACAGCCTGGCGACCTGGCTCCTCGGCGCGGGCGGCGGCTACGGCAATGGTGGCGGCGAAGCTGGCGGCAGCGGCGGAGGACGCGTGCGACTGATCGTCGGCAGCATTGCGCTCGGCGGTCAGGTCATCGCGAACGGCCACGCCGGAGCAAGCACGTACGCAGGCGGCGGTGCGGGCGGCGGCATCTTCGTGAGTGCCAGCCAGATCACCGGCGGCGGGCAGTTCAATGCGCGGGGTGGCGACGGCAACGACGCGCTCGGCAGCGGTGGCGGCGGTGGGCGGGTGCACATCGAGGCGCCGGGCGCGGCAGGTAGTCCCGACGTGCGCGGCGGCAGCGCGGTCGACGCAAGCCGGGCGGGCGCAGCGGGAACGAGCGTGCGCGACTGAGGCGGTAACGGGTCATGCCCGCAACGAGGGATGGTCCCAAGGGCCGACACGGAAGTGCAGCCCACGCTCTTTTTTATGTTTGACAGCTCCGACGGGCTCGGTGCATAAGCCACCTCGCTTCCGGGGCGTCGGGCGAATAGCTCAGCGGAAGAGCACCTGCCTTACAAGCGGGTGGTCGCAGGTTCGAACCCTGCTTCGCCCATTCAGTACCTCTCCGCGGGGACTGACAATTGGAGTGGTAGTTAAGTCGGTTATAACGCCGGCCTGTCACGCCGGAGGCCGCGGGTTCGAGTCCCGTCCACTCCGCCAAAACGAAAAGCCCGAGACTTTCACGAGTCTCGGGCTTTTTGTTGTTCTGGTCGCGAACCGGGCCGAGCAGGCCCGGCCGGGTATCGTCACTTGTCGCCGCTGCAGCTCTTCGAGGCGCGCGTGGTCAACGTGTACCAGGCATTCTCATCCGCGGCCCACCACGCCTCGATCGACTCGTAGCGCACGGTGCTCAGGCCACGTTCGCGAATGCGCGACTCGGGCGCGGTCTCGTCACGCAGCTTCCTGTCGCAGTAGATGTCGATGAACGCGCCTTCGAAGCGGACCATCTCGTCAGGCGTCGGGCTTGTCGTGCGCGGCCCTTCCTCGCGCTTCGCGGGCTCGGGCTCGGGCGCCGTCTTACGGCCAGGCTCGGGCATGCGGTCCTGCTCGGGCTGGCGCGTCGGCTCGGGCATCCGGTCCGGCTCGGGAGAGCGGGCCGGAGTCGGCGATGCCGGCACGCGGGTCACCTCACCGGCCTCGGGGATCTTCGCGCAGTCGAGCGCGGTCATCGACTCCTTGTGCCGCAGGAAGCAGAGCTTCCGGAGCGAGTCGATGAGGTAGTAGCTGTCCGCATCGAGCCGCACGATCTTTATCCCATCGGTCTTGACGGGCACCGGCTCGGGCTCAGGTGCGACCGGCTCGGGTGCTGGCGGCTCGGGCCGAGTCGTGCGTGCCGGTGCCGGGCCATCCCAGTTGCGTGGTGGCGTATAGCGTGGTGGACGTGGCGCCCGCTCTTCAACCTCGGGCTCGGGCTCGGGCTCCCGCCAGGTTCCGTCGTCCTGCTCCTCGTTCGTGCTCTGGTCGTCCGTGCCCGGGTCGGGCGCGTCACCCTCGTCGCGTCCTTTCGCACCAGGCCGCGCTCGGTCATCGACGCTGACCGTCGGACGCGCGGGCTGCGGAGCCGGCGGCGAGCGCGGCTCCTGCGGAACCTCTTCATGTTGCGGCATCTGGTAGCCCGGCATCGGGCCACACGCGGTCGCGCCAAGCATCACGATAGCGAAGGCTGCGCCGCTCATGCGCTCGAGCCCTCGAATCCAGCCACGAATGCTCATATTGCCTCTGGCCGACGCCAGCGGAGCCGGGCTACCGAGCCCGCGCCCGTGGACAACGACCGGCCGCGGACGGGGACCCGCGAAGCGATATTCACCGACTCTCGCTGCGACCTCAGGCCTTGCGCTTCTCGCTGGCCTCGACGTCGACCGTACGAGCCGCTTTATCCTTGTCTTCCAAAGCCTTGGGCGTCACATCGACCTCGTCGCCCTCGGCGCCCTTCTTGGTCGCCGACTTGAAGTTCTTGATGCTCTTGCCAAGGGCGTCCCCGATCTGCGGCAGCTTGCCCGCGCCGAAGACGAGCAGGACGATCAGGAGGATGAGGATCAGCTCGGTCATCCCGAGTCCACCGAAGATCGCCTGCAGGACAGTCTGCGACTGGTTCATAGCGTTACCTTTGCGTCAGTCCCGCCCCGGCACCTGGGGGCCCGAGCGAGGGCAGGACTTTCGCGCGTCGCCTGAGGCGCGTCAACGATCATGATTGGTCAGAAGACGTCCTTCACCTTGTCGAGCGTCTTGTCCACCTTGTCGAGCGCCTTGCCCGGCCGCTCCAGGTTGTCATCGATGCGCTCCTGGACCTCTTCCGGCTTGCCGAGCGCCTCGTCGAGTTCGTCGACGGCGTCTTCAGGCTTGGACAGGATGTCGTTCTGCTCTTTCTCGAGCGCATCGAGCTTCTTCTCCGCCTCGTCCGGGTCGGCCACGAACTTCTTCGGCTCACCCTTCACGTCGTCGTTCCAGTGGATGACGACATCATAGCAGTCGCCGTCCTTGCAACGCTTCTCCTTCGGGGCGACCGCGGTCTCGATCTTCGGGTGGGTGATGAGCTTTTTGACGATGTACGCGGCGACGCGCGACTGCTCGCCGTACACGATGACCGGCGCCTTCTTCGGGTTCTTCTTCTCGGCATCGGTGACGGTCGCCTCGTAGCCGAGCTCTTTCAAAGAGCCCACAAGGTTGTCGACGTTCTCCTCGCCCTTCTCGGCGAGGTGGTTGACGATGAGGATGCGCGCGTAGCCGGTGATGCGCTTGTACTCGTCGGACTCGTTCTTGAAATCCGCGAAGTCGGCATCGGTCTTGACGAGCTTCATCATCTCGGTTGCGTCCTTGCTGCCGGCACCCGCCATGTCGCGCAGGTTCATGAGATAGGTGGCCATGTTCGGCTCGTCCTTCTGGAGGGCGAAGGCGCAGGCTGCGTTGAAGTGGCCCTTGGCGTAGCCGGGCGCGACCTCGACCATCTTCACGTAGAACTCGCCGGCCTTCTTGTAGTCCTTGGCCTTGTAGGCCTTGAAGCCGTTCTTGAAGTGGCCTTCGGCCTTGCCGATGTCGCCCTTGCTCGCTTCCTTCGGGGCGAACACCGGGCGTGCCGGCACCTTGGGCTTGGGCGGCGCGGCGTTGCGGTCCGGCAGCTCCGTCACGCCGAGCGACGCGAGGATCGCCTTGGCGCGCTTCGCGTCGCCCTCCTCCCCCTTTACATAGAGGCGCTTGAACGCCAGTACCACGTTGTCCTTGTACGCCCCCTTCACCGGCTTCAAGTCGGTGCGGTAGGCCTGCCACAGCTTCGAGCACAGGTTGATGTCATCGACACCCGTGCCGCCCGGATCCTTGAAGGCGCCGGCGTCGCAGTCCTTGCCCTTGTCCTTCCATTGGTCAGCGGCGAGCACCGGTGACGCGAGCATCGTCGTGACCATCGCCGCGAGGCCGAGTGTGAGGTGGGACCTTTTCATGATGGTGTGCTCCCTTTACGTGATGCTGCAGGCTGCGACGGGTGAAGTGCGAAACGGCGAGAAGCTAGCATTCGACCCGGCACACGGCAAGGCGGCGGGCCACGCGGTTGACAAACTCATGGCCCCGTGCGGAACCTGCTGCCGATGGTCCTGATTCCCCGCCGGTACGCGTCGCGCTCGACCCTGCTCTCGCTGCTGTTCTCGCTCAGGGCGCTGCTGCTCTCGCTCAGGGCGCTGTTGCTGTTCTCGCCCGTGCTCGGCCTGCCGGCCTGCGACCCCGGCAGCTCCCAAGGCGAGATCGCGCTCTGCGTTTGTGACGAGGTCGGCTGCAGCGCGTCGTCCTGCCCGCTGACGATCACTCTCGACAGCACCTGCTCGGGCGAGATGCAGTTCGCCGAGGTGCTCGTCGACGACCACGTCGAGGGCGCACCGCTCGAACCGCTCGTGCCACTATTGACGTGCTCGCGCATCGAGCCCGGGGCTCAGGCGACGCTCTGGGTGCGCGGCGGACCGTGGGTGTGGGGGCCACTCGTCGAGCGCTGCGACGTCGCGGGTGAGAACCAGCAAATCGTCCTGCAGTGCGTCGAGGCGCGCTGATCAGCGCTAGCTGTTTTCAACCTGATCACCTTCGCGGCGGAGTTCTTGCGATGCCCGAGCTGCCCGACGTCGAGGTGTACATCGAGCGGCTCTGGGAGAAGTTCGGCGGTCAGGTCCTGACTGGCATTCGCATTACCAACCCGTTCCTCGTACGCAGTGTCGAGCCACGCCCCGACGCCGCCGTCGGCCACGCGCTGAAGAGCCTCGTGCGCCTCGGTAAGCGCCTCATATTCGAATGGGACAACGACGTCTTCTGGGTGTTGCACTTGATGATCGCCGGGCGCCTGAAGCTCGCCAAAGCGGGTGCACCAGTGCCGGGCAAGCTCGGGCTCGCGGCCTTCGACTTCGCGGGCGCGACCGTGTTTCTCACCGAGGCGGGCACGAAGCGACGCGCGTCGCTCACAGTTGTGCGTGGGCGCGACGCGGCGATGGCGTTCGACCCAGGCGGGGTCGAGCCGTTGTCGATCGATCTGGCGACCTTCACGGCGGTGCTGACGCGGCACAACCACACACTCAAGCGTGCGCTTACTGATCCGCACATCCTGTCCGGCATCGGCAACGCCTATAGCGACGAGATGTTGTGGCAGGCGCAGCTCTCGCCGGTGACCTGGACGACGCGGCTGCCGCCCGACGACATGGCGCGGCTCTTCGTGGCGATGCGGACAACGTTGCTCACGTGGACAGAGCGCTTGCGCAAGGAGGCGGCCGCCAAGAAGGACGGCTTTCCCGACAAGGTCACCGCCTTTCGCGAGGACATGGCGGTCCACGGTCGCTACGGCAAGCCGTGCCCGCGCTGTGGCAAAGCCGTGATGCGCATCCGTTACGCCGACAACGAGACGAACTACTGCCCGACCTGTCAGACCGACGGCAAGCTGCTTGCGGACCGCGGTCTGTCGCGACTCCTCAAGGGTGACTGGCCCCGGACGCTCGAAGAACTCGAGGCGCGAAAGAAGGTGTGAGCGGCGCGGTTAGGCGCGCCCTCGCCCTCGCCCTCGCCCTCGCCCTCGCCCTCGCCCACGCACTCCGTCTCGACGTCGTTGTTCACGCGGCCGCGTCGCTCGTGTACCTTGCCGTTCCCGATGACCACTGGACCGCACAACACGCAGGCCTTCCACGATCAACCGACCGTGAAGCCCTCGGCTGCCGTTGCCGGCACCGGCCTGCCGCAGCCGCCCCCACCGCGTGGCTTCTTCGGTCGCCTGAAGGCCTGGGCCCATCGCAACCACAAGTGGCTCTGGTGGCTGCACTCGTTCTACGCGCTGTGCCTCGGCTTCATGGTCATCCTCTTCGCATCCCAGGGGTTCGACCACGCGCGGGTGCTGGCCGCGACCCTCGGCGGCGCCTTCCTCGTAATGGTCATCCTGTTCCGCGTCTTCGGCACGGGCATGGCCCAGAAGACGCGGGTCGCAGAGAAGAAGTCCCTCAAGATCAGCTTCCTCGGGATGACCTACGTCCTGAAGAACCTGTACCAGGGCATGCTCTTCTTCGTGTTGCCCTTCTATTGGAAGTCCTCGTCACTCGACTCGATCAATGCCTGGTTCGTCTTCCTGCTGGGCTTTCTGGCGCTGCTCTCGACGCTCGACCTCGTCTTCGACAACCTCCTCATGCGCTATCGAATCGTCGCCGCGATCTTCTATGCGGTGACCCTGTTCGCCTGCGCCAATCTCGTGATTCCTGCGTTCTTCTCTAACGTTCCAACACTCGTGGCGCTCCTGTCGTCGACTGCCCTGTCGGTCTTCGGATTCTGGCTCTTGCACTTCCCGCTGCGCACGCTGCGTGAGAAGCGCACCTGGATCATCCTTGGGAGCGTCTCGAGCTTCGCGGTGATAGCGGTCTATATCGCACGCTTCGCGATCCCACCGGTGCCGCTCTATCTCGCCCACAATGCGGTCGGCCTCGCACCACTCGACGATGGTCGGCTCGAGCTGGAGGTGACGCGCGTGCACAAGAAGCGGCTTGACGACCTCTATGCCGTTTCGGATGTGGTGATGCCGGGCGGCGAGGGCGACAGCTTCCGACACATCTGGCGCCACAAGAAGGGCGATATGAATTTCGTGGTCGAAAAAGACGCCGACCCCGTTCACAAGGGGACCGACGATCATACGGTACGCGTGCGGTCCTCGATGCCGAAGGACGAGCTCGAAAAGTCGGACCCCGTCGGCGATTGGATCGTCGACATCATCACGACCGATGACCAGATCGTCGGTCGCATGCGTTTTACGGTGATCGAATGAAGAGGCGCCTCACGAACCTCACGAACCTCACGAACAGCCTCTTGGGGCTGCCGTTGTTCGCCGCGCTGAATCCGCGCTCCCAGGACAACGGCGACGGGACCGGCGTGCTGGTCGGACGCGAGCCGACCGGCCTTGCCTCGCCAGGTGCGCCGCGCGGTCCGGACTGGGCGCAGGCGTCGCCCGCCTGGATAGCGTCGGCGCTTGGGGCGGCGCTCGGCAAGGACGGGGGCGGTTGGTACGTGCTCGATCGGCGCGAGGCTTTCGCGGGCGAGGGCCCGTGGCGCATGGAGGTACACGGGCAGGTGCTCGCCGTCTGGCGTGACGCCGACAAGCAACTCCTGGCGGCGCCCGAGGCGTGTCCACACCTTGGGGCGGCGCTCACCTCAGGGCGAGTGGTCGCTGGCCGGCTCGTGTGTCCATGGCATGGCTTGCGCCTCGACGGGCGCGGTTTCCGCAACTGGCGTTGCCACCCGGTGCACGACGACGGGCTCTTGATCTGGGTCCAGCTGCAGACCCCGGGCGAGTCGTTGTCCGACGCGCCGATCATCGCGCCGCGACCCGTGGCTGGGGTGGCGGCAACGATCGCCACCCACATTCGCTGCGACCCGCAGGACGTGCTCGCGAACCGGCTCGACCCGTGGCATGGCGCCCACTTCCATGCTCACTCGTTCGGCGCGCTCCAGGTGCTCGAGCGCACCCTCGACGAGGTGCGGCTACGCGTTGTCTATCGCGTTGTCGGGCCGATCGGCGTCGAGGTCGACGCGACGTTCCATTGTCCCGACCCGCGCACGATCGTCATGACGATTATCGACGGTGATGGTGTCGGCTCCATCGTCGAGACGCACGCCACCCCGATCGCTCCGGGGCGCACCATGCTGGTCGAGACGACCATCGCGAACTCGGACCGGCCGGTCTTCGGCTGGCTACGCAAGGTGCCGCTCATCGAGCGCCTGCTGCAGCCGCTCATCGAAGGACGGGCGCGCAAGCTGTGGGTTGACGATGTCGTTTATGCCGAGCGGCGTTATGCGCTCCGGCTGGCGGCGGCTACCCCGAAGCTTGTGCCAAACCAACCGATGAGTAGCCAAGGCCTTCGCCAGGATGGCGAAGCCTGGACGGAAGGACCCAGGGTCATCAGCGAACGCAGGCCTCACCGATGAGGTCGACCGAGCGCTGACCTGGCGTCGTCTCCTGCTGCACGACCGCGACGAGCCGACCCTCGAGCGTGACACCGCCGGTCCATAGGATGGCGCCGGCGGGCATCCGCAGCGTGCGGTACTCGAGCGCACTGGCGCTCACGATGGCGACCTCGAGCGCGTTGCCGTCGTTCCACGCGAGGAACGTGCGGCCGTCGCCGCTGGCGGATGCACGGAGCGCCCGCGCGCCGGCACCTGCGATGCCTGACCAACGCCCGAGCTCGAGGGTCGTTGTGGCGCCGATGCGCAGCGCGACGATGCTCGTGCCGCTGACGTCCAGGACGGTCACGATGGCGATGATGTCGCCGGCTTCGTCGCTGATGGCACTCACGCCAAGGATGCGCGACGCCTCGAACCTTGGGACCGCCGCTCCGCCGTCGTCGCGCACGAGCTCTTTGCGCATCCAAGTACCGTCGCCGCGGCGCTCGGCCAGGACGAGGTGAGCGGTCGCGGCGCCGGTCGCGCGTTCGGCGAAGAGGACCGTCGGGACCGTCGCCGCCTCGACGAGGTCGTGCGCCTCGGGGGTGCCTGCGACCGGGAGCGGCTCGGGGGTGGCCCAGCTGCCACGGTTGTAGCGCGTGACGACCAGCTCGAGGGCAGCCGCTCCGCGGCCTTCGCGGGCAAGTTCATTGACGCCGGTCGGGGCGTGGATAGCGCTGAGCCACAGGTCGGTCTTCGCGGTCATGAGGTCCGGCGTGCCGATGACGTTGACGAGCGCTGGCGAGCTACGCACCCAGTGGCCGGAGACGTTGCTCCAGTGGGCCAGACCATCGCCTTCGGGCCACACGAGCTGGTCACTGCCCGCGAGCGTGACCATGCGCGAGCGGCCGGCGCTCATCGTGTCGAGCTGCCATGGCGTCACTTCACGCGTGTCCCAGCCGAACCCGTCGCCGGTCGTCTGACGCACGTGGCCGCGGTCGTAGTCCCACTCGAGGGCACGCACACTGGCGTCCGATGCGGGTGCGAGCGTCACCGCCGAGAGGCCGGTCATGTGGCGGAGTAAGGTCGTGCCCGGGCCAAAGCCGAGGCCGGCATCGCACGTGTCGACCGCGCCAACCGACGGCGGCTCACTGAGCGGCGCAGGCTCGACCTCCGCGAAGGCCGACGTGCGGGTGACCTCCACGAGCTCGCAGTGGTCGGAGGCGAAGAGGCGGTCGTCGCCGACGAAGGCAACGCCACCCGTGGCGCGCACGTCGGGGAGGTTGGTGTGGTGCGGGGCGCCGTCGCGGTCGTGCACGTAGTCGACACTCCACATCGAGCCGAGCCTGCGCGCGTCGAGCACCGCGGCGAGCGTATGCAGGTGGCCGTCGGCGTCGATGCGGGCGGCGAGCTGCCCCGGCTCGGGGGCGAAGTGCTGGGTGTAGCCCATCACCGCGGTGGCCTTGGCCCAGAGCGTGGTGTTTGCCGAGTCGGGTCCGATCACGGTGCGGTAGAGGTTCGTCGCGACGAGGTCGCCGCCGCCGGTCGCGCGCTCGCTGCGGGCGTGGATGATCTGCGGGAGCTGGGCTGGGTCGGCCGGGTCGATCACGATGGCAAGACCGCCACTCGGGTCGGAGACGAACGCCTGCGCGCCGACGCCGCTGGGCCAGTAGACGTATTGGTCGCCGCGGTCGCCGTAGTAGTTCGGGCCGAGCGCGAAGTGGGAGCGGCCGTCCACGCCGACTGTCACCGCGACCGCGAGCGCGCCCGCCCCGGTGAAGGCGCTGGTGGGGAGCGTCTCGCGCTGCCAGCGGCCGTCGACGAGCAGCGCGTGAACGCTGGTCATCCAGGCGTCGACCACGATGACCTCGGAGCCGCGTGGGCCGCGCGCGTTGAAGGCGATCTGCGAGGCGGCGAACGGCGCGACCTGGGTTGGGCGCCAACCGTTGCCGTCGCGTCGATAGTGAACGGTCTCGGAGTCGTCGCCGGCGACGAAGGCGACGATGACTTGGGGCTGGCCCTTGGTGTCGAGGGCGAGCGCGCAGGCGCTGACGCGGCGGCCGCTGGCGTTGGCGACGGTCTCGCGGGTCAAGCCGTGCGAGCCGACGAGCGTCACGCTGCCATCGTTGGTTGTGAGCACGGCGAGCTCGCTCGCGAAGGCCACGTTGCTGGCGGGCTCGTCGACCGGGACGTCGACCACTGCGAAGCAGCTCGCGTCGCCAAGCGAACTCGGCTCGGAGAACGTGACGCGGTATTCATCGGACGGGGTCGTCGGCTGGGCCGGGGCGGTCGCAACGAACAGCTCGGTCTTCACGAGCCGCGGGGTCGCCTCGTCGGCCTTGAAGCTGGCCGAGTCACAGGCCGACAACATTCCAAGCAACACGACCAGGCTGGCGATCTTCATCACGGCTCTCCTCGTTCGGGACGAGGGGAGGACCGGGGCGGCTGCCCGGGTAAACCTCGCTCAGGCAGAGCGTCACGGAGCGGACGGGGCGGGTGCCGCGTCGCGCTCGTCGTCGCCGAGCGCGAATGGCGGGTAGTCGTCGACGAGCGACGCTTGATACACGAGGAGCCGCAGGCTCCAGCGCTGGAGACCGACCATGAAGGTCCAGGCGCCATCGCCGACGCGGCGGGTGAACAGGATCGTGAGCGCCGACCAGAGCCACACGAAGGCACCGAAGAAGCCGAGCAGCGACAGTACCAGGGCGCTCGGGAAGCCGGTCAGCACGCGCAGCAGCGCCGAGCCGGTTGTCGCTGCCCGCGTGTCGCGCGCGTTGGACTCGATCTCGAGGATGATGACCTCGTCCGCTCGGCGGGCCGGCAGGTGCTCGAGGGTCAAGCCAGTCCATGCGCACACGGCGGCCAGCCAACGTAGCGCCGCGAGAATCCGCGGGCCGTCTTCCCGCACATAGGTGCCGCGGTCGCGGGACCCGAGGCGGATCGCTGCATAGATGGGTAGCGCCAGGTAGGTGAAGAACAGGACTGCACCGAAAGACAGCCCGAGCACCCCGAGCGCGATGAAGGCCACGAACCGGAGCCCGAGCTGGGCCAGGCTGAAGTGCGCAGGTCGCGCGACGCGATAGTGAACGGGATGGCGAGACGTCATGGCCGCAGTGACGCACGCTTCGTGCCACAGGTCTCGGTTCACGGCAGGCGCACTCCGGCACACGGTCGATGCGCGCGATGCCACTGCCAGCGGCCTCGCATGCGAGCGGATTCGCTCGCAAAGGCCCTCGTTTCGAGGGCCGTGCGGTCGCTCTTTCCCTGGCATGGCCTTGCGTTGAAGCGGCTCGCCATAGCCGGAGGTTCCCACGTGGCCGAAGCAGCAAAGCGGCGCTTTCGTGGCTGGCCGTGGTTGGTTGCGTTGGCACTCCTCACGACTGTGATCGCGGTCGCGTCGAACCTCGCCGAGAAAGACGAACTCCTGACGACCTGCGCGACGCGACGCCGGCATGGCTCATCGTGGCGTTTGTGCTCCAGGTCGCGACCTATTTCGCCGAGGGTGGGAACTGGCGGGTCGTCACGCGCGCAGCCGGGCAGCGGGTCCCAATCGCAGGCGCCAGGGACCGGCCGCGCCGCCCCTGGGAGACTCACCGTATTGGTCGTTGCCGAGCGACGAGCTGTTGCATCGGCTTGCGGCGACGACGACCGGCCTGACGTCCGCCGAGGCCGAGACGCGCCTTGGGCATTATGGCCCCAACACGCTCGGCGCGGAGCGGCCCTTCTCGACGCTGGGCGTTCTGTGGACCCCAGCTGAAGAGCCCGCTGCTATTGCTGCTCGTGTTCGCCGCGGTCACCTCGGCCGTGAGCGGCGAGTGGATCGACGCAGCGATCATCGTGACCATCTTCGGGGCGAGCGTCGGGATCGGCTTCTCGCGTGAGCTGCGCGCGCAGAGCGAGGTCCTGAAGCTCATCTCGCGGGCGCGGCCGCGTACGCGGGCCCTGCGCGATGGGGTCGCGGTCCCGCTGCTCGTGAGCGAGTTGGTTCCAGGCGATGTGGTCGTCCTGTCCGCCGGCAACGTCGTGCCGGCCGACATTGTCATCCTCGCGTCGACCGACCTCTATGTGAACGAGGCGGTGCTCTCCGGCGAGAGCTTCCCGGTCGACAAGCGTCCAGGCGTCGTCCCGTCCACGACACCGCTCGCCGGTCGCAACAACAGCGCATTCCTTGGCAGCAACGTGCGCGGTGGCACCGGCGAGGCGCTGGTCGTCGCGACCGGCCGCGCGACGCGCCTTGGCGACATCGCGCATCGCCTCTCGCTGCGCCCGCCCGAGTCCTCGTTCGAGCGCGGCGTGCGCCGCTTCGGTCACCTCCTGACGATCGCGATGCTGGTGATGGTGCTCGTAGTGCTCGCGGTCAATACCCTGCTCGGCCGTCCGCCGATCGAGACGCTGCTGTTCTCGCTCGCGCTCGCGGTCGGGTTGAGCCCCGAGCTACTGCCGGTCATCTTGAGCCTCAACCTCGCGCATGGCGCCAAGATGATGGCGCGCCATGGCGTGCTCGTGAAGCGCCTGTCGGCGATCCAGGACCTCGGCAGCATGGCCATCCTGTGCACCGACAAGACGGGCACGCTTACCGAAGGGGTCGTCCGGCTCGAAGGCGCCTATGACCCGTCAGGGCAGGTGTCGCCCGCGCTGCTCTCACTGGCGGCGACCAATGCCACCCTGCAGGCGGGGCTCGCCAATGCGGCCGAGGACACGGTCCTCTTCGCCGAGGTCGACCCGAGCCAGAAGGAGCGCATCATTTTGGCCCTGAAGAAGACCGGGCACGTCGTCGGCTTCCTCGGCGACGGGGTCCACGATGCACCGGCGATGCACTGCGCCGACACGAGCCTGTCGGTCGAGACCGCCGTCGACGTGGCCCGCGAGGCTGCTGACTTCGTCCTCCTCGAGCAGGACCTCGACGTCATCCGGATGGGCATCGAGGAGGGTCGACGCACCTACTCGAACACCTTGGAGTACGTGCTGACGACCACCAGCGCGAACCTTGGAGTACGTGCTGACGACCACCAGCGCGAACCTCGGCCACATGGTCAGCATGGCGATAGCCTCCATCTTCCTGCCCTTCCTGCCGCTGCTCGCGGGCCAGGTCCTGTTGAACAACTTTCTGTCGGACATCCCGGCCATCGGCATCGCCAGCGACGCCGTCGATCGCGAACTCGTGCAGGTCCCGCGCCGCTGGGACATGCGCTTCATCACCCGCTTCATGTTGCAGTTCGGGCTCGTCAGCACGCTCTTCGATCTGCTGACTTTCGCCGCACTGCTAGGCCTCGGGGCGGCCAGCGCCGAGCTCTTCCGCACCGGCTGGTTCGTCGAGTCGCTGCTGACCGAGCTGGTGATTGCCCTCGTCGTGCGCACGCGCCGGCCGTTCTTCCGGAGTCGCCCGGGCAAGCTATTGCTCTGGTCGACCGTCGGGCTCTTCGCCTTCACGCTGTGCGTGCCATACTTGCCGGGTGCCGAGCTCTTCGGCTTTACGCCGCTGCCGATCACCATCGTCGCGATGCTGCTCGCGATTACCGGGCTCTACGTCGTCGCGACGGAGCTCGTGAAGGCGCGCTTCTATCGCCACCATCCCGAGTGATTCTGGACTTGCCGGCGCAAGCCGAGGAGACGTGCCGATGCGCATCCTGGTGAGATCGCCGACCTCGCGATCGACGTGCGCGCGCACCGTGTGCAACGCGCCGGGCGCGACATCCCGCTGACCGCGCAGGAGTTCGCGCTCCTCCGCTACCTGGCAGAGCACCAGGGGCACGTGCTGTCGCGCACCCGCATCCTCGATGCCGTCTGGGCCACCTCCCACGACCCGCGCACGAACGTGGACGACGTCTATGTGAGCTACCTGCGCGCCAAGATCGACAAGGACTTCACGCGCGCGCTCATCCACATCGTGCGCGGCGCGGGCTACGTGCTCGAGGACAAGCGCCGATGAGCGGCTCCCCACGCGCGCGGGCCGTGGCCGCGATGTTGACATCATGATGTCATGCCAGCAGCATCATGATGATGAGGACGACCCTGACCCTGGATGACGACGTCGCCACGAAGCTCGAGCGGGAGGTCCGCCGCTCCGGTGAGCCGCTGAAGGTGACCGTGAACCGACTCTTGCGCGCGGCCCTGAACGCCCGCACTCCGAAAACCCAGGTTGCGCCCTTCGTCGTGACGGCGCGCCCGCTCGGCCTCTCGCCCGGAAAGGACTACGATGACATAGAGCTGCTGCTGGACCTGGCAGAGGGTCCCGGGCGGCGATGACGATCGTCGATGCCAACGTGCTGCTCTACGCCTACGACGCGTCGTCGTCCCATCACGACGCGGCACGCCGTTGGCTCGAGCGGGCGCTGTCGGACGTCGCGCCGGTGAGGTTCGCGTGGGTCACCATCCTCGCGTTCCTGCGTATCGCGACCAGCCCACGTATCCTGGCCCATCCCCTCTCGCTGGACGAGGCCACAAACATCGTTTCGTCGTGGCTCGACCGGCCGATGTGCGCCCTCATCGGGCCAGCCGAGGAGCATTGGCCCACGCTCACGCGCGTGCTCGCGGCCTCGAGCGCTCGTGGCGCGCTCGTGATGGACGCTCACCTCGTGACCCTGGCTGTCGAGCATGGTGCCGCATTGTGCACGTTCGATCGGGACTTCGCGCGCTTCGATGGCGTGCGGGTCATTCGCCCGGGCTGATTCCGGTCGGGCGCCGGAGCTCGATGTGGCGCTGCGCACGCCGCGCGGGGCCGACGAATATCGTCTGGTGCTCTCTTCGACGCGCGAAGGGGTCGCGCACCTGCGCCAACTGGTCGAAGGACTGACGGCGCTCGCGCGCATCGACGCGGGCCAGGTCGATAACGAACGCGAGCGGCTGCGGGTGACCGAGCTCGCTGACCGGGCCCTCGCCGAGGAGGCAGGTGCCCTCGCCGCGGCCGGCTGCACCGCGCGACTCGAGGTGAGCGACGATCTCGAGCTCGACGGCCATCGCGGGCTGCTCGCGATCGCGCTGCCGAACCTCTTGCGCAACGCCGCCCGTCACGGGGAGCGAGGTCGTCTGCCGGGTCGGTCGCGCCGGCGAGCTGGCCGAACTCATCGTCGACGGCTCCGGCCCAGGCATCCCCGTGGCCGAGCGCGAGGCCGCTTCGACCGCTTCGCAGACTCTTGATCCTCCGTTTTCAGCATGCGCGACGAATAACCCTCACCTTCAGAACAGCAATGACGCCTTTCATGCGTGGAACAATGCTTCTGCGCTTTGGGAATGGCTTGACTCGTCCCCGGTCCAATCGCAGTTCGTCGACAACTCCGACCTGACGCTTTTCCAAGTGATGAACGCTCTTTGCATCTCAAGGGCATAGCGGGGACCGGCGACGGTCAAGGACAAGAAGCGAACTATACGACCATCGGGGCCATCTGCACGAACCAGAGCGAAAGCTGCAATCCAGGGCATGCCTGCGCGTATAGCGATCCGGTTGTCTTCCAGAGACGACGTGTGGGCCCAGACCCTCATGGCTCCAACCTCGAAGACTTGGCAGCGACGCTCACCGGATTCCGAGGTCAGCGTGGAGGTGGCCACGTGTGGAGTCCAAAACAAGGGGACCTATCTCGGCCCTTGCGCGTTGAACTATGCGCCCGATTCTGTCTCGACACTCTGCGACGAATCAACCAAGCGGTGCGTCGCGCCGGAAGCAAGCTGCGAGGGTGGGTGGTGCTATATTCCTCCTCGCAGCTTTGACGGCGGTGCCCCCAACGAAGCGACTTCGGAAGGGGGTTTTGGCTCTGTCAATTCAGAGCCGAGGTCGATCATGATTGTGCCCCGCGCTATTGTGATGATGGAGACCGAGGTGACGGTCGCCATGTTTGAAGCAACCATGGAGTACCTTCCAGACACCGGGCCCTTCTGTGGCGACGATTGTCCGGTCGCGGGCGTCACCATCTTTGAGGCTATGAACTTCGCCAATCGCTTCAGCGTGAGGGACGGTTTGCCGGAGTGCTACGTGCTGGAGGGGTGCCGGACGGATGCGCTGATGTGGCACGAAACCCCCGTCAGTGTTTGGCAGTGCGAAAACTCGACTTTTGTGGGCCCTGAATGCCAGGGCTTTCGCCTACCGTCGGGGCGCGAGTGGGAGTTGGGGCCCGTGCGGGGAGCCCGAATTGCCTGAGTCGCGGCACTGCGGAACTCAGGGTTGATTGCGGGCCCTACGACCTCAGCAGTTGGGCGCATCGGTTGGCGACCTTTTGCGGGAACGCGGCGTCCACGACGGATGCGTGTCCCCACACGTGTCCCGATGACAGCATGGCGAGCGCTCCTCAAAATCGTTGCACGGTCGATCCGGAGGTTGTGCCCGATCCGGCACAAGCCGTTTGTTTGAGTCCGCAACCTGTGCGCAGTCGCGAACCCAATCCCTTTGGCCTTTACGGCATGCACGGCAATATCGGCGAGTGGACGCAATCGGCGCGGCCTTGGGTTTTGGACGATCTTTATTCCCCGGTACCCAGCGAGCCAAGCCAACAGATGGCGATGACAGCTGAATTTGAGTCGGTCATGCGCCGAACAGGCCACGCATTGGTCGCCAGCATCGGCTATTGGTACAATTTGCCCAGCAGCTGCGGAAACAGCCTCGATATCTGGTTTCTAGAGGATGCCGCTCAGATCCCGCGCTTCCAACTCTTTGGCTTTCGGCTGGTGCGGACGGTTCCTTCCCGGTGAGAGGGTGGCTCGGTAAGCGTCTCTCCTCCTCGGCCGGCTACGTCGTGACGTCGGCAGCGTAACGCGCGACAAGCGAGGCCGGAGGTGGACATGGTCGAGGTCGAGGCTCGAGGGCGCGGCAACGGCATTAATGTGCGGAGCCCGCCGGCCGCGGCCCGGACCCGTTGCTCCTCGAGGCCGAGGCACTCGTGCACGACCTCGAGGCGCGGCTCTCGCGCTTTCGTCCTGACTCCGCGCTGAGCCGCCTCAACCGGGAGCGCGCCGCCACCTGCCCGACACTCGCGGCGGTGACGCCCCTAGCACTTGGACTGCGTGACCGCACGGGCGGTGCCTTCGATCCCACGCTCGGCGCCGGGCTGTGCGCGCTCGGCTACGACCGCAGCTTCGCGCGCGTCTCCTTCGCCGACTGCTCGTCGCCCCCCGACGCCGTCACCGCCGACGCGCTCGCGACCGCCATCATCGTCGCCCCCAACGCGATCATCGGGCGCCTCGCCGCGTTCAGCGCCCACGCCCTCGTGCACACGCGCGAGGGTCGCTGGTGGTCGAGCCCCGCGACCCGTTTCACGGAGGCATCACCATGAGCCAGGCATTTCCCATGGCGCTCCGGATCTTCCTGCTGATGGCCGGTGGTGCGCTCGTCGTCGGCATGGCCGGCCCACTGCTCGAGGCGCTGGCCGCCCCAGGCGTGGAGGTCTTGGGGTGGACGGCGCGCGCGCTCGTCCGGTGTGACGCCGCTCGCCGCGGTCGTGCCCCTCACCTCGGCGACTCTCGCTGGTCCCGTAGCACTCGGTACGCTTGCCCTGTGGGGTCTGGCCGCGCTGCTCGTGACGACGGCGCTGGCACGCAAGCTCTCGAAGTCCACCTGGCGTGCCGTTCACGCTTCGGCCTTCGGCACCTTTGTGCTCGCAACTGTGCATGGCGCCACCGCCGGCAGCGACGCTGCCGCCCCCGCGGTAG
>Ga0105044_10000860_pt1 | contig 38962 bp, 26 predicted proteins | sample MAT01_FD_78092 | JGI IMG/M metagenome (GOLD analysis project Ga0105044, IMG submission 78092) | Freshwater microbial communities from Lake Fryxell liftoff mats and glacier meltwater in Antarctica - MAT-01 | ecosystem: Environmental > Aquatic > Freshwater > Ice > Liftoff microbial mat | place...
AAGATCGTAAGTAGAAAATCTGTAGCTTTTTTCGTTTTTAATTCTGAATCGTCAATGTAAAAGGGAGGTAAATGTTTATCATTTACCTCCCTTTTATATTGACGATATCGTGCTACGCAGTATAGTTTGAATAGTATTAAGCGGTGCCTTTTAAAATTTTATTCCAGTAAAGCCAAGGCAGTACTTTCGTTTTTAGTAACCACATGCTCCATCTGGGTTTCGACTGATCAAATGGGAAAGTCATGGTAGGTGTGTTCGTATAATCAAATTCAGCTAACATAAGCTTGCCATATTGCGTAGGAATCGGGCAAGCACTGTAACCTGTATATTTCCCTTCCAACGATTGATTATTTAAAAAAGCAAAAAGATTTTCAACAACTACTGGTGCCTGCTTTCTAATGGCGGCACCAGTTTTGCTGCAAGGAGCATTGGTACAATCCCCGAGAGCAAAAACATTTGTAAAGCGACTGTGTTGCAAAGTATTTTTATCCACTTCTACATAACCATAAGGACTGTTCGCATCTGCTAATGGACTGTTCTTAATAAAATCTGGTGCTGATTGTGGTGGTACTGCATGACATATATCAAACTTCATGGCTTTGCGCTCCATTTCTCCGTTGGCATTTTTTTCTTCAAAATAGGCAGTTTTAAGGGTGCCGTCAATTTCAACAACATTTACGCTGAAATGCACTTTAATATTTGCATTTTTAATCACCTCGGTTAATGTTGCAGCGTATTCTTTTACGCCAAATATTACGCTGGCTCCTGATAAGTAATGAACATCGCATTGGTCGAGAATTCCTTTTTTACGCCAGTAATCGCAGGCCAGGTACATGATTTTATGAGGTGCACCGCCGCATTTAATGGGGCCTGTTGGATTGGTAAAAACAGCCGTGCCTCCTTTGAAATTTTTGATGAGTTCCCAAGTATACGGAGCAAAATCAACATGGTAGTTGCTGGTCACTTCATTTTTCCCCAACGTTTCTTTAAAACCTTTTATTTTATTCCAGTCAAGCTGTATGCCGGGGCATATGATCATCGCATCATAATCGTAATAAGTACCGGATTTACACAATACTTTGTTTTGTTCTGGCAAGAAGGCTGTTACGGCATCTTGAATCCATTGTGTTCCTTTCGGAATATAATCTTTTTCATTTTTTACTGTTTCATGAACGTCAAAAATTCCGGCACCCACGAGCGTCCAGGCAGGCTGGTAGTAATGTATAGAAGAAGGATCGATAATTTGAATCTGTAAATTCTTGTCTTTTTTTATAAGCTTGGATGCAACAGACAATCCGGCATTGCCGCCACCAACAATGAGTATTTTTTTAGCAGACATGATTTGAAATTTTGATTGAACTTCAAGTTATATCCTATTATTTTTAAATTATGTAACATTGGTTACACAGGAAGGGTTCAACTTCCATCTCTGCTGATCCAAAGATGTTCACATACCAACTTTTATGATTAATAAATAAATGGAAATAGCCGATAACTGCTTTTCATATACTGGTGGTAGCTGCTGAATTTGAGTTGCAGCATTTTTTCTTCCCAGCTCATTTTGAAATGGAGCACTATGGCAAGTAGCAAAAAAATGAGGAAACGGTCTAAGGAAAACTGGTCGATCAACAATCCAGTGCCGCCCATCAGCAGGCTGCTGTACATAGGATGTCTAACCCATCGATAAGGGCCATTGGTAATAAGAACAGCATCTTGAGCTGGCGTTGGGAATACCCTTAATTTACTTTTTCGCATGCTTAGTAAAGACCAGAAGATCAGTATCATCGCAGCAACTAAAAAAATAGCTGCTGTAAAATCAAATTCGCCGTAATCCCCGGCAACCAGAAGGTAAAAAATGCAAATAAATTGTACACCTACCAGTAGAAAGGATTTGATGCGATCGTATTTCTTTAGATTGATATCTGGCATGTTTCTAAAGCTACGGCTGATTAGTTGTTTCTCCTGAACTAGCAGCAAGTAATTTTTCTTCGATAATTTTTTTTAATGTATGCTTAGGTAAAACGCCTGGTTGCAGGATGGGTTCGCCTGATGCATCAATAAACAGAAGGGTAGGGATGCTCTGAATACCAAAAACCGCAGACAGTTCTTGCTCAACGTCTGTGTTTACTTTGTAAATCAACAACCGGCCTTTGTATTCAAATGCCAATTCTTCTAAAACCGGGGTCAATATTTTACATGGGCCGCACCAATCTGCATAAAAATCGATGATGGCTGGTAAGGATCCCTGATACTTCCAATCTTCTTTGTTTACATAATCGAATACTTTCTCTTTAAAGCCCTTTGTATCGAGTGGTAATGTGTGCATAAATGTTTGTTTTTTTGCAAACATATTACAGAATAACCGGTTAGAAGGTAACTTTTGCTACATGGCACCTGCTATTGGAAAGCTTTTTATTGAATTGATTTTTCACTTTTAATTTTATTGCTGTTAACCTAAGGGAATGAATAAATTATTATCAATTTGAATAAGTAACTCTATGCGTAACTGAGGGGTACAATTTCGCACCAAAAACAGACGGTGCGTTTGTACTTTTCCTCGAACATGATTAAAATTTTTGATTGGCATAATAAAATATCAAAGAGAACGTTAACAATAAGCAGCATCTCCCTAACGGCGCCTGCGCCATGTATCTACCTACTACCTGAAACCTTTTAGGGTTCTTTATTTGTCTTTTCAAAAGAACGTAGATTCAGCGTTCCTCCATACTGGCAGAAAAAGTTCCCTCGCTTATCATCTTGAAACCAATATTTATGAAATCCAATGTTTACACACCTGTAAAGGTTTTAGCACTTGCTATGCTTTTAACTGTATGCAACAGTATCTACAAAGCATCCGCTCAACAATTCTTAACAAAAATCGATGGTTGGAATGCATATGTGCATCTGCCAGATGAATACAACGACAGTGTTGGTAAAAGGTATCCACTTATTTGTTTTATACCAGGCACTGGTGAAACTGGTACTAATGCAAGTAAACTATTAACTTATGGTCCTTCAAGATTTGTAGCACAAGGACATAATATGCAGTTTATAGTTAATGGCAAATTAGAAAAACCAATCGTAATTTCACTTCAGCCGGTAAACCTTTGGCCTAATGCTTGGACAATTAATAGAAAATTAGATTCAGTTCTTGCAAGGTATCGCTGCGATCTTCAAAGAATAAATGTTACAGGTTTGTCAATGGGAGGCTGGAGTTGGGTTAATTATGTAAATAATTACAATCCTCTTTATACGAGCCGTATTACTTCTATTGTGTCTATGAGCTCACCACCACCTGATAACACAGTTAATGCTATAAGTCTGATGCGTTTCTTTCCATTAGCAGGTGGTACAGCTTGGTTTTTTGAAGGAAATCTGGATCTAAGGGGGAATGACAAGATTAGGGATACCATGAATAGTTACGTTCCGGGTTCGGCAAGATACACATTGTATTCAGGTGGTCATGGTGGCTGGAATACCTTTTATAATCCGTCCTGGATAGAAAATGGGGAGAGCATTTATACGTGGATGTTAAAACAAAAGAAAGCACTTGTATCGGGGCCAGTTGCACCGCAAGCTAATGCCGGTAGTGATTCTACTCTTTCGAATATAATCGCAAATTATACTTTAAGGGGGCAAGCTAACGACCCTAATGGATTATTAATAAATTTTAATTGGACAAAGCTATCTGGGCCGTCAACAGGTACTATTTCTAGTCCTACGGTTTTGCAGACAGCTGTTACAGGCCTGGCATTAGGTACCTATATTTTCGAATTAAAAGTAACTAATTCTTTAGGCTTGGTTGCAAAAGATACTTTGATGATCAATAACGGTAATATAGTTTTGCCCGTTATTCTTACAGAATTTTCTGCCAAAGCAAGGGATAAAAGTAGCGTAATTGTGCAATGGAAAACGACTTCCGAAATTAACAGCGATTATTTTATAGTTGAAAAAAGTTATAACGGTCAATCTTTTTCAGAGGGTCCACGGGTATCATCAAAGGGCATAGGTAGTTTGGGAGCGCCTTATTTTTTTACAGATCTATTTCCAGAAAATGGCTTAAATTTTTACAGGCTTAAGATGGTAGATAAAGATGGGCAGTTTGCTTATAGTAAAGTGGTAAGTGTAACCATTAAAAAGGAGTTGATGAATTCTATTGCTATATCCTCAGTTTTTGCTTCAGATAATCAAGTTCAGTTAAATTTAGCCAGTTTAAAAGTAGCACAAGCTATCCTTACTATTGTTGATGTAAATGGTAAAAAAATATTTAGTAGCAATATCCTTTTAAACAAAGGGGTAAACAATTTCAGTAAAATCGTTTACTTGCCAAGGGGCGTATATTACGTAAACCTTCTTTACGGAAATGAAAATATTGCGAAGTCCTTTATAAGAGAATAATTAATTGATAAAATATTTAGGATTGATAGCCAGAATTTTAAATCTGCTTATCAATCCTTTTTTTTTAACAATAAGTCTGTGACAATGCCATAATGATCACTTGCATCGCTTATGATTCTGCTGGTTTGTTTTACCTCAAATAAGCTATTTAAAAAGATATAGTCGATGCGTAAAGTACGGGTAATAAACTGAAATGTTGGTCCAGTTCCAGATCCTTTTTGCAACCAGGCATCTTTCATCTTTCTTTTAATATTGGAATAGGGATAACTAGTGGGTACGTCATTTAGATCTCCGGCAAAAATGGATGGATAGGTGCATGAGTCTAAAACTTCTTGTATAGCCTTCACTTGTTTTACTTGGTCTGCATAACCGTATTTTATTTTTGAAATCGCAGACGGAATTTTTGTTTCTGAAATATTACTATCCTTTAGTACCATGTTCGCATCTCTTCCGAAATTTATATTTTGCAAATGTGTACTCACAATATCGATGGTATCTTTCTTGTAATGTATACTGGTTTTTATAATACTTCCTGGTATAGGAGCGGGGAAAAATTTCTTACTGCTGTCAGTAATTTTGTGCCTGCTAAAAATAATAGTACCGCTAAAAAATTTTCCTTCAAATTTTTGGTGATCTCTGGAAAAATAAAAAAAAGGATAACCCAAATCGTTGCGAATAGAATCAATAAAATTATACGTTTTATCTGGAATAACGGCTGTAAAAAACTCTTGTAGGCAAATGACGTCAGCATTAAAATCACGAAGTTTGGAAAATATTTTCTCATTTTCCTTTATTGCGGTTTCATTATCTTTTGCACTGTAGTTCATCAAATTTACATTCCAAGACACTATTCTTAAAGTAGCAGGCTCCTTTTCTTTAGCAGGGGAAGAAAAATGTAAGGGCAGGGAAACGAGAATATTAGGAATACTTAGAATGATGGATGCTATGCAATAAATACTAAATTTTGGTTTTATAAAAAGCCATCCAATTCCAGATACTATGGCAACTAATAAAAGAATCGGGAATAATAATCCAGAGAGCGAAACGATCCACCACACAGATGGGTTTAATTTTCCGGCAAGATTACTTAAAACCAATAAAATAAGGAATGGGGAATTTATTAAAAATCCAAACCGTATTATTCTTTTTTTAACCTCCGTATATTTTTTTATTTGGCTCATTTGGTACAATAATATACGGCGTCAGCTTTCCAGAAACCGTATTTATAATTATCTTTATCAGAAAATTCCGCAGTGTAGTCATCTACAATTACTTTAAATCCGGCCTCTCTTAATCGGTTTGCATAGTCAAGTCCATAATAACGAACATGTTCTTTTAACCCAAATGCCTTTAGTCTCTCCAGTGGGTCAGTTATAGAAGCATCTTCATGAGTGATAGGGTTTTTACCATTGATAGGAACTTGCATAATTCCCCACCCACCTGATTTCATAAGGGCATAAATATTACTCATTGCTTTTTTATCTTCCTCTATATATTGAAAAACATGGTTGCAAATAATTACGTCATATTTATTTAAGCCTGGTCCGGGGTTGAGGAGGTCAAAATATTTTGTACCTTTGGGGTATAATTTTGGATAAATATCTACCGGGTAATAATCAATATTTTTTTGTTTTTTAAAACGATTAAAGAAGATATCTTCAGGAGCAATGTGCAATAATTTAAGCGGCTGTTTGTATAAATTGGTTTTATTTTCAAAATACATGCACAATAACCGGTGCCTCTCCAGGCCTTGGCAATTGGGGCACCAGGCATTTTTTCTACAACTGTCGCCAAATGGCGCAAACTCCCTAAAGGTACTTTTGCAGCACGGACAGAGCACAGTATTCCCCCTGTATTTAATCTTTAAAAAAATTAGTCTTATTTTATTTGCTATCGGAAATAAAGGGCCGAGCGATTCTTTGAATTTTGTACTTAACATTTTTTTTAACTTATTTCAAATTACCAGTAAAAAATATTTTTACTTAAAAGATACCTAATTTAATTATTTCCTACGAACATCATACTTGCCAAAGAATTTATTTACCATATTTAATAACAAAATAGCTTTAACCTGATTATCAAATTTAGTAAAAGATCTTTCTGCATTAAACCTATGTATCATTTTATTTTCTATTTCATTTTTTTGATTTTGGAGTCCAAAAAATAAATCAATTCCAGATTTTTTCAGTTCGTCTAATAATAATTGAGATATATTCTCATCTTTAAATGGAAATGAAAAGTATTGATTAGTCATACCTGCTTGTTCTTTTACAAAATTACAGGATTGTAGGGTTTGCTCCATCTGTTCCAAAAGGCTTAACTGTTCATAATAAGGATGAGTCATACTATGTGCACCGATACTGAATCCTCTTTTTTTAAGAGACATCATTTGCTCAGTAGTAAGATATGGCTGATGCTTTTTCAAAAAATCTGAAAATGAATAGCCTGTTTTAAAGGCCAAATCATCCAGTATGCTTGGATTATTAATTTTTATACTTTTTAGCATTTCAATTATTTTAATTTGCGATGCACCCGGCAAATTAAAATGATTTCGATATTGATTTATTAGTTCGTTATTTTTTGAATTGATGAGCTCGTGTATTAACAAACTTGTTTTGCATCTTAAAAAAAGTGCGTTGTTATTAATAAAAGCCGGGTTTATAAAAAAAATTGCCGGAACACCCTTTGATTCGAGTATTGGTGCTACAACATCGTAAGATTCTCTAAATCCGTCATCAAAGGTCAAAAGAAAAGCGTTTTTTGGAAATGCTTTATTTTCATTTAAACAAATTAATATATCTTCTGCACCTATTGGGTTATTGTATTTAAGTAATACATCGAGGTCTTTTTCAAACTCATGTACATTTTTATAGGAATACAAATGTTGTATATGGGGTAAATTATCGTTGCTTACTGTATGGTGATAGGGGAAAAGCGTAGTAACAGGACTTCTTTTTCGTAAGAACTGCATTGGTAAGAGTGTGCATGACTGATAAAACAATTTTTTAAGATGACTCATTTTTTAATAATTCTTCAATGTAGATAATATGCTGGTGCTCTGTTTTTAAAAAATCAGATTTAGCCGACTTTATTTTAAAGAGAGATTTTAATTGTCTTGTAATCATCAATGGTATAAAAATCAATGATTGAAGCATTCCTTTTTGTTTGCTTTGAGATGCAATAATTAAAATAAAATTCAGGGAATATACTATTAACAGCATTATCCATCCATAAAACAATGCTGTATTAATTAAAGACGAGAGTATTAAAAAAATAAAGGCAAGAAAAAATAATAAAAACATTGGTGGCCCTAACATTGAGCTGCCTAATAAAATTCTTGAAATACTGAATGAGCTAAGGCCTGCTATAAATAAAGTCCAGCTATCCCCAAAATGTTTAAAGTAGGTAAATATCCACCTGGTTCTTTGTTTTTCAAGGGCATCACCTTCTTCAATCTTTTCGTCATATACAATGGCATCTTCAGCAAATGCTATTTGCTTAACCTTTGTAGCCAGTTGAGACTGTAATTTTTTATCAAAACCACCGATAGTATCCTTATATCTAATATCCTTATATAATTTTGTTTCGATGGCAATTCCCAGACCTAAAATAGCAGAATGCAAGCCGAGATCCATTTTTACTTTTCTTTCGGTAAAAGTATAGTAAATATGTCCTACAGAATCTAGTTTGGAATAAGTAGATTTTGTATTCTTGGATAACATGTGCGATTGAACAACCTTGAAACCATTATTAAAATATTGATTAAGCGCTTTAAAATAATTAGGGTGAACAAGATTATCACTGTCAAAAATAACCATTACCTGATGAGGTCTTAGGAAATGATCAATGGCATAATTGATAGACTTTATTTTTGAGTGTAAAGCAGGTTTAGTTTTTAGAATAACTACTCGCTTGTCTTCAAAATGTAGATTTGTGGTATTGCAATCGTCGGCAACAATATAGAGTGTAAAATTTGAATAGCACTGTTTTAAAAAAGAATCAACCAGTGGAGCAATAAAGCGCGTTTCCTGATGGGCTGTTACAATTGCCGCAAAATCAGTTTCAGGAGAAGTTTTAAAATCTGAAAATTCTATAAATTTCTTCTTTTGGAAAAGGTAAATCAAAAATAATATTACAGGTAATATAAAGTAAAAAGCAAGGATGCTATTAAGAAAATAAAATAAAATAGATGCAATGATTTTAACTGTCTCCATAATTGGATTTTTTATGCCAAACGCTAACAAACCCCCCGGTACAAACATACGGAAGCCATTCTGCCACCCTGCAGTCCAATTTTTGTAAAAAATAAATCCGTTTGGTTAACAATGAAAACGGAAAAACATCTTCTATAAAATTGGTTTTACCAAACTTTACAATATTAAATTCATTCGTATCTGCCAGTTGCTCTAATGTGAGTTTGCTAAAAAACTGGATATGTGTAAGGTCACTCGCGTCAGACTGTGCGGTTGTACCTTTATAACCAAATACAAGTTTCATCTTCTGAATAAATTTCCATGCAAGGTTATTCTTTTTTTGAAGTGAAATAACTGGTTTTGTCACAAAAGTTTCACGAGGACCATTTCCGTTAGGAACTGTAACAATTAAAAATCCTTTATCAGTCATAGATTGATACAAAGTTCTCAGCAAAATTTCTGGGTTATTTAGATGTTCCAATACTTCGCTACAAATAACGGCATCATACTTCTTTCCCTCTGATACCAATTGCTCCGCACTTATCACTTTAAAAGTTACATTTGAAAATGTGTTTAACTGGTTGGCTTTTTCTATTGTTCTTGCGCTAACATCAATACCCAAAACATTAAATCCTAGTTCCCCAAGGCTTCTTGCTATAACTCCATTTCCACAACCGACATCCAAAACAACTGAGCCTTTGGGTAAGTTGTTGTTTAAAGTTTCTGTGATAAAGTTCAGTCTTTTAATATCTGAAAATCTGTTAAACTCCATAGGTCAATATTTTATGTTAGCGCTGATTTTTATTTCCTTAAAATTTCAGCGTAAATATTTTCAATTTTTCTGGTCATTTCAGTTGCGTTAAAATTTTTCTGTACGGTTTTTATTGCGTTGGCTGCCAATTTATTTCTTGTACTTTCATTATTAGAGAGGTATAAAATTGCTCCGGTCAGGTTTTGGATAAGATTTTTAATTTCTATAAGCAATCCATTTTCCTCATGTTTAATAATCTCTTTTGTACCATCCACGTTGGTTGCTATTATAGATTTACCCATGCTCATTGCTTCCAATAAACCGATGGGCAATCCTTCCCATAATGATGGCAATACATAAATATCTGCTGCAGCGAGCAAGTCAGGTACATCCTGTCTGAATGGTTGAAAGTGAATTTTGTTTGAAAGATTTAACTTATTCACCATTTCCAATGCAACTTTATTTTCATCTCCTTCCCCTACCATCAGCAGTTCGAGTAAAGGGTTCTTTTTTATTGCTTCTGCAAAAGCTTTTATAAGACTTAATGGTTGTTTATGTGAGGTGAACCTTGCAATAAAGATGATAAGTATTGCAGACGGCGCAATGTTAATTTCTGCTCTAATATCTTTAAACTTACTAGATGGATCAAATTTTTGCTGATCAATTCCGTTATGAATGACAGTAGCATCAAACTTTTGAAAACTATTCTTTCCCGTTAATTTATTTGATTCAGATACGGCAATGTTAGTGGATGATCTGGATGTTAAAAACTTTTCCGACAATATTCTTATTCTTTTTACAATTGGGTGTTGATCGTCATGAAAAGACCATCCATGAATCGTATAAATTATTGGAACATTTAATGATTTAGCGGGTTTGAATAGATTTGAAATTGCCCTTGTGCCATGACAGTGGATTAATTCTATTTTTTCTTCAATCAAGAGTTTCGTTATTTTTTTCCATACCCTGAAATCAAAAGGTGTTTCCGTATAAATTACATGAGTTCTGATATTCATCAGTTTTAATCTGTCAATCATTGGACCATCAGTAAAAGAGAGAACTACAGGTTCATAAATAGATTGGTCAAGATTTTCTATAAGACTTAGCAGGTGCGATTCGCCACCTCCTATTTGCCCCTGTCTAATACATTCCAGCAACTTTATTTTATTTTTTTGCGGCATGAATGCTTTTGTTAAGGCTTTACTGCAACTATCATCATTTCTTTGATACCCGATAATCTGGAAATAAGATTCGTTGCTGTTTTGTAAAGATTAAAATTAATTCTTGCAAGCTTTAATAACTTATTATATCCTGCACCTCTAACATATTTATTCTGTACAACCTTAAAACCGGTGGTAATTAAAAGATTGTTGATAGCCTGAAAATTCCACATAAATAAATGTTGATTGAGATCCAATTCGAATTTTGGTATGCCATGAACCTCATGGGGAATCACTAAAATAAGCGATGCTCCTTTTTTAAGTTTGCTAAAAATTTGTATAAGCATTTCTTTAGGATTGGGGTGGTGCTCCAGTACATGAGTTGATATTACAATATCAAATTCCTCATCTGGTACATCATTTAAATTATTGGTGGCTTTGATATTCTTTTTTTTACAGAATTCAACTCCAAATTTAGAAATATCGTAACCCATTGCATTGGGCAGATAGAATATATTTTGTCCCAGGCCACAACCAAAATCAAGTATGCGTGAATTGGTATCAAAACCACTAAAGAATTTTGTTATCGCAATTTTTGCTCTTGAATTATAATAGTCGTCGTTAAAATGGGTGTTATGCCTTTCGGTATGATACCATTCTTCATAATCCAATGTACTTTTTAAGATAGGTGCTGTTTGGTTCATTTTTATTAGTATTTAAATATATATTAATTACTTACACAATAATACGAAAAAAAAATGCTGGAAACGGTAAACGAGGTTAACGAAACCTACAAAAAATTATTTTATTATTTCAATTAAAAGGATAAAAAAAATTGGCTCAAAATCCTTTTTTTTGATTGGTGGGTTTTAAAAAGTAAATGATATAGTTCCACGTTTCAGGATTTTGAACACATTTTAGTTACTTAACTGAGGTTTAAAATCATCTGATCATGCCCATGGTTTAAAATTGCAAGCTGAGGAGATCAAAATCATACATTTTATATAGGAGAATGTTTTGATTCCGTTAGATTCCAGGTGATCCCTTTAATAAATGCTTTGAGGTGGCTAAACTGTTTTGTAAGTGTGAATCGCAGAATTGTTTTCGGAACTGTAAGGAAACTAAAGAACCCGATGAAGACCAGTAATTGAGAAAAAGAGGCATTTCTACGCATATATAAAATTCTGTTACGAGTCATAAAATGCACTTTGATTGGACTTTGTTTTCCCATGCTCATAGATTCTTTATGAAAGCATAACCCTTCTGCCTGATAATAAATTCTATATCCTGCTTTTATAATTCTGGCACTCCAGTCAGATTCGTCATAATAAACGAAATATTTTTCAGCCATCATGCCCACTTTTTCTATAACTTCTCGTTTTACCATCATAGCACATCCATGAGCACTATAAGTAAAGCCCGATTTGTCATGTTGTCCTTTATCTTCTTCTAGGCTCCCAACCGCGGTTGTTTTGCCAGTAAACATACTCATCTTATTAAAACCAGCATATTGTATAACAGTGGGATTATGATGAAACCGTATCTTGGGGCATACGACTGCAATGGATGAATTCTCATAAAATGGTTCAAGGCATTTTTCAATAAGATCAGGCGTTACCTCTGCATCATTGTTTAACTGAAATACAAAATCATAATGTGGAGCGGAGTGGCGCATGCCAAAGTTATTTCCACCGGCAGAACCAAGATTGACGGGACTTTTTACAATTTTTGTATTAGGGTAATTTCCTGCCAGTATCCTTTCTGTAGGATCTTCCACTGAACCATTATCTACAACAATTATTTCGTAATTTGTGTAAGTGAAGTTTCTTGTACTTTCCAGAAATTCGCACGTTACCTTAGTCCCATTCCAATTGAGTGTAACAATGGAAACAAAAGGGTTAGATTCTTTTAAAGTAAGCATTGTATTTTTTTTATTGTGGTAAGCCAAATTAATCTAGACATTTGATTTTTGAATCAAAGCTGCTGGTGTTTTGAACAAAATTTTTAAATCACCTGTTAGACTTCTTGTTCTTGCATAAATAATATCAAGTAAAATTCTTTCTTCATTACTCATTTCTTCTTTACCTCTTTTGGAAACCTGCCAAAGACCCGTAATTCCGGCTGGTGCCATAAAACGCTCGGCCCATTCATTTGTAGTAAGCGTAGATGCCTCATAAAGTGGTAAAGGCCTGTTTCCAACAATACTCATATCACCTTTTAATACGTTAAATAACTGGGGCAATTCGTCCATGCTCGTTTTACGTAAAAAGGCACCAACCTTAGTAACTCTCGGATCATCCTTTACCTTGAAGAAATTCACTTTATTGTCCCCATCATAGTATACATTTAGTTTAGATAGTGCTTCAATTTTTTTGTCGGCATCCACTATCATTGTTCTGAATTTGTAAAAATTGAATATTTTAAAACCTTTGCCAGCCCTTAGTGAGCTATAAAAAGCAGGCCCCTTAGATTCGAGTTTAACAATAATTACGATCAATAAAATCAAAGGAGAAAAAAACAGCAGCGCAGAAGCTGATAACAAAATGTCTATCGAACGGATCAGCAAACAATTACTGTTGTTACAATTTGTTTTTGAGATTTTTTGCTGCCTTACGGGATGGCTCTTGGTGTAAAGATACTTCTGGAAGAAAATTACTTTTTGCGATAGTTTATCAAAATTATTATCAAGTAACATCACATCATCTACTAATTTCTGTTTAAAAAGTTGTCTGATATGTTCTTTGTTGAGTGCAGTTTCGTTGTAAATGACTGGGATGTTGTTTAGCCCATTAGAAGTAAGCCAAACTTTGAATTCAACAAGCTCGAGATGTTGAAGAGGCGTGTCTATTACGATCATCTCGGGCAGTGGTTCTTCCCTTAACAACAAATCTTTGGCTTCTTCAAAAGAAGGTGCGTTCTGAGAGCTTTGTATGATATGTTGGTAGGGCTTGTGGCTAATCGAATCTGTGATAAAAAGGTACCTTTTCTTTTTCGAATTAATCAAATTTCTGTCAGATAAGTTATGCTTATCTGGGAAATCATTTTCTGAGCTGTTATTTGTGGAATACATAAAAGGAATCATTAATGGTCATCATTCAAATGAAAATAAGAGTGGTAAGCGATAGAATTTGAATTAATGGCAAAAAAGACTTAGAAAATGTTCAGATTAAAGCTATTTTTTCTTTTTCTGATCACCGTGAACTCATTTGGCGACATTATATCTTTCACCATTTTAGATAAAAGAACTGGGTCAAATGGTTTGGTGAGAAAAAGAGAGGCGCCGAGCTGAACGGTTTTTTCTTTTAATGATTCATCATTAGAATTGGAGATAACTATTGTTTTGATATTTTTAAAGACTGCGCTGGTATTAAAATGTTCCAGCAGGTCCATATTCTCTGATTCTTCGTCTGCTATATCTAGAATAACGACCTCTTTAGAAAGGTCCGATTGTAAATGATTGATCGCATCTTTGCAAGTACTCACTGATGTTACACTAAATTCTTTCCCGAGCACTGTGTTCATCAAATAGCTGATTGCTTTGCTACCGTCAATGGTTAAAATACTTTTTTTCAAAATTTAAGTTTTACTGTTTTCGAAAAGTCACAAAAGGTGATTTTTCAAGGGATCGATTGAGAATTTTTGAATATGACGGCTGTTCGAAGTATCTTAAAAAATACAAAAAGATATCAGAGATGGAGGCTTTTGTGTAAGATTGGACCGTTCGCTTTCGGTAGGAATTGAGAATTTGGGTAGATGTTTTAATACTACATCCAAGTGTAAAGCTATTAAAAAAATTGAACATGCAAAATAATTTTTAATGTTTTTTCTAAAACTGCTCCAAAAAGGGTAGTGTTTCGAACACGTTGTAAAATTTACTTTTTTCTTTTTGCTTTCTCCCATAGCACGGATTGGCTTTTATATATAAACCGAAAAAACCCTTTGTACATAGCTATATTCATGAATAAAAAATAGTAGGGGATAAATAGTAGTTTAACTTTAATATTTTTTAACATAAATATCCATCCAGTTAATGCAAACAAGTAAAAAAGCAATTGCGATATAAGGGCTGCTTTATATAAAACAGCATCTGAACAGGTAGCAATTAATACATTGCTGAAGAACATTAAGGGTAATAAAATTGGACACACCAGCCATCGCAAAACTCTGTGGGATATATATTGAAAAGATAATTTTCCGTATTTAAATATGTTTAAAAGATCTTTTAGCATAAAAATCGACTGAAACCCTCCGGCTGCAATCCTGATTTTTCTTTTTTGTTCGTCATTCATTGAAAATGATGGAAACTCTGTAGCAAATGCCTTCGGCTCGTACATAACCCGATACCCTTTCATACAAATTCTCATGGATATAATAAAATCATCCAGTAAAACATTTTTTTCTACCGGTTCAAAAAGGTGGGTTCTAATAGAAAATAATTCTCCAGCAGCCCCTACAACCGAATAAAAACGGGCATCTAATTTCTTTAAAATCGATTCATATTTCCAATAAAGCCCTTCACCTGCGCCAGCCATGCTTTGGGAGCTTGAATGGTCTACAACTTTTTTTTCACCGGCCACAGCACCAATTTTTGGGTCTTTGTAATGTCTTACTATTTCATTTACACAATCTTTATTTAGATGGGTATTGGCATCGCAAAAAATAGTGAAAGGAGAAGAAACATAAGGCATCACCCTGTTTATTGCAGCTGATTTACCTTCTCTTTCTGGTTTATAGTATAAATCGATAGCAGGGTATTTGCGAATTATATTAACCGTGTTATCTGAAGAACCATCGGCAACAAATATGATTTTTAACTTGTTGACGGGGTAATTAATTTGGAAAGTATTTTTTATCTTTTCATTTATAATGAGTTCTTCATTATAGATTGCCACTAATAAAGTAACTTCTGGGTGAAAATCTTGAAAATCTTTGAGGGCTGTTTTTTTTTTAGAAATTAAAGAAAATACTTTTAGATATAACCATAATAAGATCCCATATCCTATGTAGCTATAAAAAATAACTATTAATGAACTCCAAAAAACTATTTTGACGGTAAGCATCTTCTGGTTGTATAAATTATTTTTTTAGATTATTTTGCTTTAATAAAGAACAAATAAAAGTTTATTGTCTGAGTTTTTAAAATAATATTTGTTTGTTTGGAATAAAATTTTTTACTTTGTGCCATATATACTTATTTTCTGTATTCCAATTCAACTTCCTTCTAAACACCACTTCCCGTTTTACAATCCAATTTTCTTTTTCAATATTCTCTGGATCATGTGATTACATGAAAAAAATCGAAGCTTATTCTAAGGCTGTCCAACGAGTCCTGTAACTACCAACCACAATTTTTATTAAAAAATTTTACGATGAAAAGTATTTTAATAGCTTCACTGCTTTTATTGACTGTATTCTTTAGTAACCGTGCTATTGGCCAGGCAAATATTCTAAACCCAAATGATCCTGATGTAGTATTTACCACAACAAATAGGCCACCAGTGCCTACTTGGGGAAGAATGAGTAAATGGGGGCATAGTAACAGGCTGTCATGGAATCCTTTTTCCTTTGGTTACAAGTCATATTATTTTAAAGGAATGGCATTTAGGGTTAAATTTCCTAAAACTTATGAGCATAATATTGTTGATGGTAAAACATATCCATCAATTGTTTTTTTTCATGGTTTAGGTGAACCTGGACCTATCTGGGATAATGAGTTTCATTTAGTTCATGGCGGCCAATTGCATGCACAAAAAGTAAATGATGGCACTTTTGACGGATTTATGATTTACCCGCAAAGTCAGGCTGGATATTTACAGAGTTATTTTCCAGCAATCAAGGATCTGGTTGATTCGATGGTAAAATATGTAAAGTTGGATATTGACCGTGTACATGTAGGAGGTCTTTCTTCAGGCGGGCAAGCCGTTTGGGATTTTCCTCAGCAACAACAATATGCAAAAATTGCCTGTGCGTTAGAACCAATCTCTGCATCCCAATATGAAGATGTACCTTTTTTTGCCAGCCATATTACAATTCCAATATTTGTAGCAAATGGTGGACAGGATAGAGCACCTTATGCATCAACTGTTACAGACATTATTAATTCTTATAGAAACTTGGGTGGCAATATTATTCAGGCCTTTTTTCCATCACAGGGACACGGGGCATGGGGATCTTTTTGGGCAGATCCAAGGTACTGGCCTTTCATTAATAATCAACACAAAGCTAATCCACTTGTTTACTTCCTGCACAACAAATTTTGTCCAAATGAAACGGTAAATGCAAGACTTGGGCTACAGGCAGGTTTTAGCGCTTATGAGTGGCAAAAAGATGGCGTAACAATCGCTGGCCAAACTGGCAGCCAGCTGTTAGTAAACAGCTACGGAACTTACAGAGGTCGCTTCAAAAGGACCGCTTCTTCTCAATGGTCATTATGGTCTCCAACTCCCGTAGTTATTTCCCAAAACCAAGGAACCATTTCCCCCACAATTCAGGTAAATGGATTATTTAGCAATTTATTACCAGCTCCTGATGGAAATACCGTAGTACCCTTAATGGTTCCAAATAATTATTTTACATACGAATGGAGAAGAATATCAGATAATGCTTTGGTGAGTTCCGCGTTCACGCTGAATGCGCCTGTGGGCCAATATAGGGTAAAAGTAACGGAGCAATTTGGTTGTGGAAGCGATTTTTCTGAAATACATACTGTTATTCCAGCAAATGGTCCTAATAAACCTGATGCAGCAAGCAGTTTGGCAGCTATTGCTTTAACTAATAATTCCATTCAACTTGATTGGAATGATAATCCAAGCCCTACAAATAATGAAACAGGGTTTGAAATCTACAGGAGCAACAGCTCTGGAAATGGGTATACATTAATCGGCAAAACTGGAGCAGATATATTATCCTTTTTAGATCAAGGATTATCTGCCAATAAAAAATATTATTATATTGTTAGAGCCATTAACGCAAGTGCAGCATCATTATTGAGCCCTGAAGTAAATGCTACCACACAAACTGATGTGACAGCTCCAACGGCTCCAGGGAATTTAATCGTAACTGGTACTACGAGGAGCTCTGTGGCTCTTGCATGGGATGCATCTTCAGATGATGTAGGTGTTGTGAAATATGAAGTGTACATTAATGGTGTTAAAACTCACGTTACAACAGCCACAAATTTTACAGTAAACAATCTAACAGCTTTACAAACTTATGGTTTCTTTACTAAAGCCCTTGATGCCACCGGTAATCTTTCTCCAGCTAGTAACCAGGTGAGTGGTACTGCAGCTCTGCGTGGTTTGAATTATAAATACTATGAGGGAAATTGGAACGCATTACCTGATTTTAATGCCTTAACGCCAACGGCAACAGGTATTAGTCCAAATGTAACTTTGGCTCCTAGTTTAAAAACTGATTTTTTTGGCTTCCTTTGGGAAGGATTTATCATGATACCAGCAACTGGTTCTTATAAATTTGAGACTAATTCCGATGATGGAAGTAAATTATACATTGGAAACTATAGTCATACCGCTACCGCTTTGGTTAATAATGATGGTTTGCACGGTAGTCAATTTAGAGAAGGTACCATTACCTTGACGGCTGGAACACATCCGATAGCTATTACCTTTTTTGAAAAGAGTGGAGGACAAGGTATGAGTGTCCATTGGACAAGTGCTGATGCAGGCATTACAACTCGTACGGTAATACCTAACAGTGCATTTAGTGATGCAGTCCCAATAACTCCTGATCAATTGCCCATTAAGCCGTCGGATCTTACAGCTACAGCGATCGCTTTTAACCGCATACATCTTAATTGGACAGATAACAGTTCAAATGAATCAGCTTTTGAACTGTCTCGTTCTACAGATTTGATTGGTACTTATGTCAACATTGGAACCGCTCCAGTTAACGGAACCAGCTTTATAGATTCTGTAGGGCTGCTACCAAACACGAAGTATTGGTATAAAGTAAGAGCCGTTAATCAATTTGGTCAGTCGGAGTTAGTAAGTATCCTTGAAGCAAAATGGTCTTTAAATAATAATTACAATGACGAAAGTGGAAACAATAGGAACCTAACAGCAAATAGCAATCCAGTTTTTAATTCAACAGACAAAATAGAGGGAACACATTCCATATCATTGAATGGTTCTAATCAATTTTTAAATCTGCCTTTTGCGACTAGTGGTATATTCCCCAGTGATAGCTACACTACCAGAACTTTAGGTTTGTGGATTAAGCCCAACGCGGTTTCTATTAGCGGTACAAATAAAGTGATCTTTGATTTTGGTGGTTCTGACAATGGAATGGCATTGAGATTTAATGCCGGATCATTACAAGCAGCCATAGCTGGCGCTAATAACAGATCCACCATTATTGTAAATAATATCACTTCTAACCCTAATTGGGTAATCAATGGATGGAATCATGTAACATTGGTATACGATGTAAATCAACTACGATTATTTTTAAACGCTGTATCGATTGGCACAAATAATTTGACGATTAGCTCCGTGGCTACTTCTACCAATGGGTCAAGAATTGGAGCATCAAATAGCACCAATGCTTTTAATTCCTCCTCTAGTTCCACCAACTTTAGTGGCTTAATAGACGATATTATTATTTTGAGGGAACCAATTGGTACTTCTGGTATTGTAGGATTAATGAGCCAGTCATATTTGGCAGACACTACTTTTGGCTTGCCAGCAATGCCTGCCGTACCTTCCAATCTAATAACAACAGCCCAAACAACAACCAGTATTTCATTAAAGTTTAATGACAATTCAAATAACGAAAATTCGTTTGAAATATATCGATCAGTTGCAAATGTTAATAATTTTAGGATACTTGCAGTTATCAATGGCAGTGAAGGGGCTACTAAGACTTATATTGATAACAATTTGTTTTCAAACACCAATTATTATTACAAAGTAAGAGCAATTGGTGTTGGAGGAACAACTGCATTTACTTCTGATTTTTTAGTAAGAACAGCCAATAATGTTCCTCTTATTTCAACTGTACCAAACTTTACAATGAGGCACGCCTCTCAAAAAAGTTTAGCAATAACTGCAACAGATGCTGATATCGAGACACTTGCTTTCTCATTTGTAAATCCACTGCCTGGATTTGCCAGTTTTGTCAATAACGCTAACGGTGTGGGTACAATACAGTTTAATCCTGCGTTCTCAGATCAAGGTTCTTATTCTATTGCTTTAATTGTTAGTGATTTAAACGGCGGGTCTGACACAGCTTTTTTTGATGTAACCGTAAATGATAATTATACACCTGTCATAGCAGCTTTAAATAGTTTGGCTATTGCAGAAAGCAGTAGTGTTAATATAAATTTAAGTGCTACAGATCAGGATGGTAATAACACATTAACTTGGGCAATTAGTGCTGCACCAGCATTTGTAAATATTACAGATAACGGAAATGGTTCGGCTGTGCTATCTGCGTTTCCAGGCTACTCACATGCTGGCGTTTATCCTATAACTGTAATAGTAAATGATGGTTCAGGAGCAAATGAATCTGCAACCTTTACTTTAACCGTTACAAATGTGGAGCCTCCGGTTGAAAAATGGTTTATCAGTACTAAATGGAATAGTGCTAATGCTGCTTCTCCTTGGAATACCATTGCTAGTACCAACACAAATAATCTATTAAATGGAAATGGTGTGGTTACTCCTGTAGGAATTCAGTTTTTAAATACAAACTGGAATGCTGGTAATGCAGGGGCTGTTACTGGCAATAATACCGGTGTTTATCCAGATGCAGTTATTAAAGATTATTTCTGGTTTGGAGTGTATGGTGCACCCAACATAGTTAACTTTAATTTGAAAGGGCTTACTATAGGTGCAAAATACGATGTAACATTATTTGGAAGCAGCGCATGGAGAGGATTAGGTAATAATGGAACAACTATTTATACAATAAATGGGGTAGCTAAGCCGCTTTACGTAGATATGAACCAACAGAATACAGTAACCTTTACAGCAATTACACCAGATGCATTAGGTAATATTACAGTAAATATGAGCAAAGGTGCAGCTACGCCGTATGGTGTATTAAATGCGATAGTTTTAGAAAAACCATTTGATGATGGAACTATTCCAATTGCTCCTACCAATTTAACTGGTCAAGCATTATCTAATGGTACAGTAAAACTAGAATGGAATGATGTGGCATATAATGAAAGTAAGTATTTCATACACCGGGCAACTAATTTTGATGGTCCATTTACATTACTTAATCCTTCAGCGTCTAATGCTAATGATACTACCTATATTGATAATACAGTCTTAAGCTCTACTAGTTATTATTATAAAGTAGTGGCAAGTAGTAATGCAGGCTCATCTGATTTTTCAAATACAGTTCTGGTTTCAACAACTAATAAAGCTCCTGTATTGGCAAATATTGCAGATGTATATGTGAAAGCAGGAAATAGTATCTCTGTGAATATCGCTGCTACTGATGATGTTGCTGATATATTGACTACTACAGTTACAGGCCTTCCATCGTTTGGAGTCTATCAAAATACAGGAAACGGAATCGGAAATATAATTTTCAATCCGTCAGTTAATGACGTGGGTATTTATTCAGGTGTAGTGGTAAAAGTTACAGATAATTCTGGTGCCAGTGTATCTAGGGTGTTTAATCTAACCGTAACGGATAATAGTGTTAGAAGTGTATATCTAAACTTTGGTCCGGACGGATCTACTGCTGAAGCAGCTCCATGGAATAATTACCTTGGATATCCACATGCTAATTTTTCTTACACTGGTATTAAAGATGATGCAAATGTAGCTACCGGGTTTAGTTTTAGATTCCTGAGTCAATGGAATGGAGGCTTAACAGTAGGAATGAGAACTGGTGATAATAAAGGTGTTTTTCCTGATAATGTCATGAAAACAAGTTTTCATAATTATAATAATGGAAATCATACTATACAATTTAACGGATTAAATCCTGCGAAAAGATATAGTATAGGCTTCCTTACAAACACAAATTCAGGGGTTCAATCCATTGTTACTTTTACTAGTGGTTCGCAAGTGATCAATGTTGACGGCAAATACAACACGAACGTATTAGCTAATTTAAATGGGCTGGTACCAAATGCATCTGGAAGTATACAGGTTACAATTACAAAAATTTCAGCTAATCTGGTACTTTGTTTAAATGCTGTTGTAATCAGGGAATATGATCTTGCCGATCCGGTTATAAAACCAGCTGATCTTTTTGCAGAAACAATTTTGCGAACTGATAGGATCAAATTAACCTGGAGTGACAGGAGCAACGATGAAACCGGATTCCAAATATGGAGATCAACTTCGAATAACGGTAATTACACGCTTGTATCTACAACAGGCGCCAACACCACTACTTACACTGACACAGAATTAACAGAAAATTTAAGATACTTTTATAAAGTAAGATCAGTAAATGGAGCAGTTTTGAGTAACCATAGCAATATTGCGAATGCAACATTGGCATCTAGAATCGTATTAATAAATCAAAATGTGAATATAGCCCAACAGGCACAATCTCCATGGAATAGTACAAGTTCACCATCTACTCAAGGAGCTACTTTTAGCAACTTAGTCAACACCGCTTCAATAAATAGTGGTTTTGAAATGGTTATAACAAAAGAATTCAACGGGGCAGGTTTTGCCGGAGTAAATGCCAACGGAGTATTCCCGGCCAATGTAATGGTAAGTAATTACTGGACTGATGCAGGACAAACTTCACAAGTAAGATTCCAGAATCTTGATGTCAGTAAAAAATATCGGATCGGTTGTTTTGGTAGCAATACAAATGCAAATTATACAACGGGTAATTATAGTTGTAATGGCAAAACTGTAGAATTAAATAGTTATTATAATGATTCTAAAGTTGTATATCTGGATAAATTAACTCCCGGAAGTGACGGTGAATTGGTTTTAAGTGTAAATACTGCAGGAGGTTCCCCTTTTAGTTTTACGGGTGCTTTTACTATAGAATATTACGATGACAATACTGCAGACGAGCCTGTTGTTAACACAATATATACTGAAGGCGCTCCAGAACTGTTGTTGGCCCGTGGAAATCATACTTTGCCCGAGGTTGTTGAAGCGAAAATAAAGACCATTGCGAAGGCAGAAATAAAAAATCCTGGCATTACAAATACTTCAGACAATGTAATTAAAGTTTTCCCGAACCCGTTTACTGATAAGATTCAGGTGGAATTACAAAATCCAAAATCAGCTACGGTAACTATCATGTTGTTTGATTTAAACGGTAAAATGGTATTTAGAAGTAATGGATTTAATGTAATGAAAGGAAATAATATTGTGTCTGCTAACTTGCCAATAGGGATGTCTCTCGCACCAGGTAATTACATCATAAATGTTTGGATTGATGGTAAGATGAGTAAAACAGTTAAATTAGTAAAAATCAACTAGGGAAACCAAAATGCTAAAAAAGTCTGGTATTTTAAATAATATCAGACTTTTTTTTAACTCAAAAACTAGTTTTAAAGCTTTAATTTTATTGCCGAAATCCTGATTCTACATAAGTATTAAAATATTATGAATATTTATAGAAACCCAAAATGGATAGAAGCTTTTGAATATCCATACAAAAAGTTTGAAAATATACCAGAAGAAGTATTTGACGATATTAATAAAGGCCTTGAAAAGCTACAATCAAAAAATCCTGTGGTAAGTATTGTAATTTCTGCTTGGAATGAAGAAGTAGATATCTTAAAGACTGTCGGTAGCCTTTCGAAACAAAATACAAAAATACCTGTCGAGATAATTGTTGTTAATAATAATTCCACCGATAAAACACAGGAAACCCTGAATAAACTTCATTTAAAAAATTTTTTCCAGCCCATTCAGGGTTGGGGACCTGGAAGGCAAATGGGAATGGAAAATGCAAAAGGGAAATATATATTATTAGGTGACTCAGATTGTATCTATCCCGATTGCTGGGTAAATTGTATGGTTGACGGGTTACAAAAGAAAGGAATTGTGAGCGTTTATGGTCGATACTCCTTTATTAGTGAAAAAGGTTTTTCCCGTTGGCAATTGTCAATTTTAGAAATTTGTAAAGATTTAATAGCCGAAGTTCGGCATATAAAACGTCCCTTTTTGAATTCTTATGGTATGAGTATGGGGTTTGTTAGGGAATATGGTTTGAAAGAAGGATTTTATATGAATAAAACACATGGAGAGGATGGAAGAATGTGCTATGACCTAATGAAGTATGGAAAAGTTAAACAAATTCGATCTAACAGAAACAGGGTTTGGACGGGTGTTCGAACATTAAAAAAAAGCGGTAGTTTCAGTGAAGTATTAAGAGCCAGGATAATAAAGGAGGTGAAAAGGTTCTCTATCTATTTTAATACTAGGATGAAATATCACCCCCCCAAAAATTGAAAGTGAATAGTGACTAAAATTTAATATCTTAACTAATTTATTAACCCAGTATAATTTTTTAACAACACTTTTTCTTACCCGGTTAACCTCAAAAATATATTTCTATGGATTTGGTTTATTTTTTCAAAGTATTGTATAGACGAAAATGGATTATTATAGCTATTTCTTTATTGTCTGTTGTTGCTGCGTTTATTTTTCTTTTTAATAAAAAGTCACTCTATATTTCCCAAGCACAATATTCAACAGGTTTTACAGCAGAAAAAGTAAGGCTTGTGGATGGTAGTTCTGGGATAGATATTTTTACAGCTGAAGTGAAATTCAATAATGCAATTGAAACTTTTAAATCGCCTAAAGTTATAAATACCATTGCTTATAAATTGTTATTACATGATTTGCAAAACCCTTCTTTAGCCTACAGGAAATTGACAAAAAAGCAAATGGAATCACCTTTATTTAAGGCTGTGAAAACAGAAGATGCAATAAAAATATTAAATGAAATAATTAAGAATAATAAGTTATTAGGTTCCGACACAGACGATGAGAAGATACTAATAGAATTTTTTAAGTTTTATGGATACGATTATGAATCAATGCTGGCTTATCTATCAATAGAAAGAGTTGGCAGAACCGATTATTTGAACATTATTTTCAGATCAGAGAATCCTAAACTGTCTGCGATTGTAGTAAATGCCATGGGGCAAGAGTTTTTAAATTATTACAAAAACCTGAGTTCGCAACGAACAGAAGAGAATGCAGAAGGAATAAAAAAAATAATGACGGCGCAGCAGGAAAAAATAGACAGTCTGGGGGAAAAATTATATTCAGAAAAAGTAAAGCAAGGTAGTATAGACCCCGTGAGCCTGAGCACAAGTGCTATGGAAACAGTGAAAGAACTGGAAACAAGATTTGCAGAGGAAAAAAGTAAACAAAATGAGCATTTAAATAGAAAGAAATATCTGATAGAAAGATTAAAGATATTAGAATCCAGAACAATATCTACTGCTGGTGGAGGAAAAGATGAAATAATAAGATTAACAAACAAAAGAAACGAATTGGTTGCAGAACTGGCCAGAAAAGGTGGGAATGATCCTGTTTTGGAAAAGCAGATAAGTGACTTGCGTACAGAAATTAATTCAAAATCTACTTCCTCTTCTAGTAGAATTAATGCAGGACAAGTAAAAGAAATAGACGATTTAAAAATCCAGATCAGTGAAGAAGATGCTTTGTTAAATGCCGCCAGCTCTACCATTGCTGATTATACCAGTAGAATCAGAAAATATACCGGAATGGCCAATTCTGCGCCAGTAGGAAGTGATGTAACGATAGATGGAATTAAGAACAAGATCAATATGGAGAATGCACAATTGGGTATCGTGATGGAAAAGTATTCTCAGGCGGAGGGGTTGGTAAGAGATGACCCTACCACAAATTTTATACAAACCGGCGTTGGGCAACCTGCATTGGGACCGGAGTCAAAGAAAACTATGTTAACAATGATTCTCTCAGGAATGTCGATGTTTTTTCTTAGTTCGGTAATTTTTCTACTAATTGAGATATTTGATCCAAGAGCAAAAACTCCTACTATTTTTAAAAAGCAGGTGAAGTTAAACGTGGTAAATATTATTAATAGTGTGCCTCTGAATAAAACTTCTGAAACGGAAATATTATCCAACAATTATGTAGGCAGAAAATTTTTACCTCAAATCCTTTTTAAAAGTAATATTCGAAAACTTAGGTATGAACTTCTGAGCAGTCCTCATAAAATATTTCTGATAACAAGTACTCAAAAAAGAACGGGGAAAACAACTATTATTGATGCATTAGCTGCCAGCCTGGTAATGAGCAAAAAAAAAGTGTTGATTATTGATTTAAATTTTGGAAATAATGCTCTCACAAAAAAATACAATCCAATAACTTTAATTGAAGATATTGCAGGATCCATCAATTATAATCAGCCGCTAACTGGACAAAAAATATGGAGCTCAACGGATATTGATGGTTTATCTGTCATTGGATGCAAGGAAGGCGATTATACTCCATCTGAAGCGCTCTTTAATTTAGATATGGATATATTTATGGGAATGCTGAAGCTAGAATTTGACTTTGTTTTGATTGAAGGCGCAGCCTTAAATGATTTCGCAGATAGCCAAGAAATTGCAACATACGCAGAAGCCATGTACACGGTTTTCTCAGCAGCCTCTACTATATCACATGCGGATGATAGGGCATTAAAATTTATTCAATCAGTCGGAGAAAAAAACAAGGGTGCCATTCTAAACAGGGTGCTGAAAGAAAATATAAACTATTAGACCAGTCACATTTTTACAAATGAAACCTGCAAGGCTAAGTTGGATTGATTATACTAGAGGCATAGCCATAATATTGGTAGTATATCGACATGTTTTTGAGGGTTTAAAAGAGTCTGGCGTTCCAGTACAGGGATTTATGTTTCTTGAATATGCAAACATATTTTTTTTTAGTTTCCGAATGCCTTTGTTTTTTATAGTATCCGGTATTTTTTTATCATTAAGTTTTAAAAAAAGAGGATTTCAACAATTTGTTGAAACAAAAGCAAGAATGGTTTTATACCCATATTTTTTATGGGGCTTTTTGCAACTTACTTTACAAATGCTTTTTACAAAATATACCAATGGTCATCCAACTCCTTCTTCTTACCTTAATTTATTTTATCTTCCAAGAGAAGTAGGACAGTTTTGGTATTTGTATGCTTTGTTCAATGTTTCCGTATTAAATGCATTTGCAAGGAATGTGTTAAAAATACCCGTTACATTTAATATTCTTATTGGTCTGCTGTTTTTTTATTTATCGTCCGTAGTTTACCAGGAAAATATTAAAATTGGGTTATTTTTTGATATTTTACATAACTATATATTTTTTGCCTTGGGGGATTTGGTGAGTAGGTACTTATTAGATAAAAAAAATTACGTCTATTTTGAATCCGGAAAAGGGCTTTTACTAATGCTAATCCCCTTTTTAATGGCACAGGTATATTTTCTTTTACAAAATATAAATAATACCGCCAGTAAATATATGTTTGTAGAGTATTATCAACCTGGAATCTTTTTAATAATTGCACTCATTGGGTGTGCATTTATTATCAATCTTACTTTTTATTTGCAAAAAAAAAATTCACTAAAGTGGTTAACATTTTTAGGTAAACATTCTCTATACATTTATGTAGCCCACGTAATTGCTTTTGCCGGAGTACGGATTGTTTTAAGTAATTTGCTAGGAATTGATAATTTGATTATTTTATTGATTTCTGGTATTTTGGCAGGTCTATTTGTTCCCTTGGTTGTATATAAATTAGCATTAAGAATGAATATGCCCTGGATATTTACTTTAGAAAAAGTGCAAAAACAAGCACAAAAAGAAAACCTGGAACCAATACTGGAAAAATCGACCTCAGGTGGAAGTAAGCTCTAACACCATAATAAAACTGCTTAAATAATATGTCTGATAAGGCAAAATATAGTAACTGGATTCATGCAGGTTTTTTTAGCGGCTTACAAAAATTATCCGTACCATTATCCGGACTGTTTATTACTATGATACTCGCTCATAAAGCACTCAACAAACAGGAAATGGGTGTTTGGGCCATCTTCATGAGTATTACTGCTATTATTGAATTGATCAGACAAGGTCTTGTAAAAACGGCTATGATTAAATTTATTAATCATAGCGGGGAAAAGGATCATAGATTCGTTTTAGGAGCAGCCTTTTTTTTAAACACGTTTATTACTATTCTTACGGCTTTAATTATGTTTATCCTTACTCCTTATTTTTCCTTGTTGTTAAAAGCACCTCAACTTGAGCAAATGTTATATTTGCTTCAAATTGGAATGGTTTTGATGATCCCTTTTTCTCATTTTGAATGGTTGATGTATAGTAAAGTATTATTTAAAGGTCTGTTCTGGACTTATTTTTTTCGACAGGGAATAACACTCGGCTTAGTATTTATAATATATCTTATAAATGATAAGATCTCCTTAAATGCTCTGGTTATTATTTATAATATAGGGCTTTTCACCGGTGCATTAGTTTCTTATCGTTTTGTCAAAACTTTTCTAATTAACTCATTCGTATTTTCAAAGGTTTGGATTTTTAATCTGTTTCATTTTGGGAAATATGTCTTTGCATCTGGTTTAAGTACCCTTGTATTTAGAAGTGCTGATCAAATGATGTTATCCCCAATATTGGGTACTACCGTTTTTAATGCTTCACAAAATATCGCAATGAGGTTTATTAACTTATCTGATTTGCCTTCACAAACACTTGGCGATATTTTATTTCCAAAAAGTGCAAAATCAGAAAATAGTAATAACCCCGCCATTATAAAATATTATTATGAAAAAACAGTAGGAGCATCACTTTGTTTAGTTTTGCCATTGGTAATTTTTGTATTACTTTTCCCCAAATTAATAATATATGTTTTGGCCGGACCTCAATATTACGATGCAATACCCTATCTACAATTGATCTGTTTTACAAGTATTTCACTGGCTTTTTTAAAACAGTATGGTGTAATTATGGATTCTACGGGAAGGCCGATTATAAATTTTATAACAATTACTATTATTGCTGCTGCACATGTAGCGTTATTGTATTTTTTTATCAAGAAATTTCAATTTTTGGGGGCTGGGTATGCACTATTGATATCTCATTTAATTGGGTTCGTTATAACACAGGCTTTATTATATAAATTTTATAAAATCAACTTTTTAAACGCATTTAAATATGCTTTTAAATTTTACCCGGAATTCCTTAAAATTATTCTAGAAAAGTTACCATGGAAACTCCATTAATAAAAGGAAGAGACTTTATAATATTTGGGCTCCAGCCTTGGGATATCCTCATTGGTAGTAACTGTAAGAATATAGCTGCTGAAATTTCAAAAAATAATAGGGTGTTGTATGTAAATAGGCCTTTAGATAGGATTAGTTACATTAAGAATGCAAATAACCTGCAAAATAAGACCAGAGTAAAAAGTTTAAAGCAAGGTATAAATGTTCTAAACGAAATAGATAATCAATTGTGGGTATTTAACCCAAGGGTTATGTTGGAATCAATTAATTTTCTACCTCCAGGATTGATTTATACCTATTTAAATAAAAGAAATAATAAAAAACTGGCCAAAGAAATTTTGTGGGCTATGGCTCAATTAAAATTAAAAGATACTATATTAATTATTGATGATGATTTTTTTAATGGACTTTACCTCAGTGATTTTATCTCGCCATCTTTATTTATATATTATATTAGGGATTTTCTTTTGTCACAAAAGTATTTTGTTAAACATGGATCTATTGCAGAGCCGCTTATAATGCAAAAGGCCGATGGCGTTGCTGCCAACTCAAAATACCTTGCTAATTATGCTTCAAAATATAATCCTAATGTTCTTGATATCGGACAGGGTTGTGATGTCGAGGATTTTCTTGTGCCCCCTTCAGAAATTCCAATTGATATAAAAAACATCAAATACCCGTTGATCGGATATTGTGGATCATTAACTGCTACTAGGCTAGATATCGGGTTAATTGAATTTATTGCCACACAAAAGCCTGACTGGAATATTGTACTTGTCGGGCCACAAGATGACGCATTTAAAATATCAACTCTTCACAAGTTTAAAAACGTTTATTTTTTAGGATCAAAGCTACCTACACAACTAGCCTCCTATACACACGCATTTGATGTATGTATTAATCCTCAGTCGGTTAACCAAATGACAATAGGAAATTATCCCAGAAAAGTCGATGAATATCTTGCGGCTGGCAAACCTGTAGTGGCTACAAAAACTGAAGCTATGGATATGTTTGCGCAGCAGGTATATTTGTGTAATGATAAAGAAGAGTATATTGTAAAAATCGACGAAGCTTTAGCGGAATGCAAAAATGAAAAAAAAGCGGAAGACCGGAAATCCTTGGCAAAATCCCATACCTGGAAAGCATCAGTAAAAGAATTGTATAAACTTATTTATAAACTTAGTAAAAATGATTAACGAAAATAAAAATGAAATAATTGAAGATGATACTCAGATGTCCAATTTTTCGCAAATATTATCAATGGTATTCGTTACAGCGATTATGGTATTTTTATTTTTTATAATACTATTTTTCTAATTTAGATTGTCAGCCGATCAACAATATAAACAAAAGGAAAAAAGTTTTTCTGTGTATGCAGGCGATCTTTTTCGTAAAATTAGCAAACCACTCGTATTGGTTGTGCTAATCCTTCTTGCGTTAGTTTCCGGATTTCTTGCTGCAAATAATCTTGCTTTAATTACCTTCGCGCTTTCTGGTCTACTTATATGCGTATCAGTTGTTTATAATTGTTTATTTCATCCTTTAAAGGGATATTATATAACATTAATAATAGCTTTTTTTGCTTTTTACCCAAACCGCCTTTTAAATAAAGAACTTCCTATCAGCACTTTTATAGAAGTATTGGTATTATTTCTATTTTTAGGAACTTATTTGGCTGGTAAATCTGATGAAAACCATAAAGGAAATTTAATCAAATCAGGGGTTACGATTCTGCTCATTATCAACATCTTTTATTTTATTATAGAATTATTTAATCCTGAAATGGGAACTCCTGCAGGATGGTTGTTTAATAGCAAAAGATATACGGTTTACATTTTATTTTTTGTTATCTCCTATAGGTTGATTAACACACCGGAAAGGTTTAAACAATTTTTAAAATTTTGGGTAATCATGTCGTTCATAACAGCTTTATATGGGTGTTATCAGCAATGGTTTGGGTTTTTGCCGATGGAATTAAACTACCTTAAAAATGATCCGCATGAATATGCATTACTGTTTCAGGGCGGAGTAATAAGGAAGTTTTCTTTTTTAGATGGCGTTGTAACTTTCGGAAATTTATCCGGAAGCATGGCTGTACTTACTACCATCCTTGCACTTAATGAGCACAATAAGAAAAGAAAGTATCAGTTAGCATTTATTTCTTTGATTTTATTTTTAGGAATGTCTTACTCAGGCACTCGAACTACTACGATCATGATGCCTTCGGGTATAGCATTATACATACTTATTACTTTAAAGAACAAAGCCACTTTAATGACGTTGTTTGTTACGTTTATAAGCGTTTTATTTATAATGTTCGCTCCCATTGATAACCCAACTTTAAATCGAATGAGATCTACATTTGATTCAGAAGATGAATCGTTAAATGTTCGAACACTTAACCGTAAATTCATTCAACCATATATTCATGCTCATCCACTTGGAGGGGGTGTTGCCAGCTCGGGGGTAGAAGGAAAGAGGTTTAATCCAACACATGAGCTAGCTGGATTTCCGCCCGATAGCGGATTGCTTAAACTTGCATTGGATGTGGGTTGGGTAGGTCTTGCATTGAATATGATGCTTTATCTTATGATTCTGTATCAGGGTATTCATTATTATTTCAAAATGAAAAATGAGCTTTATAAAAAATACATTGTTGCAATAACCTGTGCTTTATTTTCTATTATGGTTACATTATATGCGCAGGTTTCAATCGGGCAAATTCCCAATGCGTTCTTTTTTTATGCAGTGATGTCACTATTTAGAAGATTGTTAGAATTTGATGAAAAAGAGAAAAGCATTGTTTTGAATACAGTTTAATTTACTTTAATTTTAGATCATATATCCTATCTTCTAAAACCAATCATAATGTAATGAAAACAAAAATAAAATTTAGTTTTATGAAAAGGATACTGCTGATATTCATTCTAGCCTATGCAAATTGCCTTCATGCTCAATCATTGTCAAGACTTCCTGATTCTGTAAGAAAAATTGTGGATGAATATAACGGTGTTAGCAAAAGTCAGGTTAATATGCCCACAGTTAAGTATAACGACGAACAGATAAAAAGTAAGTTGGTAAAACTCGCACTGAAGAATGCTCAAATATATGCTGCAGATGCAAATGTAAGTATTGCCGAGATTGCCAGGCAAAAAGCTAACAGCTCGTTGTTGTCTTCTGTGAATATTGGTGCCAACGTAAACGAGTTTGTAATAAGTGGTTCGCCAGCTGCTAATTTTTTCCCGAAATATAATTTTGGACTAAGCCTACCACTTGATGCATTTGCTAAGAATAAGGCAGAGAAAAAAACCGCAGATCAGATGATAATCTTCAATAAATCTCAGAAAGAACAACTGGAGAACAATATCAAAGCAAGAGTATTAGTTCAATATGAATTGTACAAAGAGAAAAAGGAATTGGTAGAACTTCAAAAAATTGCCATGGAAGACGATGTTGCAGCATACGAAAGAGCACAGAATGATTTCAAAAATGATGATATTACTATAGAAGAATTGAATAAAATTTATAAAGCTTCTGTTGCTGAAAAAGCACTTTTAACTACGAAAGAAAAAGATTTGAACATAGCTATCATTCAAATAGAAGAGTTGATAGGAATGTCTTTGGAAAAAGCATTGCAATAAACTATTAGTTATTCACATTACGTTTTTGCTGAATAATATCACTTATTACCGAAGTGAATTTATTTGCCCCTTTTGAATTTAAGTGATCATCATTTTTAAAATTATAAACATTAAATAAATGGCTGTTTTCAAAATTATAATAAAAGGTATTAGGTAAATCTTTAAGACTGTCGATATACTTGTTTCTTCTGGTATTTTTCTCTGAAATTTCATTTTTAATGTACGTAGGGTACATAGGAGTAGATATTAAAAATATTTTTATGTTGTTGAAAACACAGTATTGTATGATGGAATCTAATTTTGCTCTGTTATAATTGAAGTTTTCAATTGATTGATTCCTGTGCTTATCTTTCAATCTTTGTGGAGCAGTTTCTGCAAGCAAAAATGAATCGTATTTTAATTCCGCCATTACCCCGGGAAAGTCATTTTGAATAAATCCATATTTATTGAGTTTATACCTTGTTTTTGTTGGGTTTATTTCATCTATCAGCAATTGATTAAAAAAAGAAGGGCTTGATGCATATACGGATGATCGGTGTAGGAGTGAAACAGGGTATAATTCAATATTATAAAATTTATAATACCACGGGAGTCTGAAATATGAACTATCATTTTTTTCTTCCATCGTATGATAGTCCATTTCCAAAATAATCTCTTTTAGAGATTTTAGTTGAGGGATATATTTAAAAAACAAGGCCGCATCTAACTGTACGTCCTGGCCTGCGTTGGCAAGATTAATTGTACTCGATTTAAAATATGCAGGATTTAGGGCATTTTGATTATGGGAAGATCCAAGTATCACTGTTTCTATTTTAGTATAATTATTTTTAAGATATTTAGCTTTTAGGTTAAATGTGCTGGGATAATACCTCACATACAGCTCAATACCTGCTACTATTAACATGAAGGGTGTAATAAATAATAGAAAATATAATAAAAACTTTTTCATTATTAAAATTGAAAATAGATAAACTCCTGTTCCGTGCCGGAGCCTGCATAATAAAAAATTAATAGAAGTAACCCATAATAAAAAGCCCATCTTATGGGTTTCGAAAACTTAAAACCCCAGTTTTCAATAGCATATTTATGCTCCCTGCCCAGCCATTCTATAATTATAAAGAAGAGTATTAAGAAAGGAATAATAAATCCGATTTCGGTTTTGAAAAATTGCACTGTTTTTGAATAATCAGAAGAACGAAATAATCCGGCAAACATGTTTTTTAAAAACCGCCAGGCGTGCCCCATACTTTCTGCTCTAAAAAATATCCAGGCCAGAACTGTTACACTAAAGGTAATCAACATTTGCATCAGCTCTTTAAGAGAGGGGAGATATTTACCCTGCGCAACTATATCAAGATTGTTTCTGTTGGTATTAAATAAAATAGAGGGCATAATGTAAAGTGCATTTAAGAATCCCCAAATAATAAATGTCCAGTTAGCACCATGCCAAAAACCACTCACAATAAAGATGATAAAAGTATTTCGTACCTTAAGTAGTGTACCCCCTTTGCTGCCGCCTAAAGGTATATAAAGATAATCTCTAAACCAGGTCGATAATGAAATGTGCCATCTCCGCCAAAACTCGGCAATATCTCTTGAAAAATAGGGAAATGAAAAGTTTCTCAATAATTCTATACCAAATAAACGGGCTGTTCCTAAAGCAATATCAGAATAGCCTGAAAAATCACAATATATCTGAAAAGTAAAAAACAACGCACCTAAAACCAAAATGGCTCCGGAGTAAGAATCAGAGTTATTAAAAATTAAATTGGCATATTGGGCACAGCTATCTGCAATAACTATTTTTTTGAAAAGCCCCCATAATATTTGCCGCAAGCCATCTACCGCTTTTGAAAAATCAAAAGTTCGATGCCTTTGAATCTGGGGTAATAAGTGAGTGGCTCTTTCGATGGGTCCAGCTACCAATAAAGGAAAAAAACTAACAAAAACTGCATAATCAATAAAATTTTTCTCAGCCTTAATTTTACCATTGTAAATATCTATTACGTATGATAATCCATGAAAAGTATAAAAAGAAATCCCTACAGGAAGTATAACCTGTAAAGTCCAAAAACTTGCCTCAATACCGACGATTGAAAGCGCATCTGCAAATGATTCTGCAAAAAAATTGAAGTATTTGAAAACTCCCAAAAACCCTAGATTTATTATTACACTGAGCCAAAACCAGAATTTTTTAATTTGTTTAGTATGTGAAGCATCCATTTTTAAACCAGTAAAATAATCAAGCAAAGTGGAAAACATTAATAAAAATAAGAACCTGTAATCCCAGCACGCATAAAAAAAATAACTGGAAAAAAGTAAAAGGATATTTTGAAGCTTAAAATTACCTCTGGTCCCGTACCAATACAAAAGAAATACCACTGGCAAAAAGAGGGTAAAACTTAAGGAATTAAAAAGCATGTTTTGGGTAAATTTTTTTAATTAATAATCATTCAATGAATCTTTTGATTAAGGTCGATGAACTTATATCAAAATATTCAATCGTTAACGATTTATTTTTTAAAATTATGTAAATTTTCTAAAAAAAAATTGCTAATTACTTGAGTGACAGATTAATGTGTTTTGACTTATCATTCACTAACTTATAAATAATAATCATATATATAATCAGCAATATAAGTTTAAATTAGTAATTCACATCTTAATGTAAATTATTTGTGTATAATTCTAACGGAATCAGCACGTATCTTATAGTTATGATTAATATATTGTGATTCCAAAATTTGTGGATTACAGTTTATACAAACATGTTATCATAATTTGAGGGCTTCTTATAATTTGTAAACCATTACTATATAGTATTTTCGAAATATTTTTATTAGATATACTATCTTGTTAATTTAAACGTTTATTATTAATTGGTACGAAAATTGCCAATGGGTTCAATATTTTTAAAAGACAAAAAAATCACAACCTAATTTATTTACTATTTAAATTCTAATGAGAAAAATAAGTAGCTAAAAATTAGATCTCTATTGTTTTTAAAAATATTCAATTGTTCATATCCAATATTAAAGAAAATCCAAAATGATAAAGAAATGTCGTGAAGTGTTAGGTATGGTCCTTCTTATAATTTCGAATTTCATTTTCTTTCAACTTAGTGCACAACAAACTCTCACTCAAATTAATGGTTGGAACGCATATGTTCACTTACCTTCTAACTACAATAACACAACAATTAATTATCCAACGATTATCTTTTTTCCTGGGTTAGGAGAAGTAGGTACCAATGCAAATGCAGTAATTGCAAATGGACCCGGAGCGTATATCACACAAGGATGGAACGGTAATGTTTTAGTTGATGGAACCACGGTCGAGTTTATTATAATCAGCCTACAACCACCTTCTGCGTACCCAAACGAAATTGCTATTAATCAAAGGATACAAACTATAAAATCTCTTTACAGAGTTAACAACAATAAATTATTCCTCACAGGCTTATCTCACGGAGGTTGGTGTAGTACTACCTTTGTTACGGGTGATCCACTTGGTGGTCCTTACACATATGCATCACAAATTGCAGCGGTAGTGGAAGTGCAGGGAGTCATCCCAAATGATAACTCACCTTACCCAAATCTCTTTGACAATTACGCCCTTTCAGGAGGAAAATTATTAGGTTTTGAACAAATTAATGATAACAGGGGAATGCCAACGAGGGTTAATCGAATGAATGCTACCACTCCGGGATCTGCCATTTATGTACAAACTAATTTTGGAAATGGCGGCCATTGTTGCTGGAATCGTTTTTATGGTGGACAAGGTGTACAACCCGGAGTATTTTCTCTTAGTGGGGTCTCTCAAAATCTCTACCAATGGCTCGCCGGGCAAACTTTGGGCAGTTCAGCAAATCAGCCTCCAGTTACAAATGCAGGTAATAACAAAGTAATAACATTACCTAATTCTTCTACGACATTGGACGGAAGTGCCACAGATGCAGATGGTACAATATCTTCTTATGCATGGACACAAATATCTGGGCCAAATACTGCAACAATCGTTTCTGCTTCAAGTGCTAGCACTCCTGTAACAGGACTGGTACTTGGTAGTTACGTATTTAGATTAACAGCTACAGATAACTTATCTGCCACATCAAGTGGAAATGTAACTGTTACTGTAGGATATTCTCAAGCAGACTTATTAATAACTAGTAATTCTCCTTCTTCGAGTAACGGTAATGCCTCTCTTACGAGTTCTCTAAGTCCGAATCATAATATTCTAAACACTACGTGGAGCAAATTATCTGTGCCTACCACAACACCGAAAAAGATTGTTTTTATTGGGTCTTCAACAACAGCTGGTTTTGGTACAACCGGCTTCGTTTCCGGTTCTACTTCAGACAGTAGTTACGTTGGTAGAGTTCTTAATTACTATTTTGGATTGGGCTTAATTTCAACAAAGATTGGCGTAAACTTGGGCCAAAGCGGCACGGACGTTTTTAATGGTCAACCATCTTGGTACGTGCCTACGGGTAGTCAACGCTCACCACTGGTTGGTAAAAACATAACAGCAGCTTTGGCACTAAGTCCAAATATTGTTATAGTAAACTATCCATCCAACAGCTACGATTTTTTAAGTATCCCTGAAATAATGGCCGCATTCAGAAGGATAAAAGCTACCTCAGATAGCGCTGGTGTTACAATATTTATAACTACTACACAACCAAGACCTGGATTTTCACCTTCAGAAGAATTAAAACTTATTCAAATTTCAGATAGTATACGGGCGCAGTTCCCTAATAACTTCATAGAGTTTTATAAACCTATTGCGGATGGTATAACAGGCAATTTTAAAATTGCTTATAATCTTGGTGACGGTGTACATACCAATGATGCAGGACACAGGCAATTATTTAATAGAGTTGTGGAAGCGAATGTTTTTAAAGGATTTGTTTCATCTGCTAGCACTATTGCAACTTCTACAACTCCAAATACGAACGTTACTGGCATTGCAGTTGCAGGTTCACACAGGTTTCAGGTGAGTATAACAGATGATAGAGGCTTATCCGCATCATCTATCAGCACAGTAACATCTGTTAATCCTACCGCTTGCAATACCAATACTCCTGTTACTCATACCATTTCACAAACAAGTCCAGGACAAATTTATCGTCCCAATGGAAGTGCGTGGAAAGGAGGGGACACTATCAGAATTACAGGTACTTCATACAGTGTTATTGAGTTTTTTAATATCGCAGGTGATGAATGCAGACCAATAGTAATTATACCTGCAACAAAACTAACTATAAACGGGTCATTTAGGATCACAGGGAATAGCCGGTACCTAAAAGTTTTAGGTGGGGACAGTCTCTATGGTATTAAAATAGTTGGCGGTGTTTTTGGAGTGACAAAAGCACACCATATTTATTCGGAAAATGTAGAGATAAGCGGTGCATCATTAGGCATTTATTGTCGCTTTGATGTAAACGCTGCGGACACAAGTTCATGGTATCCCAACTACCGAATTACAAAAATAACCTTTAAAGATTTTTATATTCACGATGTTAGTGGGGAAGGAATGTATATTGGAAACACGGTACCCAACGGCTACCAAGTAAAAAGTCCTTACACTGGGAACGATACTATAATCCCACCCGTACGGCTAGATAGTATTAGCGTAATAAATTGTATTGTTTTAAGGTGTGGATGGGATGGTATTCAATTTTCCAATACGAGGGATGGCGGGATAATTTCAGGCAACTATATAAAAGATTTTGGTTTGCTTAATGTGAATGGACAAAGAGCAGGAATAATAATGGGAGGAAATTCAAACGGTAGTATATTCAACAATACTGTTCTTGACGGAAAAGGCAACGGTATTCAAGTTTTTGGATACGGGGAAATACCACTTTACGGTAATACTGTAACCAATGTAGGAAATACTTCTGCAAATATAAACGGGGAGCAATCCATTTACGGGGTTGATTATTTAAATGGAGTGGAGGTAAACCCAAAACAAGCCGTAGAGATTTACGATAATCAAATAAACCAACCAAAAGTAAGAGGCGCAATATTTTTTTACGAAGTAAATGGCAATGCTGAAAACATAAATGTGCACGATAACAAATTTTGCATTCCTGGCGCAACTGCCTCCTGGCAGAATACCTACTTTACACTTCCTCCTACCCCCATTAATACTAATAATGTTTTATTCTGCTCTGCCACAACTCCTAATCAAGCCCCAACTGCCAACGCAGGTAACGATGCCACGATTACTTTACCCGCCAATGCAACATCATTAAACGGATCTGGAACAGATGCAGACGGTACGATTGCCACTTTCTTGTGGACTAAAATTACCGGTCCGGCAGCAGGTGCAATCGCCAATGCCAACATAGCGGTAACCTCCGCCACTGGTTTGGTACAAGGCGTGTATCGTTTTGAACTAACGGTAACAGATAACGCAGGGGCTACAAATAAAGACACCATGCAGGTAACTGTGAATCCTGCCCTTAACCAAGCCCCAACTGCTAACGCAGGTAACGATGCCACGATTACTTTACCCACCAATACAACATCATTAAACGGATCTGGAACAGATGCAGACGGTACGATTGCCAGTTA
>Ga0105044_10000865_pt1 | contig 38894 bp, 37 predicted proteins | sample MAT01_FD_78092 | JGI IMG/M metagenome (GOLD analysis project Ga0105044, IMG submission 78092) | Freshwater microbial communities from Lake Fryxell liftoff mats and glacier meltwater in Antarctica - MAT-01 | ecosystem: Environmental > Aquatic > Freshwater > Ice > Liftoff microbial mat | place...
ACAGCTGATGTATATTGATCAGGCACAAATTGCTGAGCTTCAACCTGTTTATTGGGAGTTGGTGCGTGAAGTACTTGAAGCAGCACCAAGCATGAAAAACTTGATTTCAAAAATCAGTCAGTCTATTATCGATAGCAAGATGTATCAGGCTTTGAAGATTGCCAGAAAGTTAATCCAGTACGAAGAGGAGCTTATCAAAAATGCATCAGAACCCTGTTAATGCTTATACAAATATGCAGAAAGAAGTGCTCAGCGGCAGGGAGTTGGAAGCTTCAGTTTTGTCGCGTGCCGGACTGATGTTGAAGCAGTTGCAGGAAAACTGGAATTCCCCTGACAGGGAAACCAAGTTTCTGGAAGCGATCAAGTTTAACCAGAAAGTCTGGAGTTTCTTTCAGGCAGAACTTTCTGATCCTGAAAACCCGATGCCTAAAAAGCTGCGTGAAGACATACTTAACCTGAGCATTTTTATTGATAAGCGTCTATTTGAAGTTATGGCTTTTCCTGATCCGGAAAAACTTACAATCGTTATCGACATCAACTTCAACATTGCTGCAGGTCTCCGTACAAAAGCCGAATAATTTTTTCCTCTTTTGCCTGGAAGGACGGTTTCGTCCTTCCAATGCCTCTTCGTCCATTTTGCTTTAACCGCCACCTTTTAGGTTAAATATCGTTTTATCATTTCTTGATTTGAAACAGGATTTACCTTATCCTGTATTACTGTTTCAATACTCAAATTATACGATTGAATTGTGGAGGAATAATGGAACCTGTACACCATAAACTCATCATTTTAGGTGCCGGTCCTGCCGGTTATACTGCGGCAGTTTACGCAGCTCGTGCCAATCTCAGCCCTGTTCTTATTGCCGGTCTTCAGCCAGGGGGACAGCTGACTACTACGACAGAAGTCGATAACTGGCCGGGAGACCATGCCGGTGTGCAGGGGCCTGAGTTGATGGAACGTATGAAGCTTCATGCAGAACGTTTCAATACCCAAATAATTAATGACGTAATAATTAAAACTGATTTGAATCGTCGTCCGTTTTTGCTGGAAGGCGATTCTGCTTCATATACATGTGATGCCCTGATTATTGCAACAGGTGCTTCTGCACGCTACATGGGGCTAACTTCCGAGGAAGCCTTCAAGGGTAGGGGAGTTTCGGCATGTGCGACCTGTGACGGATTCTTCTATCGTGGCAAAGAAGTTGCTGTTATTGGTGGCGGTAATACTGCGGTAGAAGAAGCCCTATATCTGTCAAATATCGCCAGCAAAGTAACTGTGGTGCATCGTCGTGACCAGTTCAGGGCAGAAAAAATACTGGCCGACCGCTTGATAGAAAAGAGCCATAGCGGCAATGTGGTGATTGAATGGCATCAGGTGTTGAACGAAGTTGTTGGCGATAATAGCGGCGTTACCGCTATTCGAATCCGTCATACCAGCGGTTCTATTAAGGAAATTCCTGTGCACGGGGTATTTATTGCCATTGGACATTCCCCGAATACGGAAATATTCAAGGGTCAGCTGGATATGGATAATGGCTATATCCGCACCCGTTGCGGAACTGAAGGGAATCTGACAGCCACCAGCGTACCGGGTGTTTTTGCCGCTGGTGATGTACAGGATTATATTTACCGTCAGGCGGTAACATCTGCCGGAACCGGCTGCATGGCTGCACTTGATGCAGAAAAATATCTGGAAATACTTAAAAAGTAGGTGGTTATATGTCTGCTGCGCCTGATAACGTGGAAGAGCTTCTGAATGCTATTCAGAATACAATTCTGGGAAACAAAAAGTTTCTGCAAAATCTGGAGGAAGAAAACGATAACGATGAATTGGAAACCGAGACTGCTGAAGCACCTAAAAATGAAGATGAGGAGTTTGAGGAGCTTTAGCAGTATTTTTAATGAGTTGTCTGAATAAATGCCTTATCTTACTACTACAAGGGCTGAAATGCTTCAGCGCAACTGGGACGAGTTGGATGTAATCTTCGTTTCCGGTGATGCCTATATTGACCATCCGGCTTTTGGTGTCCCATTGCTGGCACGTTGGCTTGAATCATATGGATTCAAAGTTGGCATTATTGCCCAGCCAGACTGGCGTTCAAAAGAATCATTCATGATACTTGGTAAACCACGGTTATTTTTTGCCGTTTCTGCCGGTGCCATGGACTCCATGGTTGCACACTATACGCCAGCACGCAAACTGCGCCATGACGATGCCTACACTCCGGGTAATCTTCATGGTGCTCGTCCAAATAGAGCTACAATTATTTATACTTCGCGACTGAAAGAGGCCTACAAAGGTGTGCCGGTAATTATCGGAGGCATTGAGGCCTCTTTGCGACGTTTTGCCCATTATGATTTTTGGGAGGACAAGGTTCGGCGCTCAGTTGTTTTGGACGCAAAAGCGGACCTGTTGATCTACGGAATGGGAGAGCGGCCATTGCTGGAAGTTGCCGAGCGTATGCGTGACGGAGAAACAATATGTGATATCCGTGATGTTCGTGGAACAGCTTTTATGGCGACAGCTGACGCCCTGACTACCGATGTTGTTGAAATCCCATCATTTGAAAATGTCTCTTCAGATAAAAACTGCTTTGCAGAAGCTTATCGTTTATCCAGCCTGGAGTTGAACCCGGGTTGCGCCAGAACCATAACTCAAGGCCACGGTGACCGTTGTCTCGTCTGTCTTCCCCCCGCATTTCCGCTCAATACTTCAGAAATGGATTCAATTTATGCCCTGCCCTTTGAGAGGGGACCACACCCGTTTTACAAAGAGGTGATTCCTGCTTGGGAGCAGATCAAAACATCGATCACAAGCCATCGTGGGTGCTTTGGTGGATGTGCATTTTGTGCCATAACCATGCACCAGGGAAAGACTATTCAGTCCCGTAGCGAATCCTCCATTTTGGCAGAAATCAGCCGTCTGGCCGCTATGCCCTGGTTTCGCGGCAGTATCAGTGATATCGGTGGTCCTACAGCCAATATGTACGGGCTATACTGTAAAAACAGTGAAGCCGGTAAAGTCTGTCAGCGTGAGAGTTGTATCTATCCCAATATTTGCAAAAATCTGTCTACCAGTGATAATCCTGCTGTATCTTTGTTACGCAAGGCCAGAGCCTCCAAGGGGGTCAAGCATGTGGCGGTGTCATCTGGAGTCCGCTATGACCTTATGGAGCAGCAGAAAGGTTACTTCAGTGAACTGATCGGGAACCATGTCAGTGGGTTGCTTAAAATTGCTCCGGAACATCTGGTTGAGGATGTCACAACAGCTATGCGCAAACCTGGTAGAAAATCCTTTGATCAGTTTTTCAAGCGCTTTAGTGAGGAAAGCGAACGTATCGGTAAGCGTCAGCATATTGTTCCATATCTTATATCTGGCCACCCCGGCTGTACATTGGCTGATATGCTGGAGCTTGCACTTATTCTCAGAAAAATGGGATTGAAGGTTGAGCAGGTGCAGGACTTTACACCTACTCCAGGAACATTATCAACCTGCATGTATTATACGGGTTTGGATCCGGTCGGTAATAAAGCGGTTTATGTTCCAAGAAGTGACAGGGAAAAAGGACTGCAGAAGGCATTGCTGCTGTGGCACATACCTGATGAGAGACGTAAGGTGCTTGAAGCGCTTAAAGAACTTGGCAGGGAAGAGCTGCTGGAAACGCTACTGACAAAGCATCCGGAAACAAGTAAAAACAGATCTGTAGCGACTGCTGGCAAGGCCAGGCCGGTTATGGATCGTCAGGATCCTTCGCGGCATAACAGAAAAGACACAAAAAAAACCCGCTGAAAAAGTCAGCGGGTTTTGAATTTAATGAATATTGAATTACTTTACTTTTACAACGTTTGCAGACTGAAGTCCTTTAGGGCCCTGTGTGATGTCAAAAGTAACTTCGTCGCCTTCTGCCAGAGATTTAAAGCCGTCGCCCTGGATTGCGGAGAAATGAACGAATACGTCTTCGCCGCCTTCCTGCTCGATGAAACCAAAACCTTTAGTGTCGTTAAACCATTTTACCTTGCCTTTTGCCATTTACTGCCTCCTTTTTTCTCCGGTGCTACGCCGGAACAAGTGGTTCCAATTCCAGATCAAAGCGTCTCCTTCGTTGGCTCGTCTTCGGATCCTCAACATACCGTTGTATGCCTTCGTCACCTCAATCCTCGCTGTCTTGAATCCATCTTTTATTTGTAATTGGAATGAAATACCGTCTAAGTTTCCGGAGCCTGATGCAGTAAACCGCAAAGACGATTCCAGCCTGGATCTGCTTCGTTCTGCAGGAACTTCCGAAACTTGCTGCAAAGGTCGTTTATCACAGGGCTGGAGCGAGTGTCAAGAAAATAAATAGTCCTACAGGGACTTTAACTCGCTGGACTTGTTCTGAAGTTTCTTTACCAGAGCTTCATAGCCGTTGGCGGTAATTATCCGGTTAAACTGGCTGCGATAATTAGAAACAAGGCTGACACCCTCGATCACAACATCATAGACCATCCATTTGCCGTTTTGCGTTGTCAGTTTGTAGTCCAGTGTGAATTCGTCACGTTTGGCTGTAACAACTTTAGATCTGACTTCAGCATTATTGGAGTCATGAACGATTTCTTTTATATAAACAATCTTTTCGTTGTTGTATGACTCAATCTTGCCGGCATAAGAGTTTTCCAGCAGAGTTGCAAAAAGCTCCGAGAACTGTTTTTGTTCTACAGCTGTTCGCTGGTTCCAGTGTTTTCCCAAAGAGCGTTTTGACATTTCCTTGTAATCGAAAACAAGACTGATAGTTTTCTTTAGGGCCTGGCGTCTCTTGGTATCATTTTTTTTCATCTCTTTATCAGCAATAATCCTAATAACCTCATCGACAGTCTTTTTGATATCCTCTGTCGGTGTCGCCCAGGCGTGAGTTGTCATAAAAACAGAAGCAATAAACATCAGGAAAATCTTCTTAATCATGGGGTCTCCTATTTATTGTGGTTCGGCAAATGATTGTTCGCTGGTGGCATAGTTCAGATTGGCCAAAGCAATATGATAATTGTAAATTGACTGAAAATATGCTGCACGCATACGTGCATAAGACTGTAACGCCTCAAAGATGTCCCGGGAAGGGCCGATTCCAAAGTCAAAGTTGGCCAGTGCCGTAACAGCCCATTTTTTTGCATTAGTGTAGGAAATTTTTGAAGCTTCTGCTGTATTTTCAGCTTCTCTCAGCTCCAGGTAAAACTTTTTGACCTGAAGAGGAATGTTTTGGTCTGCAAATTCCTTGGTACTCACTAGTCGATTGTATTGAGCCTGTTCGCCAGACACTTTAGCTCCGGTTATGCCAAAATCCAGCTTCCAACGTGCCCCTAGGGCAACACCGCCATTGATGTGGTTGAATTTGTCGTCAATATATGGGTTGTTTATGCGGTCGCGATTGTCCGTATAGGCCCATGAAACCATACCACCGATAAAAATGTCAGGATAGTAGTTGGCTTTGGCTGCTTCTACCAGAGCCGAGCGGGCCTTTAATCCAGCCTCAATCTGATGGAACTCAGGTCGTTTTTCTCTGGCCTTGTTGATAAAAAAATCCAGATTTGGTACATCGGCGTTTGGCAAGGTCAGTCGCCCGGTTGTAATTTGCAGATTGGTGTTTTGAGAAAGGCCCAGCCTGGTTTTTAGGGCGGACAATGCGAGGTTTTCGCCCTTTTGAGCTTCCTCCAGATATTTTAATACCTCTCCGGTAAAGGCATCAAGTTTGAACAGATCCATCTCATCAATATTATTTGATTCCTGATCCAGAAGGTTCTGGGCTTTTTGACGGGCCTTGGTAAGTGTATCCTGTACTTCAAGAATCAGTTCTTTCATTTCCCTGGCAAACAGAAGGCCATAATAGTATTCGCGGACCTTGACGACAATTTCATTGGACCGCTGGACTTTACGGTGTCGATCAACTTCAATGCCGTATGTGGCAGCCTTCATGTTTTCGGAGATCTTGCCGAATGTGTACAGTGGCTGGATCAGTGTGGCATCTGCACTGGTAAACCAGGTCATGTTGTTCAAACGCAGAGAACTCTTATCTGTCGCAAACAGATCCTCTTTGCGGGCTCCCAGGGCAGGACCAAACAGGGATGTGACTTCCAGTTGTGGATAACGGTAGGACTTGGCCTCATTCAATTTGCTGGACGAAAGCTCTATATCCGCTTGAGACTCCCCCAGTTCTGGAGGGGTTTTAAGTGCCATGCGAATGCACTCTTCAAGGCTCAGAACCAGTTTTTTGTCTGAAGCGGCTTCGTTGGCGGCAAATGAAGAGAATGGCATTAATAACAGCAGACATATAATTGGAAAAAAACAATTCATGATATTTCCTTCTATGTACTATGTAGATTAGACCTTGCCGTGTATGAATTTGGCAACAAGTTCTTCTATATCTATGGCAGACTCGGTATCTTTGATTTTTCCATTGTCAGACAAGTACTGATCTGAGCCACCTTGGGTCAATTTGATGAATTTATCACCAATAATACCGCTGGTGCGCACAGAGGCAATGACATCATCAGTAACTTTAACTCCGCTTTTTATCTTTAGAAAAGCTACCGCCTGATCACCACTCTTTGGATCAAGCATGATTCTGTCGACTTTCCCGATTTCTACTCCGGCGACCTCTACCCTGGCACCAGGTTTTAACCCTGAAACCGAGTTGAATGAGGCAGAAACAGAGTAATAATCCCCACCAATGATCTCCATTTTACCTAGCTTGATGGATACATATCCAAGGCAGAGAATGCCGATCACCATAAAGACACCAACTATCATTTCCAGTTTTGCTGTGTTCATAGTTAATCCTTGTCTGTTTTGTCTACAACATCTGTATCGGGCCATCCAGACTGCCGCTGATGAACTGCCTGGTAACCGGATTTTCCGAGTTCAATATTTCTTCCGCTGTGCCGAATTGAAGAAGTTTGCCGTGATAAAGCATGGCAACGTTTTGGGCTATATCAAAAATATCCGGAATTTCATGGGAAACAATAACGGCAGTAAAGCCGAATTTCTGATGGGTTTCCTTAATCAGCTGGTGGATAGCCTTTTTTATAATCGGATCCAGGCCGGTGGTCGGCTCATCGAAAAGGATGATTTTGGGGTTCAGCAGCAGTGCCCTGGCCAGTGCCACCCTCTTTTTCATGCCACCTGAAAGCTGATCGGTATATTTTTGTTCCACATTTTTAAGCCCCACATCCTCAAGGGCTGAAATCACGCGCTGATGAATTTCGTCATTTGACAGTTTTGTCTTTTCCTGCAGAGGAAAGGCAACGTTTTCAAAGACATTCATGGAGTCAAAGAGAGCGGCATTCTGGAAGAGCATGCCGAATTTTTCACGGATTGTATTAAGGCGAGAGCGGCTAATCCCCAAAATGCTTTCGCCCTCAACCTCAACCTGGCCGCTATCCGGCTGCAGCAGGCCGATCATATGCTTGAGCATGACACTCTTGCCTTCACCGCTCGGACCGATAATAGCGGTGATCTCGCCAGCCGGTATGGTTATGTTCAGGCCATCAAGGACTTTTTGTGACCCGAATGCCTTATGCAGATTGGTCAGTTTAATCATAGCAACACCGAAGTCAGGAAATAATCCCAGACAAGAATCAGAACAGATGTAAGAACAACCGACTCGGTCGTAGCTTTGGAAACTCCTTCGGCACCATGCCCGGCGTAATAGCCCTTGTAGCAGCTGATCCAGGCAATGATAATCCCGAATGAAAATGATTTGATCATGCCTGAAGATACATCCCGCCAGACAACCGCTTTTTCCATCTCATAAAAATAGGCGCCTGGATTAACACCCAGCAGTTTTACGCCGACCAGCCACCCGCCATAGATGCCGACCACATCGAAAATGGCGCAAAGCAGAGGCAGGGCGATCATGGCGGCGATAAGTTTTGGAGTGATCAGGTATTTGTAGGGGTCCAGTGCCATGGTTTCCAGCGCGTCGATCTGCTCCGTAATACGCATGATACCGATTTCAGCTGTAATGGCGCTGCCGGCCCGGCCGGTGACCATCAGGGCCGTTAAAACAGGACCCAACTCACGAATCAGTGAAAGTGCTACAGCTGTTCCCAGCATCCCTTCCGAGCCGAACTTTGTCAAAGTATAGTAGCCCTGCAGTCCAAGTACCATGCCGGTAAAACCGGCTGTTAGAAAGATGACAAACAGGGATTTTGCACCCAGGAACGAAAGCTGTTTGAGGATAAAAACCGGACGGCAGGGATTGCGAAAGATGGTTGTAAATGAGTTGATCAGGAACCAACCCATTCTCCCCAGCTCACTGATAACAGCCAAGCTAAAATTACCTATAACTTGAAACAAATTTGACATCAATATTCCTGATAAACAAAAATTAATAGTTAAATTACTGTAGTTTACATAAAAAGTAAAGTATTAACTGCCCTAAGTGAGCCAGGGATTGGTGCGGAATTTAGTTGGCTCCACCACCAAGTACTTTGTATAGAGTAGCCAGATTTGCGAGTCTTGCCAGATCAACGGAGATTAGACCCTGTTTGGCTGTATACATGGAACGCTGTGAGTCCAGAACTGTCAGGTAGTTGTTGATGCCGGCCCTGTAGCGGGCATCGGCCAGACGATAACTCTCGGAAGCAGCCACATTGAGGGCTTGCTGCGCAGATTTCTGTTCGCCAATATTGTCACGAAGAACCATGGCGTCTGACACTTCTCGAAAGGCATTTTGAATCGCTTTTTCATACTGAGCCAATGCGATGTCGCGATCTGCCTCGCTCACTTTCAGGTTGGCCGTATTTCTACCTGTATCAAAAATTGGAATTGTAATCTGTGGTGCAAACAGCCAGGCAGCAGAACCGGGTGCAAACAAGCTGGTCAGCTGATTACTTGTTGTACCAATATTGGTGCTGATGGAAATCTTTGGGAAAAATGCCGCTCTTGCTGCACCAATATTGGCATTGGCAGCTTTGAGAGTGCCTTCTGCCTGAAGGATATCAGGGCGTTTTTGCAGCAGTTCTGAGGGGAGTCCCGGCTCAACATCCTTGATGGTAACGATCTCCGTAAGTGCTTCCGGTTTAAGATCCGCCGGGACGGATGAGCCGATAATCACAGAAAGGGCATTTTCATCCTGAGCAACCAGGCTGGTATAACGTGCTACGTCAAAACGGGCCGATTCCACGCTGGTCTGCGCCTGACGAAGATCAAGTTCGGAAGAGGCACCAGCTTCGGCCCGGCTCTTTATCAGCTGGTAGGAAGCCTGCTGGCTGGCAAATGTTTCGCGTGCCAGTTTCAGTCGTTCACGGTCAGCTGCCAGGGTCAGAAAGCTGTTTGCTACATCGGCAACAAGTGTTATCTGCACGCTGTTGCGTGCCTGCTCTGTGGCAAGATACTGTTCCAGTGCCTGGTCCTTGAGGCTCTGCACCCGACCAAAAAAATCCAGCTCATAGGCGCTTAGGCCTAGGTTGGCATTATACAGTCTGGAAATAGTCGGTTGGCCGCTGGAAGAGACGCTGCCGGGCAGACGCTGAACCGTACCGCTGCCACTGACATTAACAGTCGGCAGCAGGTCGGCCCGTTTGATCTGGTACTGCGCTCTGAATTTCTCAATATTCAATGCGGCAATCCGTAAATCACGGTTGTTTTTTAGTGCTAGCTCGATCACTTTCTGCAGTTGAGGGTTTACAAAGTAATTTTGCCACTTAATTGCGGAAAGGTCTTTTATCGGCTGTGAGTTGGCGTCGCCAGAAGTTTTGTTTTTTGTTTCATTACCCCATTGCTCAGGGACCGGAGCGGCAGGTCGCACGTAATTGGGAGCCATAGTACAGCCGCTCAGCCAGAGGGAACTGCCTAAACAGAGAAATATGGAAGTCACTGCAATTCTCGAATATTTCATATCAGTTAACCTCTTGTGTAGTCGCTATTGTCTCTGGAGTTGTGGCGTACTTTTTCTTTCCGAATAACCGGGAAATAAAGACAAAGAAAAAAGGAATAAAAATCAAGTCAATGAATGTAGCTGAAAGCAGCCCGCCAGTAACCGCAGTGCCGATGGCGTTCTGTGCCGCTGCTCCGGCTCCTTTGGTCAATGCCAGTGGCAGAGTGCCGAAAAAGAATGCCAGGGATGTCATGATGACCGGGCGGAGTCGAATCTTGACTGCCGACAGGGTCGCATCAACCAGCTCATGTCCCTGATGCATCTGCTCCTTGATAAACTGGATGATCAGGATGGCGTTTTTGGTGGAAAGACCAATGGTTGTTAACAGGCCGATCTGTAGATAGATGTCGTCCGGCAGGCCACGGAATGTAACGGCAGTAACCGCCCCCACAAGACCAAGCGGAAGCATTAGCATATTTACAAACGGTATGGTCCAGCTTTCATACAATGCGGCAACACTGAGAAAAACAACCAGCAGCGAGATGGCATATAGTGCCGGAGCCTGTGCACCGGCTTTCTTTTCCTCATAGGATAGGCCGGTCCACTCATAACCGATGCCGGGTGGCAGCTGGGCGGCCATCTTTTCCATTTCATCCATTGCTTCACCGGTACTTATACCTGGTGCGGCCTGACCCATTATCTCGACAGATGGAATACCATTGTAGCGTTCCAGTCGAGGTGAACCATACTGCCATTTTGCTGTGGCAAATGCCGAAAACGGAACCATCTGTCCAGTATTGTTACGAACATACCATTTACCGATATCCTCCGGCAACATTCGGTACTCTGCGGCAGATTGGAGGAAAACTTTCTTGACCCTGCCGTTTTCAATGAAGTCATTCACATAGGAGCTACCCCAGGCTGTTGACAGAACACTGTTGATATCCGCCTGGGATACACCCAGAGCCCCGGCGCGAACATCATTAATTTCAAGCTTGAATTGCGGGCTGTCATCCTGGCCGTTGGGGCGTACCGCGATCAGTTTTGGATTTTTCATCGCCATTCCCAGTAACTGGTTGCGAGCTTCCATTAACTTCTCGTGTCCGACGCCGCTGCGGTCCTGCAGCATGAAGTCAAAACCATTGGCCTGCCCCAGTTCAACAACAGCAGGCGGTGAAAATGCAAAGGCCAGGCCATCTTTAAACTTTGAAAAGGCACCCATGGCACGACCGGCAATGGCTGGTGCCTTTAAATCTTTGCTCTGACGCTGATCCCAATGTTTCAGTCTGACAAAGGCCAGACCCATGTTCTGGCCGCGTCCGGCAAAGCTGAAGCCGGCAACAGTTATCACTGCTTCTACGGCTTTCTGTTCCTTTTCCAGAAAGTGCTGTTCCAGCTGTTCAATAACCTTCAATGTCCGCTCCATTGTGGCACCGGCAGGAAGTTGGACCTGACAGACAATGAAACCCTGGTCCTCATCCGGCAGGAAGGCGGTTGGCAGTCGCAGAAATAGTAAAACCATACCCACAACGATGGCACCATAGATGAGGAGGTAGCGTATCGGTTTACCAAAGGAACGCCCGACAATTCTCTCGTACTCCTCTCTGCGGCGGTCGAACCATTTGTTAAACCGGCTGAAAAACCACTTGAACCAGCCTGATTCTCCGGCCGTATGCCCTTTCTCCACCGGTTTTAGTAATGTGGCGCAGAGTGCCGGAGTCAGGGTCATGGCTACCAAAACCGAAAGAATCATGGCGGAGATAATGGTAATAGAAAACTGTCGGTAAATAACTCCAGTGGAACCACCGAAAAAAGCCATTGGCAGAAAAACCGCAGTCAAAACCGTGGCAATTCCCCACAGGGCACTGGTGATCTGTCCCATGGATTTGATAGTGGCATCTTTGGGTGACAATCCCTCTTCTGTCATGATTCGTTCAACGTTTTCCACAACCACGATGGCGTCGTCAACCAGCAGGCCGATGACAATGACCAGAGCAAACATGGTCAGAGTGTTGATGGAGAAACCAGCTGCCGAGAGTACACCGAGTGTTCCCAGAAGTACCACCGGTACGGCAATGGTCGGAATCAGGGTTGCACGGATATTCTGCAGGAAGACGAACATGATCACAAAAACAAGGAAAACAGCTTCTATCAACGTTTTAACAACTTCCTCGATAGAAACTTTTACAAATGGAGTAGTGTCATAGGGATAGACCACCTTCATGCCGGTGGGGAAAAATTTGGACAGCTCCTCCATTTTATCTTTGACCCGGTTGGCAGTATCCAGGGCATTTGCTCCTGCTGCCAGACGGATGGCCATACCGCCCAGTGGTTTGCCTTTGTAACGGGCCAGTACATCGTAGTTTTCCGTGCCGATCTTGCTTTCAGCCACGTCCTTGAGTCTGACTGTTGAGCCGTCTCTGTTGGTACGCAGTATGATTGCATCGAACTGTTCAGTTGTCTGCAGCAGGGTTCGTGCAGTAATAGTGGCGTTAAGCTGTTGACCTGTCGAAGACGGGTTGCCACCGAACTGTCCGGCCGATACCTGGGCATTTTGTGCCTGAAGTGCATTAATAACGTCGTTAGTCGTCAGACTAAAACTATTCAGCTTGGCTGGATTCAGCCAGATCCTCATGGCATTTTGGGAGCCGAATACCTGCAGTTCGCCCACACCTTCAACGCGGCTGACCACATCCTGGACATTGGATACCGCATAGTCGGTCAGTTCATTGCGTCCCATGGAGCCATCTTCGGAAACAAGACCGATGATCAGAAGAAAGTTTCGGGTGGATTTGACTACCTGGATCCCCTGACGCTGGACGATCTGAGGCAGAAGAGGTGTAGCCAGCTGCAGTTTGTTCTGAACCTGAACCTGGGCAATGTTTGGGTCGGTTCCGGCTTTAAAGGTCAGGTTGATGGCTACGGCACCGGCAGAGTCACTGGTGGACGACATGTAGATCAGATTGTCGATGCCATTTAGTTTCTGCTCTACAATCTGCGTTACCGTATCCTGCACCGTTTGTGCTGATGCTCCAGGGTAGGTGGCGTTGATTGTGATTTGTGGAGGTGCAATCGGTGGATACTGGGAAACCGGCAGTGTCTTGAGAGCCAGAAGTCCGATCAGCATGATCATGATAGCGATAACCCACGCAAAAATTGGGCGATTTATGAAAAAACGAGGCATGGATCGGCTCCTTTATTTTTTGACGGGTGCGGGTTGTGGAGCCGCTGCAGCGGCTGCTGGAGGTGTAGTGCCAAATGGAACCGCTTTTACAGGTGTACCTGGCCGGGCTTTCTGAAGGCCTTCCAGAATTACACGGTCACCAGGCTTTAAACCATCAGTTACCAGCCAGCTCTCACCAACAGTCCGGTCAACCTTGATTACGCGTGGCTCGACCTTTTCTTCTGCACCAACTACCAGAACAGTGGCATCCCCTTTGGGGTTGCGGGCCACACCGCGTTGCGGGATAAGTATCGCCTGCTCGTTGATCCCTTCCTCCAGAACCGCGCGAACGAACATGCCCGGAAGTAAAGCCTGGTTTGGGTTAGGGAAAACGGCGCGGAGCGTTATTGATCCGGTGCTCTGGTCAACAGTTACTTCAGAAAATTTGAGTGATCCTGTCAGTGGATAAGCACTGTTGTCTTCTAAAAACAATTTGACTTTTGCCTGGCTGGAGTTGCCTTTTTTCATCTGTCCGTTTACAAGACTTTTCTTCATTTTAAGCATGTCAGCGCTAGACCGGGTCACATCCACATATACAGGATTCAACTGCTGGATTGTTGCCAGAGCGGTTGCCTGGCTGGCTGTAACAAGTGCGCCTTCTGTTACAGAGGAACGTCCGATTCGACCGGAAACCGGTGCGGTTAAGCGAGTATATGCAAGATTTATTCTTGCTGTCTCTACTGCCGCCTTAGCAGATTCCACATCTGCTTCAGCCTGCTTGAATGAGGCAAATGCATCGTCGGCTTCCTGCTGGCTGACCGCTTTGATTTTTACCAGGTCCAGATATCGGTCCGATTTAAGTCTGACTGATGTGAGGTTGGCTTCCGTTTTTGATAAGGAAGCCTTGGCACTGGCATAGGCGGCTTTGTAGCTCGCAGGATCTATCTGGTATAAAGCTTCTCCTGCCTTTACATCCGAACCCTCGGTAAACAGACGTTTCTGGATAATGCCGCCGACCTGTGGCCTGACTTCGGCGATCATGGATGCCGAGACGCGCCCTGGCAGATCGGTGGTTAGAATTACTTTTTCCTGTTTTACCGTAATTACGCCGACTTCAGGCGGGCCACTCTGTGGAGGCCCACTCGGCCCTTTTTTCCCGCAGGCACCCAAAGAAATGAGTGCGGTAAAAATGCCAATAACTGTAAATAGTTTTTTACTGTTTTTTGTTCGCATCTGATTACCTCGTTTAATTGTTAACAGTATGTGGTTTATTAGTCTGTGACTGAATATTCATTCAGCAATTTTTAAAATTAGAGTCTGATTCCATCCCAGCAGGCAGACGCGATTCTTTTAATCATTGGCTCGTCAAGGATTACAAAGTCCAGAATATGGTCACGCGTTACATTGATGACCGGGCCGAACGCCAGAGAAAAAAGCACTGTGAGTGGAAAATCCTTGATTTCATTGCTGGCTATTCCATCCTCGAACAGTGTCCTGTAAACATTGCATCCGTGCTCCACACCCAGAATTTTATCCTTACGGAATGCTGCTCCATATGGAGAATTGTGGAACTGCTCCACATATCTGAATTCCAGTGGATGTGTGAGGAAGTAGTGTATCAGTTGTGTGCTGAGATGGATGAAACGTTCCCTGATAGTCAAATCAGAAGAATAGCCGATTGTGATGACCGATGTCATTCGGCATTCAATCTCTTTGTAAAGCTCTTTTATGAGCACATCCTTGTTCTCAAAATAACGGTAGATGGTGCCGGCGCCTACACCGGCCTTATCTGCAATCATGGCCATTGGTGCACCGTGGAAACCATGCTCAGCAATGATTTCAAGGGCAGCCCGGATTATCTCTTCTTTTTTATCGATTTTACTCATTGCATCACCTTTAACAAACAAAACAGAATGAACGTTCATTCCAATATAAAAGTGAAGTGTTCAGCTGTCAAGAATTTTTCTTATGAAATATTTTGGAGGAGTTTATGGTCTGTATTCTTGAAATGCAGTTGTTGGATCAGGCCAGTTCTTCTATCTTTCCGCCTGGTTTCAGGCGGAAACGACTGCCGCGCCATTCCACCTTGTTGCCAAGAAATGCCAGTGCCCAGGTAAAAAAGCCGAGCATATCCCTCAGGGGAATCAGCCAGAGCCAACGTGGCAGGAGGTTGTCGCCGGTCAGGCAACGGCTGTAGATGGTGGTTACGGTCAGGCGGGTTGCATATAGTATTGAGATTGCCAGCAATGACTGTTGCAGGCTAGTAGCGACAAGAGTGACCAGCAGAACTGCCAGGAAAGGCAGGGTAATGCCTGAGGCCAGGTAGCCGCCGGGTCGGCTGACCCGCATGGTGCGCGACCAGCGTAGTTGACGGGATAGCACGGAAAGCAGTTCTTCATTTTTCATCATGCTATCCACAAAACAGCCGTCCAGAACAATCTGCCATCCAGCAAGGTGAATCTTGTTGCCTAACTGGTAATCGTCTGCCAGATAGTCTGTCAAAGCCTCGAATCCTCCGATTGATTCAAGGGCACTCCTGCGTACAGCCATTGATGCCCCCAGCGCAAACGAAAGACCTTCCAGTTGCAGTGCAACCATGACATTAGGGATCATCTCCGCAGTAAAGCCGGTTGCCTCAACCGCGGTGGCAATTCCATGCACATCCGAGGTCCTGTAAAGCGAGGTAACTAATCCGACTTTAAGTGAAGAAAAGTGAGCTGTTACGCTTCTTAGATAGTCCGGAGTCACCCGGATATCGCTGTCGCAGACAATGATGATGTCATGTTTTGCCTTGGGGAAGGCGTTGATCAGGTTGGAAACCTTGTAGTTTGGGCCATGGATGGCCGGGTTGATCTTCAAAGAGATATCTATCTGGGGATAATCGTCGATCAGCTGATTAATTACCGCAACAACAGGATCATCAGCAGAAGCAGCGGCAAATACCAACTGAAGTTCACCGGCATATTTCTGGTTGCAGAAAGAAGCAAAATTGTCATAGCTGCCGGCATCCATCCCCTTGACCGGCTTGAGAATAGTTACGGCCGGGTAAGAAGATTGTTTTGTCTTCTGTTGTTCCAGAAAAAAGCGGCGTCCACAGTAGAGAGATACGAAGGCGTAGGATACTGAAGGTAGGATTATAAGGAATGGAAGCAGGGAACGAATCATTTTGAAGCCTTTTGGATCAGTAATAAATAGGGTGCATCGGACGTAACATTGATTTGTCCCATGCGCCAGACGTGGAACTCATTTGCAGGTAGTCCGCTGGCCCATGCTTCGACGGCAATTCTTTCATCGTCGCCACCGCTATGTCCAGGGTAGATAGTAACTAAAATAGCTCCGCCAGGCATAAGTATATCTGCAGATATCTTTAGTGCGGTGCAGGTGGTTTCCGGCCTGGTGATTTTATCTTTATCACCGCCTGGTAGATAGCCAAGATTGAAAAGAACGATTTTAGCCTGTCTGACAACATGCTGGGCCATGGTTTCATGGCCGCCATGGATGGTTCGGACTCTTTCTCCATATTCCATATCAGCAAGTTTGGCTACGGTTCGGTTGATGGCATCGACCTGGATGTCAAAAGCCAAGACCTGGCCGTTCGGGCCAACCAGCTCTGCCAGCATCAGCGTATCATTCCCGTTACCACAAGTGGCATCAATGACGAAGTCACCATGCTGGATAATAGGTCGCAGCAGGAAGTGTGAGAGCGGGACTGGGCCGCGCAAGGGCGTTATTGTATCCTTTTGGTCGCTGAACATCGGTAAAGGTTAGCAGAAGCAGGAATATTTATCCACCCAGATTTTGTTTGCATCACAGACCGTAAACGGTTAGTAACAGGATTATGATAATCAGAAAAACAACAGGTAAAGAATTCGAAGGTCGGCGTCTGGACGATGTGGTTGCCCAGCTTTTTGAGGCGGTTAGCAAGTCTGAGGCGCGGAGAATCATTGATCGCGGCGGTTGTGCTGTTAACAGTTCCATGGTCAGGGTTGCGTCACGGCAGATCAAGAGCGGCGATATCATTGAGATCGGGCTGATGGAACAGGGGCGTTTTCTGGAACTGATTTTACCGTCAGAAGCACTGCTGTATGAGGATGATCAGCTGATTGCAGTGGACAAACCCGCTGGTATCAATACCCAGCGTACACCGTATCAGCTTAAAGGGACACTAGAGTTCTGGGTGTCCGAATATTTCCGCAAGCAGGGCAGCAATGAACCGGCCAGGGTGATTCATAGGCTTGATCGCGGTACTTCGGGCGTAATGCTGTTTCCCAAACACAGACAGGCGGCTGCCTGGCTGTCAAAGCGTTTTCATGACAATCAAATGGAAAAACATTATCTGGCGCTGGTCTGCGGCCGGCCGGAGTATGACGAGTGGGCAGTAGATGGTGCGATCGGAAAGGTTGGGCCGGCTCTATATGGTGTCATGGCAGAGGGACGTTCTGCTTTAACAGAGTTTACTCTGTTGGCCGGTAATGATGATTATTCGTTGATCGAGGCCTTGCCGCAGACCGGTAGAACTCATCAGATTCGCGTACATCTTGAATACAGCGGTTTGCCGATTGTCGGTGATGCTACCTATGGCGGTGAGCCTGCGTCGCGGTTGATGCTGCACTGCGCCGGGATCTCCTTTTTGAATCAGGCTGGACTGGCAATCAAGATTAAGGCTCCGTTGGACAACAGGTATATTAATTGCCTGAAAGAAAAGGGAATTGTGCGGAATTGACAGGTTATTGAAGGCCGGCTTTAAAACTCAGTGATTTAAAATGGTGATTGCACCATAACTAACATTATGCTATTTTTTCAAACCTATTTTAGTTAAAAATACAGAATAAATTTCAATTTGCTTCAGGCAGGAAATCCACTAACCATGTCAAAAATTATCTGTATTGCCAACCAAAAGGGCGGTGTAGGCAAGACGACCACGGCAGTAAATCTGGCCGCCTCTCTTGCTGCTGCCGAACGGCCGACGCTGCTTGTTGATATTGACCCGCAGGGCAATGCCAGCAGCGGAGTCGGAGTGGAGAAAAACGGGCTCAGACAGAGTGTCTACGACGCGCTGATCGGAGAGGTTGATCCGCGCAGTCTTGTGATTGATACCGGACTGCCGTTTTTGCATATACTCCCATCCAATTCCGACCTTGCCGGTGCCGAGCTTGAATTGGCAACCCTGGAAGGGCGGGAGCAAAAGCTGAAATTTGCCCTGGCCGCTCTGTCTGAACAGTATCGCTATATTATTATTGATTGTCCGCCTTCTCTGAATCTGCTTACTATTAATGCCATGACCGCTGCCAACTCGGTGCTGATCCCGCTGCAGTGCGAATATTACTCGATGGAAGGGCTTTCACAGATTTTGCATACCATCCGGCTGATGCAGAAGGGGTTGAATCCCTTCCTGAAAATTGAAGGAATTCTGCTGACCATGTTTGACTCACGTAGTAACCTGGCCAAGGACGTTGCCGACGAAATCCACAACAATTTCCCCGGCCAGGTGTTTGAGTCGGTTATACCGCGTAATATACGTCTGGCCGAAGCACCGAGCCATGGTAAACCGGTAATTTATTATGATATTACCTCGCGCGGAGCCGCAGCCTATATGCAGCTGGCTCGTGAAATACTAAAGAGGGAGGCTGCAAATGGCTAGAGTTGGTGGCCTTGGTAAAGGTATGGCGGCTCTCCTGCATGTGCCGGAGACTGTTGAGGATAATAAGGACTATTTCATTTGTCCAATAGAGCTGGTACGTCCTAATAAAAACCAGCCACGTAAACATTTTGCCGCTGATAAGTTGGAAGAGTTGGCATCATCCATTCGCGAACAGGGTATTATCCAACCTTTGGTTGTGACCAAGCAGGATGGCTATTACGAAATCATTGCCGGTGAACGTCGTTGGCGGGCAGCACAAAAGGCCGGGTTGCACGAAGTGCCGGTTGTTATTCGCGAGGCCAGTGCTGACAAGGTGTTGGAGCTGGCATTGATAGAGAATATCCAGCGCCAGGATTTGAACGCAATTGAAGAGGCTCAGGCCTATCGTTCTCTGCTGGAACACCTGGCCATTTCGCAAGAGGATATTGCCAAGCGTGTCGGAAAAAACAGGACAACTATCACCAACTCCCTGCGTTTGTTAAAACTGCCCGAAGATGTGCAGCGGGATATTGTGGAAGATCGTTTGAGCATGGGGCATGCCAGAGCACTGCTATCGCTGGATCATGTTGAACAGATAGACAAGGCACGTCGAGAAATTCTGCATAAACAGCTTAGTGTCAGGGCTGCCGAGGAGCTGGTCAGGCGACTTAAAGTAAATCCTGGCCCTAAAAGCAATAAACGCCTTCAGCAACCGGATCTTTTGATGAGTTCACTGGAAGAACAGCTGCAAAAACGTTTTCAGTCTCGTGTAAGTATTCACAGGGTTGGGGCTAAATCAGGACGTCTTGAGATTCATTTCAGTGATTCTGATGAGTTGACACGTATTATTGACCTGCTGGACATATAAATGAATTATCCAAAAAAAACATCGTTATATAAAAGCGTTGCCGATAATGTGCTATAATGCTTCAGAAATACAATTGACATGTTTGCAATATGCGTGATAACTAAAATGTTATTCTTATCATGTTATGTATATTGCATTGATGTTTCAAGGGGTGGGTAGTGATTGAATTAAACTTGGCATTTTTTGCCCAGCTATTGAATTTTATTGTCCTCATTTTTGTCCTGAACACATTCCTCTATAAACCAATCCGCAAAGTATTAAGTGATCGTAGGCAAGTAATCGATTCCGCACGTGAAAAAGCCGTCTCCGTAGATCTGGAGGTTCAGGAAAAAATGGCCTTGTACGAGGCTCGTTTGCGCGAAGTAAAAGCAGAGGCTGCAAATATGAGGGCCACTGCACTTAAACAGGCGCAGGCTGAAGAATCAACATTGCTGGAAGCAGCCAGACAGGAAGCTATGGCTCGTCTGGGGACCATCCGGTCCAGAATAGCGGCAGAATCTTCAGAAGCTAAGAAAATGCTGGCAGTTCAGGCTGACGCATTGTCAGGTGAAATATGTGAGAAAATCCTGGGGAGGAGCCTGTAGTTATGTTCAAGGTATCGGATCGAGCCAGGAAAATTGTTCCCATTCTTTTGATGGTAGTTGTTGTTTTAATGTTTACTGCCGTCGGATTTACGTCTGAAGCGGCACATCATTCGGATAGCTCTGCACAGTTGAAAGATTTCGGCTGGAGAATTCTGAATTTTGCAATTTTAGCTGGTATTATTTTCTGGGCGATCAAAAAAGCCAATGTTAAAGGTGCCATGTCTGACCGGCAGACCCAGATTGAAAAAAACTTGAGAGAGGCTAAAGAAGCCAAAGAAGCTGCTGAAGCCAAGTTGTTGGAATATAATGTTAAACTTGAAAAAGCGGCTAAAGAGATTGAGGTTATCCGGACGGCGATTATCACCGAGGGTGAACAGGAAAAAAACAGGATTATTGCAGAAGCAAAAATTGCTGCCGAGAAAATTGTTACTCAGGCTGCACAGTCTGCTGAACATGAAACATTGAAGGCCCGTGAGGCATTGCGTGCAGAAGCGGGACGACTGGCTGTTGAACTGGCAGCCGGTAAATTGGCGGGAGCAGTCAAGCAGAGTGATCATGATCGATTTGTCGGTGAATATCTTGACAAGGTGGTAAAGCTCTAGTGACTAACAATACGATATCAAAGCGATATGCCAAGGCACTTGTTCAACTTGCCTCGGAAGAAGGTCTGATTGACCGCTTTCGTGAAGAGCTTTTGGCGGTAAACAGTGTAGTTAAAGCAGATAAAGAATTGCAGTCTTTTTTTTCCAACCCGGCTTTTACCGGTGAGCAAAAAAAGGCTGTAATGCAGGAACTCATATCCAGAACAGGTTGTTCTGAATTGGTATCTAACTTTTTGATGCTTTTGGTAGATAAGAAAAGACAGGCTTTTCTAGGTCAGATTGTGGCAGCATATGAAAAACTTGCGGATGAGTTTTCCGGCCTGATCAGGCCGATGGTCAGCACAGCATTTGTGTTGAATGAAAAACAGGTGCTGGATATTAGGTTGGCACTGGAGAGCAAGACCGGTAAAAAAGTTATTCCGCAGGTAACAGTGGATTCTTCACTTATTGGCGGTGTGGTTGTGCAGATTGGTGATATGGTTTACGACAGCAGTGTTAAGACTCAGTTAAATAGAATTCAGGATATATTACAGAAGGGGTAATACTTCTATGGAAATCAGAGCAGAAGAGATCAGCGAGATAATCAGAAAGCAGATCAGGGAGTATGGTAAAGAGGTTGAGGTTTCGGAGACTGGTACCATCATCTCCATAGGAGACGGTATTGCCCGTATTCATGGCCTTGCCGGGGCAATGGCTGGTGAATTGCTCGAGTTTTCAGGCGGAGTTTCCGGAATGGTACTGAACCTGGAAGAGGATAATGTGGGTGCTGCTATTCTTGGTGAGTACGCTGAAATTAAAGAAGGCGATACAGTCAAGCGCACCGGGCGAATTGTAGAGGTTCCGGTTGGCGAGGCCATGATTGGCCGTGTTGTCAACGCGATTGGTCAGCCGATTGATGGTAAAGGGCCTGTAAATACGACATTGTTCAGCAAGGTCGAGATCAAGGCACCCGGCATCGTCAAGCGCAAATCAGTTCATCAGCCAATGGCAACCGGCCTTAAAGCTATCGATGCCATGGTTCCGATTGGTCGCGGTCAACGAGAATTGATCATTGGCGACCGCCAGACTGGTAAGACAGCAGTAGCCATAGACACAATACTTAATCAGAAAGGCGGCGACGTAGTCTGTATTTATGTCGCTATCGGCCAAAAACGATCAACAGTTGCACAGGTTGTCAGCAAACTGCAGGAACATGGGGCCATGGATTACACCATTGTCGTAGCAGCGACCGCGTCCGAGTCGGCTCCGCTACAGTTTATCGCACCCTATGCCGGTGTAACCATGGGTGAATATTTCCGTGATAATGGCAAGCATGCGCTGATTATTTATGATGACCTTTCCAAGCAGGCAGTGGCCTACCGACAGCTGTCACTGCTGCTGCGTCGTCCTCCGGGGCGTGAAGCATACCCTGGAGATGTTTTCTATCTGCACAGCCGCCTGCTGGAACGCGCCTGTAAGCTGTCCGATGACTGTGGCGCTGGCTCACTGACCGCTCTTCCAATCATTGAAACACAGGCTGGTGACGTGTCCGCCTATATTCCTACAAACGTAATTTCAATCACGGATGGTCAGATCTACCTTGAATCAGATCTGTTCTTCTCAGGCGTACGTCCGGCCATTAACGTCGGTCTTTCGGTTTCGCGTGTTGGCGGTTCTGCACAGACCAAATCGATGAAGCAGGTTGCCGGTACGCTTCGTCTAAATCTGGCTCAGTATCGCGAAATGGCTGCATTTGCGCAGTTTGGTTCAGACCTGGACAAAGCCACTCAGATGCAGCTTGCCCGAGGTGAGCGACTTGTTGAGATTCTTAAACAGCCTCAGTATCGTCCACTTTCCAATGAAAAGCAGGTTTTGATTATTTTTGCTGCAAACAACGGTTATCTGGATGAGTATCCTGTGGCAACGCTTAAACGTTATGAAACAGAGATGAATTCCTTTTTTGATAGTCGCCAGAGCGCAGTTCTTGATGAACTTCGCGACAAAAAGGCGATTGATGATGGCTTGAAGGCCAAGATGGTGGCCGCACTGGAGCAGTTTAAGAAGGAATTTACTGCTTAACAAGGATGGTTTGAGATATGGCAAGCCTTAAAAGCATCAAGAAACGTATTGTTTCTGTAAAAAATACGAGACAGATTACCAAAGCCATGAAAATGGTTTCGGCTGCAAAACTGCGCCGGGCCCAGGAAAGTGTAGTGGCTGCCCGTCCATACGCAAAAAAGATCAGCGAAGTATTGCAGACGCTGACTTCCGGTTTTAAAGACGATCAAAACCCATTGATGGAAGTTCGGGATGTAAAGAAGCTGCTTCTGGTTGTGATATCTTCTGACCGTGGTCTTTGTGGCGGTTTTAACACAAATCTTTGCAAGGCAGGTGAGCGTTTCGTAAAAGAGCATAGCTCCCAATACGAGCAGATCAAAGTACTTAGCATTGGTCGCAAAGGTTATGACTATTTCAAAAGCCGCTGTGAAATATATAGCAACAGCAGTCTGGCGAAACCCAGCTATCAGGGGGCAATAACCTTGGCTCAGGGTGTAATTGACGGATATGTTGCCGGTGAATATGACAAGGTGATTCTGCTGTACAATTCATTCAGAACAGTCATGTCCCAGGATATTACCTTTCAGCAACTTTTGCCTATCGAGACAGAAGAGTCTGAAATAACGGAAATCAATCATGGCGGGTTGATTTTTGAACCCTCACCAGAAGAACTTTTGGCAGAAATTCTGCCTAAAAATATTGAAGTCCAGATCTTTAAGGCGATGCTTGAGTCTGTTGCCGGTGAGCACGGGGCGAGGATGACCGCCATGGACAGTGCATCTAAAAATGCCTCTGAAATGATCGGCAAGTTGACGCTTCAGTACAACAGAGCGCGACAAGCTGCCATTACAACGGAGCTAATGGAGATCATCTCCGGCTCCGAGTCAATTAAGGGATAACTAAATCAAATTACTATTTGAGGCATAAGGCCGCAGGAGGACAAGCTTCCATGAGTCAGAATATCGGAAAAATATCACAAGTTATCGGCGCTGTTATTGACGTAGAGTTTGAGCCAGGCAAATTGCCGGAAATTTATCACGCCCTTCGGGTTTCAAATCCTGCCATTGATGACCGCGAGTACAACCTGGTGCTTGAAGTCGCTCAACATCTTGGTGAAAACTCGGTCCGTACGATTGCCATGGACTCAACCGATGGTCTTAAGCGCGGGCAAACCGTTATCGACACTGGAAAGCAGATCTGTGCACCTGTTGGGAACAAGACTCTTGGCCGTATCATGAATGTTATTGGTGAACCGATTGACGAGCTTGGTCCGATTGGGAACGAGAAGGAATATGCAATTCACCGTGAAGCTCCTTCGTTTGAAGAGCAGTCTACAAAAGTTGAAGCATTCGCAACCGGTATTAAGGTTGTTGACCTGCTCGCACCCTATGCCCGAGGTGGTAAAATCGGCCTGTTCGGCGGTGCCGGCGTTGGCAAGACTGTTCTGATTATGGAGTTGATTAATAATATTGCCAAGCAGCATGGTGGCTACTCGGTATTTGCTGGTGTTGGAGAGCGTACCCGTGAGGGGAACGACCTTTGGATGGAGATGAAAGAGTCTGGTGTTCTGGATAAGGCGGCTCTGGTCTATGGTCAGATGAACGAGCCTCCTGGAGCTCGCGCCCGTGTCGCTCTGACAGCGCTTTCTGTCGCAGAATATTTCCGTGATGAAGAAGGTCAGGATGTTCTGCTGTTTATCGATAATATTTTCCGCTTTACCCAGGCTGGTTCCGAGGTTTCGGCTCTGCTTGGCCGTATCCCTTCAGCGGTTGGTTATCAGCCGACGCTGGCTACTGAAATGGGTGAGTTGCAGGAGCGTATTACTTCTACTAAGAAAGGTTCGATCACTTCGGTTCAGGCAATCTATGTGCCTGCTGACGACTTGACTGACCCAGCTCCGGCAACCGCTTTTGCCCATCTGGATGCAACAACTGTTCTTTCCCGTGCTATCTCAGAACTTGGTATCTATCCGGCTGTTGACCCGCTTGACTCTACCTCGCGTATTCTTGACCCGCTGATTATCGGGGAGGAACATTATGGGGTGGCCCGTTCGGTTCAGTATGTTCTTCAGAAATACAAAGATTTACAGGATATTATTGCAATTCTTGGTATGGACGAGCTTTCTGAGGAAGATAAGCTGGTTGTTGCGCGAGCTAGAAAGATTCAGCGTTTCTTGTCTCAGCCATTCCACGTTGCCGAGGCCTTTACCGGCTCACCTGGCAAGTATGTGGAGTTGAAAGATACCATTAAAGGCTTTAAGGAGATCGTGGCAGGAAAGCATGATAACCTCCCTGAACAAGCGTTCTACATGGTCGGATCAATTGAAGAAGCTATTGAAAAGGCCGCCAAGCTGGCTGCAGTATAATTAATCACGGCAGGAACCAATTATTGCCCCTGCAAGGAATGATATATGGCTGAAAAGATGAAGCTTGAAATAGTTACCCCTTACTGCAAGGTTGTTGATACTGAGGTTGACGAGGTAACTGCCACAGGTACGCTAGGTGAATTCGGTGTCTTGCCTGGGCATGCGCCATTTTTAACTTCGCTTAGGATTGGGGAGCTCTGTTACAAAAATGACGGTGTTGAGTTTTGTATGGCACTCAACTGGGGGTACTTTGAAGTGCAGGATGATAAAATTATTGTCCTTGTGGAAACTGCAGAACGCTCAGAGGAAATTGATATTGAAAGAGCCCGAATTGCATTGGGCAACGCCGAAGAGTCGTTGAAAAAACTGTCGCCGGAAGATCTGAAATTTAAAGCACAGGAAGCAGCACTGCAAAGGGCATTGATTCGTATGCAGGTGGCGGCAAAAGCTGCCAGAAAATAATCTGGTTTACATTCGAGGAGTAAAGAGCGGCAGTAATGCCGCTCTTTTTATTTAAATGTCAAAACCCAAGCTGTATAATTCATTTTCTGAAGAGCTGAAACGGCTCTTCGGCTGTAAGGCACAAAGAATCTCGGTTGATGCAGGATTTACTTGCCCCAATCGTGACGGCAACCTTGATATAAGCGGTTGTATTTTCTGTGGTGGAAGTGGGTCCGGATCATTTGGTATTCGGGCAGAACTGTCAATTACCGGGCAGCTCGAAGACGGTAAAGAGATTATGAGCAGGAAGTACAAGGCTCAGAAATTCATGGCCTATTTTCAGGCTTATTCAAACACATATGCCCCGGTAGAACGGCTTCGAGAAATATACGCAGAAGCACTTTCAGTTAAAGATGTTGTCGGCTTGATAGTGGCAACCCGCCCGGATTGCCTTGAAAATGTAGTGCTGGATTATTTACGGGAACTCCATCAGCATACATATCTTTGGCTTGAGATCGGGATGCAGTCAATTCATGATAAAAGCCTGAAATTTCTGAATCGCAGGCACAATCATGACTGTACGGTTTCGGCGATAGTGCGGGCGAAGGAACGAGGTCTCAGAGTTTGTGCTCATGTAATTCTCGGTGTGCCTGGTGAAACAAGAGGAGATATGTTGGCTACAGCACAGGAGCTGAATCGTCTTGGAGTTGATGGCGTCAAATTACATCTGCTACATGTCATGAAAGGTACGGAGCTGGCTGAAATGCATGAGTCTGGGAAAATCAGTCTGCTGGACAGGGATAAATATGTCGGGTTGGTTTGTGACTTTTTGGAGCACCTGGATCCGGCAATTATAATTCATCGCCTGACCGGTGACGGGGGACGGGACAACCTGATTGCTCCACTCTGGTCGTTGAACAAGTTTGAGGTGTTGAATCTGATAGATTCAACTTTGATGAGTCGTGGAACCCAGCAGGGAAGTAGCTTTCAGATTGGTCTATAATTTGGTTTCTAAAACATTGATGCGTATTTTACCGATAATAGAGATTATGGGTGCAACCTCTTCCTGTGAACTGCCCTCAAACAGCTTGAAGTGTGTCGGATCTGCAGGGAACTGATTATAAGTGGGGTCAATTGCTACCCATTGCCCGCCAAGCCAGCTTTCTGCCCAACTATGATAAAGAAATCCCTTATCTTCCATGGCAACCAGTCCGGAAACAAACCTAGTCGGAATTTTAGCTGACCTTGCCAGTGCGGTATACAGGCGTGCATGGGTTTGGCAGTTGCCGTAACGGCTGTTCATGCTGGACAGAGCACTGCCGCCATCATCAATTGAATCTTTCAGCCAGCTGGATGTCCATGAAGTCAGCGCCTTTGAAACCTCTTCTGGAGTAGTCAGCGTGCCGACAATTTCCTTCGCTTTGTCGATAATTTTTTGGTCGTTTACTTCGATTTTGTCCGATGGCTGCAGGTAGTTGTCACTTACAGTTGTGGGCTTAGAGAGCTTCTTGTCGGGAAAAATAACGACAGCAGATCCGGTACGAATAATGATCTTTCCCTCCCCACTTTTTTCAACCTGTTGACCTCCTTCTTGCAGTAGCGGGATTGTATCGTTCCAACCGCTGATTTCAACACTAAGACCTTTAAGCTTTGCCAGGTCCTTGAGAGCTGGTTCGGTTCTGATCAGACTGAAATCGTAAATCAGATCTTTTCTTGAAATTGCCACGTTACTGACAAAGGCACCCAAAGATTTCGAGTCTTCGGATTTTGTTACAACGAGGTCGTCACGGACAGATTCCCATTGGGTATTACCCTGATAGTCAACCCAGATGTCATTATTGACGAATGGATAGAGGTTGTTGCGAAGTTTGACAGAAGGTGTGCCATTTGGGGCATTCTCGTGACTTATAACAGAAATTTTAACATCTTTGATTTTCAGTTCTTCAGGGTCAAAGGTCGAAATTATATAGCTCTTGCCGACTGCGGCATTACGAAGTAATGGGTAAATGTTAAGTACCGGACTTGGATAGACCTCACCGGAAAGTTTACTTAGGTTTTTTGCAGTGGTTTTGCCTTTACTTTCCATCTTGATGCGCATGTTAGAATCGTATTTTTTACCAGAAATACGTGACAGGGTTCCATTCAGATTATGTTCTACTTCAAACGAGCGTAATGCCAGAGTCGGGCCTACTATATAAATTTCTCTGGACGTTGCCTCTTTTGAGAACCCCATAACCTTCATACGTACATTACCTGATGCCTCAATCTGGTAGCCGTCTTTTATTTCGATAAATTTCAGGTGATAGAAGCCAACCAGGTCCTTGTCGACGTAAATACCAAACCACTGTTCGTTAAGAGGTGGCTTTTCCAGCTTGCTAAGAGAGGCAGCCGTGGCATTACTATTGGTGAAACAGAGACAGAATATAAGTATTAAAATAAATGTAAAGAATCGATTGAGGTAAATTGTCATAGTCATATCTCCAAAAAAAAGGACTAATTCCAATTCCATATCAAGGCCCTATCTGCGTTGGCTCGTCAACGTACTACCTGTACGCTTTCGTCGCCTCTGTCCTCGCCGCTTTGATATCATCCTTGATTTGGAATTGGTAAAATATAAGTTAAAAACGCCATCCCGTCTTTAAAATGGGTATGGCGCAAATAAAAACTACCAGACTGGCGTGACTGAAAATTCTGTGTTTTGGGGCATTTTAGCCCTTGACAAAAACTCTTGTAAGATAAATTTGTAAAAGTTTAAACAAGATAATGCCTGGCAAGTTCAACACAGTTGCGGTTGTTAGCCTTGGCTCGGTAAAGGGCATCATCAGTTAATTTTATGAAATTATCGACGGTCTGACAAGATAAATAACTCAAATCTGCAACACCCAGACTGATGGTCAGCTCCAAATCGGAAAGCTCATTTTCAAAGCGGTATTCTTCAACGGCGGAGCGGATACGCTCAGCAACAAGCAAGGCTTCGTCGACATTCACATCGGGTAGTACTGCAAAAAATTCTTCGCCACCAAAGCGGGCTGCAATATCATAATTTCTGAGCTCTTTCTTTATGATACCAGACACAATTTGCAAGACCTGATCGCCCTGTTGATGTCCATAGGTATCATTAACACGCTTGAAATGGTCTATATCAATAACAATAAGTGATAAGCTACCATCTTTACGGTCTGCTCTAAGTATTTCTCTGTTCAGGGATTCGATCAGGTAACGGCGATTATAAAGGCCTGTAAGGAAGTCTGTTATGGATAGTTCATGTAGGAGTTCATTGGATTTTTTAAGGTCATCCTGCAGTCTTTTTATTTTTAGATGAACTTTGACCCGTGCCACAAGTTCTTCAGGATCAAAAGGCTTTGTTATGTAGTCACAGGCTCCGTTTTCCAGGCCTTTAATCTTTTGGATACGGTCATTCATGCCGGTAAGGATGATCACGGGGATGTTATGAAGTTCGGGACGTGATTTCATCATGCTCAAAAACTTGAACCCGTCCATGCGGGGCATTTCCAGATCGCATAAAATCATGTCAATTGGCTCGGACAAGAGTTTTTTGAAGCCATCCAGCCCGTCTTCTGCCTCATGATATTTTGAAAAAAGCTCAAATGTCTCCAGAGTGCTGGTAATCCGTTCCCGCACCAATGCTGAATCATCTATGATTAAAAGGCTGGCTGACATGATTTGAACAATATCCTAAACTATTCAGGAAAACAAATTAAATTAGTTGGTTTTGATGTTGTTGGTTGAAATATTGATTAAGTTTTAGACACAAAAATTAAAGCAGCGGCTCATGGGCCAGGCGTTTTAATTCTGTGATTACGGATGTATAATCCGGTTTGCCAAAAACGGCGCTTCCAGCAACAAAAACGTCTGCACCAGCATGAGAAATACGGGCAATGTTGGCAGGGTTGACACCGCCATCAACTTCTAATTCGGCTTCTGAGCCACGTCGGTCAAGCATACCCCTTAAGGCGTGTATTTTGGGCAAGGTCGCTTCAATAAAGCTCTGTCCGCCAAATCCTGGATTTACAGTCATTAGCAAGACCAGATCCAGGTCATCCAATACATAATCCAAAACATTGAGTGGTGTTGCCGGGTTCAAGGAAACTCCGGCACGTTTACCCAGTGATTTTATCAGCTGTACTGTACGGTGCAGGTGGTGAACCGCCTCTGCGTGAACAACAATAATATCTGCACCGGCTGCGGCAAATTGTGGAATATAGGTGTCCGGGTTTTCTATCATCAAGTGTACGTCAAGCGGCAGTGTTGTAACCCTGCGACAGGCTTCCACTAATAATGGACCGATAGTAATATTGGGTACAAAGTGCCCATCCATGACGTCTATATGAACATAGTCGGCTCCAGCGGCTTCTACGGCTCTGATTTCATCGCCAAGGCAGGAGAAATCAGCAGATAATATGGATGGTGCAATCTTTTTCATTTTTGTAGACCTCAGGAAATTTTTCTTAAACGTGCGGCAAAAAAACCGTCCATACCGTGACGATGTGGCCAGGAGCGGAACATACCTTCTTTTGTAAACAGGTCGCTGAATTGCGGGAAAATATCATTCAGATTTTCTAGCACACAATCGTGGTGTCTTGAAAGGAAATCATTGATGACTTTTTCGTTTTCTTCTGACGACGTTGAACAGGTTGAGTAAAGAGTTGTTCCAGCCGGTTTCAAGAGCCGAACGGCATTTTTTAGCATGGTTTTCTGCGTGGCTGCCAACCTGACAATGTCCTCTGTTGTCAGGCGCCATTTTGCTTCCGGGTTCCGTCGTATTACACCCAATCCAGAACAAGGGGCATCGAGCAGAACTTTATCAAACGCATCCTTTGGAAAGGCTGCTGAATTGAGCAGGTCTGCCGAACGGGTATTAATTATAGTGATTCCTAGACGCTGGGTGGTTTCATTGATCAGCGGCAGCTTTGATTTTGACAGGTCCATAGCCAGGACCTGCCCCTGGTCGTTCATTAGCTGGGCAAGGTGGGTAGCCTTCCCGCCAGGGGCAGCACATGTGTCGATTATACGGTCGCCGATTTGAGGGTCGAGCAGAATGGCGGCCATTTGAGAAGCCTCGTCCTGGACCGTAAAGAATCCTTCCCTGTATCCTGGTAAGCCGGGAATGTTGTGACGGCCTTCGATCTGGATTCCATATGGTGAATACTGACAGGCTGCTGCTGAAATCCCATTGTCCTGCAGGCGCTGCAAGAGGTCGTTACGTGTGATTTTAAGCGTATTGACACGAAGAGTCAGCGGTGGCTGCAGTGATGAAGCCGCTGCCAGCAAATCGGTTTCCTCTTCGCCAAGTTGAGCGAACCACTGCTTGACCAGCCATGACGGATGGGAGTGACGGGCCGCAATGGAAGCTGCTGGAGCAGCAATTGGATCCGGATAGGTGATGGTGTCTTTATGCCGCAGGTAGTTACGCAAGACGGCGTTAATAAGGCCGCTGGCACGAGGGATTATTTGTTTGGCCAAGTTAACCGACTCATTGACAGCGGCAGATTCCGGAATGCGATCAAGGTAAAATAACTGGTAAAGGCCGAGGCGGAGCAGAATCAGTACTTGTGGCTCAAGTTTTAAAAGCGGCTGAGTCAGAAGGCCGGTCAGGATGTGGTCCAGTGTCCCCTGGCGACGCAGAACTCCAAAAACCAGTTCGGCAAACAGTCCTCTGTCCGGTCCGCTGAGTTGTCCTTTGGTCAGTTCGCGATCCATTAACTGGTCAGCAAAGCTACCCTCTTTATGGATGCGAAGCAGTACCGTAAATGCAGATAGTCGAGGGTTGGATGGGTTGATTGTATGGGCACTCAAAAGTTGTGGGTCCGTGACATCTCCTGCAAACGCGCAATTCGTTCCGGCATTGGTGGATGTGTTGAAAAAAGAGATGCAAGCCTGCCGCTTGTCAGGGGATTGACTATAAACATGTGAGCGGTGGCCGGGGTAGCCTGCATCGGTATCTGACTATTAGCCATTTCCAGTTTTTGCAGTGCATCAGCAAGGTTGAGCGGGTTGCCACAGATTGAAGCACCACCTGCATCGGCGACGTATTCACGTGAGCGAGAGATTGCCATCTGCACGAGCATCGCTGCTATGGGGGCCAAAATGGCCATCAGAATTGAGCTTAGAAAACCACCACCCTCGTCGTCATCGCTTCTGCCGCCAAAAATAGCTGCCCATTGCGCCATGTGGGCCATATAGGTGATTGCTCCGGCAAAAGTTGCCGCAATAGTAGATATAAGGATGTCGCGATTTTTAACATGTGCCAGTTCGTGAGCCATTACACCTGCCAGCTCATCCTCTGTTAACACACGTAGAATACCTCTGGTTGCGGCCACCGCAGCATGTTCCGGGTTACGTCCGGTAGCAAAAGCATTGGGTGTATCTGAATCAATTACGTAAACTTTGGGCATGGGTAGATTCGCACGTTGGGAAAGGCGGCGTACCAGGCCGTAAAAACGTGGATCTTCCGCTTCCGTAATCTCCTTCGCGCCGTACATGGAAAGTACCATCTTGTCCGAGAACCAATAGGAGAAGAAGTTCATCCCAGCAGCCATAATGAAGGCCATCATCATACCACCCTTGCCTCCCAGCATGCCGCCAAGTGTTACCAGCAAAACTGTTAACAGCGCCATTAAAAATGTTGTCTTCAGCATATTCATTGTTTTTGAACCTCATAATTGTTTTGAATAAATATAAACAGCATTAAAATAATAAACATTGCCATCCAAAAACGCAAGGGGCTGGTAGTTGTTATTTGGGCAGGAGTTGTAAACCCCTAAACATCTTGACATATCTGAAAGAGCGGTGGTAAGTAGAACGTTGTTATTCAATATGCTTGGAGGAAAATATGGAGCGTACTTTCGCAATTATCAAGCCGGATGCAGTAGAACGCAAACTTGCCGGAAAGATTCTGGAGAGAATCGAATCTTACGGTTTCAGCATCGTCGCAATGAAAAAAATCTGGATGACCAAAGAACAGGCCGAGGGTTTTTACTACGTACATCAAGAGCGCCCTTTCTTTGTCGAGCTGTGCACATTTATGGCCAGCGGGCCGATCATTGTACTCTGTCTTGAAAAAGAAAATGCCATTGTCGGTTGGCGGACCCTGATGGGGGCCACAAATCCGGCCAATGCCGAATCGGGAACAATTCGCAGGGATTTTGCCAGAAGTATGTCGGAAAACTCAGCCCATGGCTCCGATGCTCCTGAAACAGCCGCCTTCGAGATCGCCTATTTCTTCAATGCTTTCGAGTTGGTAGGTTGATTGCTAAACTGAACTCTAAATGTGTAATAAAAAAGCCCTTCAATTTGTTGAAGGGCTTTTTTGTTGCTCTTTTCAGTGAAAGGACATCGGACTATTGCAGAAACACCAGAAAGATAACACCCACAGCAATTCTGTAATATCCGAACGGTATGAACGTGTGTGTGGTGATGAATTTCAGCAGCCACTTTATACTTAATACGGCAAATATGAACGAAGCTATGAATCCAACCAGGATATTCTGCCAGTCGCTGAAATTGAAGATGGCGTAGTTTTTGTAAATATCATAGCAGGTAGCCGCCAGCATGGTTGGCAGGGCTAGTAAAAATGAAAATTCAGCGGCCTCTTTCCGGCTGATCCCGAGCGTCATACCGCCCATAATGGTAGCGCCAGAGCGAGATACACCCGGGACCATTGAAAGGCACTGAATCAGTCCGATTGTAAATGCCTGCCGGTATGTAACGTCATTAATGCTTGTGACGCTTGCTGGACGGTCTTTTACAAATTTTTCGATAAGAATAAACGCGATGCCGCCTACGATAAGCATGTAGCTGACCAGAGAAGGCTGAAAAAAGGATTTAACCAACTTGTAAAGTACAAAACCGATTGTTCCGGTGGGTAGGAAGGCAAAAAAGAGTTTTTTAATCAGTTCGGTGTTTGTTGCAAGTTGCTTGCGATAAAGATAAGCGACCGCCAGAATTGCACCGGACTGGATAATAACCTCAAAAACCTTGTGGGTGTCGGTCTGGTTAAGTTTCAGCAGGGCAGAGGCGAGAATCAGGTGCCCGGTGGATGATATGGGTAAAAATTCACTTAAGCCTTCAACCATGCCCAGCATTACTGCATCAAAGATTGTCACTCGTCCTCCGGAAGTTCATGTTCGCCATATTGATCCAATGACATATGAAATGGTTAATTTAAAGTCGGTACTGTTGTAAATTGAAAAGCAAAATCCCGCAAGTGTTTTGGGAAATATTAGTGCATGACATAATTATTACGTATATTTTCCGATGATTTCAATCGCTTCAGCCAGTGGGTTGGCGGCTCCCTCGACCCAATTGATCAGAATTCCATGTTTTTCCATTCTACGGAACCAGTTACCTTGGCGCTTGGCAAAATCGTTAATGGCACTATTGAGTTTTTGGTGCAGATCATTGCGGTTCAATTCACCTCGCAGGTAAGCTCCAAGAAAGCGGTATTCAAGTCCGTAATAATCCAGCCGGCTCCAGGGGATTCCTGATTCGTGGAGTTGCTGGACTTCCTCAATCATTCCACTGTCCATCCGTTCCTTCAGGCGTTCGGTTATACGTTGCCGCAACAGGTTTCGCTCCCAGTGGATGCCGATAATAAGTGGCCTGATGTCCGGTAGCGGTTCTGCTTTTTCCGGATGAACTTTCTGGTAAAGCTCTATCTCAATGGCGCGGATAGTGCGCTGGCGATCCAGCAGGTCGGTGTTGTTATGCAGGTCTGGTCGCAGTGCCCGGAGTTTTTCAGCAAGCTCGCTGTCATCAAATGTTGTCACCAGGTGGCGCAGTTCCTGGTCCTCCGGCACTTCAATCATGCGATATCCACGCAGCACGGCGTCCAGGTACATGCCGGTGCCGCCGCAGAGGATTGGCAGTTTATGGCGGTTACGGATATCTGCAAAAGCATCAAGAAAAAGGCGTTGAAAGGCAAAAACGCTGAACTCTCCACCTGCGTCCATGATGTTGATCAGGTGGTGCGGCACGTCGCCGTATTCATGCAGGTCCTTGCCGGTGCCGATGTCCATGTTGCGAAAGATCTGACGTGAATCCGCTGAAATGATCTCTCCATCATACTTGTTTGCCAGCGCCACAGCCAGACGAGTTTTGCCGGAGGCGGTCGGTCCGAGGATAGTTAGAAGGTTGTAGCTTTCTTTATTCAATACCTGTCTCCTGAGCGTGTAATGCGGAGTATATGGTTTCTGCTATTGTTCGATTGATTCCTTCAATAGCAATAATTTCCTCAATGCTGGCTTCTTTGAGTCTCTGCAAACTTCCAAAGTGCTTCAACAAGAGAGTCCGGCGCTTTGTGCCGATACCTGGGATCTGGTCTATGGCAGAGGCGACACCTTCTTTGCTTCTTAGCTTGCGATGGTATTCGATGGCAAAACGGTGAGCTTCGTTTCTGATAGCTGCCAGCAGAAGCAGTTGCGGAGAATTCTGGCGTAGAACAACAGGATTTCTGCGTCCTGGCAGGAATACCCGTTCACTACTTTTCTGGATAGTATTTGACGTTGCATCGGAATCAACTCTACTCTTGGCAAGAGAAACCAGGGCGAAACGTTCTTCCATTCCCAGTCCACGGATGATTTCAAGAGCTGCATTCAACTGGCCGATACCACCATCAACCACTACAAGGTCAGGCATGCCATAACTCTCCAGATTGTCTGCTCTGAAGCGGCGTGAGAAGACCTCGGATAGCATGGCAAAATCATCCTGTCCTGAAACCTCACGGATGCGATAGTGGCGGTACAGTGCCTTGTTCGCTTTTCCATCCTTGAAAACGACACCGCTGCCGACGGAAAACCGTCCCTGAATGGTGGAAATGTCATAACACTCTATGCGTTGTGGCAAACGTGCCAGGTGAAGCCGTTTCTGAAGCTCCAGCAGGTTGGCGTCGAGCGAAGCCTTTTTTTCATCGCGTTCATGGATGGCCGCTGCCGCATTTTTGTTAGCCAGTTCGACCATCTCCCGTTTTAGCCCGCGTACCGGCCGCAGCAGGGAAACCTTTTTCCCTTTCAGGTCACTGAGAATCTCGGCCAGAGTGCCGGAATCATCAATCTCCAGGGGCAAATGAATTTCTTCGGGAAGGAATGCATCCTCGCTATAGTAGCTACGAACAAATTCGGAAATTGCCTGGCTGTTTTCCAGCTCCCATTTTAATTCAAACAGCCGGCTGCCGGATAATACCCCGCCACGAATGAAAAGCAGCGCAATCTCCAGTCTATTTTCATCTCGATGGAAGCCGATCACGTCACTATCTCCCCCGCTGGTAACCATTTTTTGCTTTTCAACGGTCACTTGAATTGAGTGCAGCAGGTTGCGCCAGCGGGCTGCCTCTTCGAATTGCAGATCAGCCGAAGCGGCAAGCATGCGTCGCTTGAACTCTGCTATCAGCTGGTGATTTTTACCTTCCAGAAACAGTATGGCACCGTCTACCAGGCTGGCATAATCATCAGGAGTAATCATCGCCTTGCAGGGAGCACTGCATTGGCCGATCTGGTGATACAGGCAGGGTCGATTGCGAGACATGCAGCGGACCAGTGGATAGTGGCGCAGCGGAAACATGCGTTGCAGCTGTCTTAAGACGTCCTTGGCCGCAGCTCCGGATGAATAGGGGCCGAAATAGCGGGCGCCATCGCGGGATATTTTGCGGATTATGGTAAAGCGCGGGAACGGTTCCCTGGTGTCGATGCGCAGGGAAAAATAGGTTTTGTCGTCTTTCAGGTTAAGATTGTAGCGGGGGCGGTGCTGTTTGATGAGGGTGTTTTCCAGCAGCAGTGCTTCTTTTTCTGTGTCAGTGAGCATGACATCGATGTCTGCTACCTTGGCGACCAGAAATTTTATCTGATAGCGGGAGTCACCCGATGCAGCAAAATACTGGCGGACGCGGTGACGAAGGCTTCGAGCTTTGCCGATATAAATGATTTCGCCGGAGATGTCCCGCATTATATAGACACCGGGGGAGGCGGGGAACTGGCGTATTTTTTCTTCGATAATCATGGCGGTATTCTAGCCGCATATTTATGGAATGGAAAGAAACTCTTTTTGATTAATGATCGGGAACAATTGCTTAATTATTGGGCGGTAAGCATAAAAGAAAGGCATTTAAAGTCGAGTCTAAATTTGAATATGCTTTATTTACAGCCAGTTATGTGCGCTGGTAAAGTTGGCCATAAAATTGCTTAAACGCTGGTGCCCAAAGGCGGGCAAATTTCACAGATACCAACGGGGGTAGTGTGTATGGAGTCCATGTCTAGCTTGGCTGGTCTTAAAAGTAGTGCTGATGTTCTTTTTCTGATGTTGGGTGCTGTAATGGTTTTTGCCATGCATGCCGGTTTCGCTTTTCTTGAAGTGGGAACGGTTCGTAAAAAAAACCAGGTTAATGCCTTGGTCAAAATTCTCACTGACTGGTCAGTTTCCACAGTCGTCTATTTTATCGTAGGCTTTCCGATCGCTTACGGTATATCTTTTCTCAAACCAGCCAAAGATCTGCTCGGAACGACCCAGGGTTACGATCTTGTTCATTACTTCTTTCTACTCTGTTTTGCCGCATGTATCCCGGCTATCATTTCAGGTGGAATCGCCGAAAGGGCCAAGTTTTGGCCGCAGGTGATCGCAGGAGCAATTTTTGCTGGTATAACCTATCCGCTTTTTGAATCCTTGATCTGGGGGCAAAATGCGTCAGTACTTCAAAATATTTTTAAATCTGTGGGTGGTGCTGAGTTTCATGATTATGCAGGTTCGGTGGTCGTGCACTCTATTGGTGGCTGGATCGCTTTACCTGCTGTGATTATACTTGGGCCGCGTATGGGTAGATACGTGCGGGGCAAGTCACACCCGATTCCGGTCAGCAATATCCCCTTTCTTGCGTTGGGTTCATGGGTGCTGGCTATTGGCTGGTTTGGATTCAATGTCATGAGTGCGGCTAATATGGAGAAGATTTCAGGTCTGGTGGCGGTCAACTCGTTGATGGCAATGGTCGGTGGGGTGCTGGCTGCTCTGGTTGCCGGGAGGAATGACCCCGGTTTTGTACACAACGGTGCTCTGGCTGGATTGATTGCGGTCTGTGCCGGCAGTGATATCATGCATCCGTTATCTGCATTTGTTGTTGGTTGTATCGCCTCGGTAATTTTTGTGTATGGTTTTCAGTATGAGCAGGAAAAGCTTCAAATCGACGATGTGCTCGGAGTCTGGCCGCTTCATGGAGTTATAGGCTCGTGGGGTGGTATTGCTGCCGGAATATTCGGGCAGGAGGCGCTGGGTGGCATGGGTGGCGTTACGTTTGTATCCCAGTTGATGGGAAGTGCTGCTGCTGTTGTGTTTGCGCTGCTGAGTGGTTTTTTAGTTTATGGTGCATTATCAAAAACCATTGGCATCCGTTTGAGTGATTCAGAAGAATACGCTGGAGCTGATATTTCAGTCCATAATATCGGTGCTTATCCAGAGGATCATATCCGTTAATACAAAGTGCTTGAAGATGAGCAATTCGATTGTTGTCTCAAGCACTTATTGACCTTTTCTTTCGTTGACAAGGGCCGGTAGAGGTGCTATTTAAAAGGCATTTTATTGCACTAATTTATGCTCTCCGTGCCCTTTGTTCAGCGCCGGCCAAGAAGAGGTCAACCAACGTGAAATTATCGAAATTATGCCGAAACACACTGATCCGTTTTTTGTCTGCAATGGCACTAATTTCATCTCTCCTGGTCCAACCGGGAATTTGCCAGGATGCTGAAGACTCCCAGGTGTTTATCTCCGGTTTCAATGCCTACCAGCAGAAAGATTACGCTACCACAATCAAAAAAATGAACGAGGTGCTGAAAAAGTACCCCGATTCCACCCTTCGTGACATGACGCTGTTCTGGTTGGCACGGGCTTATTTCAAGAGCGGCAATCAGCAGGATGCTGCCCGCTACATGTCCCAGTTCACCAAAGAGTTTCCGGATAACCCTTTAAAAGGAACTGTTGAAGAAGAGCTGCTTTCACTGGCTGCTCAGCAGGATAAGGGCGAAAAGAGTTCTGCTGCCGTATCGGTGAAATTGGCTGAAAAGCAGGCTGAAGCACAAAAGACAGCTGCTGCTAAAAAACACCTTGCAAAAGAGCAGGCTGAAGATCAGCGCCAGGCAGCTCTTCAGAAAGAGCAACAGCGGCTTGCTGCTATCAAGGCAGAAGAAGAACGTGCTGCCAGCGTAAAGGCCGCCGAACTTAAGCTTGCTGCTGAGCAGGCTGAGTTGCAGAGATTGGCTGCAATCAAGGCAGAAAAAGAACGAGTTAATGTTGAAAAGATAGAGCAGGCCAGGCTGCAGGCGCAAAAGGTAGAACAGGAGCGCGCTGCTGTAGTTGCTGCTGAATCTGC
>Ga0105044_10000867_pt1 | contig 38862 bp, 33 predicted proteins | sample MAT01_FD_78092 | JGI IMG/M metagenome (GOLD analysis project Ga0105044, IMG submission 78092) | Freshwater microbial communities from Lake Fryxell liftoff mats and glacier meltwater in Antarctica - MAT-01 | ecosystem: Environmental > Aquatic > Freshwater > Ice > Liftoff microbial mat | place...
CTTTTTCCGGCTCCATTCGGACCTAAAAAGCCAACAATCTCTCCCTTATTAATTTTAAATGAAATGTTATTAACGGCTTTTTGGGCGCCGTACATTTTAGAAAGATTTTGAACAATGATTGACATGTAGAAAATTATGATGCAAAAATAAAAACGTCAGGTGGAAAAACCCGACGTTTCGATTATTAATTCGTACTATTTTTTTCTTCGTTACTATCCGGCCCTTGTTGAGGTCTGTTAGGTTGATTACCACGATTTTGAGGTGGACGTTGAGGCTGCCTGTTTGGCGGCGGTCCTTGTCTGCCTGCATTTTGCTGTCCACCTTGCCGCTGTTGTGGCTGCTGCCCATCACGTGGCGGACGTTGTTGATTTTGTCCTTCCCTGTTTTGAGGTGGTCGTTGCTGCCCCTGACCGCCCCGGTTTTGAGGAGGACGCTGTTGGCCATGCTGCCCTTCCTTATTTTGTGGCGGACGCTGTTGACCCTGCCCTTCCCGGTTTTGAGGTGGTCGTTGTTGCGGCCGGTTTTGATTATTGCCGCCCTGTGGTGCTCCCGGTCCTCTTTGTTCATTTCCGCCAGGCCTGCTGCCTTGCGACCTTCCTCCCTGTTGCTGGCCCTGACCTCTTTCGTTGTCTCTTCTTTTGCGGCTGGTCTTTTCCAGGCTTTTTAAACTGATCTGTCCTACTACATCCACATAAGTTGGTTCTATTTCCACAGGCTTTTTACTCACCACTTCCACTGTTTCCAGCTCATCGGGTTTTATCCCCTGGCGATTGAGCGCCTTTATCTTTTTAGCACTTTCAATGGTTAACGGATATTGCTTGTTACTGTCGGGCATGGTGTACCACATCAGGTTCCTGAAAATGTCCTTCTTTACCAAAAACGCACGGTTTCTGGCTACTTCAATCATATCACAATCATCCGGAAAATTTTGTAATGCATCCAGGTAAGTATCCAGTTCGTAATTCAAACAACATTTTAAACGACCACACTGACCACTCAATTTTGTTTGATTGATGCTTAAATTCTGATAGCGGGCTGCATTGGTATTTACACTTTTAAAATCGGTAAGCCAGGTACTGCAACAAAGTTCACGGCCGCAACTACCAATTCCGCCTACCTTGCCAGCTTCCTGGCGGGCACCAATCTGCTTCATTTCCACCTTTACCTTAAACTCACCGGCATAAATTTTTATTAACTCCCTAAAATCAACCCGATCATCCGCAATGTAAAAGAAAGTTGCCTTTCGGCCATCTGCCTGTATTTCAACCTCGGCTACTTTCATATCAAGGTTCAGTTGCTTGGCAATGGCACGACTACGGATCATCACCTCTTTTTCCCTTGCCTTTGTTTCCTTGCATTTATTCAAATCCGTTTCATTCGCCCTGCGCAAAATCTTCTTGATATCAGCACTTTCTTCCTTAATATTATTTTTTTTCAATTGTAAACGAACCAGTTCGCCGGTCATATTTACGCTGCCTACATCAAAACCACTCACCCCTTCAACGGCAATCATATCGCCCTTTTCAAAAAAATAAGTGGTTGTGTTTTTAAAATAATCTTTCCGGCTACCATTGTTAAAGCTTACTTCCACAATCCGGCAACCGCTTTCGGGATCACTAAACGGAAGATTTGCAAGCCAATCATGCACATTCATCCTATTACAGCTTCCGCTTGCACAACTTCCATGACTTTGACAACCTCCGGGGGTGCTACCTGTTCCACAACTTCCACATGCCATATTTAGCTTAATTAAAAAGTAAAAAATAAAAAAATCCAGAAGAGGGGAAAAAAGGACGATGGAATAAATGTATCATTCCGGGAAAAACCGGCATTCTGCAATTGGCAATCATTTACCCGGCTATATTTCTTTGGTCAACTTCATTGGCGTCGCACTCTTGTACATTTGCAGCCTTGCGGAGCCGGTTTAGAGCGCTTATTATTTATACAACTTTATCATTCGGGTAGTTACACCTGTTTAATAAAAGTATTCCGTATAAATCAGACCCGTTTTTAACAACGGGGATTCAGATTACACAATGATGTTGGTATAGCAGAGAAAGACGTTACACAAAGCAAAAACCCAATCTCAATTCCAGTCACGTCCTCAGACCCTTTTCCTCAATTCATCAAAATTAATGAATTGTTATTAATAATATGATACAACTTAATGGAGAGTGCATGAAACAGCATTTTACCGTTGGCGTTACGCTCAATGTAATAACTGGCCTTGTCCAGTTCATGAACAATTGCTTCCTGCTGGTTGATATTGCACAACTTATTTAACCGAAGTGCAAAATCCCTTTCATTGTCTGCGATTGAAAACACGGCTGCATCATTTCCACTCACCACTGCTAACCGAACGGCCTGCTCCAGTAAATGGGTGAAGTATTTTAAAAACTGTTTCTGCTTTTCCCGGCCTTGCTTGCTCATATCGTCGATCCACTTTACCTGGCCGGCAAGATTTTTTTTAGAGATCATATTCAACCATTCTCTCAGCGTTGCCTGCCAGTCATCTTCCACATGTTGCAATAACTGGAGCGCTTCCCGATAGTTGCCTTCACTCAGGGCGGCTATCTGCTGCGCCTTTTCAATAGGAACCGCAGCATTCATTGCCAAAGCTGATTCAACCTCTAAATTAGTCAATAAGGGAATTTTCACTAGTTGCGTTCTCGACAGAATGGTAGGCAATATCAGGTCTTCATTTTCAGCCACCAACAAAAACAAGGTATTGGGTGGCGGTTCTTCAATCAACTTGAGCAGCTTGTTACCGTTTTTCGTAAGATATTCCGGCATCCAGATAATCAACACTTTATACTCGCTCTCAAAACTCTTTAAGCTGATTTTTCGGGTAATGTCATTGCATTCCTCAGAAGTAATGTTCCCTTGCTTATTTTCGGCACCAATAAACTGCAGCCAATCAAATACATTTCCATAAGGATTAGCAGCTACAAACGTGCGCCATTGGGTGATGTAATCAGTGCTAATTGGCTTATCACCGGGCTTTTTAGGTATCACCGGGTATGCAAAGTGAATATCAGGATGAACAAGTTGGGTTGCCTTTATGCAGCCGTTGCAAACGCCACAGGCATCCATTTGAAGTAGTGGTTGTTGATTAACAGGCTCAGGATCTCCAAATAAAGATGGTTCGGGAGCCGCAACTTTCAGACGTCCGTTTACCTTTTCACAAACAATGTACTGGGCAAATGCCATCGCCAATGAAAGTCCGCCATTTCCTTCCTTTCCTAAAAACAACAAGGCATGGCTCAGCCGGTTATGCTGCACCATTTGAACCAATTGTTCTTTCGTATCTTTTTGTCCTATTACTTTTTCGAATTGCACAACGCAAAGTAAAATAAAAAAAGGCATCCAAAGTTTTAAAACCCGGGATGCCCTTTAATATGTTTTTAAAATTTATAACTTACTGGTAAGTTCTGCGCTCATTGGGGTAACCCCACTATCAAACTTAGCTACCATTTTGCCATTCTCATCAATCAGGAACTTATTGAAATTCCATTTAATTTCAGCATCCAACACACCATTTTCGCTTTTGCTGCAAAGCCATTTGTAAACGGGGGCTATATCATCACCTTTTACAGAAATTTTAGCTGCCATCGGAAAAGTTACACCATAATTCTTTTTACAAAACTCTTTAATTTCTGAATTGGAGCCTGGTTCTTGTCCACCAAAATTATTGGCCGGAAAACCTACAATTACCAAACGATCCTTATATTTCTCGTTCAATGCTTGCAATCCTTCATACTGTTTTGTGTAACCACACTCAGAAGCGGTATTCACAATTAATATTTTTTTGCCTTTAAACTTGGCAAAATCAATAGTGGAGCCGTCCAAACCCTCAACTTTAAAATCATAAATTGATTTTTGGATAGCTTCGGTTGGTGTTGATACTTCATTGTTCATAGAAACAGTATTTGTTTTTGCCATGCAGGAAAAAAGCACAGTAGAGATTACCAATAGTTTTAACATAATTAAGTTTTTTTTATAAACGTTTAAAAAGAGATTTTGTTGATGCTAACAAAATAAGTCTGTTACTGCTTCTCGTAGCACCCGAGGTCGGGTAAGCCATTGTTTCGGTTGTTATCGTCCAGGTCTTTCAAAAAGCCAGTGTTAACTCCCTTATTAATTCCCGGAGCCTGGGCGTTAATCGTAATATGAAAATCAAAGTAGCGTTTTGAGACGGCAATACTGTCAAACAATGGATCCTGATTTTTAATTGGTGCGGTAAAAATACTGTTACCGGGATCATTTTTAGCTTTGTACAAACAATGATCAAATGTAACGTTGAAATTATCCGTTCCCTGCTTTCCAATACTGAGCTCATCATCTACCGTACTATTTTCGGCCCAAAAGATACAATTGCGAAAGGTTGCCGTTAACTTATTTGTAAATATGGCCCCATTCTGCATCGCAAAATTAGCAACAGAAAGTACCGGATTTTTATGACTAAAGTAGGGCGAATAAGCCACTACTGTGCAATTGGTAAACGAGTATTCGCCACCATAAATAATTTGGATATTTTTACCACAATTGCTGATTAAACTATTGTCTACACGCATACTGCTGTTAACAGAAAGGATGCCCGCATCGTAGGCGTTGTCAACAATACATTGTTGCAGAATAATTTTAGGATTTGCATTTCCCGAAGGTTGCTCCGCCACCACTGCCTGGTAGGAATTTTTTACAGTGGTGAATTTTAAGACATTGCTTTTGCTGCTACCCCTGAAATAAATGCCGGGCCAGCTTGCAGGATAATCCCTGTATTCATCATCCAGCCGGTCGCCGGAAAATACAACCGTTTCCTGCTTTGTTCCATTTACCAGCAGCGTGCCATCCACAATTACCGGCGCATTGGCATGAGCATAAATTCTGCAACCGGGGTTAATAGTAAGTACCGCTGTTGTATCTACCTGCAAACTTCCTAAAATTACATAGGGAAGATTATTGGTCCAGGTGATATTGCCTTTTATAATTCTATTTCGCAAAAAATTCGCATTCTGTCCAAATGCTTCCAACTGTACAAAACGACTGTTCCCGTTGTACATGATCTGGATACTATCTTTCACGATAAAAGGCAGGTTGGCAACATTGGGGTTGATGTTAACGGTTACAAAAACATAGATACTGTCATTGGCTGCTATTTCAATATCGTTTACTTCATTTGATAGCCTGCCATTCACATTTATTTTATAGGCTGACGTGGCGCCTCCCATTAACTTAACTTTGCTGAGCAGCAATTTTTGGTTATTGGTATTGCTTATTCTGAACATTTTTGTAATGGATCCAATGCTGGTAAAAACGGTATCATATTTCAGACTGCCTACACTCGTAGCCAGACCTGCATCACTGCTCGTGATGAAAGAATCTTTTTTACAGGAAGTAATAGACAAACAAAGTGCCATTACTAAGAGGCAATAAGTAGCATTTAGGCTGAAATTAAAAAAACCGCTCTTTGTCATGAACCAAAATTAAAGTTTATTTCCCAATCGGTGCAACCGGTGTGTGAATCAATAAATGCCCCTAATTCCAAATCGAAATTATTGGCTGCTTTTGCCAAAAAGACAAAGCGTATTAAATGACGCTACCTTGTAGCAGATGATATTGCAGCGAGACTTATTTTCACCTGATCCACTTCCAGCATACTTTGGCAGCAGGCTTCTAACGTAGCTCCTGTTGTAATTACATCATCTACCAGCAATACACTTTTGCCCACCATCAATTCCTTGTCTTTTATTATAAAGCTGTCGGCTACATTCTCCCAGCGTTCTGTTCGGTGCTTTTTCGTTTGGGTTTCTGTAAACCGCTTCCTGTTTACATTGCCCATAAGTACTGGCACATTCATTACTTCAGACATTCCTTGGCATATAACCGCTGCCTGGTTGTACCCTCTTTTCCTTTCTTTATCAGGATAAAGCGGAATCGGTACCAAATAATCGATGTTTTTAAACCGGTTGCTGTTCAACAAACTTTTTGCCATTAATGCGCCCAGGTATAAACCTACCTCCTGGTTGCCTTTATATTTCAGTTGATGAATGAGTGTTTGTACAATAGATTCTTTGGCAAAATAAAATTCGCTGTGTGCAGCAACTAACGGAACCCTCCCCCAAAAAAGTTGCTCTATTGGATTGGAAGCGTGCTGTGCATAATTGGTATGTGGTAAATCTGTAATACACCGTAAGCAAATTAAATTATCTTCCTGAAGCGAATCACTTCCGCAACCCAGGCATACATGGGGGTAAAACAGATGAATTGTATCGCTAAAAATTGATTTTAAAAATTGCATATAGTACGATGCCCCAACCCAAAAATAGAGTTATCTGAAGCGTTTTGCTAAATGAAACATAGAATTACCGGATATAAAGAAAACGCCAAATGATTTAAAATGCAAGTCTTCTTAAAAAAGAATGTTGGGATTTAATTTCCAATCGATTGCTGATTCATTTAAAATGTACTCTAAAATAAATATTGATACAATTCCTCTACCTTAGCCAGCGGGACAACTTCAATATTGAATTTTAATTTGCCAAACGATTTGGTGTTGTATTTACTGACAATAATTTTTTGAAATCCTAATTTTTCGGCTTCAGCAATTCGCTGCTCTATCCTGTTTACGGCTCTTATCTCACCACTTAAGCCTACCTCGCCGGCAAAGCAAAAATGTTGATTTACGGGAATGTCTTCGTAACTACTCAACAACGCACAAACGATGGCGAGATCAATGGACGGATCTTCTACTTTTAGTCCACCTGCAATATTTACAAACACGTCTTTTACGCCAAAATGAAATCCTCCTCGCTTCTCCAGAACAGCCAACAGAAGTTGCAAGCGCCTTAGATCAAAACCAGTAACGGTGCGCTGGGGTGTACCATAAACGCTCTGTGTTACCAGGGCCTGCCCTTCAATTAGCAAAGGTCGCATGCCTTCGATGGTTGCGGCAATGGCAATACCACTTAATTGCTCTTCTTTTTGTGTAATTAAAATTTCTGAGGGGTTAGTCACTGGCCGCATGCCTTCGCTGGTCATTTCATAAATACCTAATTCAGAAGTTGAGCCAAACCTGTTTTTAAGGGTTCGTAAAATGCGGTAAGCGTAATTGCGGTCACCTTCAAACTGCAGTACAGTATCCACCATGTGTTCTAAAATTTTTGGGCCAGCGATATTGCCGTCTTTGGTAATATGCCCAATTAAAAATACCGGGGTTTGCGTTTCTTTTGCAAAGCGTTGTAATTCGGCTGCACATTCTCTGATCTGGCTTACGCTTCCGGGGCCACTTTCTACAAAAGGCGACTGCAATGTTTGAATAGAATCTACAATTACCAATTGGGGCTTCAACTTTTTTATCTCCTGAAAAATCGTTTGGGTATTGGTTTCGGTCAATAAGTAAAACGATTCACTTTTAATGCCAACCCTATCTGCCCGCATTTTAATTTGCTGCTCACTTTCCTCGCCACTTATATAAAGCGTAACCACATCCTTTAATTGTAAGCCGATCTGTAAAAACAACGTAGATTTTCCAATACCTGGCTCTCCGGCTACCAGTACGATACTACCTGTTACAATACCGCCGCCCAATACCCGATTCACTTCTGCGTCCTGGGTAATGATTCTTTTTTCTTCAGCACTACTTACGTCATTAATTGAAATGGTCTTTAATTTTCCAATGCCATTGTATTCCTTCCATTCGTTGTTTTCCTTTTTTTCATTTCCTTTTACAATAACTTCTTCTACAAAAGTATTCCAGTTATTACAAGATGGACATTTACCTACCCACTTGGTACTTTCATAGCCACAACTCTGACAAAAAAATGCTGACTTAGATTTGCTCATGATGTAAAAGTAAATCCTAAAAAATTGAAAAATGAAAATGATGAAAGCGAAAAGAAGAACAAACGAAATGCAGCAAACTGAAACCTATGTACCTCAGAGGAAATAATAATTGTAAAAAAAAATCGTTTGCTATTTATTGATTTTTTTCCTCAGGAGGATAAGAATAGCAATTATCTTATTACTTCATTAAAACTACTTTATAAATAAAAAATAATAGTTCCAACAAAGTAAAAGGGTCAGCATTTCTGCTAACCCTTTGTACTTACTAACCCATTAAATTCTATTGCTAAATTACAAATTGCCCCAACATAAAAAAATATTTTTTTTGTGATGTTGATAAGTTTATAGTTAAAACAGGCCATCCCTTCAAGGTTCATTATACCATCTAACAGGTTATTTAACAAGATGTTACGCTTCTAATTTTCAAATAAAACCACTGATTAAATTGCCAAAAAAATAAAAATAATACACAAATTTAATTTGGTTTATAAAATAAACTACTTTATATTTGTGCCTTATTTATAACAAATGAAACCGCTATTAATCATCGCTTTAACACTTGGCTTTTTCGGTGTGAATGCCCAAATTAAAATTTCCGGCAAAATCTCCGATAACAAAAAAAAGCCCCTTTCGGGTGTAAGCATCAGCATAAAAAACACCTACGATGGTGCAACAAGCGATTCTACCGGGGTATATTCCTTTATAACCACTGAGAAAGGTGTTCAACAACTTGAGTGCTCTATAACCGGATACAATAGCGTATTACAAAACATCAATATAGGTTTGGAGCCTATTATTTTAAATATTTCCCTTAAAGAGCAAATTACCGAGCTAAAGGCTGTTGTAATTTCTGCAGGCTCGTTTGAGGCAAGTGATAAAAATAAAGGTGCTGTGCTAAGTTCTCTCGACATCGTAACCACACCCAGTGCCAATGGCGACCTAACCAGCGCATTTAAATCGCTCCCCGGTACGCAGCAAGTGGGCGAAAGCGAAGGCTTGTTTGTAAGAGGTGGCACTGCCACAGAAAGTAAAATCTACATGGATGGCAACCTGGTTAACAACTTCTTTTTTTCAAGTACACCCGGGATCGCCACAAGGGGTCGTTTCAACCCTTTTCTTTTTAAAGGGACTGTGTTTAGCACGGGCGGCTATTCGGCGCTTTATGGACAGGCACTTTCATCCGCACTGATACTTGAGAGTAATGATCTGCCTGAAAGAACTGAAGCTGACCTCAGCCTTTCAGTGGTTGGTGTTGGCGGTGGTATTCAACATTTGGCAAAAGATAAAAGATCTTCCTGGGGCGTATCTTACAATTATACTAATCTTTGGCTTGCCTTTAGTGCCATCAAGCAAAGACAGGATTATTTTAAGATACCTGTAGCGCACCAGGGAGATGCCAACTTTAGAATAAAAACAAAAAATGGCGGCTTTTTAAAATATTATGGGTATTTAAGCGCTAATAAAGTGGGTTTCCGTACTTCCGATATTGATTCAATCAGCTTGAAAAATGCATTTTCGCTTGAAAATATCAATACTTATCAAAATCTAAACTACAAGGATCGCATCGGCAGCGGGTGGAAAATAAACACCGGTATTAGCTTTAGTACCAATAAAGATGATATTAAAAATGAATTACAGGATGAAGGCAACAAAAAAGTAACGAATTCTAACGAGCCCTTATATCAGTTTAAAAACTTCTCATTGATAAATTTGGCTAAGTATGCACAGGCAAGATTTGTACTGGAAAAGAGAATTAAGGGACTAACCGCCATCCGTTTTGGAAGTGATTATTTTTACAGCAATGAACAAACTAGTTACCTTGTTTATGATGGATCGAAATTCAGCGAAAAAATAACCGACCACTTAAAAGCCGGTTTTGCAGAGTTTGATGTTTATTTAACCAATAACCTTGCGGCGAAAGTTGGAACCAGGGCGGAACATTCCAACATTATCAATAAATGGAATATTGCTCCGAGGTTATCATTGGCATATAAGCTTGCCGACAACAGCCAGGCATCTTTTGCCTATGGTATTTTTTACCAAAACCCTGAACGAAGACTCCTGCCAGTTACTACCCGCATTGACTATTCCAAAGCAGCCCATTATATTTTTCAATACACGAGGCAAACAAAAGATTTTACGTTTAGAACGGAATTATTCTACAAAAAATACGATGACCTGTATAAAACGGGCCGTGGTAACAATGGGAATTTTTTAGCTGTGAATAACGATGGCTTTGGAGAAGCAAAAGGTATTGAACTATTCTGGCGGGATAAAAAGACGATTAAAAACGTGGATTATTGGTTCTCTTATTCTTACCTGGATACCAAAAGAGATTTCCTGAATTATCCAAAATCCATTCAGCCGTCTTTTGCTGCCAACCATACAGCAGCCTTTATTTTTAAAAGATTCGTTTTGCCCTGGAAAACTGGATTTAATTTCAGTTACAATTTTGCCACCGGCAGACCTTATTACAACATAGCTTTTGACAGCACACAGGGGAAATTCGCCATTGCCGATCAGGGGAAAACAATTAATTACAATAACGTAAGCTTTAGTGTGAATTACCTCCCAAACCTTGGAAAAAAGGATACAAAAACATTTGTAGTGTGGGTTTTAGGAATCAATAATATACTGGGGCAGGAACAAATTTTCAACTACAATTACAGTAATAATGGCAGAAGGAAAGAGGCTATAACGCCGCCCAGTAAACGATTTGTGTTTATCGCCTGCTTCCTGAGTTTTGGAGCCGACAGAACGCAGGATGCCATCAATAATAATCTTTAAACTTAATTCTAAACGGTATCTAAATATTAATTCAATCAAACAATTAAAACAATCATCATGAAAAAGTTAATGTTCTTCTCATTCGTATGGATGATTTCTTTTGCATCATTTGCACAAAGCGAAAAATTTTCAGCAGCCATGAAAAAAAATCTTGAAGCTATGGACGCAAGTTTTAAAAGCTCAACCGACCTTATTTCGATGGCAAATAATTTTGAGCGGATTGCCAATGCCGAAAAAAATCAATGGCTCCCGTATTACTATGCCGCCTTCTGCCAGGTAAACGGTGGTTTTATTGAACAGGACAAAAGCAAGGTGGATGGCATAGCAGACAAGGCTTCCAATTTGATAGCAAAGGCTGATTCATTGTCACCAAATAATTCTGAAATTTCCTGCCTTAAAAGTATGATTGCAAGTTGCCACATGATGGTAGACCCAATGCAGAGATGGCAGGAGTATGGTGCGGAAAGCAGTGGTAATCTGGACGTAGCCATTGCACAGGATCCCACAAACCCAAGGCCTTATTATCTAAAAGGACAGAGTTTAAAATATACCCCGGAGCAGTTTGGTGGTGGTTGCAAGACTGCGAAAGTAGCCCTACAAACTTCACTTGACAAATTTACAGCATTTAAACCTGCGAGCGAACTTAACCCAAACTGGGGTAAACCACAGGTGGAAAATTTAATGAAAGATTGCAAATAAACACAAGTATCAGCACAACCTTATTCAATAAACAAGTTAAGCATATCTCCGAAACGTGTCTGCTTAACTTGTAAATTTTGCAAGATTCAACACCGATCATATTGATTCAAACACGCTGGTTTCTTTCAATGATTCTTCCTGAAAGATAAAATTGGTTAGGATGAAATATGTTTGCGTAATTTTTGCTTTCCGATTGAAAATTGTTTATAAATGAAATACAATCCTTAGAGATTTACAGATGCATGTGACTTAACTAAAGTTAGCAAATGAAGAAAATTAATTATAATAGCCGAAAACTATAATTCAAATTTATGCAAGAGGAAAACTTTTCACCACAAGCCAGCCTGGCATTGATCCAGTCAATGATTGCGAAAACACGCCAGGGAATCAGCGACAACAGCGTCCATTTTTTAATTTGGGGCTGGGTAACATTTGTTGCCTGTATTGGACAATTCATACTCAAAAATATGTTGGATTATGAGCAACACTATTTAGTGTGGCTGCTGGTGTTTCCGGCATCCATTGCCAGTTTTTACCTCGGAATGAAGCAAAATAAAAAAAGAGAAGCCACTACTTACGTAGGTGAAAGCATGCAATACCTATGGATGGGAATGGGCATCGGGTATTTTGTACTTAGCATGATATTGACCCGGCTGGGATGGAATACCACCATCTATCCATTTTTTATGCTGCTATATGGCCTCGGTACATTCATATCGGGCAAACTGCTTGAATTTAAACCATTGGTATATGGCGGGTTAATGGCATGGGCGCTTGCAATTGGTTCCACATTTTTCAATTATGACTACCAGATTTTGTTTGGTGCAGCCGCAATATTGGTGAGCTATATTATACCATCTTACCTGCTAAAAATAAAAGTTAACAAAAAGAACGATACACCATGAATGAAGAAGAAGAAAATTTAAGCGAAATGGAAAGCCTGCGCTTAATCAATGAAATGATTTCCAAAGCCAAAAGCAGTTATGTAACAACTGGAGCCGCATCGATGGTTTGGGGCGCTTTGATTGTTTTGTGTAGTTTATTGACCTGGTCACAAATTCAACTCAACTATTTTTTTTCTGTTGATGTATGGTTACTCACGGTGTTAGCAGTTATTTTTCAGGTGTACTTTTCTGTAAAGGAGCGAAAGCGGCGTAATTTTGTAGCCCACGATGAAACAATCACCACCTATGTCTGGTCGGCATTTGGTATATGTATTTTTCTGTTGTCTTTTTACAGCAGTAAATTTGGCAACAACGGTCAAAGCATTAACTCTCTGTTTATGCTTTTGTATGGCATTCCTACATTCATAACGGGTGGCGTTTACAAATATAAACCCATGATTGCAGGTGGTATCATCTGTTGGGTTTTGTGTATTACTTCTATGTTTACAAACAGCGCAACCGACATGTTATTGATGGCTGCAAGCGGCCTTTTTGCCTGGTTGATTCCAGGTATTATTCTATGGAAAAGATATCAAAAGAAACGAGCCGCCAATGTTTAAAGAACTGGATCCCATATTACATTCGCAATTGCGGTTAGCTGTAATGAGTTTACTCATTAGCGTGAAGGAAGCAGAGTTTACTTTTCTAAAAGAAAAAACAAATGCTACTGCTGGCAACCTGAGCGTGCAAGTAAATAAATTAAAAGAAGCGGGTTATATTGAAGTAATAAAGCAATTTAAAGAAAACTATCCTCAAACTATTTGCAAAATCACGCCAAAAGGAATTGATTCCTTTGAAGCATATGTGCTCGCATTACAATCTTACATGAATCCAAACGGACAATAAAAAATCCCCTTCTCTTACAGGAGGGGATTTTTATCGTGCCTGGTTATTTATAAGTTTTATTAGGCTAATTTTTTACATCAACATTTAAGTGCAAAGCATGCGGTCGTTTTGGGCTACTTCCATATCAGAAACGATGTGCTGTATGTTTCACTACTTGAAATCAGGAATACAGTGTATTGCCCCTCTGCTAATTCAAGGGCTTTTTTTAACGGGATATTGTTGATACTGGCGGTAACTACATTCGTTTGTTTTAACAACATTTGCCCTGCCTCGTTGAGTATTTTAATAGTAACCTTTTCAGCTTTGTCGGCGGTAAAACGCAGTTGCATATCACCTGAAGCACGGCTGGAAACAATTTTAATTTCCTTCTTTTTAGTTCCATTATCATTTTTACAGATAAAACGATTTTCCGCATTGGGATTACTAAAGGAAGGTTGTGCTACCATATTGAGCACGCAAAGGATAGATAAAGAGTAAATGATCTTTTTCATACTGTGGTTGTTTAAAATGAGAATAAGAGGTTGTGAATGATTATTGAAATCAAACGGCTATAACACAGTAAAAGGAAGTAAATTGTATTTTTCTAGAGGATGTGATTTGATAACTATTCGCCAAATGTAATGGAAAAAAGTTATTTCAGATTTGTAAGAGAATAGGTGGTAAGCGTTATTCAGACTCAAAAGTAAGATTTTATTTTACATTACCAAATTTAATTTCGATCTATCAACATATGTGATTTAACCATATGAACAATAAGTTCCTTTATCCGTTTTACCTTTACCAACAATTTAATTCATGTCATCTATCATCCGGGTTAACAACCTCTCCAAAAAATTTAAGGATATAACTGCTGTGGACGACCTTTCATTTACAGTAAATGAAGGAGACGTGTATGGCTTTCTTGGTCAGAATGGTGCAGGAAAATCAACCACCATCCGTATGCTCCTGAGCCTTGTAGCACCATCAGGCGGAGAAATTAATATTTTCGATCAAAAATTGAGTACACACCGGTCTGATATTTTACGCCGTGTGGGAGCCGTTATTGAGAAACCTGACCTCTATAAATATCTTTCAGCCTACGACAATCTATCCATATTTGCCAGGATGAGTGGAATGAAAATAACCAGGGATCTGCTGATGAAACAATTGCAGATGGTAGGTTTGGCAGACCGTGCAACCAGTAAAGTAAGAACTTTTAGCCAGGGTATGAAACAGCGTTTAGGCATAGCAGTTGCCTTGGTTCATAATCCTGCTTTAATCGTTTTAGATGAGCCAACCAATGGACTAGATCCGCAGGGAATTGCGGACATGCGGAACCTGATTTTGAAGCTTAGCAGAGAAATGGGTAAAACGGTGTTAATCTCCTCACATCTTTTAAGTGAAATTGAGGTAATCGCCAACAGGATGATCATTATTCATAAAGGAAAAAAAATGGTGGAAGGTGTAGTGGCCGATTTACTGGATCCAGCCCATACCATGATACAGATTGAGACGTACAACGATGCTGCTGCCAAAGAAAAACTGAAACAAACCAAATGGGTTTCTTTTTTGCAGGAAAATAAACCACTGCAATTAATGATGAACAGAGAGGATGTTCCGAGGTTAATCAACGACCTCGTTGCGATGGATGTGCAGATGCTTTCTGTAAATTCGAGCCATTCATTAGAAAATTATTTTTTGTCACTTACAACCGTACCAGGCTATGTTGAACCTTTTGCAAATTGAGTTATTTAAGATTTCCCGCAGGCCCCGTACCTATATTGCTTTTGCCGCCATCGCAGCCATCGTTTTCATTTTTCAGTTTGCCTTCAAAGCTGATGGCCAGAGCTACATGAACCTGATGTTGCAAAGTGTGAAGGACACTTTCGAATTTGAAAGGGTAAGGGCCATCAATGGATATTTCATGTGCTACATCATCCTCAACACTTTGTTAATACAGGTACCTATATTAGTAGCATTGATAGCAGCAGATTCTATTTCAGGGGAAGCAAACATGGGTACATTGCGGTTGCTGATTTCAAAACCAATCAGTCGTACGCAATTGATTTTAGTAAAATTTGCTGCGGCTACTATCTTCACCATTTTATTGTTGATCTGGATGGCGATCACTTCGCTGGTTTTTAGTTTAATGATATTTGGGGCAGATGATATGTTAATATTCCGGTCAAAGGGTGATGAATCGCAGATACTGCTCATTACCAAAGACGATGTGATGTGGCGCTATATGGCTGCGTTTGCTTATGCCACGGTAGCACTAACAGTTATTGCTGCACTATCCCTATTCTTATCCATATTTGCTGAAAATTCAATCGGCCCCATTATTGCAACCGTATGTATTGTAATTGTGTGTACCATCATTTCAAACATTAACGTGCCCATCATAGATAAAAATGTAAAACCTTTCCTATTCACTTCCTACCTTGTTGGTTGGAAGGGATTTTTTTACATCTCTACTACAGATGAAGGCGTACCCATAAAAGGCAGCATAGAAAACTGGCCTTCCATTCGAAATAGTTTGTTGATTCTATTGGCGCATATCGGTCTATTGGTTACCGCCTCGGTAATTGTGTTTAAAAAGAAAGATATTCTCTCCTAAAAAAAATTGTATGATAAAGTTGTTGAAATGCTTTTTGCTGACGGGTTTTGTATTAACAGGCATAGCGGGTAAAGCCCAGCAGAATGTAAATGAGTTGATAAAAAAAGTGAGTGCAAAGATTGATCAGGTAAATAATTATGAAGCAGATGGGAAAATGAAAACCAATGTTACATTTTTAAAAGTGCCGGAGTCTGTGGTTAAAATTTATTTTAAAAAGCCCAATAAGCTCAAGATAAAAAATGAAAAAGGCATTTCATTTGTACCCAAAGGTGCGGTAAGCATCAATCTTAGTAATATCATCAATGGCGGAAAATATACTGCACTAGATGCAGGTACGGATAAGATAGGTAATACCGTTGTAAGGGTAGTTAAGTTATTGCCGGAAGATGACAATGCAGATGTGGTGCTATCCACTGTTTACATTGATGAAGCAAACCTGGTAATTAAAAAAGCTAAAACTACCACCCGGGAAAATGGCAGCTATCAATTAGAAATGACCTACGGTAAATACATGGGATATGGACTTCCGGACAAGATCATTTTCACCTTTAACACCAAGGATTATAAATTACCAAAAGGGGTTACGTTTGATTTTGATGATGGAAAAGAGGTAAAGAAAACAACACCAGATAACCTGAAGAAAAACCAGGGAATGGCGGAGATCACTTTTGATTCCTACAAAATAAATAAAGGTGTTCCCGACTCAGTTTTTTAGGCTGAGGCTACCAATTAAATATAGGGCATCTCTAAAAACTTATCTTTTCCTCTCTTTTTGTTGAAGACCCCGAATTTTTCGGGGGAGAGGAATTAAAGGTGAGGTTAAATAAAAAAATGAGTTTTTAGAGATGCCCATAATTTCAGGTAAAAATTTATTGACTCAATATTACTCATGAACCCAATTTTCTATTCAGGCAATTGGGTTATTTTTTCATCCACCGCATTGGCTACAATGGCTTTGCTGATTTTTTTGAGCGGATTTTTTCTTTGATCTTCATATTCGCTGCGACCGTTAATGATATCAATACATTTGAAAATTGCTTCTCTGAATGAAGCCTCATCTGCCATATTTTTACCAGCAATATCAAAAGCAACACCGTGGTCTGGTGAAGTACGAACACCCGCAAGACCCGCTGTGTAGTTAACGCCTTCGCCATACGCTAATGACTTGAAAGGGATCAAGCCCTGGTCGTGGTACATGGCCAAAACAGCATCAAACTTCTCATAACTACCTCTTGCAAAAAAAGCATCTGAACTATAAGGACCAAAACAAAAAATGTCCCGCTGTTTGGCATCTTTGATGGCTGGTTTGATAATTTCTTCTTCTTCTTTACCAATCAAGCCTTCGTCGCCCGCATGAGGATTTAAACCAAGCACAGCTATTTTTGGTTTATCAATACCAAAGTCTTTTTTTAGTGAATTGTTAACCAGTTGCAATTTACTTAGGATAGCCTCCCTCGTAATATTGGACGCAATGTCTTTAACCGCTACATGCTCTGTAACCAATGCCACCCGTATATTTTCTGCCACCATAAACATTACCACATCCTGCACACCAAATAAATTTTTAAGATATGGGGTATGTCCGGTGAAATTAAATTCTTCAGACTGCGTATTTTTTTTATGGATCGGAGCTGTAACCAATCCATCAATTTTTCCTTCTTTTAACGCCTGTGCCGCAGCAACCAAACTTAATACCGCATACTTACCACCTATTTCATTTAACACGCCCGGCGTAATGGCCACTTCTTCTTCCCAACAGTTAAAAAGATTCACTTGCTTGTGATTGATACGGGTAGAATCTTTAATACTTGAAAAATTAAAATTGATCTCCGGCAGAGCTTTGCGATAAAAGTTCAACACTTTATTGCTTGCAAATAAAACCGGGGTGCATATCTCCAGCAGCCTTACATCGGCTATTGTTTTGATGATAATCTCAAGGCCAATTCCATTTACATCGCCACAAGAAATACCAATAACCGGTTTATTTTCAACTGATAAGTTCATATAAAATGTATTAAAAAGTAAAAATACAACTTCTTACTGTAATCCATTTTATTTAGGTATCAGTCGGAAGCATTTCAAATCACCGGTTTAGAAGAGCTTAAACGTTGCCACCCTTTTGAACCGCACTACGCAATGCAAAAGTTGGCCAGAAAAGTCGGCAACTCCGAGCAACAAATTGAAATGTCCTGTTGGCAGCGAAGCATTGCAATTGAAGCCACTGATACAAATCCGGCAATAAAAAAGCTCCGGCGTTATACCAGAGCTTCGTAATACTTTCATTGTTGATTGACTTACCTAAAGAATTAGGGGCTTCTCAAATTGCCTATTCCAACTTTACCAGTTACTAAAGCGAAATCCAATAGTATAAGGTTTCGTATTCAAACCAGTTTTATAAAATGATGCAGGGCTATAAGATCCGTAAAATCTTACCGGGCCAAATCCAACCTCTGCCACATAGGATAATTTAAAACGCTCCAGGTCATAATCTCCTTTGTTTTTTTCTTTACCCCTTTCAGAGCTGATCTGCTTATTGCGCTGGCTGTATAAATAACCTGCACTAACGCCTACACTTAAACTAAGTCCTTTATCGTGATTGCCAGGATTGGTTAAAAAATTCAGCATCAATGGCACTGTAAGGTAATCAGCCGCTAATTTGTTTTTCGAAAATCCAATTGAATCCCGGATGATTATTGCTGAGGTAATCTGGTTGGTAATATATGGGTTAGTTTCAAGGTAGCTGATTTTGGAAGCCGTTTTATACCGGTAATTGTTTAATTCAAGGCCTACTCCGTACTTAAGATTTATGTGATGTTTTACAAGGTTCAGCCTTTGTATAAAGAACCAAATATTTACATTGAGACTTTTACCTGTGTTTAGTTTAAAGTCGTTTACTCCAAGCGGGATAGCGTTGGGTCTGTTATAAAGATAGCTGCCAGTGGACCCATAATTGGTCTCATCCTGATAATTTGACAAACCAATATCAAAAATCATCCAGTTAGTACTTACGTAGGTGAGTTTTTTAGTACGCTTTTTTCCAATATTAATGTGAGTGCCTGTAGTTTTATCATCATCGTTTTTACCGTTTTTTATGATAATGATATTTCCTATCCGGATGGTATCCGCTTGTTTTGACACCGTTGTAGAATCTGTTTGTGCGTTAGCAACTGTGCATAAAAATACCAGTGCCATTAATGTAAATAGCTTTGTCATGTTGTTGTTTTTAAAAATTTTATTGAATTGCAAATTCCAGGTTGGCAACTTTAAAGTTATTACCACCGGTTTTAATATTGGTGGTTCGCTCTACCACTCTTTTTACCTTTCTAAAAAAACCACCGATCTTAGTTTTCTTTACTTTTTCTTCATCCATAAACAATACATGGTTACTACTTTCCTCACTGTTTTCAGTAAAGGATGCAACAGATACATATTCATTTGCAGCGTCCTGCTTTGCTGTATTGTTGGTAACCATTTTTTGTACCGGATCGATACTTGTAGTAGGTTGCTTTAAAGGTGTTACGGTTGCAATGATTGAATTGTTACCGCTGTTATTGTTAAGATTTTCAGAATACGGCTTTGGTAAATTATTGTCTTTTAATTGCACTGCAGCAATGATTTTTTCATCATTACTTTCTACTGAATTACCTCGGTAACCTTTTTCAGTAAGAGCTTTTTTAGCATTGTTTGCTTTTGAAGGCAGGGTTATAATTCCTTTATTATCTACGGCTATATCATCTCCCGTTATTGAACTGGTAGTATCGGCTAAAATTAGCTGCTGTGTTGGTTGTTGAACAATTGCAGCAGGGGTTTCATTATTTTCCTTTAAAGCAAATTCACCTGCGTTCGACTTCGGCTCATTCTTTAAATATTGTACTCCCCCCCATATACCAAATCCTATTAAAACGGCTGCAGCAGACAGTTTACGCCAGGGAAAAGCTACCAGCTTGCCGGATTCCTTTCTATACAATGACTCTTTATTTTTAAAAATAATTATTTCATTGGCTTCAAGTTTTACTACCTGCAATTCATTCCATTCTTTCTCAATAACGGAATCCTTTTTAATCAACTGTTCTATTTCACTTTTCTCTGTTGCGGATAATTCATTGTCCAGATGCATTAATAATTTTTCCTGAACTTCGCTGCTGATCAATTCAGTTTTTAATAAGCTTTGTTTAAAATCAAATGCAATATTATCAGGCCATAGTACACTTTGCTGTAACATTTCAAGTTCTTCTAAAAGATCAGGATTTGCAACAACAAATGCATCCACGGATTTTCTTTCTGCACCCGACAACTCATTGTCTGTGTACAGCAAGAAAAAGGTTTCGTAATTATCTCTGTTAATATTCATTTTAAATAATTCTCAGTAGTTTGTCAATGGTTACTCTAATACTCTCATCACTCATCATTCATTATTCATTATTCATTCCTCATCACTGATCATTCATTATTGATTCCTCATCACTGATCATTCATTATTGATTCCTCATCACTCATCATTCATTATTCATTCCTCATCACTGATCATTCATTATTCATTCCTCACCCTTCCTCATATCACATTCTCGGGCCTTACAATGTATTCTCTCAATAACAATCTTGCCCTGTGCAGATAAACTTTCACCTGGCTTTCATTTAGTCCGGTAATTTTGCCAATCTCTTCATAACTATAGCCCTCATAATCTTTTAGCAACACAAGACTTCTTTGGGTTTCATTTAATTTACTCAAAGCGCCCTGCAACACTCTTTTGGTATCATGTTCAGCTTTGTTGGTAATCTTTGTTGCCTCATTAAATTCTTCTCTCAGGCTGATGCGCTTATTTTTTCTGATATGATCAATCATCTGGTGGTAGGCTATCGTAAACAAATAACTTTTACACCGGTCGTTTTCTACCTGCTGCCTGTTGATCCACATTTTTTCAAATGTGCCCTGCACAATATCTTTTGCATCCTCTTCATGCCTCAGGTTTTTGAGGATAAAGCGGTACACATTATCAGCATACAGGTTTACACATTGGTTATACTCTCTTTCAGTCATACAGCAGTTGTGCTGGTTTAGTTGTTAATTTGGCTAATATAAAATAATACGGCCTGCTTAAAGAAAAGTTACAAAATTAAAAAATTAAGCTGCCGAACGTAGCATAATTTGCGAAACCATATCCCATGGGGCGAAAGATTTTATCTCATTCAATTGTGAGCAGCGCCGGGCAGATTTACATTTAACTGGTGGTGTATTGGGAGCATCCGGTGTAATATCCAATGAAAATACCAACAAACCGATGGAGCTGACAGACAGTGCTATCAGTAGAAGAGCAGATTTTTTTACAGGCATATACAGTTTCTTTTGGAGTGAAACGAAAATAACTGTTAAAAGTTACAGCACTAAATAATTAATGTTAAATCTTGTTAAACCAAACGGTAAAATACTGGTTAGCTTGCCTATTTTTGCCCGATCAAATTTTATTTATGAATCAACAATTTATAGCAAGAATTGCCGCTGAGCTTTCTGAGATTGAAAACGCAGGCTTGTACAAAAAAGAAAGAATTATCACCAGCGAACAGGGCGCTGAAATAATTGTAGGTGGCGAAACCGTTTTAAACTTTTGTGCCAATAATTACCTCGGATTGTCCTCGCATCCCAAAGTAACTGCTGCTGCTAAAAAGTACATTGACTACCGTGGCTATGGCATGAGCAGTGTTCGGTTTATCTGCGGCACACAGGATATTCATAAAGAGCTGGAACAAAAAATAGCCACTTTCCTGGGAACAGAAGATACTATTTTATATGCTGCAGCTTTTGATGCCAATGGAGGCTTATTTGAACCCTTGTTTGGAGAAGAAGATGCCATCATCAGCGATGCGCTAAACCATGCCAGCATCATTGATGGCGTTCGGTTGTGTAAGGCCCAGCGGTACCGTTATGAGCACAACAATATGGAAGATTTGGAAACCAGGCTGAAGGAATCAGCTCATTTGCGTAGCCGCATTATTGTTACTGATGGTTCCTTTAGCATGGATGGCACCATTGCCCAACTCGATAAAATATGCAATCTGGCAGATAAATATGAGGCGGTTGTAATGATCGATGAATGCCATTCCTCTGGCTTTTTAGGCAAAACCGGCCGAGGTGCGCATGAGCATAGAGGCGTGTTAGGGAGAATTGATATCATTACGGGAACTTTGGGCAAAGCCCTGGGTGGCGCTAGTGGTGGCTTTACCAGTGGCAGCAAAGCTATTATTGAAATGTTGCGCCAGCGTAGCCGCCCATATTTATTCAGCAATACACTTGCTCCAAGTATTGTAGGCGCCTCTATTGCCGTGTTGGATATGCTGAGCGAAACGACTGAGTTAAGGGATAAATTGGAATACAATACAAGCTACTTCCGCACAAAAATGACGGAAGCGGGATTTGATATTAAGCCAGGCGAACACCCGATTGTACCCATCATGTTGTATGATGCGGTGGTGGCCCAAAACTTTGCAGCCAAATTATTACAGGAAGGAATTTACGTAATCGGCTTCTTTTTCCCGGTGGTAGCAAAAGGGCAGGCACGAATAAGAGTTCAGTTAAGTGCCGCACATGAGCAGGAACATTTGGATAAAGCAATTACGGCTTTTATAAAAGTTGGAAAAGAACTGGGTGTATTGAAAGCGTAGATGTGTTTAAATTGTTTTGTAACTAGCATAGGTACTGAGCGAAGTCGAAGTATTCATAGGATCATTGTTGTGTCACTTGCCGACAGTATTTTGTCGGTATCCAGATGTTACACTTGAATGGGGACTTGTACCGCATACCAATTGGGATCAAAATTTCTTGAGTGGAGCAGGCTTTCAAAATATCAACATGAAAAAATTTTCTTTCACCATTCTTATTTGTCTGTTCGTGTTAAATGCTACTGCGCAAAATCAACAAGGCGAGACTTTAAGTTCACCTTCATTTCCAGGAGAGGAAGCGGCTTTTCCAAAATCCTTCATTGGCAACTGGCAAGGAGAGTTACAATGGATGATTGCAGGTAAACCTACGCAAACCTTTACCATACAATTAAAAATTCAACCAACCGATGCTGCCAATCAATATACCTGGCAGATAATTTATGGGGATAATGATAAAGACAATCGTCCATACCTCTTAAAACCGTTGGATACGGCAAAAGGCCATTGGATTGTGGACGAATTGGATGGAATCATTTTGGATAGTTACGTACACGGCAACTCAATTCATGGCGCTTTTACGGTGCAGGGCAATACCATTGTAGATAATTACCGGGTAGAAAACGATACCATGCTTGTTGAATTTTTTAGTTTTAAACTGGTGGATAAAAAGACCTCGGGTAAAGGAACAGATGAAACGCCTTTTGTAGACAGTTATAGAATGGGTAGTTATCAAATGGGTAAATTAAACAAAATGAGGTAAACAATTAATATGCGATAAATTTGTGTAGATAAAGATCATACGAATTACCATTGTTGAATGGAGCGTCGCCACTGAAGATGCTCTATGCACTTAGCTGGATTCAAAATAAAAACAAATGACAGAAACAGCAGAAAATTTTATAGCCAAAAGCACCATCAAAGCCGCCGATTTAGATCATCGCCGGAAGATCAATTTTAATATTGGCAAATACAACGCTAAGGTGCCGGAAGGTAAACAGCAGTTTGCAGATGTGCACCTTGCAAGAGAAAGAGCCAAAAACATAAAATGGCGTGCCATTGAAACGCTGGACCAGCAACTGGAAGAGTTTGAACTGAACTTTACCAAACGGGGAGGTAAAGTTATTTGGGCGGAAACGGCACAACAGGCCATTGATGAAATACTTAAAATATGCACCGCTAAAAACTGCAAAAAACTGGTGAAGAGCAAGAGCATGGCAACAGAGGAAATTCACCTGAATGATGCACTTGAAAAAAACGGAATCGAAAGTGTGGAAACAGATTTGGGCGAGTACATTCAACAACTGGATGGCGAAGCGCCCTACCATATTGTAACGCCGGCTATGCACAAAAGCAAGGAAGATGTAGCCCGGCTTTTCAATGAAAAATTGGGAACCCCCATCAATTACACACCAGAACAACTAACGCAGGTAGCCCGAAAAATTTTGCGGGAGAAATATGTAGAAGCAGAAGTAGGCGTAACCGGTGCCGACTTTATCATCAGCGATATCGGAGCGGTGGCTATTACCGAAAACGAAGGCAATGCAAGGTTAAGTTGTGCTTTCCCAAAAACACATATTGTGATTGTAGGTATCGAAAAAATGATTCCTTCTTTAACCGACCTGGGATTGTTTTGGCCGCTTCTGTCAACCTTTGGTACCGGACAAAAAGTTACGGTTTACAACACCATCATTACCGGCCCAAAGCAAGCCAATGAATCAGATGGACCGGAAGAAATGGTTGTGATTTTATTAGATAATGGCCGCACCAATATTTTAAAAAATCCAAAGCAACGGGAAAGCCTTTATTGTATTCGCTGCGGTGCCTGCTTAAACGCATGCCCAGTCTACAAAAACATCGGCGGTCATACCTATGGCGCTACCTATAGCGGTCCCATCGGCAGTGTGATTACACCCAACCTGCAGGGCATGGAGGATTTCAAGCATTTAAGTTATGCGTCTTCACTTTGTGGTGCCTGCACAGAAGTTTGTGCCGTAAAAATAAATCTGCACGAGTTGTTGTTAGACAACCGGCATGAATCGGTGGCTGAAGGACTAACTAGCTTTCCTGAAAAAATGGCCTGGAAAATATGGAAGTTAGCCAGCTTAAACAGGGGCATGATGAATATGGGAAATGGACCGTTAAAAAACAAAGTAGTGAATGGCTTGTTTAAAGGCTGGAAACAAAACCGAAGCGATCTCAATTTTAGTCAAAAGACTTTTAATGAAATGTGGAAGGAAAGAAACAAGCAATAATTTTTGTATATTTGAAATTGATGAAGCCAATCACCGAACATAGAAAATTTGAAAGTATTGAAGCATACTTAGCTTTTGAAGAAAAGAGCGAGATGAGGCATGAATATTATCTTGAAAATTTAATTGAAATGGCAGGTGCATCTTATCTACATAATTTGATCAATGGTAATCTGCTTTTTATTTTTAAAATGCTTTTTAAAAATAAATCTGAACGTGTTTTTATGGAAGGTTTTAAAGCTTTTATAAAAAATGAAAACATTTTCTTTTATCCTGACTTGATGATTGCGATTCCAGAGCAATATGAATACTATTCTACCCAACCTGTTTTAATTACTGAGGTATTAAGTGAAAGTACCAGAAAATTTGATATGGTTGACAAATTCATTCAATATCAAAAGTTGGATACACTACAATATTATATTTTAGTAGAACCCGAAAAACACCTGGTAATCGTTCATAAAAAAACACCTGAAACCGGCTGGCAAACGGATACTTATACTTCAATAGCTGATATGATTGACTTACCCACGTTAGAAATCAGTATTGCCCTGAAAGATATTTACCAAGCTTAATGCAAGTCCTTTTATACGCACCCGCCACTTCCCCACGTTTACAGTATATCTGCCGGTTTATTTTTGAAGAATTTTTGAAGGTTGAGTTTTCATTTACGGCTGAAATTGAAAAGTTCATTAACTATTCCGGAGTAAAAATTAAATACACCAATGAAACAAATGCAAACGGTGGTTTTACAATTGGCAATTGGGGGATATTATTTGAAAGTGATATTAAGGAACAGGATACCACTTGCTTTGAAGTAAACAATTACAAAGCATTTTTTAAAACCCCCAATGCTGATTTACCATTTGATATTTTTGCTACTTCCTTTTATTTACTTAGCCGTTACGAAGAATATTTACCACACCAAAAAGATATGTATGGCAGATATGCTCATGAAAATTCATTGGCCTTTAAAGAAACTTTTTTGCAGTTACCCATGGTCAATATCTGGGTGAAGGATTTTGCGATCCAGCTTCAATATAAGTTTCCAGCCTTGCGCTTTCGGCCTTCAGTATTCAGCTTTCTTCCTACTTACGATATTGATATGGCTTTCTCCTACAAGCACAAGGGCGTGCTAAGAAATACCGGCAGCTTTATCAAATCGCCTTCGCTGGAAAGAATAAAAGTGTTGGCCAGATTAAAGCAGGATCCGTTTGATTGCTTTGCGTGGCTAAATCAATTGCACGATGATTATCTGTTGCAACCTGTTTACTTTTTTTTAATGGCTGAAAAAAATGGGGACTATGATAAGAATATTTTGCCTCAGAAAGAGCCGATGCGGAAATTGATTCTGGAGCATTCAAAAAAATATACCATCGGCATTCATCCATCCTGGCAAAGCGGCGATCACCACAACTTAATTCAACAGGAAAAAAAATTATTGGAAACAGTCAGTCAAAAGCCAATTATACATTCCCGACAACACTATATCCGTTTTGAATTACCGGCCGACTACCGGCTATTAATTGAGCATGGAATCACGAACGATTACTCCATGGGTTATGGTAGCATCAACGGTTTCAGGGCATCGGTTGCCACTTCGTTTAACTGGTTTGATTTACAAAAAAATGAAGCTACCCAACTGCGCATTCATCCATTTTGCTTTATGGAAGCCAATTCATTTTACGAGCAAAGGATTTCTGCCGGCGAAGCCTATCATGAATTGATACATTATTACACGGTTTGCAGCGCAGTGGAAGGGCAACTCATTACCATCTGGCACAACAATTTCCTTGGAACCGATCCGCAATTTGAGGAATGGAGAAATATGTATGAAAGGTTTATTGAGCTGGTAAACAAAGAGGGAAAGGCTTCCTTTAAGAATCAATAGATTTACCGGTTGCCCGCAACATTTTAACATAATAAAGCACCGATCGTACCCACACTATTTTATCTTTATAAAAATTGAATGGTATGAAAATTTCAAAAATAATAGGAATGGGTCTGGCCATTGTAGCAGTTGCAGGAGTAGCCGTTTACATCGCTAAAAAGATAGAAAGAAAAAATATGCTGAACCAAATTGCAGATGAAGGGTACGAAACGGCACATGATATTTTATTTCCCGGTAAAACTTTTGCATCTGATAAGCTTCAATATGGTCCGGTAATTCCGGCTTAATCAACCTGCTTATTATTGCTCAGGTTCTGTAATAATTACCCGGCTGTTTCGTTTAATACTGTAATTGACTAAAAATACGCCTGTCAATGTTACGATGGCTCCCCATAAAATGTTCATTGTTAATTTTTCGCCTACCACTATTGCTGCCGTTACCATTGCAACCAATGGATTAATGTAAGCATACAGCGACGAAATAGCAGCGGGTAACTTTTTCATTGAATAAACAAAGGCTATAAAACTGATGATGGAGCCGAAAGCAACAAGGTACCCAATGGCCAGCCAGACCCGCAGTGATATTTGTTCAAGCGGTATGGGAGTTTGTACAATTCGTGAAATGATGAATAACACAATAGAGCTGATGAACATTTGCCAGCCGATGGCATAATAGGGGTTGATAGCTAATTTATTTCGGGCAATAAACATCGTGCCCCCGCTCCAGGAAAGCATTGCCAAAGTAGACAATACCACGCCAAACAAAAAGCCTTCGGGATGATGCTCAAAAATGTTTTCGTAAAAAACGATGGCAATTCCTCCAACTCCCAGCAACAAGCCCACTATAGTAAGTGTATTTAGATTTCGTTGTTTAAAAAAAATCCGCTCGGTAATTACCACGCTAAAAGGGTACAATGCTCCGATTAAAGCACTTAATCCAGTTGGAACGTATTTTAAACTCCACGTGCTTAACCCATTGGCAAGCACAAACATTAGTAAACTTAAAATGAACAGCCAGCCAAATTGTTTAAGTGTTGGTAACGGCAATTTTTTATACCCAATAAAGAAAATAAGAAAACAACAACCACCCGCAAACTGCCGGATGGAGGCCATTTGAAAGGGTGGCAAGTTTTCAGACACAGCAACTTTACTGGACACCCAGGTAGTACCCCACAAAATACTGGTGATTGCTAAAGCAAGATAACCACCGGTTTTACCTTTGGGTAAATTGTTGCTGCTGATCATTTAATAAAATGTTCCATTAATGTTTAAAATGACGAAGTCCTGTAATAACCATTGCCAGGTTATTTTCTTTACAATATTCAATTGAATCGTTGTCACGAATGGAACCTCCGGGTTGTATAAACGAATTGATTCCTGCCGCATGCGCAATTTTTACGCAATCATCAAAAGGGAAAAAAGCATCACTTGCCAATACAGCTCCTCTAAGGTCGAAATTAAATTGTTTTGCTTTGTCAATTGAATGTCTCAATGAATCAATGCGGGAAGTTTGACCGCAACCTTTACCAATCAATTGTTTATTTTTTACCAAAGCGATGGAATTGCTTTTAAGATGCTTGGCTACTAAATTGGCGAATACCAAATCATCTTTTTCAGGCCCATTGGTTACCCTTCCTCCAGCTTCTTTCCATTCGGTGTAATTGCCAACATCGTTTTGCTGGGTAAGTGTTCCGTTTAAAATACTTCTAAACTGGTGCGTTGCGGTTAGCCCTGCTTTTTGTACTAACAGAATGCGATTCTTTTTTGTTTCTAAAATAGCTAACGCATCTGCATCAAAAGCTGGTGCAATCAAAACTTCAAAAAATATATGGTTGATGGCTTCTGCAGTTTCCTTATCAATGGGTGCGTTAGAAATAAGCACGCCACCGAAAGCACTTTCCGGATCGCCGGCCAGTGCTGCATCCCAGGCTTCTTTAACAGTTGGCCTCGAAGCTATACCGCATGGGTTGGTATGCTTGATGATGGCAAATACTGCCTCAGCCAAGTCATCGCCATACAGGTGAGCTTTTGAAGCCAAATCATTTGAATGCCCTTTAAATTCGCTGATAAGCTGCACGGCCGCATCTACATCTACCAGGTTGTTATAGGATAATTCTTTACCATGAATCTTATCAAAAATCTCTTCCTGATTACCGTAAAAAATGCCCTGCTGGTGAGGGTTTTCGCCGTAACGCAATATTGCTTTTGCTTTGTCGAAAGGATTGGCAAATTCAGTTTGGTTAAAATAATTAGAGATCGCCAGGTCGTAGCCAGTGCAAACATCAAAGGCTTTGATGGCAAAGGTTCGACGTTGTTCCAAAGTGGTTTCTCCTTTTTGTTCTTTTAATATTTGCTCCAGTAAAGCATAGTCTTTTTTGGCTGCAATTACCACTACATCTTTGTGATTTTTAGCAGCACCTCTTATCATAGACGGACCGCCAATGTCAATTTTTTCAATGATCAACGTTTCATCTGTCGTTGACTTTACCGTTTCTTCAAAAGGATACAAATCAACAATTACCAAATCAAGTTCCGGGATATTATATTGTTTCATTTCTGCCACATGCTGTGCATCATCCCGTTTTCCTAAAATGCCGCCAAATACAGAAGGATGCAAAGTTTTAACCCTGCCACCCAAAATAGATGGATAAGTAGTAAGCGACTCAACCGGCACACAGGGAACATTCAAATCTTCAATAAATTTTTGTGTGCCACCTGTAGAGTAAATGGTTACACCCAACTGGTGTAATTCAGTTACTATATTTTCTAATCCATCTTTGTAAAAAACAGAAATGAGTGCTGAGTTGATTTTTTTTTGCATGATTGTGTTTGATGTTTTTTATATTGTTGAACTTTTGCGGCATATGTATGGCAGCTTTTGTTTGCATTGAAAACTGGTTGTTTGCAGGTTGAGTGCGGATTGCAATGCGTATCACTTTCGCCCGAATTGCTACCGATAAACCTTGGACCCAAAACTGTAAACTAATTTACTTCTGCAACAAATGCCCCTTTTTCAGGAACCGAATAAGAGCGCAAATGTAATTCTTCGCAGTCTTTTTGCCATTTGTCAATTTTCCACAAACTGTTAGAAGCATCAAAAACATATAGGCCACAGTTGAAAACGCTTGCTAGTCGGGCAATGTAGAGCCGGGGGCTTTTAGAAATAATGATGATATCTACGTCAACTTTTTGTTGTACCGGCTCAAATTGGATTGCCTGATCAATTACAACCACTCGCTTTTTAGCAAACTGGTGAAAGATTCGCCGCTGATAAATGCCAGCTATTGTATCAACCCGATTGTTTAACTGCAACGCTATCCGGCCTGGTTTCAAATGGAAATTTTGCAACACGCCATCTTCCAGCATAATGCTATCACCTAAAAACTGGTAATCGTTGCCAGTTACAAAATCGATTGCCTGGTGTTGCTGTACATTGTAAACAATCAGCTTTTGCTGTTTTTGTATTTGCCAGTTTTGATAGGCATGCAACAGGGTAAAGCAAAACAAACAGTACAATGCCAGCCTAAATGCCGTTTTATTTTTATTCAGCCACCAAACAGCCAGTCCAATTACAATTGCATATAACAGCCAGGTAGTAAGTACGGTAGCGGGAATTCGATCCCAAACCGCAAATGGAAGCTGGCTAAACCAAAGTATTATTTTATTCATCATCATTACCAGCCAGGTAATTATTTTTCCAAGATATAAGCCAAAAAAAGGAATCCACGAAAAAGCCACCAATACAATTTCACCAAATAGTATAATGCTGGACAATGGCACCGCAATGATATTGGTGAAAAGAAATAAATTGGGAAATTGATGAAAGTAATAAATACATACGGGGAATGTAAGCAACTGTGCCGCCAAAGAAATAGCCATTAGTTTCCAGCATTTATCTAACCCCTTATTTTTAACATAGAACCAGTTGTAGATGGGCTGTTGAAAAATGATGATGCCTACTACTGCCAGATAAGACAGTTGAAAACCAACATCCCATAAATAATACGGATTATAGCAAAGCATTACAAAGGCGGATGCAGCCAATGAATTATAAATGGAAGAACGCTTTGCAAAGTTTTTTCCGATGGCGATAAAAGTGAACATCACTGCCGAACGAACTACAGATGCGGCGGCTCCGGTTAACAAAGAAAAAAGCCAAAGACAACTTAATATCAATATAACCTGCAGCAGGCTTGATTTTTTGATATACGGAATTCGGGCAAATAACCATACGAGCATTACATAAATTAGTCCGAGGTGCATACCCGAAATGGCGATGATGTGAACCACGCCTGTATTGCTATAGGCCTGCACAAGGTCTTTATCCAAATCGTTGGTGTATCCGATCAGCAAGGCTTCTGCAATGCCAAGCTCATCTTTACCGGCTGAAATATGCTTTCTCAGAATAGCTAAAATTTTTCCCCTGGCGGTAAAAATAAATTGTCTGAACCAGTGTGCGTTTTTATCCTCCAGCTTTACCCAATCCTTATCTTTCAAAAAAATGTTGTGAAAAACAGATTGAAAGGATGCGTAACGCTCATAATTAAATGCGCCCGGATTTCCGGAATTTTTAATGCCCTGCAGGTTTTTACTGAGCAGAATTTTATCGCCATATTGCAACGCAGGCAGCAACGAATCCTTAGAGAAGTATAGCAAAATTTTTCCATTACAGGTAGTCACACCATCATTGTGAATCACTGCCTCTACAAAACCATCTGCCTTAAAGGATTTTGCTTTTTCGATTAGTGGTTCATTGATCCTCACTACCAAATAATCACTATCGTGGTATTGTTGCCCAAACCAGTCGTTGGAGTGCCGCACATCTTTTTGCCAGGTAAGCAAAAGCCCAAAACATACAACTACTAAATGCAAAAGGATGGCCTGAAGTTGCTTGAGTTTGTACCGGGCGGCAATGGGCAATAGCAACAATAGCAAATTGGCAACGGAAAAACTCACGAGGGCTACTACACAAAATGTGAGTGGAATTTTAAGATTCCATTGTAATAGAATACCAGCCACCAGCGGCAGGATCAACCTTGTAAAAGGAGCTGTTTTCCAAATTGGTACATCAAAATTTTTTGACATCCCCTAATGTACATATTAAAAAATTGGAATACAAACACCTGTTGAAGAATTTGAAAATCAACGTCAGGTTACAAAAAAAAAATACATTTTCTTCAAAGACTAACGTAGGCAGAATATGAATGCTACCGAATTTACTGATGCACCAAAACTATTTCGGCCCTTGCATTTAGGGTAATTTCCCAGGGATTTCTACCAGCACTTATCTGCCGAAGGCTATTCCTGTTTTGCATAAGATGAATTCGGGAAGCGTTTACCTGGCGACTTAGCAAATATCTTTGAACGATATCAGCCCTTTCTTTTGAAAGAAGATTACAAACTTTTTTTATACCTTCTGTTTTATAGGCAAATCCTTGTATTGCAATGGTAAGGGTTGGGTCATTCTGCAACAAACCGATTACGCTATCCAATACGTGGTAGGTGGATGAAAACAAGGATGACTGTTGTAATTCAAACGGCACAACGATGGCGTTTTTATCCGGGCAACCATTGCGAGCGGTTTCGCCATATTCGCTCCGGCAACTATCTTCTATATCTTTAATGCCATCGCCATCCATATCCTGTATGCTAATGGGTGGCTGTGGAATTGGATAATTGAGTGTTATCTCGGCAGTGTAATGATACTGCACCTCCTGCTTATTTAGCTTACGTTGAATGGACCGCTGTTTGCCATTGCCTCTGAATGCAAGCATCCTTAAACTATCAATGCCCTGCCCCAATAAATAATTCTTTACGGCCAGGGCCCTGTTCATTGAAAGCCAATAACAAATTTCTTCGTTGGCTTCTTCATAATATGCATAGCCGTCAATTGAAAAGGTGATCGAATCATCGCTGTGTAAAATTTTGATCACGCTATCAATTAATAGGAAGGTGGAACGATAATTTAAGGAGGACTGTTTGTATTCAAAAGGAATCAAAACAGTGGCGTCAATTGTTTTAGGAAGACTATCTATCCAATAAAAAAATGGGTACAATTGACTGGCAATTTTGGAAGGCGAAAATATTTCATATTCTTTGAAAATAGAACCACTTGAAACAGCAGCCCGATGGCGAAAAGATAAATCAACTAATCTATTTTCCACTTCCTTCAATCCAAAAAAAGCAGTTGCATAGGTGGACAAACCATGCGATATTATATACACCAATACCAGCCATCGGATTATTTTCATCTTTTGAAATTGATTGGAGTAGTGAATGATTGCTTTGTGGTTAAGTAGAAAAATTCTTTCAGCAAAATAATGAAAAATCATCAACCAACTTACATGCCAACATTGCCTTTTAAAGATTTTTAAACGGCATTGGATGAGAAATGTAATTGAAGTCTGTTGGGAGTTTTTACTACGCTATATTTTCCAGGAAAATATTATCAGGTAATATTTACTATTTTATCAATAGGCCACTGTTTTTCTATTATGGAGATTTGACGGGGTGATTTCGTCCTGGCAAAAAGTCCTGCCAGCTAAACAAGCAGGCAGGACTTTTGATAAAATATAGATTTAAGCTGGCAAACTATTTACTCAAATGCATACTTCTTTCTTTGTACAATTGTCTGAAGTATGGATCTCTTAAGTCTTTAATAAAGCGGATCGCTTCACCCGTACTTTTCATTTCAGGACCTAACTCACGGCTTACACCCGGAAATTTATTGAAAGAAAAAACTGGTTCCTTGATAGCAAATCCCTGAAGCTTTTTCTCGTAGGTAAAGTCCTTTAATTTATTCACTCCTAACATAATCTTGGTAGCGATATTCAAATAAGGTATCTGGTAAGCCTTTGCAATAAATGGTGTGGTGCGACTTGCCCTTGGGTTAGCCTCAATCACATACACATTGCCGTCTTTGATGGCAAACTGGATATTGATCAATCCTTTTATATTCAGCGTTCTTGCAATTTTTTCTGCATAATGCTCCATAGTTGTTACAACCAATGGCGACAGGTTAAATTGTGGCAACACGGCATTACTATCTCCACTATGAATACCGGCTGGTTCAATGTGTTCCATTACACCCATGATGTGAAATTCTTCTCCATCAAATATGGCGTCAATTTCAGCTTCCTGGCAACGATCTAAAAAGTGATCAATTAAAATTTTGTTTCCTGGTAAATGTTTGATCAAACTTAAAATGCCTTTTTCAAGGTCTTCATCGTTTAATACAATTCTCATCCGCTGTCCGCCAATTACGTAGCTCGGACGAATCAACACCGGATAACCCACTTTCTTAGCAACTTCAATTGCTTCATCCGTATCGTACGCAGTACCATAATTTGGATAAGGAATACCCAACTCTTTCAAGGTATCACTAAACCGACCACGATCTTCTGCAATATCCATACTATCGAATGACGTACCGATAATTTTAATTCCTTTTTCGTATAGCTTCTTCGCTAGTTTCAAAGCCGTTTGTCCACCTAATTGAACAATTACACCTTCCGGTTTTTCATACTCAATAATTTCCCACAGATGCTCCCAGAATACCGGTTCAAAATATAATTTATCCGCAATGTCAAAATCAGTCGAAACAGTTTCAGGATTACAGTTTACCATAATGGCTTCGAAACCGGCTTCTTTTACTGCCAGTAAACCATGCACGCAACAATAGTCAAACTCAATACCCTGGCCAATTCTGTTTGGACCACTCCCCAATACAATTATTTTTTTCTTAGCAGAAACAACCGATTCGTTAGAAACTATTAAACCAGTGGAATCTGCATTCTGAAATCCCCCCTCGGGCGGTGGGGGGGCTGCTTTTTCTTCAAAGGTTGAATAAAAATAAGGCGTCTTTGCCTCAAACTCAGCACTACAGGTATCCACCATTTTAAACACCCTTGTTAAGCCCATTTCCTTTCTTCGCTCATAAATCTGTTCGCCATTTTCTTCATTCATGATGCGAACAATTTGCTCGTCGCCAAAGCCTAAAAATTTGGCTTCGGTAAGCAGTTCGTCCGGCAAGGTTTTCAAATCGTACTTAGCTATTTTCTTTTCGCAATCACATATTTTTTGAATCTGGTAAATAAACCAGCGATCAATACCGGTACTTTCGCAAATGCGTTTGATACTGGCGCCTGCCATCAACGCATCTTTAATCCTGAATATCCTATCCCATTTTGGTATCTTAATATATTCAATCAATTCATCTGTATGCATCAGGCTTTTGCCATAATACCCCAAACCAACAGCTTCGTTTTCTAAACTCTGACAAGCTTTTTGTACCGCTTCAGCAAAGCTGCGGCCAATACCCATCACCTCACCAACACTTTTCATCTGGAATCCCAATGTATCGTTGGCACCTTTAAATTTATCAAAATTCCAACGGGGGATTTTTACAATTACATAATCCAGGGCAGGTTCAAAATAGGCTGAAGTAGATTGGGTGATCTGGTTTTTCAGTTCATCCAGATTAAAGCCCAGCGCCAGTTTAGCTGCAATTTTCGCAATGGGATAGCCGGTAGCTTTACTGGCAAGGGCTGAGGAGCGACTCACCCTTGGATTAATTTCCACCACCACCAATTCTTCTGTTTGTGGGTTCAATGCAAACTGTACATTACACCCACCGGCAAAATTCCCAAGCGCCCGCATCATACGAATGGCGGTGTTGCGCATTTCCTGGTAAGCGGTATCGCTTAAAGTCATACAAGGCGCCACCGTAATACTATCGCCGGTATGTACACCCATTGGGTCAAAGTTTTCTACTCCACATATAATCACCACATTGTCTTCTGCATCTCTTAATAATTCCAGTTCAAATTCCTTCCAACCCAATATTGCTTTTTCAACCAGTACTTCGTGAATGGGGGAGGCTGTTAATCCATTGTTGAGCGCTTCATCCAGCTCTTCCTTTTTAAATACGATACCACCACCACTACCACCAAGTGTAAAAGAGGGGCGTATTACCAATGGGAATCCAATTTCCTGCGCAAACTCTTTTCCCTCCAAAAATGAGTTGGCAGTTTTAGCCTGGCAAACCGAAATCCCCATCTCAATCATCCACTGGCGGAATTTTTCTCTGTCCTCTGCTTTGTCAATGGCTTTAATATCAACACCAATTAGTTTAACACCGTACTTTTCCCAAACACCCAATTCATCCGCTTCTTTACAAAGGTTTAACGCAGTTTGTCCGCCCATAGTTGGCAAAACGGCACTGATCTCATTTTCTTCCAGTATTTGTTCAATGCTTTCAACCGTTAATGGCAACAGGTAAACACGGTCGGCCATCATCGGATCGGTCATGATCGTAGCAGGATTGCTATTGATCAAAATCACTTTTACGCCTTCTTCCCGAATGCTTCTGGCAGCCTGTGTTCCGGAGTAATCAAATTCGCAGGCTTGTCCGATTACAATAGGACCCGAACCTATAATTAATACTGATTTTATTGAATTGTCTTTTGGCATAATGTGTTGTGCTACTTTATTGGCGTGCAAAAGTATATAAAAATGGGCAGTTTTTTAAAGGTTGTAATTTTATCATTTCATACTATTTAATTTGTCTTGATTCATCATTTTATCATTTAAATTTGCTCTTTTTCAATTTTATACAGGATGATAAGAATAATTGCTTCTTTGGTTTTGATATTGCTTTTTCACCCATTTTCAATTGCACAAATTTTTCCAGTAAAGAACTACCCCCAGGGATATTTCACCTGGCCGGTTGCCGCAAAAAAAGCATTGGTGGCAAATTTTGGAGAATTGAGGCCCAACCATTACCACATGGGGCTCGACTGTAGGACAGATCAGGTAGAAAATAAGCAGGTATTGACGGCAGCAGACGGTTACGTTGCTAAGGTAAAAATTGAACCATTCGGCTTTGGCAGGTGTATTTATATCAATCATCCCAACGGACTAACTACCCTGTATGCCCATCTAAATGATTTTAATCCTGCTTTGGAAAAATACATCACCCAACAACAATACAACTTCGAAAGCTGGAAAGTATTTTTAGATATCCCTGCCGGATTATTCCCGGTAAAAAAGGGCCAGTTTATTGCTTATAGCGGCAACACCGGCGGATCGCAAGGGCCGCATGTACATTTTGAAATAAGAGATACCAAAACGGACAAAGTGCTGAATCCGTTGTTATTTGATTTTCCAATAACAGATAATATTCCACCGGATATATTGCGGCTGGCAGTTTACGACCGATGCATCAGCACCTTTGAACAGAGCCCTAAATTTTATCCCTTAAAAAAAATAAACGGAGTTTATACCACCACTCCTGCAGCAATTTTGGCCAAAACAGACAGGGTAAGTTTCGCAATCACCGCCTATGACCGCTACACCGGATCTACCAATAAAAATGGCATTTATCAGGCAGTGATATATGACAATGGTCAGCCGGTAAACGGTTTTCAATTGGACAGCATTAGTTATAATGAAACCCGGTATATGAATGCACACGTGGATTATAAATTACGGAGTACTGGCGGATCGTGGGTGCAGCACCTGAGCCGGCTTCCCGGCTACCAGCAAGGCGTTTATAAAGATATTTCCGGCGATGGGGTGATTGATATAGAAGACGGGCTTGTGCATCCGATAAAAATTGAAGTAAAAGATGCCGCCGGTAATAGCTCTTTGTTGAAGTTTGATTTACAACAATCTCCCGGACAGCAGCAAATAGAAGACGCCGATCCGCTTGCATTCTATACCGAAAAAGAGTTTCATCCGGGTTTTGTAAATGTTTTTGAAAACAGCAAAATCAGTTTTTACCTGCCGGAAAATGCTTTGTATGATTCCATCCGTTTTAAATACAATGAGATTAACCCTGCGGTTGGTAATACTATTTTTCAATTACACAATGGTCACGTGCCGGTGCAATGTATGTTTCCTGTAAAAATAAAAAATACCGTTACCACACATCCCGATAAAATGGTGATGCACCGTTCATGGGCTGATAAAAATGATTATGCGAAAGCGGTACCGGTAAAAATTGGCAATGAAAATAACTGGTACGAAGCAAGTTTCAGGGCTTTTGGAAATTTCCAACTGATTGAAGATGTAACGCCACCAACGGTTACACCTGTTGGAATCAGGGAAGGGATGAATGCGGCTAAACTAAATCGCATTGCTTTTGTTGTAAAAGACAATACAAAAGAACTCATGAATTTTAACGCCTATCTGGATGGAAAGTGGCTTCGTTTCAGCAATGATAAAGGCAGTGCATTCATTTATAAGTTTGATGAACACTGTCCGCCAGGTGCGCATGAACTAAAAATAAGTGTAGAAGATTGTGTAGGGAACAAAACGGAAAGAACGTATCATTTTACAAGGTAAAAAAAGACCGGATTCTATTCAACGTTTTCTGGTGCCGTGCTAATTATGCTAGAACGGGTTATGAATGGTAATCATCTTCACCCTACACCTTTCAATTTAACTTAAGATTTGTGTTATGTTAAGCTTAAAAATAATTTAAAATGATTACTCAAATTTAAACCTCGAATTACGAGTCATGTTCTTAAAATTCGTGTAATTCGTTTTTTAAAATTCGTGTAATAAAATCTATACGCATAAAGTTAACACAGTACTTGTAAGCCTAAAAAAAATATTAAAAATAAACCATATATACACCATGACAACATTAACAGCAGGTAAAAAAGCGCCGGCATTTAAAGGCCTTGACCAAAATGACAATAAAATTTCGCTGGCCGATTTTAAGGGTAAAAAGGTAGTTCTCTATTTTTATCCAAAAGATGATACGCCCGGTTGTACAGCCCAGGCTTGCAACCTGCGGGATAATTATTCAGATCTTTTAAAGAAAGGTTTTGCAGTTGTTGGCGTAAGCACCGATCCGGTAAAAAATCACAAAAAATTTGAAACAAAATACCAGCTTCCTTTTCCGTTGGTAGCGGATGAAGACAAAGTGATTGTAGAGAAGTACGGAGTATGGGGTGAAAAGAAATTCATGGGTAAAACCTACCTGGGCATCACCCGCACTACTTTTTTAATTGATGAAGAGGGGAAAATTAAAAAGATCATCAACAAGCCGGATACTAAAAATCACACAGAAGAAGTACTAAATGCGTGGGCTGAAATTGAATAAAAATGCATTTTTTGTAAAAGAAAACTCAAGGCTGGCGGGCGTTGCTGCCTGGAAATTAAGAAGCGATGCTGTTGCCATGGTATTGGGTAAAACCATTCACCTGCACAACATTTCCAAAGCTGACTTTCTAAGAAACAAAAGGTTGCTCAGGCATGAGTTATGCCATGTTAAACAATACCAACAGCATGGGTTTATTTGGTTTTTATTGCAGTACTTATTCGAAAGCATTCGCAATGGATATTA
>Ga0105044_10000868_pt1 | contig 38858 bp, 45 predicted proteins | sample MAT01_FD_78092 | JGI IMG/M metagenome (GOLD analysis project Ga0105044, IMG submission 78092) | Freshwater microbial communities from Lake Fryxell liftoff mats and glacier meltwater in Antarctica - MAT-01 | ecosystem: Environmental > Aquatic > Freshwater > Ice > Liftoff microbial mat | place...
GATGGGAAGGGGACGCGGAGACGCAGAGGTTTTGGTAAGGGATAATGGGAGGGGCACGCGGAGACGCAGATGTTTTGGGAGGGGATGATGGGAAGGGCACGCGGAGACGCGGAGACGCAGAGGTTTTGGGAGGGGATGATGGGAAGGGGACGCGGAGACGCAGAGACGCAGAGGTTTTGGGAGGGGATGATGGGAGGGGCGCGCGGAGACGCAGAGGTTTTGGTAAGGGATGATGGGAGGGGCACGCGGAGACGCAGAGGTTTTGGGAGGGGAAGCTTGGATTTATTAATTTTATAATATCATTTTTATTTAATACTTCAAAATACTGTCGTTTGACAGGTTGTTTAATAATTTAAAATTAGCTTCATGAAATTTAATACCAAAGTTATACATGCTGGAATAGAGCCCGATCCTAGTACAGGGGCAATTATGACGCCAATTTTTCAAACAAGCACGTATGTTCAAAATGCAACAGGTGATCATAAAGGATATGAATATGCACGTACGCAAAATCCTACGCGCGATGCATTGCAAAAAAACTTAGCTGCATTGGAAAACGGAAATTTCGGAATTTGTTTTTCGAGTGGCTTGGCTGCAACCGATGGTGTGATAAAAATGTTTAGTCAGGGCGATGAGGTGATTGCCATGAACGATTTATATGGTGGAACATATCGTGCTTTTACAAAAGTATATGCACGATTTGGTATGCAATTTCATTTTGCCGATTTAACCAATACTGAAAATCTAGAACCTCTTATTAATAGCAATACCAAATTGATTTGGGTAGAAACGCCAACAAATCCAATGTTGAGTATTATTGATATTGCTGCAATTTGTGCTATTGCGAAGAAACATAATATATTGGTTTGTGTAGATAATACTTTTGCTTCACCTTACTTACAAAATCCATTAGATTTAGGAGCAGATATTGTTGTGCATTCGGCTACAAAATATTTAGGTGGACATAGCGATGTAATTCACGGATGCGTTATAGTAAATGATAAAGCACTTTCTGATCAATTATATTTTATTCAAAATGCAACTGGCGCAGTGCCAGGGCCGCAAGATTGTTTCCTAATATTAAGAGGAATAAAAACATTACACTTGCGTGTTCAGCGCAGTTGTGAAAATGCAGCTGTTATTGCGCAGTTTTTGCGTAATCATCCTAAAATTGAAAAGGTTTATTGGCCAGGATTTACCGACCATCCAAATCATGAAATTGCAAAAAAGCAAATGCGCATGTTTGGTGCAATGGTATCATTTACTTTAAAGGGTGATGATTTTGTTGAGGCCACTCGAATATTATCGGCAACTCATTTATTTTCTTTAGCAGAGAGCTTAGGCGGTGTTGAAAGTTTGATTGGGCATCCAGCAAGTATGACACATGCATCAATTCCTAAAGCAGAAAGATTGAAAAATGGATTAGTTGATTCGCTAATTCGTTTAAGTGTTGGTGTTGAGGATGTTGATGATTTAATTGAAGATTTGAAAATTGCAATTGGATAATTTTATTTTACAAGATTTAAAATAAAAAGTCACATGGATTTTGCAACAATAGCTTTATTTACCCTAGCAATTGGACCTGCCGCTGCAATCATTATTTATTTTTATACAAAAGATAAACATGATCGAGAGCCATTTGGAGTATTGCTTATGAGTTTCATGGCTGGCTGTTTTAGTGTTCTACCTGCCATAATATTGGAAACCTTGTTACCTAATATTGTACCGGGAAGTTATGGCACTTCGCTAATTTCTATTGCAATTTATACGTTTGTAATAATTGCAGCAAGCGAAGAATTTTCAAAATATATTTTCTTAAGATATTATGCATATCGCAAACCTTCATTTAATGAACCTTATGATGGAATTATTTATGCGGTTATGGTAGGCATGGGCTTTGCAACAATAGAAAATCTGATGTATGTATTTGGTTCTGACACTTTAGGCGCGGCTTGGAGCACTGCTGGACTTCGCGCTGTTACTGCGGTGCCTGCACATGCTACTTTTGCAGTAGTGATGGGATACTTTGTTGGGCTTGCCAAATTTAATCATAAAAATGAACGTTCCTTAATGTTCAGAGGTTTTTTATTAGCTACCATTTTACATGGATTTTACGATTTTTTCTTATTCCAAAATTACACAGTAGGATTATATTTAGGCGCAGTAGCATCGCTAATTGTTGGTATATGGTTTGCAAAGCGTGCCATTAAACTCCACAAATTACATCCTGAAGCAAAACAAAAACAAGTTGTTACTGCAGTTGTTGATTCTAATAACAACAATAACGAATTCGATGCTCCAACCAAACCGAGTTAAATATTCCAAAGCAACTTTTAATACGCTAAGTAAATTACTGGAGCAAAAAACTGCGCTGTATAATATTCCGGATTTTATTGCTAACGATCCAATTTTAATTCCGCATCAATTTACGAAGCTACAAGATATTGAAATTAGTGGTTTTTGGACAGCTATGTTAGCATGGGGTCAACGGAAAACAATAATAAATAAATCGACAGCACTATTTGAGTTAATGGACAATGAACCTCATGCATTCATGCTAGGACATTGCGAAACTGACCTCAAACGTTTAGCTAATTTCAAACATCGAACCTTTAATTATACCGATACACTTTACTTTATTCATTTCTTTAATAAATTTTATACTGAAAACAATAGTCTTGAAAATGCATTTCTATGCCCGGGTTACAAAAAAGAATTGAATGTAGAAAAAATGCTCATTCATTTCCACACTATTTTCTTTAATGACGAACATGCACCACACCGAACACGTAAACATGTGCCAACACCTTTATCGAACAGCACTTGCAAACGTTTGAATATGTTTTTGCGATGGATGGTCAGGAGCAATAAAACAAATGTTGATTTTGGTGTTTGGAAAAATATTCGCCCAGACCAATTGGTATGCCCATTGGACGTGCATGTTGACCGAATAGCTCGTAGGTTACAATTGCTTACTCGCAAACAAACTGATTGGACTGCAGCTTTGGAATTAACCGAAAATTTAAAGCAATTTGACCCACATGATCCTGTAAAATATGATTTTGCTTTATTTGGGAGTGGTGTTATGGAGAAAGTGGCATGATATTTTCGCCAATGTAAACAATAACTGGTTCAACATGACTAAAACAGATAATTGGATGCAACACACAATTACGGAAATAGCCGAGATGTGTGATTTAGAAATAAAGGATAGCATGCTTCAAATTGATTCAACAGCATCGTTTAAGCAAACCCTAACTGATATAATTGCATTTCTGATTGACCATAATTTTGAGAAATTATTATGGATTCTATATCGAATTGATGTGGATGAAGAAAAAGCAAAGTCGTTATTAAGTAAACACATTCCTGAAGAAGCGCCAGCCATATTGGCAGAACTTATACTGCAGCGCCAACTTAAAAAAGAGGAATTCAAAAAACAATTTGAGCAATCGGCGCTTTTGAGCAACGACGACGATGATTTGAGATTATAAGTATATTTACCTTTAAAAGGTAAATAAGTTTGCAAAATCTACTAATAAAAAAGCCTTTGATTGCACTAATAACAGTTGTAATTATATTACAAACTGTGGTTATTTGTTATTATAATTTTAATGGATTTTTCGGGCAAGACAGTTATGAGTATTTGCGCATTACACGCTCATTAAATGCTTTTTATACTACAGGAACTGAACCTGCATACACGGTTTATCCAATTATGTATCCTATTGTTTGCAGTATTGTAAATATTTTTATTCCAGATACTATGGTTGCGATGCAACTGGTATCAATAATTTCGTTGGTAGCCGCAACAATATTTATGGTTAAAATATTAAAACGTTGGAGCGACGATACTGCTGCTATTCATTTGTATGTATTACTATTTTTTGTTGTATCACCTTACCTACTAAGGTTTAGTATTATAGCCATGAGCGATATGTTTTGCATTGCCATGTGGCTGGCAAGTTTATTTTATAGCTTGAAATTCGAATCTGGTAAAAAAATGAGGCACCTGCTTTTAGCGACTTTATTCGCTGGAATTGCTGTAATTACGAGGTATCCCGCGGCAGTTATGTTATTGCTTCCTGTTTGGATTTGCACTAAAACTATTATCTCCACAAAAAAATATTATTACTTGCTACTGGTATTAATGGTTGCATTAATTTGCACTATTCCCGATTTAGTAATACGGCAACGATTTATATTTTGGAATATTGGCAATCATGTGCCAGCTTTTTCCTACGATTTTTTTGCAAATCAGTTTAGTATAAATAATTTATTTCAACGCAATTTTTATAACATTGATGGTCATCAACATTATGATACGCCCAATATCATATTTGGTTTATTTCAGTTTTTTCATCCTGCATTTATTTTTTGTGGCCTAGTCTTTTTATTACTTCTTTTTAAAAAACACAACCGGCATAGTTACACAATTCCAATAATTATAGTTGTTTTGTTATATACGTTGTTTATTGGATGTAATCCCTACCAAAATAACAGATATTTAATGTTTGCATTACCAGCTGTGTTACTGGTTTACTATCTGCCTTTCAGCCGATTGATTATGCGCTTTAATATTAAAGGAACAATCGCATACCTGGCCGTATTGATTGTTTTTATTATACAAATTTTATTATTTACCATTGGTTTCCGCGCAACTGTTCAAATGAATAAATCAGAAGCTGTTATTGCAAAATATGTGCACCAATTACCTGTATTACCAGTTTATACATTGGGTATTGATGGCGCATTGTCGGCATATAATCCTGAAATTGAAATAATTAATTTATACAACACTACCTTAACCGAAAATAATACTGTGCAGGGTTACATATTATATAATAATATTGACTTCCCAAAACAGTTTGCAGGGTTGTTACCTGAAACCAACTTTCAATTCTTGAAGTCACGCAATAGGTTGCGCCAAATAGAGAATTTTACTGATGGATGGGTGCTCTACCAAATAGATTAAGTTAATGCAGCCACAAAGAAATATGACATCACGCTTACGGTCACAATTTTTAGAAATGTTCCTGCCAAAAATCCGATAAAACTTCCCCAAGCGCTGCGCATTGCTTTAGTATGATTTTTACTATCATGTATAGATTCTCCGATGTATGCCCCAATAAACGGCCCTATAATTAAGCCGAGTGGTTGAGGTGGAATAAAAATTCCCAAAATTGTTCCAACAATGGCTCCCTTTTGCCCCGATTTGGTTCCACCATATTTTTTTGTGCCCCAGGTTGGGATGTAGTATTCTAATATTCCTAAAATTACTACTAAAACGGCCCAAATAATGAGAAATGAGTTACTAAAGTTGGCATAAGCAGTAAATTCAATCAATAAAAATCCAACAAAACAAATTGGAGGGCCAGGCAAAATGGGCAAAAAACTACCTGCAATGCCTATGAGCATGCAGATTATTGCTAATATCAATAAAAATATATCCATGATTGATTTATATCAACGAGCGAAAACACCTGTTGTTGTATTTTTGCAAAAATAAAGTATAATCATGACGATTGAAGCAAATGACCCTAAATTAACATCTTGGGTTCCAGTAGAGGCGGGAAGTGATTTTCCGATTCAGAATCTTCCATTTGGCGTTTTTCGTCGGGGTGATGACCATCCGCGCATTGGCGTTGCAATTGGCAGCTATGTGCTCGATTTATATGCCATGCAACAAGCCGATTACTTTGGTGCGCTATTAATAGAAGATGCGGCCTTTAGAAGTAATAATTTAAATACATTAATTAAAACCGGAAAATATAAAATTCGTGCTTTGCGCAATGCCATTTCAACATTGTTGAGAAGTGATAACACTAGGCTTAAAAATGAAGAGAAAGTGTATGGCAAATTTTTATTGCGGATGGAAGATGTTGAATTATTAATACCCATAGAACCAGGTGATTACACCGATTTTTATTCGAGCATTCAACATGCTACAAATATTGGAAAAATGTTTCGACCCGACAACCCATTGCTGCCAAATTGGAGACATATGCCAATTGGGTATCATGGACGATGTTCATCTATTGTACCAACAGGAACCGAAATTCGCAGGCCTAAGGGACAAATAATTTACAAGGATGGAGATGCGCCGCAATTCAAAGCAACTGAACAACTTGATTTTGAATTAGAGATGGCATTTATTACCCATGAAGGAAAAATGCAAGGTTTAAATATTACTACTGCAGAAGCAGATGATTTTATTTTTGGAATGGTAATATTTAACGATTGGAGTGCACGGGATATTCAGCGTTGGGAATATGTTCCACTAGGACCATTTTTAGCAAAGAATTTCGCGTCATCTATTTCCCCATGGGTTGTAACTTTAGATGCACTTGAACCATTTAGAATTTCAGGAGAAATACAAGAACCAGCTGTATTGGATTATTTGAAATTTGAGGGAAATAAAAACATTGATATTAATTTAGAAGTTTATATCCACCCTGAGTTTACAAATGCAAGTTTAGTTAGTAGTTCCAATTACAAATTTATGTATTGGAATATGACGCAACAATTAGCCCATCAAACCGTTAATGGCTGCAATGTGCGTGCTGCCGATATTTATGCTTCTGGAACAATTAGTGGCAACGAGCCAAATTCTTTTGGCAGTATGATGGAGCTCACTTGGAGAGGTGCTAATCCATTAATAATGGAAGACGGTTCTGAAAGAAAATTTATAAATGATTATGACACGGTATTTATTAAAGCATGGTGTGAAAAAGATGGTGTACGAATAGGATTTGGTGAAGTGCGCAATAAAATTTTACCTGCCTTTAAACAATAATAAATTTAATTATAATAATTGATATGTTAAGAATTGACCCAGCCACAATACCGATGCCTAAAATGCATCAATATATGCTAGGCAGTATTTCGCCACGACCAATTGCATTTGCCAGCACTATAGATGCTGATGGCAATGCCAATTTAGCACCATTTAGCTTTTTTAATGCGATAGGGAGCAATCCTCCGATGATAATTTTTTCGCCCGCCAGAAGTGGACGCGATAACACTACAAAGCATACGTTAAATAATGCAGATGCTATGAAAGAGGTGGTAATAAATATCGTAAACTATCCTATTGTTCAACAAATGAGTTTGGCAAGTTCTGCATATCCGCAAGGAGTAAATGAATTTGTAAAAGCGGGATTAACACCAATTGCATCAGAAATTGTAAAACCGTTTCGCGTTAAAGAAAGTATTGTTCAAATGGAATGTAAAGTGCGCGATATTATTCGCACTGGTGCAACAGGTGGAGCGGGTAATATTATTATTTGCGAAATTGTATTAATGCATATTGATGAGTCGATACTGGATGAAGCCGGCAAGCCTGACCCCTATAAAATGGATTTGGTGGCACGCATGGGTGGCGAATATTATTGCAGGGTAATTCCAGAATCGATATTTACATTGGCGCAACCAAAAGATGGTTCGGCTTTAGGTGTAGATCAATTACCTGAATACATTCGCAATTCGCATATTTTAAGTGGGAATAATTTAGGACAGTTGGGTGTTTTTAATACTGTTCCATCAGATGAGGAAGTAAAAGCAGTAGCGCATTTAGTTCGCCACCTTCAAAGTTGGGATGAAATTGAACAGCAAGCTAAAATATTAATTGACAAACATGCAGCTTGGGAAGGATATAAACTTTTAATGATGAAGGAGTATGGACTAATATAACCAATAATGGTTTGTGCTGACTGATAATAGATTGAAACCACGTTCAACATTCTTATTACAAAATATCAGATAAAATTGATAGTATATATTCGATTTAAGTTAGCTGATTTATTCAAGTTTTTTTGCAAATTTTCAAAACAAACCAGTGTTATTAAATAAACATCACAAGTTATAGACATGCTTATAACGTAATTCAGGCAAATAAAAAAAGGTCGGCAACTTGTCGACCCTTTTTACTGGTAATTAATCATCAAACAAAAACCATATGCACACCTTCACCTCCGGCATGCTGATAGAACTCGCCGACAGTGATAATACTTTCAACACCTTCGTATAAATCATCTTTAGTTATTTTGAACATATCGGCAGCAAGTTTACATCCATACATTTTTACACCTGAAGCAGATAAAATATCTAAAAACTCATGTGCTGTAGGCAAATCCATTGCTTCCATTTGTTTGCGCATCATTCTGGATGCATAGCCTTCCATACCAGGAATTCCGCCTAAAATTGTTGGAATATGCATACCAGGATTACCTACTGTTGCAATATGTAAATGTTCGAGGCGTTTTTTATGCACTGCGTCTAAGCCAAAAAAAGTGAAAAAGATTTCAGCTTCTATACCTTCCATACGCGCACCATTAGCCATAATAAAGCAAGCATAAACACTTTCTAATCCTGCTTTTGATAAGATAAAACACATCTTTTTGATGGGTTCTTTATGTTCAACTCCATTTACTGAAGGAACTTCTTTCATTAAAATATCTTCCATAATAATTTTATTTATTTTGTTAATTAAATACAACCAACTGGTTTAGGAATTCCCGCAATTTTCGCAGCTTTTTTAAGTGGCCCATTTGGGAACAGTGCATAAAACGCTTTGATGTCTGTTACGCCACTTCCACCAATTTTGCGAATTGTTAAAGGGATATTTTTATGATGCTGTTCTTGCAGGAAATTAATAATTTCCCAATGTTTTGGCGTTAGTGTTCCAACACCTTCCTTGATAGCTATTTCTTCAGCAATTGATTTGTTCCATTGCGAAAAGTCAGTGAGGTAACCTTCCTCATTTACTTTGATGGTATTACCACTAATAATAGTTTCCATAATAAATTTTTTGTTTGTGAGTTGATTAATTAATTATTCTGTTACAGTAATATGTTTTCCGCTTTTTTGCATGTTTGGATGAATAAAAGGTATTGCCCTTCCATGCATAAGCACATTCCAATAAATCCATTTAAAACCGAGCTTACCCATGTGGTTGAGCATTGTTTCTTCCATTAGCGACATTGGACCTATACCTGCAAATGGAAAAGTGCCATCAACTGGTTCTTGGTCGTAATTAAAATCGATTAGTAATGCTTTGTGATTTCCGGTTTCTATAAAACAATTAGCATGACCGTCGTAATGTGCTTTGAGTTCTTCACCATTGATATAGTGTAAAATATTTTCCGTTAAAATTTCAGATTCGAAGTGAGCAACGGACCCCGCTTTTGAAGCTGGTAAACTTGTTGCATCACCAATTGCAAAAATGTTATCCTTAACTGTTGTTTGTAAAGTTTCTTTATTGGTAGGCACATAATTTAAATCATCACCAAAACCTGATCTGCCAATAAATGCTGCTCCTTTATTTAGAGGAACTGTAACTAACAAATCAAATTCAACTTCTTGTCCGCCATAATCGATAATTTTTTTGGTGTCATTATCAATTCGTTCAACATTAAAATCGGTAACCAATTTAATTCCTTTTTCTGCTATAAGATGTGCTAATTTTTTTGCTGCAAATGGTTTAGTGAAAGCGCCGCTTAATGGTGTAATGTATGTTATTTCCACTTCATCGCGCATGCCTTTATGTCTGAAGAAATCGTCAGCTAAAAAAGCAAATTCCAAAGGTGCAACGGGGCATTTAATTGGCATTTCTGTAATATGAATTGCCATTCGGCCTCCCTCCCATCCTTGCAATTTATCATGCAATGCTTTGGCACCTTCAAAAGAATAAAAATCGAATATGTCTTTATGCCAAAGTTTACCTTTCATGCCTTCAGTTTCTTCGGGGGCAATGCTGCAACCAGAAGCAATTATCAAAATATCGTAAGGCAATTCGGCGCCATTTACCAATTTTAAAATATTTCGTTCAGGTTCTACTTTATCGATACTTGTATTGATAAACTCTACCTCGTTGGGAATATATTTAATGATTGGTTTTTGTATTTCATGCTCATCATAAATTCCGAAAGGGAGAAATAAAAATCCTGGTTGATAATAGTGTGTAGTGGCTTCATCAACAATAGTAATTTTCCACTCATGATGATTCAACTTTCTTTTGAGTTGATTCGCCATCATTGTTCCAGCTGACCCGGCTCCTGCGATTAAAATGTTACGTTGTGTCATTTTTTGATGATTTATAATGCAAAGCTACGCCCATAGTCATGTGAGTGAACGTGATGATTATCACAGAAAAGGATGATTGAAGTCACCGAATATAGGTGCAGAATCTAAGTCAAGACCATTGGTGCACTTGGCAACCGTTTTATCTTAAGAAAAATAGTTTGCGAAAAATAAACTTGTGGCTAATCGTCCCATTCGGGTAATTTATCAACCATATTTTTCTTCTTTTTACTCCATTGAATTGGCTTAACCACTTCCTCATAGATGAAAGAAATTGGGTTCATTATTGGTGATGGCGCTTTGGGAACGGTGTCTATTTGAAATGGGCTTTTAATACCTGGAATAGGGCCCATTTGATATTGTTGAATTTCTTGATACGCTAAAAATGCATCTCTAAAATCTTCCTTACTTGGCCAAGGATAAATAACGAAAGGGTCGAGTGTTAAGGTATCGATTGCCAATAGAACAGCTATTGACTCAATTTTATCTTCACCCGTATCGGGAACGATGTAGAATTTAGATTTATAACCAATGGCGGAAAACTGGAGTGTGTCGGTCCGTTTAACAACAATTGAGAAAAAGCCATCTGCGGAAGCATTTACACCACGAAATTCGGATGGCACCGAAACAGTAGCATAAGCAATTGGAAACATGGTTTGCTGATTGGTAACTATGCCTGAGAGCTGAATGATATCGGTTTGTTGAGCACGGCAGGTTACGGCTATAAATACGAATAAAAATAGTGAAGTAAGTCTGCTCAAAAATACCCTATGTATAATCATTAATTCTTTAACGAATAATGACGCAAGTTATGATTTGTTATGAAATATTTTGTAAGATTTGCATGTAATTTCACTTTAATTAACAATTATGGAACCTATTGAAGGCAATTTGCATCACATGCGTGAAAACTACGAAAGTGGTGAATTAGATATTTCTGGCGTTTACCCCTCTCCGATGCAGCAATTTGCATTTTGGTTTGAGGCAGCAGGCAATGCCGGAATTGAAGAGCATAACGCTATGGTTTTATCAACTGTAGATCTCGAACAACATCCTTCTTCGAGAGTTGTTTTGTTGAAAGAATTTAATGATGACGGATTTGTATTTTTTACGAATTATGCAAGCAAAAAAGGATTAGATTTATTATCAAATCCAAATGCATGTTTAAATTTTTGGTGGGGTAAACTTGAGCGACAAATTCGCATATCAGGAACGATTACAAAAATTGCTGAAGCAGCAAGTGATGAATATTTTTATTCGAGGCCAATTGGTAGTCAGGCAGGTGCAATTATTTCACCACAAAGTTCAGAAATTGAAAGTCGCGAATGGTTAGAACATCGGTTAATTGAGGTGCAATTAAAGGGTGAAATTAAACGACCTGAGCATTGGGGTGGATATATTTTAAATCCCTCTGCATTTGAATTTTGGCAAGGAAGAAGTAATCGTTTACACGACCGATTGCTCTATGAAAAAGTTAGTGATAACACTTGGCAAATAAAGCGACTAGCACCTTAATTATACCTCGTTAATTTTATTAAAATCATGGATATCTTCTGCATGCAAAGCTTGTTGGAGTAAAAGTAGAAATTGCTCTCGCGGAATATCTTTAGCACCCATTGAAGCAAGATGCTCATTATATACTTGGCAATCGATAAATAAATAATTTAATTTTTTAAGTTGTTGCGCCAGAAAAACAAATGCCATTTTACTCGTATTGCTTTTCTGGCTAAACATACTTTCACCTGAAAAACAGGCGCCCACAGAAAGCCCATATAAGCCGCCTACTAATTCATCCTTTTCATATACTTCAATTGAATGAGCAATTCCCATTTGATGTAATTTAGTATATGCTTTTCTAAAATTTTTATCTATCCAAGTTTCACTATCACCTTTCCGCTTTATGGATGAGCATTTTTTAATTACACGCTCAAAATCAATGTCAACTTTAATCGAATAAATATTTTTTTTAAATAATTGCTGCATGCTTTTTGATACAATTATTTCGTCTGGAAAAAGCACACATCTAGGGTCTGGAGAGAACCAAAAAAAATCTTTCTTATAACTAAACCAAGGAAAAATTCCAGAGCGATAAGCGAGCAATAATCTATCAATACTAATATCATTTCCAACAGCTAATAAGCCGTCGGGTTCGGCTAGCGATGGGTCAGGAAAAATGAGTCTTTCATCTAGTCTCCAGACTGGCATATTACTTATTCCAGCGTGGCGTTAATTCCTCTGTCGGTAAGTTGCTCACGCATTGGCGACAATGTCGATCTTGAACCTTGTTGCACAGCATATTTTCCTTTGTAGTGAATTATATATGCACATTGTTCAGCTTGTTCAAGACTATGTTTGCAGATTTCAATAAGGCTTTCAATAACCCATTCAAAACTATTAACATCATCGTTATGTACTATTAAGCGCACACCGATGATATCGTCGATAAGTTCATCAACATTAATTCTCGAATCGGTTAAAACATTACCCATTTGTTGTAATAATTTGCTACAAAGGTAACGAATTTAGCGATTTATTGTTCAATTTTTGCGTTAAATGCTAAAAACGTTAAGTTGCCAACCCTGTTTCTTACAGAAAGACTTAATTTCGAACCTTCATGGAAGAACTAAACGCAAAGCAAGCACAATACAGGCAAAAAGTGCTCAATAAGTGGCTTTTCAAGCTGTTTTTACTAAAAAACATGCCTATTGCACTTTTGGCAGGATTACGAATCCGGTCGTTAACTGACGAAAAAGCGGTAGTGAGCATTCCATTTAAGTGGTTGTCGCAAAACCCTTTTAAGTCGGTATACTTTGCCACTCAAGCAATGGCTGCCGAAATGAGCACAGGTGTTTTGGGCATGATGGCAATACAAGGTGCACCACATCGCGTTTCAATGTTAGTTTTGAAATTTGAGGCTGAATACACCAAAAAGGCATCGGAGCGCGTTTACTTTACTTGTGAAAATGGCGTTGAAGTAAAGTCGGCCGTTAGCAAAACATTATCGGACGGTGAAGGCGTAACTGTAAGTTGTAAATCGATAGGCAGGTTAAAAGATGGCACTGTTGTGAGCAATTTTACTATAGTTTGGTCATTTAAAGCAAAACTTAAATAATTACAACCAAATATGAAACGAAATATAATTTTCATCTTTTCCATTTTTGTTATGATAACAATTGCGGGTTGCGGCAGAAAAACCGCAGATGAGGCGGAACTGCAAAATGAATCAGTTTCCATTGAACAACCGGAAATAAAAGATGCGACATTAATTACCCCTGAAGAACCATTTAAAAATCAACCTAATGAATTCTGTACGGTTATAAGAAAGTTAGCTATTTCCTATTATGCACCAAACAAACAAGTTGAAGATGCAACTGCATTCCCAGCTAAATATTGTTTGTTAGATATATGTCTCGAAAAAATTGATCCAAATGCTATGATTATTAATTTGGGAGATGATGATGAAGTAGTAACAACATCTTTTGAATTAATTAAAGTATTTGAAAGTGAGTTGGAAGCAAAAGGGTATGCAGAAAAGTATAAGATAATTGATGTGAAGTGGTGAATTAATGTGCTGATGTGCTAATTGAACAGCCGGATTGATGAGGTAGTGATGTTAATTTGGAGGTTGGGAGCATTTAGGGGATAAAAAAAATCCCTTCCAAAGGTGAAAGGGATTATAAATTTAATATTTTGTGAGATTATCTGATTGCAATATTCTTATAATCTCTAGTTGTTGCACCTGTATAAATTTGGCGAGGGCGACCAATTGGTTCGTTTGCTTCGCGCATTTCTTTCCACTGCGACAACCATCCTGGTAAACGACCTAATGCAAATAATACTGTAAACATTTCGGTTGGGAACCCTATAGCGCGATAAATAATACCACTATAAAAATCTACGTTCGGATACAATTTTCTTTCTACGAAATATTCATCGCGCAGCGCAACCTCTTCTAATTGTTTTGCAATATCTAATACAGGATCAAATACGCCTAATTTATTTAAAACATTGTCGCATGCTTCTTTAATAATTTTTGCACGAGGGTCAAAGTTTTTATATACGCGATGGCCAAAACCCATCAAACGGAAATTATCATTCTTGTCTTTTGCTTTCTCAACAAATTTAGCAACGTTACCACCATCGGCTTTAATTATTTCCAACATTTCAATTACTTGTTGGTTGGCACCACCATGCAGTGGACCCCACAATGCCGCAACACCAGCTGCAACACTTGCATAAGCATTTGCCTGACTAGAACCTACCATGCGCACTGTAGAAGTTGAGCAATTTTGTTCGTGATCGGCATGCAAGATTAGTAATTTATCTAAGGCATCAACAACTACAGGATCTGGAATATAATCTTCGGTTCTCATACCGAAAGTCATATATAAAAAGTTAGAAACGTAGTCGTATTTATTTTGTGGATACATAATTGGGTGGCCCACAGATTTTTTATGAATCCACGATACCAAAGTACCCATTTTAGCTAAAATTCGAATGATGGTAAGATCTGTAGCTTCTTTGCTCATGTTTGGATTTAGGGAATCCGGATAAAAAGAGCTCAGTGTGCACATCAAAGAACAAAGTTGTCCCATTGGATGTGCGTTTGACGGAAAACCATCGAAAAATTGTTTCACATCCTCATGAACCAGGGTGTGATTTGTTATCCTGTCGGTAAAGTTTATAAATTGGTCGTTGGTTGGTAATTCGCCGTATAATAGTAAATACGCCACCTCCATGAAATTAGATTTCTCTGCTAATTGCTCAATAGGATATCCACGGTATCGCAAAATACCCAGTTCACCATCTAAAAAAGTAATAGCACTTTTTGTAGCGCCAGTATTTTTGTAGCCACTGTCGAGGGTAACATAACCTGTTAAATCACGGAGTTTGTTAATGTCAATAGACTCTTCTCCTTCGGAGCCAATAAAAATAGGCAATTCTATTTCTTTCTCTCCGAGTTTAATAAACGCTTTTTCAGCCATAATGTTGGTCAACTTGTCCTTTAAGGATTAATAAATATACTTGACAAAGATAAAAAACGAAACTTCAGATTAGCAATTAAATAGGCCTAAAACGCAACATTTTTTACAAAAAGATAAAATGATGACGTTGAACTTACTGATATTGCAAAATTCGAGATAAAAAAGGCCGTAAACGGGACAAAAATTAATCAGGAATCGTAAACCTTTCGATATTATCCATTAGATAGTATAGTATGATTGCATACAAAGTTGTTACGATGACAGTTTTTACCCATCCTGGAGCATCCTTAAGTAAGCGATAAGCAATCATGCCTAACAACAAACCTGCGCCGCCATAAAAAATCATCGCTACAGGGTAGTATCTGCCGAACGACCACGATTTTGGAGTATAGGGTATGAGCACAATATTGGCAAAAATGAAAAATGACAAATAAAAGAAACCCTGCCAAAACATATTTGGGGTGTATTCCTGTTCTTTTTCCTCGTCTTGATGTTTAGGTTCCATCTCGTACAAAGGTAATAAATGCATAGCTAATTAACCTCGTTTGGCAGGACAGATAAATTTTTCCTTAATTTGGCTGGTAAATGAAAACTTGTCATCACTGCCAAAAGGAAGACCCTGATGATTTCAATTATTGCAGATACTGCGGCGTTGCTATAGGTTAAACACCGGCAACCAAGCCAAAAAACATTTGGAAACGTATTCCGGCTTGGGCCTGGATTATTATAATTGTTGGGGGTGTAGCTGGAATTTTAATCACAACTATTGGTTCCTTTGTGGCTACAGCTACTATTGAAGGCATTGCCAGCATGTTGCTGTTAATTTTAGGCGTAATTGGTTTTGGCATAGTTCCTTTGCTCAAACCGGAGCAAATTGGCAATTTTGGCCGTGCAATTGGTTCATGCTTTTTTTGCATTAACGGGTGCGTCAATCGACCAAACTGGAAACTTCATTTACAATACACCTGTTGAAATTTGTTTGTGCGAAAACGGAACTACGCTTAATCGCGATGAAAATATTTTAAATCCCCTTCCAGGCACTACCTACATTGAGCAAGATTTTACTTGCTTCGATAAAATGGGTAATCCTGCTAAACAACTTAATCTTTTTGCTATCTTGGGCGTACTATTCATTGAATATATTTTACTAGGGTATTTATTGATTGCACTCAGAAGTACAATTTGGAAATTCAAGGGCAATACCTAACACCATTATAACGTTTAGTTTACCATGCGCAAAATACTCGTTTTTATTTGTCAACTATTTACGTGTGTATTCCTGCAAGCACAATTTCTTTCTATAAGGGGAACAAATAGTGCACAGTTACTATCCGACAATTTATATACTCCTGACTTATCACATGCTTTAGGCGGGGAGATATTCTTTAGCAAACCAATTGAATTTATACCATTGCCAGTAAATTATAATATAGGTGTTAATTATCAGTCGTTAAGTGGCATACATGAAGCATATTTAATTACTGGATTAACTTATGTTACATTAACACCTTCCGGTTTTATGTTTGCCGCGAATGCAGAAAGCGTGACTATGACAACCTATAATTGGTTAAACTATGTAGATATTAATATGTATAATGGTGTGCGCATTGAAGACACTATAACTAATTATAAAATGGGTGCTGAAATTACATATAATGTAGCCTATGTATTAGGCAAATCATTATTGCTATATGGTGGCTTTGGTGGGAAATATAATTATACGCCAGCATTCAAAAACAGTGAAATTGAGCCTGCCACTTCTATGGATATGATGCTGAAATTTGGCCTTTTATGGAAATTTAAACGCAAATACAATAAACCATAATTAGCAACACAAATTATATTTAGGTTTTACTAATTGCTTCAACTTTATAATATTTTTTTCGTAACCAAAATGCAACATTAACTAAAGCAATTAAAGCCGGAACCTCAACTAGGGGCCCTATTACACCTGCAAATGCCTGGCCGCTATTAATTCCAAATACGCCAATGGCGACCGCAATTGCTAATTCAAAATTATTTCCTGCCGCAGTAAATGCAATAGATGCATTGGTTGAATAATCTGCTCCAAGCTTTTTGCCAATAAAAAAACTCGCCAAAAACATTATAGCAAAATAAATAACTAAAGGGATGGCAATTCTGATTGCATCTAAAGGTATTTGTACGATTAATTCGCCCTTTAAACTAAACATTAAAACAATAGTAAATAGTAATGCAATTAGTGTTATAGGTGAAATAAATGGAATAAACTTATTGTGATACCAATCGTCTCCTTTCATTTTAAGTAATAAATATCTTGTCATAAATCCAGCTATAAACGGAATTCCCAAATAAATAGCTACACTTTCTGCAATTTGTCCAATTGAGATATCAACTACCGTAGCGTCTATACCAAAAAATGGTGGTAGCAATGTAATAAACACAAATGCATAGACACTATATAATAACACTTGAAAAATACTATTAAGCGCAACCAAACCTGCAGCGTATTCGCGACTGCCGCCGGCAAGTTCATTCCATACAATAACCATAGCAATGCATCTTGCCAATCCTATTAAAATAAGGCCAATCATATATTCGGGATAACTATGCAAAAAAATGACTGCCAAAATAAACATCAAAATTGGCCCAATAATCCAGTTTAACAGCAATGAAGCCCCCAGCACCTTGGTGTTTTTGAAAATATTTTTAAGTTTATCAAATTTAACTTTAGTAAATGGAGGATACATCATTAGTATCAACCCAATAGCTAATGGAATATTTGTTGTTCCAGAAGAAAAGGAATTAATAAATCCAGAAGATGATGGTAAAAAGTAACCTATTGAAACGCCCAAGGCCATTGCCAGAAAAATCCATACTGTGAGGTAGCGGTCTAGGAAATTCAGCTGCTTACGTTCATTAGTTGGTGCACAATTGTTTGCTGACATATATATTGGCTTATTGCGATATTACGATAATGGATATCAAAAAAAATCAACCTCAATTTCGATTGGGTTCATAGGCTTTAAAGAATGCATCAAATTCTTGCTTCACTTGAAGCCAAACTTTTTCGTTGATGCAATAGCTTATGCTATTACCTTCAATACAACCTTTTATGATACCAGCGTGTTTGAGCTCATTTAAATGCTGTGAAATGGTTGCTTGAGCAAGGCCAACTTCATTAACAAAATCTGTGCAAATGCAATGTTCTGACTTAATTAACTGTTGAATTATTGCGATACGCGCAGGATGTGCCAATGCCTTTAACACATTTGCCATCTTATTTTGTTTAGCTGTATAATTATCGGATTTTGTAACACCCATTTCATCGCAATATTACGATATAGTTTTCACATAGGCAAATCTAACAGGTGTAATAATATTCCTTCAAGGTTTTTCCATCTGTATTTTTAGTAAAAGCAATCAGTTATACATCACCTAACTGATCTGCTGGGAACCTAACATTCTGATTTTATCAATCAACTTGAACGGAGTCATCAATAGCGGGAACGGGTGGCTTTTTCTTCATTTTGGTGAAAACTTTTTGCAGCAGCGTTTCCTTGTCATCAGTTAAATATCGGATCATATTTTTTTCGACCATGTGATGGAAAGGCACAAGTCCGCACATCAGTATGATTTTAATAGCCAATATTTTCCAGGGTTCGCCATGCGTGAGATGGTGAATCCAGGTATCAAACAATAAAATCAAAAATTCGAAAAAGAATATAAAGCATAAAAATGCGACACTGTGTATTAAGGTTCTGGACACTTTTATACCTCCCATCACTAAAAGCAATAAAAATGCTGTTGCAATAATAACGGTAATCGCAGTGTATTGAATATTATTACGTCGTCGCGTTGCGTCCCTTTCTTGTTCAACACGTTGATCACGCAATAGCTCTTCATTTTCAATTTCAATAAGCATTAATTCCTCTTTCTGCGTTAAATTGCGCAAACTGTCTGTAATATTTCTGTTTATATTAGCATACTTGTATGCGTTGGCAAAATCTTCCTTTATTAGATGAATTTTTTCCAGCTTGTCGGATGCTTCGAGCATAAATTCATAATAAGGCAACGATGAAGCCAATAGATAAGCACTTCTGTATTGTTTGACAGCTTCATCGTGAAAACCATTGCGTTCAAAAAAATCGCCATAGCGCATATAAAAACTTGACTTTCTTAGCCTATCATTTATTTTGTTAATGCGCAATGCTGCCATCTCAAAATACATTTTAGCAGAATCAATTTGATTATCATGCTCACTAAAAAGTGCATTTAGGCGGTAATAGGTTGTTGTATCATTTACACGCAAATATTCCAATTCACTTGGGTAAGCTTCATGGAAAAGTGCGAATAACTGTTCAAAATCGTTTTGCTTAATTAAATGGCTGCGAAACGTAACTAGGCAATCACGTCTTAAATTATCATTTTTATGTTTGATTGCGAAGTCGAGAATTTTGTATAATTGCTTTTCATTTATTGCTCTATTATTATAGGATATTATTTCTAAATCAAATTTCAATTCCATTATTCTTGTTGAATCGACATTGCTTGCGTTTTCTGCAATTTCCAACTCTTTCAATTTATATTGTATTGCTTTATCGTATGCCTTAATAAGGTTATAAAAATTTGATAAATTATCATAGCATTGCATACGTAATAAAACATCTTGTTCTGCCTCAGCAATTGTAAGCGCGTCGAGATAATTCCTAATTGCCTCTACATTATTATTCATGCTCTGTTGAATAAGACCCACTGCTAAATGGGTTTTTGTAGTGATGGCGGGGTCCTTCATTTGAATGGCAGTTGTAAGTGCCTGATAGGCATAATCTCTTGCCACTTCCATATTAAAAATCAATTTATTTCCACTAGCTAACGCAATTTTGCATTTCCAAACAGCCTTTGGCTCCATTAATTGGCCACTTATTGAAGTTAGCTTTCCAAGTATAGTTTTAACATTATTACTATAACCATAATCATTCATTACTAATAGGTAATTAGCATAAGCTTCCAACAGCAATGCATTATTGTACGAAACTTCGGCAATGTCAATTCCTTCATTCAGTAAACTATCTGCTACATAATAGTCACCCTCCCATTCAACATAATATTCTGCAAGTTCACTTAAGAGTGTAATAACATCTGCTTCATTATTTGATTGTTTAATTTGATCTGCTAATGTAGATTTATCAATTTCAGGTAAGGAATATGATTTATAGGTCGATGATTTTTTTGAATCACTGTCTGCGCTTGCACTGAGCTGTAAAACATTAAAAATAAACAGGACAAAAAATGCCAGTAAGGATAATCTTACATTCATATAAAGGAGTGTGTATTTTGTGACTATTCTGCTTCAAGGCTAAATTAATGAAACTATATTACCTTTATTCAAAATTTACACAAACTTACATTATTATGGAAACAACTCAAAAAATCAAATGGTACAGGAAATTGGTGATTGCATTAACCATCAGTACTATTGTCCCAACTACCTTTCTCTTGACGTCTTTAGCACCCGCAGCACCTGCACCTGCAGGAACCGCCACATCGGTTTCACAGGAAGATGCTAGAACCTTGATTAGCAACTATCGCAAAAGTGCGGCTGCAGCTGATTCACAAGTTAACGGTATTCGGGTAGAAGCCGGCCAACTGGAATCTATGAATAATATTGCTGCTGCAAACCCTAATACGAGGGGGTATCGCATGTATTATGGGCAAGATGGCGCAGGCTCAGACGTTTCTGTGGTTGTAGGTATAAATGATGATGGTCAGGATATGACTGAAACAATCTATTCTACTGGACGCACAGGGACTAATCTTTGCCCTCCTGTATGTGACGCAACTAGTCCGCTTACCAAATAAATTAACCTAAGTATATTTGTATTGAAAAGTGGTTGAATTACTAAATTCAATTATTTTTCAATGCTTTTCTTTGTACTTAATTTTACAGCATTAATTAAAGCAATAGTAAATGGAATACACTGCAATAGTTCTGGGTGGAATAAAAATTTCGGAGCCTGTTACAACCTTGACGGACCTCATTAGCGGTGCAGTTAGCATATATTGCTTTTTAAAACTACGCGCTGTTTCCGGACAAAAGGCAGGGAATTTGTTTTTCAGCTATTACTTTCTTTTCATTGGCATAGCCGTTATCTATTCGGCCATAATTGGGCATGCTTTTTTTCATTTATTCAACGATTATTGGAAAATCCCGGGCTGGGTAATTGGCGCTTGTGCTATTTTCCTATTTGAATCTGCTGCAATAAAATATTTACAGGAAACATTCCCAAAGTCGCGACCAATAAGAGTTGCAGGAATTTTGCCCTTTTTACAACTCAGCATATTCGTAATGTTCATGATTTCGTCAAACAGAAGTTTTTCTGATGTTGGGGTTAACTCTGCCATTGGTATGATAGGGTTTGTGCTACCAATTATTATATATCTTTTCTTATATCATAAACATATTGGTTATAAACTGATTATCTTTGGAATATTGTTGAGCTTGGCTCCCGCAAGTGTATATAATTATGAAGTTACTATTAACAAATGGTTTAATTTTCATGATTTAAGCCATGTTTTGATGGCCATTTGTATTTTTATAATGTACCTCGGCGTTTACAAATTATTCACGATTAACAATAAAATTGAATTAAGTTAAAAAATAAATCTATGGATCCTTCAAGATATCTTGCCATTGCACTACCTATTATTCTTATATTAATCTCGATAGAATTTACTATTTCAAGAATAAAACGCAAGGACACTTATACATTTAGTGATACGGTAGCCAACTTATGTTGCGGCATCTTAGAACGTCTTTTCGATACTTTTTTTGTGATACTACTTTATTTCGCATTCGATTATATTCAATTATATATCACACCATTTCATATTCCTGAAACAATTGGCACCTGGTTTATTGCATTAATTTTCGCCGATTTTTTAGCGTATTGGCACCACCGGTTAAGTCACGAAATTAATTTCATGTGGGCCGCTCATGGTGTTCACCACCAAAGTGAGGAATTAAATATGACTACAGTGTTCAGGGTATCTGCTTTAGCCGTTTTAGACAGAGCATTTTTCTTCATTTGGTTACCTGTTGTGGGATTTAGTTCTGTTTACTCCATATCGGCACTCGTAACTATTGGTTTATATCAATTTTTAACGCATACCAGACTCATGGGCAAATTGGGGATACTGGAATACATATTTGTAACGCCATCGCATCACCGCGTACACCATGCTACCAATCCGAAATATATTGACAAAAATTACGGACATGTATTCATCATTTGGGATAAACTTTTTGGCACATTTGTTCCAGAAACTGAAGAACCATCTTATGGTATTATCAATGGGTTTAACAGGTCAAATACCTTTTCAGCATATTTTGGTCATTGGAAAAGCATGTTCAAAAAGAGCCGAGAAACACATAATTTGAAACATAAATTTGTTGTGTTTTTCAAACATCCTGATTGGTTGCCTGAAGGAGTGCAGCCCGATGAGCCCGTTTATCAAACCGACGCAAGTGGTAAACGCATAAAATACAGGCCGAAAATTGCAAAAGGTTTGCAATGGTATATTGGTATAAATGCAATTATTACACTATTATGTTTCTACTTTCTATCATCGCATCGACTTGATTTCTCGGCCATTAATTTAACTGTTGCAGTTGTGTTTGTAATTTTATCAGTAGGTTCAATCGGTTTTATGCTCGAGAAAAATATTAATGTAATAAAATATGAATACGCTCGCTTATTCATCATCGCAATTTGTGCCTCAGTAAACTTGTTCAAGGATTATCACTTTTTGTTAGTTGTAATACTAGCATCTGCGATAATTATGTTGGTAATTTTTAATCGGGTAATTATCAAGCGATATTTTAGTAAAGAGAGAGAAGTTGTTGTGGGGTGATGGGGGTTACTTTCCGATACAAAAATTCCTAAAAATATTATCCAACAAATCTTCATTTGTAACCTGCCCTGTTATTTCGCCGATGGCATTTAATGCGTAGCGGATGGAGAGTGCGGTTAGGTCTCCGCTTTCTTTATCGTTGAGGGAACGAATAACATCTGCTAATGTAGAACGGGCTTTTTCTAAAGATTCGAGGTGACGCGCATTTGTTACAACACTATTTTCCATGTTGAAATCATCATGTACTATTTTTTTGTACATAATTGTTTTCAACTCATCGATATTTGTTTTTTGAAGAGAAGAAATATAGGCATCTGGTTCGAATTCGAAAAATTGTGCTAATAATTTTCCCCCTTCAGGCGTGTCAATTTTATTGGCAACAACGAGCATCCTGTCGCCCGCTTCAACTAAATTATTTAAATCGAAGCGCACATCGCTGGCGGTCATGGTATTTACATCAAAAACATAAATAAGCAATGTCGAGAATTTAATTTTCTCCATTGTTTTGGCAACACCCATTTTCTCAATTTCATCTTTAGCTTCACGCATACCAGCAGTATCTATTAACCTAAAAATAATACCATTAATATTTAATTCTTCTTCAATAGTATCGCGGGTTGTTCCGGGTATAGCACTTACTATGGCACGATCTTCATTTAATAGCGCATTTAACAATGTAGATTTACCTGCATTTGGTCTTCCCGCGATTACGGTGTTTACGCCATTTTTAATTACATTGCCTAATTCGAATGAACTAATTAATCTATTCAATTCTAAATTAATTTCATCAAGGAGCTTAAACATGTGATTGCGCTCTGCAAATTCAACATCTTCTTCACTAAAATCTAATTCCAATTCTATTAAAGATGCAAAATGAATTAATTCGAAGCGCAATTTTTTTAGTGATTCACCATATCCACTCCGCATTTGTTTTAGCGCAATATCATGCGATGCTTGGGTTTGTGCTGCAATTAAATCTGCCACAGCTTCGGCCTGACTTAAATCCATCTTCCCATTTAAAAATGCGCGCATGGTAAATTCACCTGGTTTTGCCATTCTTGCGCCAGACTTTATGAGTAACTGCAAAATTTGCTGCTGAATAAATGGTGAGCCGTGACACGAAATTTCAATAATATCTTCACCAGTATACGACCTCGGATTTTTAAAAAGTCCTATTACTACTTCATCAATTCTATTCCCTTCTGCTGAAATAACACCAAAATGAAGGGAGTGCGACTGCGCTCTAGATAATTTTTTGCCAATAAACACTTTGTCGGCAATGGCTATCGCATCATCGCCCGACATGCGGATAACAGCAATAGCGCCCACTCCAGGTGCGGTACTTAATGCTACAATAGTATCTTTGTGTTCGGCCAATTGCATTTAGTGCGAAGGTAAAGCGTTCAACTCAAAATCACATCGAAATGAGCAACGAAAAACAAGAATCAAACTTTGGTATAACTTCGGCATACATTATCCTTTTTTAGGCCTATTGATATTGCCAATTGGTATTTCAGGACTAATTAGCGCCGCATGGTCGAACTTTAGCTAGGTTTTTGTGCTGTTTACAATATGTGGCTTTTTACTCATTGCGGGAAGTATTAATATGGTTAAAGCTACTAAGCAGCAAGCGAAAAAAGTAGCTGCAGTGCAAAAAACTTTACAGTTGGCTAAGGCTGGCAACACGATTCCAAATAATATTAACGGCGTGCCTATTAATGCACATAGGGAAATAGACGAAAACATTGTGAGCCAATTCAAACTTAACGAAATTAAATATCAGAATGAGGACAATATTTACTTTTTTTTGCCTTTGTTATAATGGGCACACTTGGTATTATTTGGAGCAAAGATACATCAATAACGATATCACTTTTGATAGCTATTGTTGTTGGATTAATTTTGATACTTGAGCGAATGGGTTTAGCATTATCAAAATTAAATCTAGGACGTAATAAAAAAGAGGTATTGATATCCGATTATTTTGTAATACTTAACGGACAACAATATGTATTATTCGCTGAAAACCGACAAACAAGTAAAGTGAAGTTAATTGAAAATGAAGTGCCTTCAATTTTAGAATATACTATTCACTGGCCAACCGGAGGAGGCACTACATGTGATGTGCTGCTGATTCCTGCTCCTCCAGACGCAATCGAAAAAGCAAGAATAATTTGCACCAATTTTAAACCTATAATGCCTGCATTATAAAAAATTATTTTTAATACTATCAGCATTTTTGCTCATTGCAATTCATGCTCAAGCGCAATTTAAACCTGGTGATGTAGGTTACAAAATTGAAATGCAATATCCTTACGAAAAAATGAAAGTAGTAACGTCGCTACAAACTATTTTAGATATGGATGGATATACAACACCACATACACTAGGTCTCTTCACCGAACAAGGATGGATTGCAGCAACAGTTTACCTTCAAGATTCTACTTTAGCGGATGATGAACGTTCGCCAGAAATGAAGGATACTTATAATTATTTTCTGATGGGCGCATACTTGCAATATTAATGGAAGGTTATGATATTTACTCCATTGCTTATGGTTTTGAATACGATAAAAAAGAAAAATTAATAGCATCGGTAATTGCAAGTGCCGCAGCAAGAGAATATACTTATGTTTATGATAAAGCAGACAACATTATTAAACGGAATGGCAAAGGTACAAGATGGGTTTATGCAGATGAAAATGACACTGAAGGAAAATTAGTGATGGTTGATTTAGAAGTCAACGATTATAAGTGGGACAAAAGTGGCAACCTTTTAAGTGATACATTTTTGTATTCTGGCGAATAGACAACTCTAGCAAAGTATAGCTATAACGATAAGCATCAACTTATTGGTACAGCAATTTATTATGAAAACAATGTTGATGCCCAACCTGCTTTTACCATTGAATATAGTTATGACAATAATGGCTTATTAATCAGCACAATAACAAAGGAAGATGGCTTTACATTAACAAACTTATTTACTTACACTTATAAATAAACCACAGTTGCATTTTTGTAAGTAGCTTTGCATTATGAAAGTGTTGATGGTATGCTTGGGTAATATTTGCAGAAGTCCTTTGGCTGAAGGTATTTTGCGCCACAAGGCAATAGAGCAGGGACTTAATTGGCAAATTGAAAGTGCTGGAACAGGCGCATGGCATGTTGGACAAGCCCCTGATCCACGTTCTCAAAAAGTAGCAAAAGGGCATGGTATAGATATTTCAAAACAACGAGCTCAGCAATTTTCACCTTATCATTTGGAAATATTTGATAAAATTTTTGCAATGGATAGCAGTAATTATCAGGATATTATTCGTCATGCAAAAACAACCGCAGAAAAAGAAAAAGTTTCACTCATAATGAATTTAGTTGAGCCTGCTATGAACAAAGCTGTACCCGATCCGTATTATGATGATAGCCTGTACGAAGTAGTTTATGAAATGCTAAATGAAGCATGCGAACAAATAATAGCGAATAGTGATATCAACCGTGACGAGTCAATTTAAAAATTAATAAAATATTAGATGTCAAAACAAAAACCATCCATACCAAAAGGAACCCGAGATTTCGGACCAGAGGAAGTGTCGAAACGCAATTATATTATTAATATTATTAAATCTGTTTATGAATTATATGGTTACCAGCCGTTAGAAACTCCTGTAATGGAAAATCTTACTACGCTGATGGGGAAATACGGTGAAGAGGGCGATAAATTATTATTTAAAATATTAAATAGTGGTGATTATTTGAAAGATGTTGATGCAGACATAATACAGGATAAAAACGCAAATAAGCTGTTGTCACAAATTTCGGAAAAAGGGTTGCGATATGATTTAACAGTGCCTTTTGCGCGATATGTAGTGATGAATCAAAATGAATTATCATTCCCATTTAAACGCTATCAGATTCAACCAGTTTGGCGCGCCGACAAGCCTCAGAAAGGGCGTTACAGAGAATTTTACCAATGCGATGCCGATGTTATTGGCAGCAATAGCATATTGTTAGATGCAGAATTAGTGATGATGATTGCAGATGTGTTCGGAAAATTAAATCTTAGTGTTACTATTCGATTAAATAACAGGAAAATATTGGATGGATTAAATGAATATATCGGCGAAACTGAAAAAAATGCAGCACTAATTACGGCCATTGATAAACTAGATAAAATTGGCATTGATAGTGTTGCAGCAGAATTAATAGAAAGGGGATTTAACACATCTCAAATTGACAAAATAAAATCAATTTTAAATTTCAATGGAGATATTGAAAGTAAAATAAATTTTCTTGAATCGATATTTACTGGAGAAAAAGGGGAAAAAGGAATTTTAGAAATTAAATCTTTATTTGAAAAAATTGCAGGCATCGGTAACAATTCCATCAAAATTAATTTCGATTTGACATTAGCAAGAGGCTTGAGTTATTACACAGGAACTATATATGAAGTAATTTCGAATGATGTAAAAATTGGGAGCATTTTAGGTGGTGGCAGATATGATGACCTTACCGGTATTTTCGGATTGCCAAACATGAGTGGTGTGGGCATTTCATTTGGCCTTGACCGCATTTATGATGTTATTTCCGAATTAAATCGTTTCCCCGATTCTGCATTAAGCAACTCACAAGTATTATTTATTCCGATGGATGATGATGCCGAAAAATTTGCCGTAGAAAGTGCTCGTTTACTGCGCGATGAAAATATTCGCTGTGAAGTTTATCCCGACCTAAATGCTAAATCAGGTAAAAAATTCAAATACGCTGACGATAAAAAAATTCCATACTGTGCCGTAATTGGTTCTAATGAAATGGCAGAACAAAAAGTAATGCTGAAAACCATGAGCAGCGGCGTGCAACGCTTAGTAAATCTACCAGAACTGATTGCCGAATTAAATGGCGATGAGAGTTTTGGTTTTTTGGATGTTTCTGAGTAGCGTTGAATAAGAAATCGGTCAACATGTTCCCACAGTGTCTACTCACGCCTTTAAAAAAATCAATTAATCCCGTGAGGGGTCCTAGGGTAGGGAATCAAAAGCAGGCGAAGTGCAGTGCTTTTAATTAAGTGGAGTTAAAACATATCTTTCATTTTGTCAAAAAAACCTTTTTCTTTTCTGGTTTCGTTGATGTCTGGAATAAAGTTTTTTGCTGATTGTAATTTCTCTAGCGTTTTACGTTCTTCGGATGAAAGTTTACGTGGAACCCAGATATGTACTTCAATTATTTGATCGCCTTTCCCATAAGTATTTAGTCCTGGTAAACCTTTTCCTTTTAAGCGCATAATGTGACCACTTTGTGTTCCTTCTGGAATAGTTACGCGTACTTTTCCATCTATTGTTGGCACTTCTACTTTTGTTCCTAATGCCGCGTCTGCAAAACTGATATACAAATCATACAAAACGTGATTGCCTTCGCGTTTTAGATCTGTATCTTTTACTTCTTCTACTGAGATTAATAAATCGCCATTTGGCCCACCTTTTTCACCTGCATTTCCCTTTCCGTTCATTGAAAGTTCAATTCCTTCGTGCACACCTGCAGGTATATCAATATTAATAGTGTCTTCACCATAAACTCTGCCATCACCATGACATTTATTACAGGTAGCTGTAATTTGCTGGCCTGAACCATGGCAAGTTGGACAAGTTTGTGTTGTAGCCATTTGTCCAAGAATAGTATTTTGAACACGGCGAACTTGACCTTGCCCATTGCATGTTTTGCAAGTACTTACACTCGATGCATCTTTTGCTCCGGTGCCGGTGCATACATCACAAACAACATATTTTTTTACCTTAATAGTTTTACGTGTTCCTTCAGCAACTTCTTTTAAAGTGAGTTTTACTTTAATTCGAATATTACTTCCTCTAATTCCTCTTGACCGTTGACCTCTTCTTCCGCCACCGCCAAAAAAATCGCCAAAAACAGATTCACCGAAAACATCTCCGAACTGGCTAAAAATATCGTCCATATTCATGTGTTGCGCACCGCCTCCTGCACCACCAACACCTGCATGACCAAACTGATCGTATTTAGCTTTTTTTTGTGGATCGCTTAAAACTTCATACGCTTCGGCAGCTTCCTTGAATTTTTCTTCCGCTTCATTATTTCCCGGATTTTTATCAGGGTGAAACTGTAGGGCCATTTTTCGGTAAGCCTTTTTAATTTCTTCAGGAGTAGAAGATTTTGTTACTCCTAATATTTCGTAAAAATCTCTTTTCGCCATGATATTCCCGAATGGGATTAATTTTCAAATTTTAAATACTGCGTTTATTATTTTCCAATTACAACTTTCGCGTAACGAATAATTTTGTCATTTAATGTATATCCTTTCTCCAATACATCAACAACTTTACCTTTTAAATCATCTGTAGGCGCTGGAATTTCAGTTATAGCTTCCATCATATCTGTATTAAATTCCAAGCCTTTGCAATTAATTTCTTTTAACCCCTTATTTAAAAGTGTATTTCTAAATTTTTCGCTGATAAGTTTAATACCTGCTTTAACTGCTTCAATATCCTTTGCATCAGCTACAACCTGCTCAGACCTGTCAACATCATCTAATGATGGCAGTAAATCTTTAATAACTTCTAGACCTGCAGTTTTAAATTGCTCAATCCGCTCTTTTGAAGTTCGGCGTTTAAAGTTTTCGAACTCAGCAAGCAGTCTGATATATTTATCTTTTTGCGCTTCTAGTTCTTTCAGCATCGATGCGCTGTCATCAATTATTTCGCCTTCAATAGGCAGTGTGATTTCTTGCTCATCGAGGTTAGTATCCTCGCTTGCAGCCGCTTCATTTTTTATATCTTGCTCTTCCATATCTATTAAAGTTGAGTGTTTATGACAAAGTTGCATTCACCCCTGTGCAATCCAGCGGCCAAATCGGAGGTCAAAAATACTGCCATCGGGCATTTATTGCCAAATTGACACGATAATAATAATTAACAACAGCAGGTGAGTGATTAGTGTAGGTGCTCGTTAAGAATAGATTCCAGCTCGCCAATCAAAATATTCTTTTTAATTACAACGCCATCTCCATCCAATAAATAGTATTTGGGGAGATAGTTTATACCGAAATCGAGTGCAGCTTGGGCATTCCATGATTTTGTATCAATTGTTTGGCAATTCCAGGAAACGTTATCAGCGGTTACGGCTGCCAACCATTTATTTTTGTCGGTATCTAAAGAAACACTGTAAACACTATAGTTTTTGCCATTCTTAAAATCTTCATGCTGGTATTTCTTATACAAGCGTTCCATTTCTATGTGATTGCGTCTGGCATCAGCATTACCTGATTCCCAAAATTCCACTAATACGTAAGTACCTTTAAGTGCAGATAGCTGCAGCCATCTATTATTGGCATCTTGGGTAATAATTTCCGGTGATGAAGTTCCGGTGGCTAACCCCGAAGTCAAGGTTGTCGCTTCACTTCCTGAGCAACCTGTAAAAGTAGTAATCGAAGTAATTGCAATAATGGCAACTATAAAAAATGTGTGGAGTTTGGTGGAAAATCGAGGAGACGACTCTTGCATTATTAATCTTTTAGTTTGGTTAGAATTTGTTCTAAATCTGTAGTTAAAATATTGTGATTGATGATTTCACCTTTACCGTTAATTAAGAAATACTTCGGCAGAGATGCAATTTTATAATCTAAAACAGGTTGCGCATTCCATGCTTTGGTATCAATTACATTTGTTGCCCATGTTGTACCTTCAGCCGCTACAGTTTTTTCCCAAAGCGCTTTATCGGAATCAATTGAAATACTGTAAATATCAAACCCGGTTCCTTCTTTGAATTCAGTTTGTTTAAATTTCATATACATGCGCTGTATTTCAAAATGATTTTTTTTCGCACCGGTATTGTTTGAATCCCAAAACTCAACCAGAACAAGCTTTCCACGCATTTCACTGAGCTTGGCAATTGAGTTGTCTGCTTTACTCGCGCTAATTTCTGGCGCTAAATTTCCAGCTTGTAGCCCAACAATTGGTGCACTTACTTTACAAGCGCCAACCAACATTAGTATTGCAATACCTAAATAGATAAATTGTGTCTTCATATTAGAAAAGATTGCATTCAACATTCAGCGTGTGTGCACTGAAATTTAAGGGGAATGTGCGAACAAAATTTAATCGAGTGGTAAAGATCGCCACAAGTTGACCAAATGTGCAACTACCTTTCAACAACAATAGACTTATTGTAGCTTAAAATAGTTGCATTTGTGACCTTAAATTCTTTGGATTTCTGCACCAATTGCTTGTAGTCTTTTATCGATGTATTGATACCCTCTGTCAATTTGTTCGATATTATTAATAATGCTTTTCCCCTCGGCCGACAAAGCTGCAATAAGCAAGGCAACACCAGCACGAATATCAGGAGAAGTCATTTCAATTCCGCGGAGGGTGTTTTTTCTTTCAAGTCCAATAACTGTAGCTCTGTGTGGGTCGCATAAAATAATTTGGGCCCCCATTTCTATGAGTTTGTCAGTAAAAAACAATCTGCTTTCAAACATTTTTTGGTGAATGAGCACACTGCCTTTTGCTTGTGTGGCAACAACAAGAATAATACTTATTAAGTCGGGAGTAAACCCTGGCCAAGGCGCATCTGCAACGGTTAATATTGAGCCGTCGAGGAAATTTTGAATTTCATAAATATCTTGTGCAGGAATATATAAGTCATCGTTTCTCAACTCCATTTTGATGCCAAGTTTACCGAAAACTTCCGGAATTACGCCAAGCATATCAAAACGTACATTCTTTATAGTGATTTCACTTTTAGTCATTGCCGCCAAGCCAATAAAACTGCCAATTTCAATCATATCTGGCAAAATGTGATGCTCACAGCCAATTAATTGTTCAACTCCCTCTATGTGTAACATATTAGAGCCAATGCCTGTAATTTTTGCGCCCATTTGCACCAACATATTGCAAAGTTGCTGCAGGTAAGGCTCACAAGCTGCATTGTAAATTGTAGTTCTACCTTCAGCGAGCACAGCAGCCATAACAATATTTGCAGTTCCGGTTACCGATGCTTCATCTAATAAAATATAAGCACCTTTTAACCGTTCGGCACTAATTGCACCAGTTTCAATGTTAAAATGTGCCCCTAATTTCATGAAGCCGATAATATGCGTATCTAATCTACGACGGCCTATTTTATCGCCACCTGGTTTTGACAAAGTGGCATGTTTAAATCTTGCTAAAAGCGGACCCATAACCATTACCGAACCACGCATTTTGCGGCTTTGGTTGATAAATTCATCGCTATTGATGTAGGCCATATTGATGTCGTCGGCGCAAAATTCGCAAGTATGCGCATCAATACGATATACTTTTACGCCCATTTGGGCAAGTAATTCAATCAGAAAATTCACATCTCTGATATCAGGAATATTATGAATAGTAACTTTTTGATTCGTGAGCAAAACAGCGCAAATTACTTGCAATGCTTCGTTTTTGGCACCTTGAGGAACAATTTCTCCTTTGAGACGCTTACCTCCAGTGATTTCAAATGCGTTCATTAACGATTCTTTTTGAAATTCTTGTAATTAGGATTTTGTCCATGGCGTTTAAAGTTTCTGCCGCCACCGTTATTCGGTCTATTTTGCTGTGTAGGTTGATTTACCTGACGACGAGCTGAAGACTTAGTTAAAGAATCTAAATCGCTGTCCTCATCTAATTGCAACTGACCATTGCTCAAACTTTCGAGATCTTGCTTAATAGTTAAATCGTTAACATTATCACGATTCCAGTTTTGATAAACTAGCTTCATATAATTACCAATAACTTGAGCAAACTCCTGACGAACCAAAGGGTCTTCTATAGTCATTGCTTTATTAACGCATGATTCAATGTTTTTACCGTAGTGGGCAAACTTGATACTTTGTCTAGGATATTTGAGTTTGATGTTTTTACGCATCAAGGTTTCACGCTCAGGAACAGGGTATGGTGAATTCGCAACAAGTTTGAAATCACTCATCATATAAATGTGGTCCCATAACTTATGGCGAAAATCTTCAACATTCCTAAGGGTTGGGTTCATTGTTCCCATCATATCAATAATATCGAGCACAAGATTATTGCGCTCTTCATCATTTTCAATTTTTACTGCGAAATCAACCAGTTGTTGCACATGGCGACCGTATTCACCTAGGATCAGCTTTGGAAGCTGGGTATTATATGGCATCGAAAAATATGTTTAAGGCAAAGGTACGTTTTTAGGCGACATGAAGCAAGTATTAAATTGTGACTTATGCTAAACCCAGATTAAGCAATGGAAATCATAACAAATTACATATTGCAATAAAAACAAATGTTTCATACCAATAAATTGATCCTTTCTCATTGTTTGCTAATTAGGGTAAGCCCAAATAAATAAATAGTTTGGTCAATTTGCTATTGTCTATTGATTAAGTTGGGCTAAACGTTGTAGAAAACAAAAAACCGCCAGAAATCCGACGGTTTAATAGTTTCACTAATAGGAATAAAGGTGTCTATTTGCGACACTTTTTTAATTTATTCGCCGGGGTTTGGCCCACCACCTGGTTTGCCACCTGGAGGACCTTGTTTATCTCTTGCATGTTTAATCATTTCACGTTTGAATTCATTTTCGGCATCGGCCAATAAGGCTACTTTTTTGAGCACTAATACTTTTTTAAATTCTTCGGCATATTTCTTTTTGATATCCAACAATTTCTGCTCGTTGTCAAAATGTTCGTTAATCATTTTAGTTAAATCTTCATCCGTCATTTTATCAATTTGCTTGCCAGAACGCAAATCTTTTTCTTTATTGATAATTACCTTTATTTCATCTTGCATTTTATTATATACAGGCCAAAATTTTTGCGCTTCTTCTACACTTAAATCCAGATACCTAGTTAGAAATGCAATGCGTAATGCTTCAATTTTTTCTTCATCAACGGGAGGTGGCCCAGGAGGCCCTTGCGAAAATCCGGCAGCTGCCGTGATTAAAAGTATAGAAAAAATGATTGCGTTTTTCATAATAATTATGTAGTTAGGTTATTAATAAATTTTATAAGCCAAGATTTTCAAATATTGTTGCATCATTTAAATATTCCTGCAAAAGTTCATCGTCAACTGTTTCCAATAATTTTTCATCATTGTTAGACTGAGACGATTCCACCAAAGCATTCAATACATCCGCATCAAACACTTGTTCATGCAAATCGCCTGTAATGGACTTGTCAATTTGGCTTGCATCTGAATAGGTTGAATTAAATAATACTTCGGTATTTAGTTGATTTACATTTTGAATAAGATAACCGTATAAATCATCAATGCTTAGCGATGCAATTTGCTCATTCATATAATTATCTAATTCAAGATTACTCATATTTGCAAACGCAACACCCTTATTGTTTGCATTGCTTTTTACTAGCCAATTAACAGCAAAAAAAGCAAAGGTAATTGTAGCGGCAACCGCAGTAAAAATAAACAACCTTTTTATAATCGGCGATTGCTTTTTATTAGTAATTTCCGCAAATTCATCGTTAGTGATATTGTTTAAAATATCATGCTCCAAACGTTCAAAATAGCCATCTGGTACGCGCAAGGTTTTGTTATCAAGCAGGTTTTTTAATTTGTCGTTTATTGGATCCATAATTGCTTTTTGTTACAAATAGCTTTTTTATAATTTACTAATTCAATCACCTTAAGGTTTGACATTATATTTTATTCATGGTTTAATGTGGCTTTTAGAAAAGCTTCTATTTTTTTTGCAGCATGATGATAACTTGCTTTAAGTGCCCCTGTAGAAGTTCCTAAAACCGCTTCCATTTCTTCATATTTCAATTCATCGTAATAGCGCATAATAAAAACCTGTTTTTGTTTATCGGGCAAGCTGTCGATGGCATGTTGCAATTGCACTTGAGTTTCATCGCCATCAAACCATGGGTCGCTATTGAGGTTAGCTGTATATTGTGCTACGTCATTATCAATTGCAATGCTCGTTCTGCGATATTTCTCATTAATAAAGGTGATTGATTCGTTTGAAGCGATGCGGTACAGCCATGTGTACAATTTACTTTCTTCGCGATAGTTGGGTAATCCCTTCCAAATTTTAATAAAGCAATTTTGCACAACATCGTTTGCATCATCATGATTGGTTACCATACGGCGAACATGCCAATACAACTTTTTGGAATACACTGCCACCAGCTTTTTATAGCCTAGTTCTCGTGTTGTTGCATTAAGACATAACTGTATGATTTCCTTATCCGTCATCAACCTCCAAGTTAGCCAATCTGCCTTCAAAATAAAGACAAACTATTACGCAATTACTTGCGTGCTATTACTTTGAGAGCGGCATCCACAACATGTTGGGTGCTCATACCATATTTGGTAAGTAACTGCTCGGCGGTTCCACTTTCACCAAATTTATCGTGAACACCAACGTATTCAATCGGTGCTGGAGTGTTTTCACTCACTACTTTGGCAATTGCGCTTCCAAGCCCTCCAATAATCTGGTGCTCCTCAGCTGTAACAACACATCTTGTTTTGCTTACAGATTGTATGACTGCTGGAAGATCGAGAGGTTTAATTGTATGAATATTTATGAGGTCAACTGAGTAACCTTTTTCTTCTAAAATTTTTGCTGCTTCAATTGCTTTCACAACCAAATGCCCCGTTGCAAAAATTGAAACGTCTTTTCCATCCTGAATTTTCCATGCTTTACCAATTTCGAATTTTGCGTCAGCAGGATAAAAAATCGGCCATTTTGGTCGGCCAAAACGCAAGTAAACCGGACCATCATATTCCGCAGCAGCAATAGTTGCAGCCTTGGTTTGATTGTAATCGCATGGGTTCATTACAACAAAATTGGGTAACATTTGCATCAAACCAATGTCTTCCAAAATTTGGTGTGTTGCACCATCTTCACCAAGCGTAACGCCAGCGTGTGATGCAGCAATTTTCACATTCTTATTAGAATAAGCAATTGATTGTCGGATTTGATCATAAACCCTGCCTGTTGCAAAATTGGCAAAAGTGCACGCAAATGGAATTTTTCCACCTATAGTAAGGCCGGCTGCCATGCCTGTCATGTTTGCTTCTGCAATTCCGCATTGAAGGAACCGGTCCGGAAATTCCTTAATAAAAGCTTCCAATTTAAGCGAACCGACTAGGTCGGCGCAGAGCGCTACTACTTGCGAATTAGCTTTAGCAGCTTCCAAAATACCAGCACCAAATCCGGAGCGTGTATCTTTTTGATTGGTATAATCTACGTTGATCAAAACAGCAATTTTTGGGTTTGTAGATTTCAGTTTTTCCAAAATCTGATGCGAAGATAAGGCAAAGTTACAGTCTTACCATAAGTGAAGTGCCGCTAATTACTTCAAAATCTATTTCTTTGGTAGCATCCATGTCTTTTTTGGAGATATAACGATAAATAACCTTATATTTTCCGGGTTGAATAGCAAGTGTTTCTTTTAAATTAACTTCACCTAATTCGTATATTTCAACCACTTTATTATCTCTATATTCATATATACCGCCTGCAATGGGTTCATTTTTGTTGAATGAAACATATCCAGGAGCAGCAATTTCGATGGTAGTGGTTTTATCTTGCTCAACTAGCACATTGTCAACTGTAATTACTGGAATGGTTAATACTTCAATATTATATAAACCAATTAATAATTTTTGTGATACATCAGAAACCTGAGCCGTAACAATATTTTTATCCTTTTTGATAATGCAATTTATTTTTCCTTTAAATGCTTCACCGCGAACTTCCACTGTTAAAAATCCCTGCGGAGATGGTTGCGTAATAATATTAAACTTGCCTGCATTTAAACTAACATCTTTCTTAATTATTTCTGGTGTGGTATGCACTTGCATATCATAAGTAAGCGAAGGGTCTAATGTTAAAGTGTCAGGATTGCCTTTCGGATTAATGGTATGATAATAATTAAATTTTGGCATTTTAGTATCCGCATCATAAAATGTCATCAGCATATCTGTTTCTTCAGGCTTGCTGTTTTCGTCTAAAAGATCGACACGAATAAATACCGAATTAAATAATTTTGCTATGGTTGAATTAACTACCAATTCTGTCCCTTTTTCATTTTCGATATTAATAAACTCGCCCATACAAGAAAATTCAGAATATTGTGTTGCATCGATTCCTAAACCAATAACATACGACTTGGTGACAACACCCATATTTTTTAATCGCTGTACCACTTCACATGGATTTAATCCACATGATTCGAATCCATCACTAACTAAAATGAGAATATTTCTATAGTTTTTTGCATCATCGCCGAAGTCGGTAAGTGTTTGCTCTATTGAATAGGCAATTGGCGTAACACCTTGCGGACGAATATTTTCGATACGCGTTTTAATGGCCGCAGCATTTTTATTTCTAAATGCAATTTCCAATTTCGAATCTTCACAATCGTTAAGTGGTTGTGGACTTTGATGTCCATAAACTCGCACAGCCATTTGCACATTTGCCATATTGTTTAAGCTATCGGCAATGCCGTTAACTACAGCTCTGGCCGCACTCATTTTTGATTCTCGTTCCCAGGTTTGCAGCATACTGCGGCTAGCATCCAAAACAAACAGCACACGTGTGGCTTGAGCTGTTTGAGCAGTAAGCTTATTTCCAACAAGTAAAATAAAAATTACTAATAAGGTGCGACAAAGATATGTTTGCAGTTTATTCAAATTTTTATAATTGAAGTTTTTGAACTCTTAATTGTAATTGAAATATCTTTTGTATTAGCTGCGTATTTTTTGATATTAGAACGGCTATAAATTTTATAATCGCCAGGGAGTAAAGAAATCATTGTTGTAGTACCTGATAAACTTCCCTCATAAATCTTTTCCAACTTGTTTTGCTTAACAACAAAAATGCTATAAATTTTACTTTCAGTAGAAGTTAAGCTTAACGTACCAGGCAAAGGCACATCAATTTTATTTTCTATACCACCTTTAATTTCATAATTTTCGTAACGCAATCTGGGAATTGTTAGTATGTCAATATCATAAGTGCCAGCAACATATTTTTGCTTAGTATTAAAATTCTGAACGTAAATAATTTCACCGGTTGTATTATTTCGAACAACGCATTGTTTTTCGCTGAAAATTGTGCCACTTCCTTCAGCAACATAAAATGTTCCGAGTGGAACATCAATTCCAATAATATTATGTTTACCTGGCGTTAATTCAACTTCATTCATTTTAACAATAGGTGTTGAGTGTACAACAATATCATATAATCCAATTGGATTCAGAAACAATGTATCTGGTTGATTTTTAATATCGGGTGTGTGCACGTAATTATACCTAACCTCACCAGTTAAATGGTCATACAATGTTATTTCAATATTTTTTTCAACTGGCAAGCCGAATGCATCCAACAAATTAATTTGTGTTGTTGTAATATTTAATGCTTGCGAAATTGCAATACTCATAGCATTCGAAAAAGATTTTTCATCACCAGCATCATAAAAATTTCCAATACAATCGAAATTCTTTTTGTCACGTTCGGTTAATCCTAAACCTATAACGAACGGTTTGAGGGTAATTTTTTTATCGCGTAGCGCTTGTGAACTTGCACATGGGTCTCCTTCACAATTTTCTATGCCATCTGTAATTAAGATAATGGAATTTGTTCCTTCAATAGAAATAAAATCTCCAGCGGCTAAAAAAAGCGAATAAGCAATTGGTGTATATCCTTGAGGTGTAATTCGGTTCAGCACATTTTTCACTAACAGGCCAGCATTTTTGGTAATTGCCACCTCTAATTTTGAATCTTTACAATCGTGGGCAGCGCGGGGTTGTTGATGGCCAAAAACGCGCAATCCGATTTGTACTTCTGGGTCAGCTTTTTGAATGCTATCAATCGTTTTCACAACCATCTTCTTGGCTACCTCCCATTTATTGGTGCC
>Ga0105044_10000871_pt1 | contig 38811 bp, 29 predicted proteins | sample MAT01_FD_78092 | JGI IMG/M metagenome (GOLD analysis project Ga0105044, IMG submission 78092) | Freshwater microbial communities from Lake Fryxell liftoff mats and glacier meltwater in Antarctica - MAT-01 | ecosystem: Environmental > Aquatic > Freshwater > Ice > Liftoff microbial mat | place...
GAGCCCGTGAAGAGTTCACGGGCGACGGCCAACGAGAGCGGCGCCACCAGGATCTGACGCGTTCTCAGCGCGCTCGGTCGCGCACCCACGCGATCCAACCCTTCTCGACTGCGTCGATCTTCGAGCCCAGCGCCGCCTCGAGGTCCGTCGAGGATCCCTGACCCTTCCACGCGCTGCGCAGGAAGTCGAAGAACCGCGCTCTGTACCGCCCGTCGTCGGCGGCGATCAGGAAGTGCACGAAGGTGTAGGACTGGGCGTACTTCAAATCCTGCCGCGACGTCGAGATGTAGTCGCCGCTGTCGAACGTCAGGATGCGCGAGAGTTTGTACGTCTCTTTCGAGTGCGCCTGCATCCGCATCGAGCGCGCATCGATCGCGTTCGCGTCGTAGCCGAGCCGCCCCGGGCTGCCGCCCATCGTGGCGCGAAAGTAGTCGGCGAGTCCTTCGTCGAGCCAGGGCGAGATCGCGCCGCGCCCGCCGCGCGTGAGGACCGCGGTCGCCGCCAGGAGCTGATGAATCGCTTCGTGCACGAGCAGTCCGCGGTCGAGTCCCGCCTCCGCGTTCACGGCGAGGACGTTGCCCGCGCGGTCGTAGAATCCACGTCCCGCCGCGATCTCCGGGAACGACGCGGAATCGGCGTGGATCCGGGCCGCGAGCGGCGCTTCGACGTGATAGGCGCCGACTTCCGGCGCGATCAGGTCGAAGTACGCGGCGTACAGACCCTCGAGCTCCAGGATCGCATTCGTCGCCTCGAGCAGCGGCAGGTTCGTGCGCAAGGACCAGTGCGTCGTCTCCAGCTCCCAGCCATTGCGGAACTCCTTGCTCTTCCCGACCCGCTCCTTCCAAGTCCAGCGCCGAGTGCCTTCGCGGAAGGTCCAATCCTTGTCCTTCTCCTTGCGCTCGTGGCCCAGCATCTCGCGCGCGGCTCGATGTTCCGGGTCCACGGCGATCGCGCGCAGCGCGAAGACGCGCGCTTCCTCGACGAGTCCGAGGCGCGTCGCGAACGCCGCAATGTCAGCGATCTTCGTGGCGTTCTCCGCGTCGAGGCCCCGCCAGCGTTCCAGCGCTTCGCGCCACGCGCCAAGGCGTGACACGGACGACTGGATCTGCGCGCGATCCAAGACGCGGTCGCGCGAGCCGATCCTCAGCACGATCCTCGCTTCGTCCTCGAGCACGACGCGTCCCTCGAGGCGCGTGCCGTCGACGAGGACGACCTGGTCCGGAGGCCGATCTCCGCCCGTCAGCAGGCTGGCGAGCGCGGGCTGGGCCAACGCGAGGATGGCGAGGATCTGCGTGAACACCGAGGCCGATGCTAGCAGCCCGTTGAACAGGTGGGGTCGCCGGACGCAACGTGCCTTCGCGCTGCTTCGTCGACATCCCCACGCCCTGCTGAGCGGCCAGCAAGGCCGCCTCCGCCGTCGCTCCGTCGGCCTCCTCGCAGCGCTGGGGCACGTAGCGTCAGGCGACCCTGCTTGTTCAACGCTGCTAGCAGCCCCGCGCTGGCCTTGGGACTTTCGCGCGCTCGGCCTGCTTCCCGCGCTGTGACGCTCGTTCGATGCGCGACGTCGCTATCCTGGCGCGACCCATGCAGCGAATCGCCTTGTCGCTCGCGATCTGGAGCTTGCTGCTCCTCCTGGTCACCGGTCTGGCGATGCTCGCCCGACCGGCGTCGGGTCCGCCCATGCCGCGCGGTGCGACGGTGCGCGCTCCCATCGGAGCGCTGGTGCCGGAGCGCGAGGTGAAGCCCGATGAGGCACGTCGCAGCCTGCGACCGGACGAGCTCTCGCGGACGGTGGCGCCCGCGATCTCTGAGCCCGTGACGCCGACCAGCACGCGAGCGACGAGCGCGGATCCGTCCGCGGCCGCGACGCAGCCGCCCGCGAGTGACACGCCGCCCGCGCAGCCCGACGTCTCGCCCGCGCACAGCGAGGCTTCGGCGGTCCGGCGCGAAGTCGACATCCCCGGTCTCGGAGCGCTGCCCCCCGGTGTGCCCGCCGAAGAGGAGGGTTTTGGTCTGCACGTCCTGCGCTCGGACGGCCGACCCGCGAACGACGCGGTCGTGCGTTGGATGTTGCAGCGCGATCTCGATGCGCTGCGCGCGCAAGGCCGCGATTCGGCCGCGCTGGATCCGGCGGACCTCCTCGCGTCGTCGACGCGCACGCTGCGCGCGAACTCGACCGGCTTCGCGATGCTGACCAGCGAGGGCGGCACGATGATCATGGACGCGCGGCTCGGCGATCAGTGGGGCTGGGTGAGGATCCGCCGCGAGGACGTGGGCCACGCCCGGCTCGTACTCGCGCGCGACACGACGCTCGATGTCGAGGTCGTCGATGCCGCGGGCGCGCCGCGTACTCGCGTGCCGGTGGTGTTGCGCGGCGCCGGCTGCCAGACGATTTGGAGCGGCAGCACCGGCACCGACGGTCGCGTGTCCCTGCGCCACGCGGACTCGGTCGTGCTGGCCGCGCGTTCGCGCTACGAGGACCTGACCATCGCGATCGACGTGCCGTCGGGCGAAGCGCGCACGCTGCCGCGTGGCGAGATGCCGACCGAGCGCGTGCGCCTCGTCGCGCCGCTCGGTCAGCGCGTGTTGGTCTGGGTGCGCGACGTCGACGCGCAACCGTGCACGCGACCGACGCGCGTGCGCCTCGCTGCGCGCGGACTCGAAGCCGATTGCGGATCCGCGCGCGAGCGCGCGGCCGTCGACGGACTCGCGGTGTTCGAGGACGTGCCGACCGACATGGACCTCGTCGCCACGGTCGAGTCGTCGTGCTCCGCCGAGATCTTGCGCAGCGACGTCGCGACGCGCCCCGACTCCGAGACGAACGTGGTCGTCGGCGTGCTGGAGCCGATGCCGCGCGTGCGCGGGCGCCTGCTCGATCCGCGCGGAGGCCCCTGGCGCGAGTTCGAGGTCGCGGCGCATGCCGACATCGCCGGCTCGTGGATCGCGCAAGGCACCGCGCGCTGCGACGACCGCGGCGCGTTCGAGCTCGACGTGCCGGCCCTCCACGCCGCCGCGTCGGATACTTCGCGCAGTCCGCTCGCCATCACGATCGTCGGGCGCAACGGCTACGGACGAACGGTGTGTTCGGCGCGCATCGAGCTCGCGCCGTCGGCCGGGCGGGCGCCGCTCGATCTCGGCGACGTGACGGCGAACGATTGGCCGGTGCTCGTGCGCGGCACGGTGCTGGACGAGAACGAACGTCCGCTCGACGGCGCGCCGGTCGAGCTGTGCGATGCCGAAGGTCGCCCGGATCCGCGCACGCGCACGCTGAGCGACGAGCGCGCGCAGTTCGCGTTGCGCGGTCCGCCGCCGGCCGACGAAGCGATCCTCGTGCGCGCCATCGAACCCGAGCGGCGCGCGGCCGACGCGACCGTCAAGCTGCGCCGCGGAGAGCAGCACGCGCGGATCGTGATCGCCGTGCACGGACGCCTGACGGGTTCCGCGCTGTTGCCCGCGGGCGCGCCCGAAGGCGGCGTCATCGTGCGCATCGATCAGCCGTCGGGTGCGCAGATCGCGCTCAGCCTCGACGCCGAGGGCGCCTTCGAGTTCAGCAACGTCGAGCCCGGTGATGTGCGCGTGTCCTTCGTGCCGGAGGGTTTCGAGGACTCCGCCGTCGTGCTCGAGCGCGTCGGCGTTCCGCGCGGCGGCACGTGCACGGATCCGCGGCTCGTCGGCGTCGATTTGCGCGAACGACTCGTCGTGGTCGAGCTCGAAGTCGTCGACGAGCGCGGACAACCGCTCGTCACCGGCTGGGCCGGACCCGTCAGCGCGGGCCGTCCTCGGGGACGCCCGTACGACATGGTCGACGGCCTAGCGCGCATCCTCGTGGTGAAGGGCGGGCCGCACTTCCAGGTCTCCGCGGATGGCTACGAGCCGGCGACGGTTCCCGCGGCCGCCGCGCGTCGGCGCATCGTCATGAAACCGAGCGGCGGATGAGCGCGTTGCCGCGAGTCCTCGTCATCGCCGGACGCGATCCGAGCGGCGCGGGTCTCGACGCCGATCGCGACGCGCTGGCCGAGCACGCGCTCGAGTTCATCGGCGTCGAGACAGCGCGCACCGATCAGGACGACCGCGGCGTACGCGCGATCGGCGCGCGCGATCCTGCGGTCTGGTTCGCCGAGACGCGCGAGCGAGCGGACGCCGGCGTCGCGGCGGTGAAGTTCGGGCTGTTGCCCGGTCGCGCGCACGTGACGCGCGCCGCGCAACTCGTCGTGCACCTGCGCCGCACCGCGCGCGCCGATCTCCCCGTCGTGCTCGATCCCGTGCTCGCGGCGTCGAGCGGCTCGCGCTTCCTCGACGCGGACGGCGTCGAAGCGCTGCGCGGAGAGTTGCTCGGGCTCGACCTCGTCGTGACCCCGAACCTGCCCGAGGCGGCTGAGCTCGCGCGCGTGCCGCTGGCGGAGCTCGCACGCGATCTCGCGGCGCGGGTCGAAGTCGCGCGGCTGCTCTTGGGCCTCGGCGCGCGGGCGGTGGTCCTGAAGGGCGGCCACGGAGCGGAGGATCCGGTGCGCGACCTCGTGCTCGCGGCCGGGGCCGGACCGGTCTGGCTGACCCACCCGCGGACGCCGGGTGGGAAGCTGCGCGGGTCCGGATGCCGTTTCGCGTCGCACCTGGCCGGATCCCTGGGGTTGGGCCGGCCGCTCGCCGAAGCGGCGCGGGCGGCGGGAGAGTTCGTCGCCGCGCGGATCGCGGCCGAACGGGCGACTTGAAGGAGAGCGGATTCCGCGGACAGCCGGGCCTTGCCCCGAGCCCGCCGGGCGCTATCCTTCCTCGCCCAACGCGGCTGTAGCTCAGTGGTAGAGCGCCACCTTGCCAAGGTGGATGTCGAGGGTTCAAATCCCTTCAGCCGCTCCAATTCACGCTCGGGCGACTCAGGCCCCGGCGACAGTGTCGTTCGGTCCCTCCGAACGATCGAACTCCCGACCCGCACGCTGCCGCGAGCAGCCCTGTGCGGGTCGCGTCGTTTCCGGGTCCACCGATCGTGCGAGGCGAGCAGATCAAAGGTGCCGTCCGGGCCGACGTTGCCGCACCCGCACTCCTTCGGTGCCGTAGAACGAGCTGGTGATGTCCGTGGACTGGAAGCGCTGAACCGAGACCGGGCTTTCCGCGCGCCGGGGATCGTGGCGCGGAAAGCCCTGCTCCGAACGGACCTTATCGCTTCGGTCCGAAGGCGGAGGCCCGGTTATTGGATGCGCACGCAGTCCGAGGCGACGAGCTCGCAGCCGTCGTACGTGCGCGCTGTCACCACCAAGCGGTGGTAGGTGCCTTGCTGCAACGTCGCGAGGCCCAGACCCTGGACCAACTGCAGGCGGCTGAACTTCAGGCGCAGGTCCATGAAGCCGTCGGCACCCTGCGTCGTGCAGCCGCAACGCAGATCGCGGTTCCAGGGCGTCGCAACGTCCTCGTAACCGAAGTCGATCGGGTAGATGGGACCGGCTACGCAGTTTTCGCGCCAGATCGCGACGGAAGCAGGGTCGATCGTCGTCACGTCCTGCGAGGCCGTTCCGAGCAAGCCCATCATGACGACGGCATTGCCGCCGTTCGAGCCGACCTGGATCGGGTTCGGGCACGACGTGGGCTTGATGTCCAGCGACCACAATTGGCGGATGACGTCGATCGTCTGGTCGCACGAGGCGGTGTTCCCGCAGGCGTCGGTGGCCGTCCACGTGCGCTGGATCTGACTGTAGAACCGGCGCGTGAGGCAGTGGCCCCCAGGCCGGGGCGTGTCCTGGTACGTCACGACCACGGGGCCCGGGCATGTGCTCGTGGCCGTGGCTTCGCCCACGAAGTCGGGCGTCGTGGGCGTGCCGCAGAAGACCTTTCCGGTCGGCGGACACTGGAGGGTCAGGATCGTCCCGCCGCCGGACGTGCCGTTCGTCGTCGTGGCGAGGAGGAAGGAACAAGCGACGGTGGAAAGAATAGCGGTGATGTTCATGGTGGTTGGAGGGAGATATCTCCGCCCAAACCTACCCCTGGTTCGCACGCGCGGTCGGGTGCGGCGACTTCGACTGTCCGGCGAGCTCGGCCACGAGGTTTCCCGCGAGCAGAAGTCCTCCGCCGAGGAGCAGCCAGTTCGTGAGCTCGTCCTCGCCCGCGTGGATGCCGATCATCGCGGCCCAGATCGGCTCGAGCGCGTAGAGGATCGCCGCGCGCACGGGCTCGACCTCGCGCTGGTACAGGTTCATGAGCGCGAGCGCGACGACGGTTCCGAAGACCGTCGTCAATCCCAGCGGCCAGAGGAACGACGGGTCGCGACACAGCTCCGCGATCTGATCGAAGCCGATGCCGTTCCCGCGCGCGGCCTCGAACGCGAGGAGTAGCGCACCGCCGACCGCGATCACGGCGAACATCGTCAGCGTGACGGGCATCGCCGGCACGCGCTTCGTCACGCGGTCGGTGGCCAGGATGTGGACGGCGAACGCGAAGGACGCGCCGACGGTGAGCAACTCGCCGAGTCGCCACTCGCTGATCTCCGGCCGCCCGCGCACGAGCGCCGCGCCCGCGGTCGCGAGCAACGCGCCGACCGCGAAGCCGACGCGCGGCAGACGGCGCTCGATCACCGCGGTGATGATCGCGAGGAAGAGGACGTACAAGCTGGTGAGGAACGCCGACACGGCCGGCGTGACCTGTTCGAGCCCGACCATCTGCAGGATGAAGCCGACGACGAGCAGGACCCCGAGCCACGCGCCGCCACGCCACGTGTCCGCGCGGATCCCGCGGCGCGAAGCGGGCACGAAAGCGGCCAGGATGAGCGTGGCGAGCGTGAAACGCAGCGCGAGGAACAGCCCTGATCCCGCGACGGCGTGGCCCGGCCCGGCGACGCGCTCCATGGCCTCGACCGCCTGCTTCATCCACAGGAACGTGAAGCCCCAGACGATGCTCACGAGGAAAAGCGCGATCGTGGCGCGCGTGCGCATCGATCGCGGGGCCTCGGTGCGCGTATCCATGGCGAGGGACGGTAGCGGGCGCGCGCCGGGTCGCAAGGTCGTGCTAGCTTGGACGCGCGCGTCGCCCCCTCGCCCCAAGCACCCCACGCTCGACCATCGATGAACGCGATCCAAAGCAGTTTCGGCGCTCTCTTCCTCCTCGCCTCGCTCACCGCCTGCGCCACCGATCGCCAGGTGATCCAGCAAGCCGACAACGCGCACAAGGACCTCGAGCCGGCCGTGCTCGAGGACCCGCAGCTCGCCGGCTACCTGCAGGAGATGGGCGACCGCATCATTGTCGAGGCCAAGAAACTCTCCGATGCGGGCTACGGCCCGAAGAGCCACCGCGCGGAAGAGGACGCGTGGATGTTCACCGACGTGAAGTTCCACTTCGTGAACAGCGAGACGCTCAACGCGTTCACGACGGGCGGCGAGCACATGTACATGTACACGCAGCTCCTGCAGCAGTGCCGCACCGAGGACGAGCTCGCCGCCGTGATGGCGCACGAGTACGCGCACGTCTATGCACGCCACGTGCACAAGGGCATGAACCGCCAGTACCTGGCGATGGGCGGCGCGGTCGCGGGCGCGGCGCTCGGTTACACACTGGCCGACGACGAGCACAAGATGGAGTACGCCGGCCTCGCGGCAGTCGGCGCGGGAGCACTGACGGGGTTCCTCAACCAGGGCTTCACGCGCAGTGACGAAGCGGAGGCCGACGAGCTGGGGTTCGAGTTCTACGTGCGCGCCGGATGGGATCCCGCGCACTTCGGCGACTTCTTCCAGGCGATGGTGGACGCCGGCCACGACACGACGCCCGAGCTGATGAGCGACCACCCCTCGCTCGCGAGCCGCGTGGTCGCCGCCAACGCGGCCGCCGCGAAGCTTCCGCCCGAAGCGAAATCCTGGCGCAAGCCGGCGGTCGCCGAGGGCGCGAAGTTCAAGGCGATGCAGAACCGCGCGGCACAGATCGCGAAGTCGCTGCCGAAGGACCAGTCGCTGAAGACGGCCCAGACGCTCTTGAACGCGGTGGGGAATTGCTTGCTGCCCAACGACCAACCGCAGCAGATCGAGGCGCGGACGAAGATCGCGACGGTGCTGCAGAATTGAGCGCGCTCCCGTAACGCCTTCGCGATCCGGTCCAACACATCGCGATGGCCGACGGCCAGCCCATCCGTGACTACTGGATGCAGGTACGCGGGAGCGAGGTCGACGCGTGGCCGTGCGGATCGCTGTCGCGCATTCGCTCCGAGGACGGTCGGGCGGTCTTTCTCGACGGACAGGACATCGACGGCTCGGGTCGGTTGAGCCCCTTGAGTGCTCTAGCGATCGAGGTTTTCGCGGAGGGATTCGTGCCCGCGGTTACGCGCGTGGACGACCCGCGGGCGGCCGAGGACGTCCTCGTCCCTCTCGAGGTGGGCCCATGCCCGGTGATCCGCGGTCGCGTCGTCGATGCTCGACGCCCAGTTTCGGGCGCGAACGTGCTGCTGTCGGCCTCGGCGAATCGGACGACGCTCGAATGCGACGCACGCGGCGCCGGCCTCGCGGTGCGCACCGGCGGGGACGCCGGTTCTCGGCCCAGGGTCCTGGACGATCACGGTCGAGCACGAAAACCGCTCGCAATGTCGCCGCGTCGAAGTACCGAGCAACGGGGAACTCGTGATCGACCTGGGGCTCGACACCGCGATCGAGGTCCTGGTCGAGGGTTGGGATCCGCGATGTGGACCCGCGTACGCCGCGATCTCGCCCGCTTCCGACTTCGAAGGCGGTGCGAGCGCCGCGCTGGACGAGCACGGTCAAGCGCGTTTCGGCTCCCTGACGCCGGGACGCTACACCGTCCGTGTCGGCGGTAGCGGCGCGTTCGTCGCCGTCGATTCCGGCGGGGAGTTCGATCTGCCCTTGGGTGCGGTGCGTGCGGTCCGATTCCGTTCGGCGGCGCAGGATCCGGGTCGCTCGATGCGCCTCGTCGTCGACGGCATCGATGACCTGACCGGATGGAGAGCGTGTGTCGCGAGCGGGCGGGAGTGGCGCTCGGTCGAAGCCGACGGACGCTTCCAGTTGCAGTTCGGCTCCATGCCGCCGGGCGTCACCGTGTCGAGCCCCGGCGGGCAGACCTTCGGCTTCGAAGCGCCGCTCGACGTCGTCGGCGAGGTGCCGCTGCACCTCGCACTCCAACGCGGGAGCTACAGCGGAGTCGTCCGGCGCACGGATGGTGGGGTCGAGGCGGGAACGCGCCTGGCCGTGACCTTCTGGCCCGACGCCGGCGGACTCTCCAGCGTCGAGACGCGCACCGACGAAGGCGGTCGTTTCCGGCTCGACGCCGTGCCGAAGGATGCACGCTGGCTGCAGTTCACCGACACCTACGGCGGGCCATCGGGAATGACCGTCTCGTTCACGTGCACGGCGAGCCCCGCGAACCCTCCGCGCGAAATCGTGATCGAGATGCCGGCCTTGTCCGCGGGCGAAGAGCAGGGCAAGGACCAGATCTCGCTGAGCGGACACGTCACCCACGGAGCGGTCGAGCGTTCGCGCCTCTGGCTGCGAGCACTCCGCGATCAGGCGGACGGCACGCTGCAGGTATCGAGCTCCGCGATCGTGGGGCCGGACGGGGCCTACCGCGTGAAGACGCTCCCCGCTGGGCGCTACGAAGCGATCTTCTCCGGTGGCAAGGCCGACGACAGCGTGTACCGAGAGTTCATGATCCCGACCGGTGTCGTGGAGTTTCGGCAGGACTTCGATCGGCCCTGAACGCGCTCGCGATCCGTGCTCCGAAAACGGACGAGCCCGACCGCGCAGCGCGCCGTCGGGCTCGTCGTCGATCGCGCCGGCGACCGAGATGAACGGTCAGCGGTTCTGCGTGAACCAGTCCGCGTTGATCTTCTTGTACGAGGCCCACTTCTCGGGCAGCTCGGCCTCGTCGAAGATCGCGTCCACCGGGCACTCGGGCACGCACGCGCCGCAGTCGATGCACTCGTCCGGGTTGATGTAGAGCATGTCGAACTTGGCGAACTCCGGCGCGTCCTTCACCGGGTGGATGCAGTCGACCGGGCAGACTTCGACGCAGGCCGTGTCCTTCGTATTCACGCACGGCTCGGCGATCACGTAGGTCATCGTTTCAGGCTCCTCAGGCTGTGCTCACGGCGCGCGGCGGCGCTCGATCGGACCGGGCTGCTGCGCGGTTCGAGTCGGAAGATGGTAAGGCCACGAGCCCATGTTGCAACCCAGTGGGTTCCGCGCGGCGGGCCTCGCCGGATGCAACCGGGGGCGCGCGCGCGGTGGGGCTCGCGAATCGGTATCGTGCCCGCTGCTCGAAGTCCGAGCGCAGTCCCCCGTGCCCGCCGCCCTCCCCGTGGAGTCCGCAGTCCCCGTGCTGCTCGCCGGCCCCTGGTCGTGGGTCGCGATCGTGGTCGCGTACCTGATCGGCGCGATCCCGTTCGGGCTGATCCTGGCGCGCCTCGTGAAAGGCGTCGACATCCGCACGATCGGCAGCGGAAACATCGGCGCCACGAACGCGATCCGCGCGATGGGGCGGAAGTGGGGTTACGCGGTGTTCGCCCTCGACTTCCTGAAGGGCCTCTTGCCGGCGCTCGCGGTCTACCACCTGTTCGAGAGCACGCGCGAGGATCGCGAGCTGCTCCAGGTGCTCGTCGGCGCGGCGGCCACGCTCGGGCACTGCTACTCGCCCTACCTCGGGTTCACCGGGGGCAAGGGCGTCGCGACCGGTTGTGGCGGCATCGTCGCGCTCTCGCTCGAGACCTTCGTCGCCGGCGGGATCGTGTGGCTCGCGACGCGGCTCGTCACGGGATACGCGGGTCTCGCGTCGATCCTCATGGGCTTCACGTTCCCGATCGTGGTCGCGGTGATGCACGGCACGCAGCGCCGTGCGATGCTCGTCGGCGCGACGGCCCTGGCGTTGCTGATCGTGTGGCGTCACCGCGGAAACATCCAGCGCATGATGGCCGGCACGGAGCCGAACGCGCGCAAGAAGCCCAGCGATCCGCCGCCGGCGGCGAGACCTCATGGCTGAGCACACGAAATCCGAGCATCAAGACATCAAGCGCGCGCTGGTCATCGGCGACGGCGGATGGGGCACCACGCTCGCGCTCGCGTTGCATAAAAACGGGATCCCCGTTTGTCTCTGGAGCGCGTTCCCCGAGCAGGCGCGCGAGATGCGCGAGCAGCGCGAGAACAAGCGTTTCCTGCCGGGTATCCAGCTGCCCGCGGACCTCGAGATCACCGCCGACGCGATGGTCGCGGCGCGCAACGCGGACTTCGTCGTCAGCGTCGTCCCGACCCAGTATCTGCGCGGCATCATGCGCGTCTTCGAGGAAGCGCTGCCCGGTCAAGTCCCGATCGTCTCGGCCACGAAGGGCATCGAGATCGAAACGTTCCGCACGCCGGCGCAGGTGTTGCGCGAAGTGCTGGGCGATCGCTCGACCTGCGTCTTGACCGGACCGAGCCACGCCGAGGAGGTCGCGCTGGGCAAGCCCTGCTCGATCATCGCGGCCAGCGAGGACCAGGTGTTCGCGCGGCGCGTGCAGAAAGCGTTCTCGTCGAGCTCGTTCCGCATCTACACGAGCCGCGATCCGGTCGGCGCGGAGCTCGCCGCCGCGCTCAAGAACGTCATCGCCATCGGCGCCGGCATCAGCGACGGGCTCGAGTTGGGCGACAACGCCAAGTCGGCGCTCATGACGCGCGGCATGGTGGAAATGGCGCGTTTCGGGCGCTCGCGCGGCGCGAAGTCGGAGACGTTCTTCGGCCTCGCGGGCATCGGCGACCTGATCACGACGTGTTGCTCGCGCCACTCGCGCAACCGCGCGGTGGGGGAGGCGATCGGCCGCGGTCACAAGCTCGAGGCCGTGCTCGCGAAGACGCGCACCGTGGCCGAAGGCGTGTGGACCGCGAAGGCGCTCTTCGGCCCGGAATCCGACCTCGCCGACGTGCGCATGCCGATCGCCGAGCAGGTCCACGCGGTGCTGTTCGACGGCAAGAGCCCGCGTGAAGCGGTGCTCGAGCTGATGACGCGCGCGCCGGCCGGGGAGATGGACGGTCTCTCCGAGGTCGCGGGTTGACGCCGACGATCGCGTTCGCGGCCGCGTTCCTCGTCACGCTCGCGCTGCTCGTGGTCGTCGCCTGGAGCGGCATGCGCGCGAAGCGTCGCGTGCACATCCCGGCCGTCGGGCTCGCCGTCGTGGCGCTGGCGGTCACGATCTGGTTCGCGTACCGCCTCGGCGCGGTCTACGACCTCGAGTCGGCCGGCGTCATCACGCCGATCCACCTGTTCCTGGCGCGCTTCGCGACGCTCTCGATCGTCATCACGATCGTGTTCGGCCTACGCACACTGTTCGTGCCCAAGTCGCTGCGTTTCCACAAGCGCCTCGCGTGGTTCTCGCTCACGATCGTCGTCCTCGCCGCGATCACCGGCGTCGTGATGATCGTTCTCGCGAGTCCGATTCCGAGTCGCTGAGCCTGCACGGATCGTGGGGCGCGCGCGCGCGCTGCGAACGACCGCGCTCGCTCAGCGCGATCCGCCAGCGCGCGACGACGTCACGGCGCCCAGAGGACGCTCAAGCCGTTCGTCAGGTTGAATCCGCTCGGCGTGCAGAACGGCGCCGCGTTGCGATACCAGGTCTGGTAGTGGCGGACGCCCGCGGTCGTGATCGCGCCCCGCACGCTGAGCGCGAGCGCCGGATCCCCGCAGCCGAGCGCGTAGTGGACCGCGCTGGCGAACGCGCCGCCCGGCTGCTGGAGCAGCACGAAGAAGCCCGACCCGCCGACCGGCCCGTTCGCCACGACGAAATCCATCCGTCCATCGCCGTCGAGGTCGGCCGGGAGGACGCGCCAGGGTTGCGACCCGGCGGGGTACTGCACCGGCGCGGCGAACGTGCCGTTGCCGTTGCCGCGGAAGACCGACAGCGTGCCGCCCGAGCGATTGGCGACGACGACGTCGCGGTTCCCGTTCCCGTCGACGTCGGCGATGGCGATGCCGGCCGGATACTCGCCCGTCGAGTCGTGCGGTCCACCGCCGCCGAGCGTGCCGTCCCCCTGGTTCAGCAGGAGCGTGAAGGTGTTCGACTGAGAGTTCGCGACGACGATGTCGGCTCTCCCGTTGTTGTCGAGGTCGCCGATCGCGACGGCCACCGGCTGCGCACCGGGTGTAGGACCGGCGAGAAGGTGCCGTTGCCGGCGTTGCGCTTTCTCCGGGTCGGGGATGCCAGGACGCGGACGCGAACTCGACGCTACGCGATCTCGAGCGGATCCGCCGGATCAGAGATCCTGAGCCTGGACTGCGCGCTCCGAGCGCAGGGACTCGAGCGCCCACGGTGCCGCGAGCAACGTCGCGTTCGCGAACGTCGGGATGAGCAGCACGAGCAGCCACGCGGCCTTCGCGCGCACAGCCCACACGACCGCGAGCAATCCGACGATGCCGAACGCGCACGCGACCCAGGCCGCGACGCGCAGATCCGGCGCGATGCTCGGCGCGAGCCGCGCGAGGGCGAGGTCGACCCATACGACGGCCCAGCCCAAGCTCGCCATCGTCATCGAGAACATCCACGTGCGGTGGCGACGCCGCGGTTTGGGATGTTCGTTCCAGAGCCTGCGGAGAGGGCGCGCCACGCCGCGATTCTCCCCGTGCGGCGGCGCAGTCACAAGCGCGCGCGGTGTTCGGGATGGACACCGCGGGCAAGGCGTGCGTACACTCCCCGCCCACTTTCGGTCGGGGCGTGGCGCAGCCTGGCTAGCGCGCTTCCTTGGGGTGGAAGAGGTCGGAGGTTCGAATCCTCTCGCCCCGACCATCTCTCTGGCCCGGTCGATCGATCGCGTCCTCGCGACGGCTACGGCTCCTCGGCCACGTGCCTGCGGACGCAACGATCCGGTGCGTCCGCCCGCTCCTCGTGCGCAGAAAAGCTGCGGGTCGTGTCAACCGCCCGTGGCCGCCACGCGATCGAGCACGCGCTGTTCCAGCGCCGCCCACTCGGGCAGCGAGCGCAGCGGCTCGATCTGGCGCTCGTTCTGAAGATCCAGGACATCGCGGTAGCCCGCGTCCACGGAGGCTGCGAGCGTCTCGAATCCGCGCTTCAGCCAGCGCTCGGAGAGCTCGATGCGAGCCGCTTCCTCCAAGTGGGGAGACGTGCGCGCGTCCTCGGAGACGTTCACCCATTTGCCGGCCAGGATGCGCAGCGTGCGCCATTCGGTGGGATACAGGCGCTGCGCCGTATCGATCGCCTCGGCCGCGTTCGTCAGCTCTCCGCGGCGCGCTTCGATCTCGTGGATGCCGAGCCACCACTCGCCCAGGTAATGCAGCCACTGCGGGCTCTCGGGCTCGGTCACGCGCACGACTTCGAGGATCTCCATCGCGCGACGGAACTCGGCGATGCCGGCGTCGGGATCGGCTACGCCGGTCATCGCCCCGAGGTTCGCGACGCTGATCGCCAGCGTGCCGCGCGAGCGGATCTCGTCGGGCCGCGCCGCGCACAAGGCTTCCTGGCTCGCGACGGCTGCGCGCATGAGGACCAGCGCTTCCTCGCGCGTCGACGGTTCGAAACTCAGCGCGCCGGCGAGGCTCGTGCGACACGCATTCAGCGCCGTCGCATGTTCCGTGTTGGACGGATAATCGCGGACCAGGTCCTCGAGCAGCGCGAGCGCGCGCCGGTAGTGCGGGATGCTGTCGGGGATGTCGATGCGCCGCCAGCGCGTCGTGCCCAGGTTGATGAGCGCGTCGGCCAACGCGAGGCGCGTCTCGCGCGAGAGCGGATCGCGCGCGAGAGCGCTCTCTTCCACGGCGATGGCCTCTTCGAGCGCGGCCTGAGCTTCCTCGAGTCGCCCGCTCTCGATGAGCTGGTAGCTCAAGCTGCACAAGCTCGCGCCCAGCATGAGCTCGGAGTGCGCATCCGCCAGCTGGCTGACTTCGCGCCGCGCCAGCGCGACGCCCTCGATCTGTCGCGCGATGCCTTCGTCTTTGCGGCCCAGGATGAAGAGCGTGGTGGCCGAATGCATCAGGTTCAGCCGCTGGAGGCTGGCGCGCTCCTTCTCGCGAACAGGGCCGAGTTCGGCGCTCGCGAGCCTTCGCGCGGCGATCTCGGAGTCGACCAGCGACTCCTCGGCGCGGCCGAGCTCGCGCAGCGCCTGTGCGCGGCGCGAACGCGCCAGCGCGGAGTGCCATGCGACCTCCCCATGTCGCAGCGCCGACGGATCGGCGCGCTCCAGGACATCGAGCGCTTCGCCGAGGAGTTGCACGGACTCGACGTTGCGCCCCATGAGCCGGCGGATCTCGCCCACCCGCGCTTTCGCGACGGCGGCGCGCGCTCCGGTCAGGTCGTCGTCGCGCGCGAGCAGCATGAGGTCCTCGTTCAACGCCAGCGCATCCTCGAGGATCTTCCCGCGGATGCTCTCCATGCCGGGCACGTCGTCGAGGTCCTCCGAGCCGACGCGCGACAGCAGGTCCTCGATCGATTGGGCCGCGACGTCCAGGCTCGATCGCGCGCGGTCGCGTTGCTCGTGAGCTTCGCCGAGTGCGTCGCGGATGTCGCGGTTCGCCGCGCGTTGCTGGATCCACAGCACGGTCGGCACGCCGAGGACGAGCACGAGCGCGAGCCCGAACGCGGCTGCATGCGCGGGACGCCGCTGCGCAAAGCGCACGAGCCGGAGCCCTGGTCCCGCGGGCCGTGCTTCGATCGGCCGCCGCTCGATCACGCGCGTGAGATCGTTGGCGAGGTCGGCCGCCGAGGCATAACGCCGCGACGGCTCGCGATCCATCGCAGTCAGGCACACGACCTCGAGATCGCGCGGAATCGCCAAGTTCGTGCGGCGCGGCGGCAGGGCGCGCCCTTCGACGACGCGCTGGAGCATGAGCGCGGAATTGACGGCCGCGAAGGGCAGTTCGAGGGTCAGTATCTCGTACAGCGCGACACCCAGCGAGTAGACGTCGCTGCGCGCGTCGCTCGCGCTCGTCCCCCCAGAGATCGTCTCCGGTGGCATGTAGGGCAGCGATCCGAGGTGCGATCCCGACTGCGTCAGTCGTTGCGCGCTCGGATCGGTGTTGCGCTGGTTCGTCGAGAGCCCGAAGTCCACCAGCATCACGCGCCCGCTGCGCGTGATCATCACGTTGCTGGGCTTCAGGTCGCGGTGGAGGATCCCGCGCCGGTGTGCGTGCTCGAGCGCTTCCGCGACTTCGCGCACGATGCGCGCGCAACACTCCCACCACGAGCCGTCGAACAACGGCGAGGAACCTTCGCCGGGCAATAGCTCCAGGAGTTCGTTGCCCGCGAGGCTCGCTGGATCACGACCGCGGAGACTCTCGAGCACGTCGCCCAACGATGCGCCGGCGACGAGCTCCATCGCGAAGAAGGGCATGCCGCGCTCTTCGCCGACGGTGTAGACGGGCACGATGCCCGGATGCTGGAGGCGTGCGGTGGCCTCGACCTCGCGCCGAAATCGCTCGCGCGCGCCGGCGAAGTAGAGATGCTCGGGACGGATCAGCTTGAGCGCGACCTCGCGACCGAGCGAGACCTGACGCGCGCGATAGACGACTCCCATGCCGCCCGCGCCGAGTCGCTCGATCAGCTCGAAATCACCCAGCTTCTCGGGGAACTCGCCGGCCGCGCCGCTGCCGTGTCCGAGAGCTTTGGAATCGCTGATGAGTCCCGCGGCGCGCAGCGTGCGAATGCGGCTCTTCAGCGCCGCGGCTTGCTCGGGATGCTCCGCGCACAGGAGCTGAATCGCGGAATCACCCTCGGATTCCATGCGATCCAGGCACTCGACGACGAGTTCGTCGAGCGCGCTGGCGCGGTCGCTGTCGGATGAGGGTCGGCTCATAGGGGCGCTTCTGCGAGCGGGGTGGCGACGGTGCTAGCATTCTCGACAGGATCCCGCATGCCAATGCCCGACGAAAGCGCACACCTCGCCGAGCAAGCCGCGGGCGGGAACGCAGGCGCGATGCAGACGCTGCTCGAGATGCACCTCGAGGGATTACGCGCGTTCGTGCGGCTGCGCACGGGGCCCGAGTTGCGCCAGCGCGAATCGAGCTCCGATCTCGTGCAGTCCGTTTGCCGCGAAATCCTCGAGCAAGCGCACCGTTTCCAGCATCCCAGCGAGTCCGCGTTCCGTCGCTGGCTGTACACGACGGCGCTGCGCAAGATCTCGGACCGCGCCGAGCACTGGCGCGCGCAGAAGCGCGACGCTGGCCGCGAGCAGGCGTTCCCGTCGCAGGGTGAAGCCGGATTGCTGCGGCGCTACGGATCGTTCTCGAGCCCCAGCCAGCACGCGATGGTGCGCGAGGAGGTCGAGCGCGTGGAGAAGGCGTTCGAGCGGCTCAACGAGGAACAGCGCGAGGTCATCACGCTGGCCCACGTGGCCGGGTTGTCGCGGCTCGAGATCGCCGAGCAGATGGGACGCAGCGAGGGCGCGGTGCGCGTGCTGCTCCACCGCTCACTGGCGCGGCTGGCTGAGATCCTGGAAACCGGGCGTTAGCGCCCCTCTGGCCGAAAGTCGCATTTCCGCGACCCTTCCAGGCTGTCCGCCGGATCCCGTTTCTGGCGCACACCCCCCGTTACCCGCCTCGCCTCACTCCATGAACTCCCTTTCCACCCCCTGGGTGCTCTCGCACTGCTCGCCGCATCGCTGTCTGCGAATGCGAACCAGTCCTGCTACAGCGGCACGTTCTCGACCAGCTCGACGAACTGGACGAAGTCGACCAGCGTGCAGCAGTTCGATCCCGCCCTCGGGATCCTGACTGGCATCTCGGTCACCTTCCAAGGCAACGTCCAGGGCTCCGTGGGCATCGAGAGCCTCGACGCGTCCCCGACTCTCACGACGACCACGTACGGCGCGAACATCACGCTCCTCGACTACTCGAACACGCCCGTAGTTTTCCTCTCGCCGTCCACGAACTTCTTGGACCCCCTGTCGGCCTTCGACGGTGTGATCGACTTCGCCGGCACGTCGGGCGTGTTGCGTGGCGGCATCGCGCTCTCCGATAGCGGCGGCTACGCGCCCGCCCTCACGCCGGCGAACCTCGCCGCGTTCGTCGGGAACGGCACGGTGGCCTTCGACGCGACGGCCATCGGCGCCTCGATCGCCACCGGATCGGGCAACGTCATTTCGCAGTTCCTGACCAGCGCCGGCGGGTCCGTCACGGTCTGCTACGACTACCAGCCCGATTGCGACGGCGACGGCGTCTCCGACGCGGACGAGATCGCCGCCGGAGCCGCGGACCGCTACGGCTCGGCCACTTGCTCGCCGGACGGCATCCCCGACTCCTGTCAGCCTGATGCGGACTGCGACAACGACGGCTCGCCCGACCGCTGCGAAGTCCCCGGTAACGACTGCGACCAGAACGGTATCCCCGACAACTGCCAACCCGACTGCGATCAGGACGGCATCGCGGACGCGTGCGCGATCCTGGGTGGAGAGCGCGACGACTACGGCTCGGCCACTTGCGCACCGGACGGCATCCCCGACTCGTGCCAGCCCCAGGCGGACTGCGACAACGACGGCAACCCCGACCGCTGCGAGATCGCCAACGGCTCGGCGGCCGACCTCGACGGCAACGGCATCCCGGACAACTGCCAGGCGGACTGTGACGGCGACGGCATCCCCGACTCCGTCGAGCTCGCCGGCGGTGCGGCGGACACGTACGGTCCGAACACGTGCAGCCCGGACGGCATCCCGGACTCGTGCCAGCCGCAGCCGGACTGTGACGATGACGGGACTCCGAACCGTTGCGAGATCCTCGCCGGTCAGCCTGACACCTACGGCGCGACGACGTGCGTGCCCGACGGTGTCCCGGATGCGTGCCAGCCGCAGCCGGACTGCGACAACGACGGGATCCCGAACCGCTGCGAGATCCTGGCTGGTGCGCCCGACACGTACGGTCCGAACACCTGCAGCCCGGACGGCATCCCGGATTCCTGCCAGCCGCAGGCGGACTGCGACAGCGACGGCAGCCCGGACCGTTGCGAACTGGACTCGGACGGCGACGGCATCCCGAACGACTGCGACCAAGGCGGCACGCAGGGTTGCACACCCGGCTACTGGAAGAACCACGCTTCGGCGTGGGCCATCACCGGCTATGCGCTGAACATGGACTTCGACGCGGTCTTCGGCGTCGACGCGTTCCAGCCCAACCGGACGCTGATGTTCGCGGTCGGCCAGGGCGGCGGCGGAATCAAGGCTCTTGGCCGCCACGCGGTCGCAGCGTTGCTGAGCGCGGCACATCCGAACGTGGCCTACCCGATCTCGGTCAACGACGTGATCACGCTCGTTCGCAATGCCGTCCTCAGCGGACAGTACGAGGCGACGAAGAACATTCTCGCGGGCTACAACGAGCAGGGCTGCCCGCTCTGATTCGAGGGTTCGAGCCACCACGCCGGGGCGATCGGTCGCACGACCGGTCGCCCCGGTTCCATTGCGTGAAGGGTTCCGAGCCTCCTCAGGGCAGCGCCGCGAGCACCTCGCGGGCGATGGCGAGGTGGTGGCGCGTGTGCACGGCGCCGAAGCGGGTCCACTGCGCCAGATCGAGCGGCCCCAACACCTGGTGGGGGACGAAGAAGCGCGCGTGCTCCGCGCGCGGATCGAAACCGCGCCGAAAACCGTGCAGATCCTGCACGAACCGCTCGGCCCACTCGCGCGCCATGACGAGATCGACGTCGGTTGGCGGAACGACCATGCGCGGCGAGCGAGCCTGTCCGCGCGGCAGTATTCCGACGGCGAGGATCTCCAGCGCGCGCTCGTCCTGCGCTGCGTCGGCGACGACCAGGAGGCCCGCTCCGCGCGCGAGGTTCACGAGGTTGCGCAGGACGAGTTCGTTGGCCAGCGTCGCGTGACTCGCGTGCTCGATCGCCGACCAGCCCGAGATCTCGGTCGATCGGGCCGCGAGCGCACGCGCGTCGGGTGCGAGAAGCCGAACGACCTCTTCGGCCTCGCGGAGGAATGCATCGAGCTCCGCACCCGCGTCGAATCGTGTCATGCGCGCGCCAGAGTACGGTACTCTTCACGCGGTCGCACGATGCGCATCGTCTCCCTCTGCCCGAGCTTGACCGAGCTCGTCTTCGCCCTCGGACGCGGCGAGGACCTCGTCGGCGTCACCGAATGGTGCGTCCATCCCGTCGATGGCGTCGCCCGCATCGAGAAGGTCGGCGGAACGAAGACGCCCGACGTGGGGCGCATCGTCGAGCTCGAACCGGATCTCGTCCTCATGAACGAGGAGGAGAATCGCCGCGAGGATGCCCAGTCCTTGCGACGCTCCGGCCTCGAATGCCACGTGTCGATGCCGCGCGACGCAGTGGAGACCGCGGCGATGGTGCGTTCGATCGCCGCGGCGATCCAACGGCCGGCAGCTGGTGACGCGATCGCGGGCGACATCGAGCGCCGCATCGTGGAAGCGAAGCTGAAATCCGCCGACAAACCGCGCGTGCGCATCGCGTACCTGATCTGGCGCAAACCCTACATGGCGGTGAACGGCGACACGTACGCCAGCGCGCTGCTCGAACTGGCCGGCGGCGTGAACGTCTTCGCCGATCGCAAGGAACGCTACCCCGAGATCACGGCCGATGAGCTCGCCAGAGCCGCGCCGGACGTCGTGCTGCTCTGCACGGAACCGTTTCCGTTCCAGGAGCGCCATGCGGACGAGCTGGCGCAGCTGACGGGGCTCGCGCGGCACCGCTTCGAGATCGCGGACGGCGAGTACCTCTCGTGGCACGGCTCGCGCACGCCGGCCGGCATCGACTACGCCGTGTCGCGCATCGAAGGCGCACGCTCGGCGATCAGCGCGGTCTGAAGCGCCACACGAGGTCGCGCTCGTCGTCCGAGCCGCCGTCGTCGATCCCGTCGGTACCGACGGACCAGATCAGCACGAGCCCGCCCTCCGCGAACCCGGTTCGGATCGGTTTGCCGTCGAACGGATCGCTGGTTTTGCCGACGAATTCGAGCAGTTGCTGGGCGTCCGACCGGAACGCGACCAGCGCGATGCGTCCGAGCACGAGACGCGCCTCGAGCACGTCTACGATTGCGATCACGTTGTCGGTGGCCGCGGAGAGCCCCGTCGAGATCGGCGCGAGCTGCGCGTCGAGCCAGCCCGGCCCCTCGAGTGGCGCGCGCCGGAAGGCCGGCACGCCGAGTCGGTCGATCCGCGCGCGCCACGCGCGCAGGTGGACCGCCTGGTCGTACGAGATGGTCAGGGTCGTCGGCAATGCGGAGCGCGAATGCACGCCGCTCGTCGACGCGCCGCCGCGCATGAGCTCGAAGAACCGGTTGCCGAACGCGCGCTCGCCGGACGCGGCGATCGACATCCGCGCGCGCGGGCGCAGGCGCTCGAGCTCCGACTCGAGCCATCCCAGATCGGTCTCGCGCGGCAGGCGCGGGAGAGCGAGCTCGAGCATGCCGAGCAAGCGCTGGTCGGCGAGGGCTGTCGCGACGCCGCCGACGAGCATCTGCGCGCCCTCGAAGATGCGCGCCACGTCGCGCTGGGCGCGCAGGAGGTCGGGCACGAGCTCGGGCTGGTCGGACCACAGCGCGCGCAGCGCCTCGATCTCCAGCGCGTCGCTCACGGCGATCGCCTCGATGACCGGCAACGTCGGGAGCGTCCCACCGCTGCCTTCGAGGGCCGCGACGGCGACGCCCGTGTCGATCGGTCCGTAGCGCCCCGCGAGCCGCGCGACCTCGACGAGCGGCGCGGTGCCGAGCACGAGCAGCCGTGCCGCCTCGAGCCCGCACGGCGGCGGGTCGACGAGCCCGTCGTGCGCCGCGATGACGTCGAGCACGTTCTGCACGACGCTCGCGGCATTGGCCCCCGCGCAGGCTTCGAGCGCTCGGAAAGCGTCCTCGGCCTCCCCACCCAGCTCGCCGCGTGCCGATCGCGCGCGCAACGCGCCGTAGGCAGTCGCTCGAGCCAATTCCGTCGGTGCCCAGCGCGTCCGAGTCGCGATGAGCTGCCCGAGCCACGGCGTCGGTTCGGGCCGCGGATCCTCGATGCGACCGAGGTCCCGCGGCAGTGAAGGCTGCGCGGCGCCATGGAGCGCCAACAGCTCGTCCGCGCGCTGCTTCGCGCCGATCCAGCGCAGCGCGAACGCGGCCGCGAGCACCGCGGCGAGCAGCGCGACGAGGACGAGGCCGACGACGGCCGGACGCGCGGGCTTCTTCACGGGGCTGAAAGAATGCGTCGCACGCTCGTTGACGGCAATCCCTGAGCGAATCGGCTCGCGCTGCGGCCGGCTAACCCTGGCGCCCGTTCGGATGGCAGCTGTAGCAACTCGAGCTCTGGTACGCATAGCCGCGCACGCGGGCGTGCTCGTTGTTCATCTCGCGCTGCGAGTGTTCGTGGCAGCTGATGCAGGTGAACTGACGGAACGAGCCCGGCACGGGGTGGCAGTCCTGACAGCTCAAGCCGGCGTGTTCGCCGTTGAAGATCGGGAACGCATTGTGATCGAACGTGCCGTCGCCCCACGTCTTCGTCGAATGGCAGACCTCGCACGCGGTGCCGAAGCCGCTCGAGATGTGATTCGGTTGCGTGGTCGCCGCGTAGTCGTCGGCGTGACAGTTCGCGCAGCCGTTCACGATGCCCACGTGGGCGAAGCGAGCGCCCTCCCAGCCGTAGATCGTGTGGCACTGCGTGCAATCGGTGGGGTAGCTCGGAGGCTTGTGATCGCGAGCACTGCGGTAGTCGTCGGCATGGCACGCGAAGCAGGCGCTGCTCGAGCCGCCGAAATCGTTGCCGACGTGACAGGCCGAGCAGGCCAGATCGTCGTGTCCTCCCTGAAGCGCGAAGAACCCGTGCTCGAAGCCGGCGCGCGACCAATCCGTCGGCAGGTGGCAGCGTTCGCACGAGTCCGTCCAGCCCTGCTGCGCGTGATCGGGCTCCAGTGCCGTCGCGAGATCCCGCGCGTGACAGTCGACGCAGCGCGTGGTGGTCTGCTGGAAGTTGCCGACCTGCGCGCCCGGGTGGCAGGCCCAGCAGGCCGTCGCGGCGTGCGCGCCGACGAGCGGGAAGCGCGTGGTCGCGTGCTCCGCGATCGCCGCTTTTGGACGCCAGTCGATCGCCGACTCGGAGTGGCAGTCGAGACAAGTGTCGCCGAGCTTGCCCTCGTGGACGTCTTCGTGGCAGCCGATGCAACCGCGCTGCGCGTAGATCTCGACGGGACCGCGGTCGTTGTGGCAGCGCAGGCACTCGGCCTTCTCGTGTGCGCCCACGAGCGCGTGGCCCGTCTCGGCCGCATGATCGAACGCGAAGTCCTCGCGGATCGCGTGCCATGTCGAGCCTTCGTGGCACAGCGCGCAATCGCTCGGAAACGAGTCGTGGGGGACGACCGGCCCGCGCTCGGCCTGCCACTGTTCTGGCGCAACGGGATCCCACGACCTGGAGCCGCCGTCGAACGCGCAGGCCAAGAGGCCCAGCGCGAGAGCGAGGAACAGGATCGCAGCGTGCGCGCGCGGCATTCCGACGAGGGTACGCGTTTGCATGGTGGATCTCAGAAGTGCGTCTGGAGCAGGAAGCCGACCGTCCACGAGTCGAGGTCGTCGCCGATCGACCGGTCGGCGACGAACGAGAGATCCCAGCGCTCGGAGAGCGGCACGTCGACCGATCCGAAGAGCGAGTGCTGCGAGATCTGGTCGTCGGAGCCTCCGTAGTCCTTCTGCGAGAACCAGAACGATTGCCAGCCGAGCCCCACGGCGGTGGAACCGAACATGTCGCGCGCGTGCAGACGCGCGCCCGGCCCGGAGCTGTAGGAACCGTCCGTCCACTGCGCGGTCCCCGAGATCGAGCTCGCCGCGCCGAACGGATCGCTGAACGTCGCGCCGACCTCGCCGGTCAGGCCGTCGTCGTCCTCGTCGCTCCAGTGTTCGAGGCGCGCGTCGAGTCGCATGCGCGCGCCGACCTGGGTCCAGCCATTCACGCCTTGGCGATCGAGCACGCTGCCTTCTATGTCGTCCGCGCGCCGCGGCAGGAACTCGTCGCGCAGGATCTCGGGGATGCGCCGCTGCAGCGCGAACACTCCGAGCCCATCGCCCGCCGGCGTGGTCCAGGTGCCCGAGATGTGCGCTTCGGTCAGCTCGGGTCCCGAGCTCTTGATCGTGTCACCGGAATCGTAGATGTCGACCCACGCCGTGGCGCGCAAGGACAAGCGATCCGATGGACGCACCTCGGCTCGCGCGATGAACAGGTTGCGGTCCGATTCGCCCTCGTGCCACGTGTTCTGGTACGCGAGGCCGACGGTCGCACGCTGCGCCGGATCGAACGCATGGCGGTAGTGCACGGACGCCTGCAGGTCCTGGAACGAAGAGCGGTCGGCGAAGGGTTCCGGCATCCAGCCGAACGCGGCACCGAACTGCGACCCGCCCGTCGTCCGGTGATTCCATTCGGCGCCGTCGAGCAGGCCGAGCTCCGGCATTCCGCTCTGCAGGAATCGGCCGACCAAGAAGCGGTTGGGCCGATCCTCCGTGCCGCCGACCTGGTACGCCAGCCGATCGATGCGCATCCGCGCGTCGTCGTAGTCGTAGAGCCCATCGTCGGCCGCGACGTCGCCCATGCGCGTGAACGCCTCGACGTCCATGCGCACCGCGCCGCCGTCACCGAAGGGGTTCTCGAGCGTCATGTCCGTGCCCACGGCCGCGAGTCCGAAAGTCCGGTCTCCTTCGCCGTCCTCGGTACCGTCGAAGCGCAGCCATGCACGGCCGCGAAGGCGCGATTCGCGCTCCTCGGGCGTGATCGCGAAGGCCGGAGCGAGCAGCGGACGATCCGTGTCCCACGCCTCGGGCGGATGGGTCCACGGCGGACGATCGACGGCCGGAGTCGCGCCGTCGTCGCGTCGCTCGCCGGAATCGGGGATCGCGCGCGCATCGGGCACGAGGACTTCGCCGCGCGTGCCCACGAGCGGCCGCGCCGAGACCGGGTCGAGCTCGACGCGCGCGCTGTTCGCCGTCAGCGAGCGCACGACGCCGGTCGCGAGCTCCGTCGATTCCAGACGGAACTCGACGCGGTCTCCGGCCGCCATGCCGCTCTTCGATCCGCGGTCGATGTACACGGCGTTTCCGGCCGTGCTCGTGACACGGATCTCGATGCGTACCTCCGCTGCGACGGACACGCCGCATGCGAAGGCGACGGCGAACACGCGACACGACCAGACCTTCATCGGGGTCACTTTCGCAATCCTCCGCGTGCGTCGTGGCAATCACCGCAGACGACGCCGAGCGGCTTGTAGCGAACCGCGGTGCCTCCGCCCGGCAGCGGCCAGGGTACGTGGCATGCGGAGCACTCGAGGCGCGCGTGTGTCGTGTCGAGAGCGAAGCGAGAGTCGCGCTGGTGATCGAAGTCGAGCGCGAGGAAGTCCGGTGCCGTGGCGTGACACGCAGCGCAATCCGTCACCGCCTCGCGCGCGAACTGACCGGCGTGCGGGTCGGAGTGGCAATCTTGACAGCGTGTTCCGGCGGCGCGCGCGAAGCTCCGCGCGTCAGGCGGCGCGTCGCGTTCGCGCGGGTGACAGCTGGCGCACTCGGCTCGCGCGTGCGCTCCCATGAGCTCGAATCCGGTCCAGGTCGCGTGATCGAATCCGCCGGGCAAGAGCTCGTCGAACGACTCCGTCGAGTGGCAGCGCGCGCAGCCGGCTCGGCCGGTGACGTTGCGCGGGCGACCGGGCCCGTCGAAGGCACCAGCGTGCACGTCGACGTGGCACGTGGCGCAGTCCTGGAAGGAACCCTGGCCCGCATGCAGCGTGACGCGCACAGCACTCGGGGCCGCGAGCGGCGCGGACTCGCTCGCGGAGATTGCCGCGGTGGCGTGGCAGGTCGCGCACGTCGCGCGCGCGTGCGCGCCCTCGAGCACGAACCCGGTCCAGCGCGCGTGGTCGAAGTCGTCGGCCGCCGCCTCGAAAGCGTGCGGATCGTGGCACGCGGCGCAGGCCGGCGCGGAGGGCTGACGCTCGAAGAAGCCGCCGTGGGCGTCGACGTGGCACGTCGCGCAATCGTCGCGCGAGCCTGGAAACGTCTCGGCGACGACGCCGAAACTGCGGCCGAGTTCGTCAGGGGTCGCGCGCGCTCCGTGACACGTCGCGCACTCGGAGCGCGCGTGCGCGCCGACGAGCTCGTAACCGGTCCAGCGCGTGTGGTCGAACTCCGCGCTCGCGAGCACGGCGAAGCTCGTCGTCGTGTGACAGGTCGCGCAGTCGTCGGCTCGCGCTTGCGCCGCGTCGTCGATGGCGGATCGGGCGAAGAAGCCGGCGTGCGCGTCGGTGTGACAGGCTGAGCAGCGCGTGTCGGTGTCGCGGAATTGCCGCGGCGCGTTCCCCACCTGCGCGTGGCAGGACTCGCATGCCGCGTCCGCGTGCCGGCCCGTGAGAGCGAAGTCCGTGCGCGCATGCTCGGCGACGCCGAAATGCTGCGGATCGAAGCTCTCGCGCGCATGGCAGGCGAGGCATCCGTCGGTCGCGTACGCGCCGACGTCGAACTGACCGCCGTGCGGATCGGCGTGACAAGCGGCGCAGTCCTCGGGCCCGCGCCCCGGATGCGCGGCGCGGTAGTCCGCGAAGGCTCCCGCGTGCCCGGGAGCAGGATCGAGCCGTGCGTGGCAATCCGTGCAGGCCGCCTTGTCGTGGGGGAGCGTGAGCGGGAAACCAGACGCCGCGTGGTCGGCCGCGGCGAGCGGCAAGGCGCGCGTGAAGGGGCCGCCGTCGAGCGGATGGCACGCGGCGCACGCGGAGCCGACCGGCGCGTCGAGTCGCGCCGGATCCACATCGTGCGCGTCGAGTCGCGCCGCGACGGTACCTTGCGCGTCGAGTCGCGCCGCGTCGTTACCTTGCGCGTCGAGTCGCGCCGCGTCGTCACCTTGCGCGTCGAGTCGCGCCGCGACGTCACTGTGCGCGTCGAGTCGCGCCGCGACACCTTGCGCGGCGAGTCGCGCCGCGACACCTTGCGCGGCGAGTCGCACCGCGACCGCCTCGACGAAGGGCGCCGAATGCGGCGAGGCATGACACGCGTCGCAGGCGCGCGCGGGGCGCGTGGAGGTTTCGCTGCCGCCAGCTTCGATCGCGTACGCGGTGCCGGGCGCATGGCAGTCGATGCAGCTGGCCTTCGCGTGCACGCCGACGAGCGCGAACGTGGACGGATGCTCGAACTCCGCGACGAGCTCGAAGGGTTCTGTTTCGCCGTGGCACGAGCGACAGTCGGGGAGCCGGCCCTGGTGCGGGTCGTCGTGACAGCTGGCGCATGCCTGCGACTCGCCGAGGAATCTGTGAGCACCCTTCGGAAGCAGCGCGGAGTCGGCGTGCTCGTGGCAAGCGCGGCACGCGAGTCCGCTGGTGTGGTCGCCGCCGAGCTCGAAACCGAGCGCTTCGTGAGCGTACGCAGCACGGTCGGGCACGCCGGCCAGCGCGAACGCGCCTGCGCCGGCCAACTCGAACTCCGCGCCGTGATGCTCCGAGTGACAGGCCCCGCAACGTCCTGGGTCGCGCAAACCTCCGTGGAAACCCGTCGCGTTCGCGACCTGCGCCTCGATGGCGGCGTGACACGCCGCGCACGCACCGCGCAGCTCCGACGGCGAATCGCCGTGGCAGAGCGCGCAGTCGTCGCCCTCGATTCCCGCCGAGATCGCGTGCACGGCGCTGATGTCTCCCGGCGATGTCTCTTGCGAGACGACGAGGGCCAGAGTGATCACGAGGCACGCCGATGCGATGCCCAGCCAGATTCCTGCCTTGCCTGCCTTCACGAGAAGATCCGCGCGTAGCGCACGGCGAGGTAGACGTGCCAGCCGGCGATCAAGAACATGAACAACGCGGCCCAACGGTGGAACCAGCGCCACGATGCGAGGATCGCGCGCAAGTCCTCGTAGTGCGAAGCCATGAGCGCCATGCGCTGCGCGCGCAGGGCCAGCTCGGTCATGCGTTCGATCTGGTCGGAGGCGATGCCTTCGGCCGCGGCCGATGCACGGAGTCGGGCGATGCGCTTGCCGGCCGCGCGCTGATTCGTCACGAGCGCCGCGATGCGCGCGCCCAGTGTGCCGTTCCAGCGCTCCTCGATGACGACGCGCTCGACTTCCAGGCGCAGCGCCTCGGCGAAGCCGCCGCGTCCGCGGTCCCACTCCGCGGACAGCGCCGTGAGCTGGCTCTGCACCTCGCCTAGTTCGAGCTCGCGCCCGTTCGCCGCGCGCGGCACGAACGAATAGAGGTAGCGGCCGATCGCGCCGGTCAGCACGAGGAAGGCCATGGCCCAGGCCGCATACCCGCCTACCGTCCAACGCGGCGCCATGGCCGAATGCACGAGCACCAAGAGCAGCGCCCCGATGCCGGTGACGACGTGCGACGTCATCCACGCGCGCAGTGAGCCCGGGATCCACGCGAACCTCGACGAACGACGCGCGAGGTACGTGATGTTGGCCAGGGCGAGCGCGACCGCGCCGATGCCGCACGCGAGGCCGAAGGTACCCGTCGGCCCGAGCCACTCGTGATCGGGGTGGTGCGGGCGTTCGACGCCCGAGGCCAGGTAGTAGTCGGCGTGCACGAGGACCCACACCAGCACGGAGACCGCCAGCCCCAGCGCGACGCACAGCGCGGGCACGAGGCCCGTGCCTTGCTCGGCGAGCACCGGTTGCTCCTCGCGCTGGCTCGGATCGAGCGAAATTCCCGAGGCTTCGAGCACTTCGGTGGGCGGCGTGCCTCCGGCGAACACGAACACCTCGTCGTTCTCCAGAGACGTGGTCGTGCCGTCGCGCAGGCGCAAGCCCACGGAATCCGGCGCGATCGCGAGGACTTCGCTGCCTAACAACGCGACCAGCGAACCGTCGCGCAGCGCCTCTTGGAGGCGCGCTTCGTTGCGCGACTTGAGACGGAAGAACGCGTCCTTGCGGTAGGAGATCGCGACGTGGTTGCCGGGTTGCTCCGCCAGTCCGAGCGCCGCCTCGACCGCGCTGTCTCCGCCGCCGACGACCAGGATGCGACGGCCCTGGTAGGAGTGGGCGTCGAGCAGCGAGTAGGCGACCTTGGAGAGTTCCTCGCCTGGCACGCCGAGTCGACGCGGCGTGCCTCGCCGACCGAGCGCGAGCACCACGGACAACGCATCGAAGTGCTCGCGCTGCGTGTGGACGCGCAGCGTGCCGCCCGGGAGTTGCTCGACGCGTGTGAATTGCTCGCCGTGACGGATCGGCAGCTCATGTTCGCGCGTGACGCGTTGCCACAGCTCGATCAGCTCTTCCTTGGTATAGCTCGTGCGCGACAGTCGACCGACGAGCGGCAGCACGACGGGTTGAGTCATGACGAGCTTGCGCCGGGGGTACTTCGCGACCGTTCCGCCGAGCTCGTCCTGCTCGATGGTGGTGAAGGCGAGCCCGAGCTCCTTCGCGCGCAACGAGCACGCGATGCCGGCCGGCCCGGCTCCGACGATGACGAGGTCGAGCGCGGATGCCGGCGCAGCCACCTCGGCGACCGCGACGCCTCCACCCGGCTCGGGTCGGGCCTGCCGCAGGATCGAGGGCGCGGCGACGAGCCGAGCTCGACGCGCGGCTTCGTCCGCCGCCGCGGTGCCGTGCAGGATCGCCGTGCGCACCAGCGCATAACCGGTGACTTCTCCCGCCAGGAAGAGTCCGGGCACGTGCGCGGACTCGCGGTTCTCGCGCAGAACCGGCAGATCGCGGCGATCGCTGACGTCGCCGAGCGTGAGCGCTATGGCCCCGACCGGACACTCGGCCGCGCAGCGTCCGTGGCCCACGCAACGCGCGCCGTGGACGACGACGGCTTGGCCGTGCACGAGCTCGAGCACGCCGTCCTCCGGACACGCGGCGACGCAGGTGCCGCATCCGATGCAGCGCGACAGATCGATGTGCGGATGTTGGAGCCGGGCCTTGTGGCTCCCCGTCGCGCGCGCCTTGTCACGCTCCGCCAGCGTGTCGCGCAAGCTGTTGCGAGACGCGCGCCGCGCGGCGATCACGCCCAGAGCAGTCGCGAGACCGAGCACGACGGTACTGAGCAGGAACCAGACCAAACACACACTCGATTGGGTCGTGAGGCGGGCCGAGACGACACTCGATTCGGCAGACGCGCAGCATAACCGTGACCGCAGTGTGGGCGGCGTTCTCCGCAGAGGAACCCGTGCAGAGGCATAGGACCTAAGTACTGCCCCGGTGATCCCGAACTTCGTGGGCGCGTGCTCGTCGGCAGCCCCGCTACCGACCGACGACGAGCGCCACGCAGCTCGGATGCAATCGTATCTCCTCGCTGTCGCTCTCTCGTTCCCCGTCGAGGCGCGTGCGCACCGTCACGTCCACGAACCCTACTTCGCAGAGGACATCCACGAGCTCCGGGACCGACCACAACCTCCACCGGTAGACGAACGCATCCGGCATCTCGCTCACGACCACGCCCGCGCGCAGCACGCGGAACGACAGCGCGTTCACGACCTCCGCCGTGCGCGGGTCGGCCGATCGCTGGTCCCACACCCAGCGGATCTCGCGTCCGTCCTCGAGCACACGCCGCCTTTCGAGGCTCCCGACCCTCCACGCCGACTCTCCACCGTACGTGTCCGCCGCGACGATCCCGCCGCGCGCGAGGCGCGAGTGGGACGCGCGGGCCCACCCCACGAGCTCCGCGCGCTCGTGCAGTTCGCCCAGCGAGAAATTCCCCGCGTGCACGACGTCGCAGGGCCCGAGTCGCCGGACCTCGGGCGAGCGCACGTCGAGCACGTGCGCCTCCACGCGCGGATGCACGGCGCGCGCCAGGTTCCGCGCGTCTCGATCGACCGCGAACGCACGCCCATCCGGCACGAGCTCGACCCACGCGCGCGACAGAGCCCCCGAGCCGGCGAAGTCCTCGCCCAACACGCGCGGCGAGGCGCCGTGCACGTCGCGGAGGAGTTCCGCCGAGACACGCGGTGCCTGCACCGTGAGCTCGTACAGTTCCTGCGCCGTCAGCGCGCCCGCATCCGTGTTCCGGCCCATCGTTTCGCTCCAGAGAGAGTAGGAAACCGCTTTCCGCCGCGGGCACAGTAGACTTCCGGGATCGACATGCCGCGCGCAACCACGAGCCTGCTCCTCCTCACCGTCGGCCTCCTGTGCGCGTCCGCGGACGCGCGATCGGCGCAGACCGCGGCTTCCGGTCGCGTCCTCACTTTCCTGGCCGCGCCTTCCGCGCAGCAGGCGGCCGACCCGACCGTCGCGCTGCCCTTCGAGCCCTTCGAGGCCCGCGCCGGCGACGTGTTGACCTACCTCGTCCGCGCACCCGACGGGCGCTCGGGCGTGCGCGGAATCGAAGTCGCGTACGCCGACGGGCGTCGCAGCCGGCTCGGCTCCGAGACGCTGGCGCCGGGCGCGTGGAGCCCGGTGCGCGTGCCCTTGCGCGAGCGCGCGACCGTGCAGAAGGTCGAGCTCGTCGCGCGCGGTTTCTCAGGCGGCCAGATCGCGTTCCAAGTCGACGAGGTGCGCATCGAGCGCGCCGATGGCGACGCGATCGACATCTTCCGCGACGATCTGGCCGGCCTCCAACGCCGCGTGTCGGGGCTCGCGAGCTCTGCCGGCCTCGTCGTCGTCGACATCGACGATGCGTTCGGCCCGTATGCCGTGGTGCCCGGCGCCGACGTCGACGATCCGTGGGCGGCGATCGACCTCACGGCGCTGCGCGCGCTCGATCGCGAGCCGGATCCGACGGACGCGTCGCGGATGCCGAGGGGACTCGTGTGGACCGGACCGTGCGTGCCGCTGCGCTTCGCGCGCCACGACTCCCGCGTCTCGTTCGCCGCGCGCGGACAGCGCATCGGATTCGAACCGCTCGACGGCGGGCGGTTCTACGAGCTGTGGCTGGCGGTCTCGAACACGTCCGACGACGAGATCGTCACGAGCATCGCGGTGCAGGGCGTCGATCGCGAGCGCGTCGGCATCCCGCTCCGCATCCCGGCGCGCGGGCCCGACGGATACACGCCGGCGGAGGACGAGGGCTATCCAGCGCGCGAGTTCGCGCTGCTCGAGATCGACGTCGCATCGCCCACGAGCCTGGCGTCGCTGCAATTGCCCGACGATCCGCGCTTGCGCATCCTCGCCGTGACGATCGCCTGGAGGCGCGACGGCGCGACGGATCCGCGTTTCCGCGCGCGCTGGTTCGAGCGCGTGGCGGCCACGCGACCCGAGCTCGCCGAGGCGGATCGCGGCGACCTCGCGCGCTACCTCGCGAACCGGCGCGCGGGCGCGATCTTCGGCGGTGTGGCCTACGAAGGCGACGCCGAGCGCAGTTTGTTCGACACGCTGCTCGCGGGCGACATGGTCGGATTCCGAGCGCGCCTCAGCGCTCTTCTCGCGGACCAGTCGAAGGTCGCGCAGGGGCGTAAGTCGGCTCGTATCGAGCTGATCGCGACCCTGCCGCGCGTCGATCGCGGATCCGGCGCGAGCGCGCCGCGCGCGGAGGACGACCTCGCGTCGGCGCTCGAGCCGGGAGTCCTGCCCGTGGACCTGCCGGTCGTCGGCGGCGACGCGCGCGCGCTCGAAGCTCTCGCCGCGCGCGATCCGGCCGCGTTCGCGCGTCTCGTCGAGCGCGCGCAGAGCGGCACCTGGCGCACGTTCGGCGTGAGCCTCGATCGGGCTTCGGCAGCGCGGCTCGGCGCCGACGCGCTCGCGCGGAAGTTCACGGCGGAGAAGCGGGCCACGGAACGTCTGCTCGGCGGCTCGGACGCCGGGCACGGCGGCGCGAGCACGCTGGCGCGCGTCGAGGGTCATCTCGGTCGGCTCGAACACCTGCCGCAGCTCCTCGTCGCGACCGGGATGCGCAGCGTGCTGCTCGAGAGCACGCCGAAAGGGATCGGCTCGCCGTTCTCGCGCTGGATCTCCGCCGGCTCCGAGCTCGTCACGATCGCGCCGTCGGTGCGCATCGAAGGTCCGCTGCGGCTCGATCCCGCGATCTGGCGCGGCTGGACCCAAGCCGCGGAGAGCGCGACCGGCCGTCCGCCGATCCCGGTGCTGTGCGACGTCTCGGCGCCGGTCGCGCGCGAAACGTTGGCTTTGGCCGAGGATCTCGCTCGTTCCGAGATGGCGCCCGACCTCTCGTGGACAGCGCTCGAAGACGTCGCGGAAGCGGCGCGCGCGCGGGCACAGACCTCGGATGCGCCGCCGCTCGCAGCGCTCTCGCGCGTCGGGATGCAGGCCGAACTCGCGGCGCTCGCGGCGGTCCGCGCGGCGGAGCGCGAGCTGGCGCGTTGCTCCGTCGTGGAGTCGTTGGCCGTGCTCGACGGCGCGCCCGCGCCCGGTCGCGCGCTCGCATCGGCCTGGAGCGCGCTCCACCGTGCGGCGGAGCTCGAACCGGTGCAGGCGATCCGCGCCGCGCGCGAAGTGATTGCGCGCTTGCTGACGACGTCGACCGCGCGGCTCGCGCGACTGCAAGCCGCCGTGCCGCACCCGGGAGTCGGCGTGCCGATCGCGGTGCTCGATCCGATCCCCTGGCCGCGCCAGAGCCTGTTCGAGCTGCCCGACGCGGAGCTGCGCGTCGCCGGCAGCCAGGGCGACCTGCCCATGCAGCGCACGGCCAGCGGCGGATTGCTGGTCGAGTTCTCGGGCGCTGGGACGACGCCGACGGCGCTGCGCGTGCGTCGCGATCCGCTCGCGGAGACGAAGGCGCCCGCGCGCGTCCGTCTCGAGGGTTGGACGATCAAGACCGACGACCTGGATGTCGCGATCGATCCGTCGAGCGGCCGCATCACGCGGCTCACGACGCGGACGAAGGACCTGGACTTGTTGGGGGACGGCGGAGATCGATTGACGTGGATCGCCGAGGGCTCCCCGCCCGAACCGATCGAGACCGTCGAGAAGATCGAGTTCGTCGAGCGCGGCCCGTTGCGCGCGATCGTGCGCAGCGTGCGCTCGTCGCCGCGCGCGCGCGTCGAGACCGAGATCCGCGTCACGTCGGGGACTACCGGGCTCGAGATCCGCACGCGCGTCGAGTTGCTCGATCGAAGCGGCGACGTCGTCCTGGGCTTCCCGCTCGCGCGCACCACGCCGAATGCGCTGTCCTCGATACCGCTGGGATTCGCCACGGTGGCGCCCGACGCCGCGATCTTGCGCCCGATCGACGGCTGGGTCGCGGCGACCGACGGCTCGGCGACCTTCGCGCTGATCGGCGAGAGCGGGGCTGCCTACCGCTGGAACGAGCGCGCGTTCGACGTCGTGCTGGCCGAGGCTGGCGCCGATGCCGCGCGCGAAGTCTCTTTCCGTGTGCTCGCGCGCGCGGGCGGCTGGAAAGCGGCTGGGCTGGAAGCGACCGTCCTCGAACGCGCGCTGGATCCCGTGCGCGTGGCGTTCGATGCGCCCGGACAAGCCGCAGCTCCGCGCGAACCCCTGGTGCGGATCGCGCGCATCGAACGCGACGGCCGACGGACGTACGGGGCGGCCTCGGGCATCGTGCCGCTCGCGATCGAGCCTGGTTCGCCCGGGACAGTCGACGTGAGGCTCCTCGAAGTGCGCGGCGAGGCGGCGCGCGTCGAGATCGTGTTCGCGCGCGAACCGTTCGGGGCCGAGCGCGTCGACTTGCTCGGCAATGCGCTCGGTTCGTTGACCGTGACGGGCCGCGCCTTCGACGTCTCGATCGGCGCGGGTCGGCTCGAGAGCGTGCGCGCGCAGCTCGCGCCGTGAGCACCGATCGTTCTCCGTCCGAGCTCGCGGAGCAGTTGCGTCTCCAGCGCGACGCCTGGACCGCGGCCGCGCCCGGCTGGGATCGGACCTTCGACACGTTCGAGGCGTTCGCCGGACCGTTGAGCCTCGAGCTCGCGCGCGCCGCGCGGATCGCGGACGGCGACTCGGTGATCGACGTCGGTTGCGGCAACGGCGAACCGTCGCTGACCGTCGCGCGCATCGTCGGCCCGAGCGGGCGCGTCGTCGGCGTCGATCTGGCCCTGCCGATGGTCGAGAACGCGCGGCGGCGAGCACTCGGCGCGGGTTTCGCGAACTGCACGTTCCACGCGGGCGGCGCGCAGGACCTGGCGGGACTCGGGCCGTTCGACGCGGCCGTATCGCGCTTCGTGCTCATGCTCGTCCCCGAGCCGGTCGCCGCGGCGCGCGCGATCCGTTCCGTACTGCGTCCAGGCGCGCGCCTCGCCGCGTGCGTGTGGGGCGAGGGGCCCGAGGTCCCGTTCTGCTCGGTGGCGCCGTTCGCGCTCGAGCGCGCGCTGGGCGTCGCGCCGGCGGCCGCGGACGCGCCCGGACCGCTGCGCCTCGGGAAACCGGGCGCGTTCGCCGACGTGTTGCGCGCCGGCGGCTTCGTAGACATCGAGGAGCACACGCGGCGCGTCGAGCCGCGCTTCGCTTCGGTGGAGGACGGCGTGCGGTTCTACACCGAGGGGTCGGGATCCGTGCGGCGCACGCTCGACGCGGCCGGCCCGGAGGATCGCGCACGTTTCGCCGAGGAACTCGCGCGCGTGCTCGCCGCGCAGCGCGGCGCGGATGGCTCGGTCGTGCTCACGTCGACGGTGCGCATCGCGCACGGCACCGCGACCTGACGCGCCGTCGAGCGCGCGTCACTTCACGACGATCCACCACGCGCGCTCGGACTCGAGCACGCCGTTCTCGTCCTTCAGCACCCAGGGCCACTTCTCGCCGCGCAGCTTCGTCGAGTCCTTCGCGCGGCACACGACGAGATACTTGCCCGGCTCGAGATCCTTGGCGGCGAGCTTCAGCTGGTGCTGGCCATCCATCTCGCCGCGCGCCGGCTGGAGCGGCTCGTCCGTGATCGGGATCAGCGCTCCGCGGCGCGAGCGGTCGCGGAGCCCCGTCTTCGCGCGGCCGCCCGGCGTCGAACCAGCGCCGGTGGAAGGAAAGCGCGCTTCGGGCAGGATCCACCAGGTCACGTCGAGCGCGTGCGACGTCGGGCGCATGACTTGGACGTCGAAAGTGAGTCCGGCTTCGCCCAGCTCGAGCGCCGGCTGCGCGCGGATCGGTTGCGGATCGGGCGAGCACGTGTCGATCGGATCGACGTAGGCGTAGATGCGCAGGACGAGTGCTTCCTGGCACACGATGCAGAAGCGTTCGCCGCTGGCCATCGTGCAGCCGGTCGTCGTGGGACGCCAGGCACCGCGCGCGCGCGCGGCCGCGCCCTCGTAGACGCCCACGCCGGGATGCTTCGCCTCGAGCCAGTGGACCCACGGCACCTTCTGCGGATCCTCGGTGTCGGACACGTTCGCCGCGCGCCCGGCCGCGCCATGGCTCGCCGACTGCGCCGTCTCGTACTCGTCGCCGAGCTGGCCGAACGCGTGACCCCATTCGTGCACGGTGGTCGTCGCCTCGCGCCCGCCGATCGTCGCGATGCCGCCGCCGCCGGTGCCGAGCACACCGTTCTTCACGAAGCAGATGGCGAGGTTGTCGTGCCCGGGCATCTCCGCGAACATCGCGAGGACGCGCGCGCGGTCGATGACGACGTGCCCGGCGAACGTCGCGCCCGTGCTCGCGTTCAACGCCGTGTCGTACTCGCGACCGAACCCGTCGACGCCGCTGTCGGCGCTGAGCAAGTCACAGCGCAGGAAGTTGAGGTAGTTCCAGTACTCGCGGAACGTGGCCTGGCGCTCGAAGAGCGGTGGGATGTCGGCCGCGAGCTTCGTGAAACCCTTCAAGTGCTCCATCTCGTACCCGTCGCCCATGAGCACGATGTCCACGCGGTTGGAGGACGGCCCGTGCTCGACGACCCAGTCCCAGCCGAGGTAGGCCGACGGCGTCGCGCGTCGCGCGGCGATCTTGCCGGCGTCGGTCTCGGGCGACTTCTTCGCCAGCCGCTCGTAAGCGGCTTTCGCATCGGAGAATTTGCTCGAACGAGCGAGCTTTTCGGCACGGTCGAGCGCGGCGCGCGCTTCGTCCTCGGGACCCTGCGGGCTCGCGAGGAGCGCGAGGAGGATGGCGACGCGAAACATGGGTCCCGGAGTGTAGGGTGTTTGCGCCCGGGTGACGTCAAGGTGCGATCCGACTCGAAAGGGGCGGCGCATCGAACTCGAGCCTCGAGCTGGTGATGACATCGCGGGCTCGCGCCCGCCGCGAGCCCTACCAGCCGGAGTCGATCAATGCACGACGGCCACGACCGAGTGCGTGCGGCGGAACTCGCCGCCCGGATACGTCAACGTCGCCTGCACGAAGACGGTGGCCCCCACTTGCCACTGCGCGGGCACGGCGAAGTTCCAGCCCAAGACCCCGGTGGCGGGAATCGTTCCGAGGTTCTCGACCTTGGCGCGTGCGACGAGCGCGTCCTCGACGACGCCGACGCTCGGCGTGACGGTCGGCACCGCGCCGACCGCGATGCGCGCGCTCGATCCGGCCGGCGCGGCGATCCGGAACGTGGAGTTCGCTCCGGGCACGACGGGTTCGAGGAGACGCAGCGTCGGATCCGACATTGGCGGGGTCGTGATCGTGCCGGTGCCCTGCGTCGGACTGGTCGCGACGGACACGCCCGAAATGCGCGCCGCGCAATTCGTCGCGACGAAGAGACCGTGCCCGCTCGGCGCGAACTGCTGGATGTATCCGTAGGCGTACCCGCCGGCGCCGCCGACGAGGACGTGCTGTGCGAGGCCGGAGAGGAGCAGCGTGGCGACACCAGCGAGTTCAATTCCGGATCCACCCGTGCCTGCGGGCTCGACGAGGCTCGGTTCGGCGCAGTTCGAATCGCCACCGTTCCCACCGACGAAGCTCGAACGCGCCGCGTGCAGCCTGGAGCGTCATGAAGTCCACGCCCGGGCCGGGTCGTCCACGATCCAGGTGGAGCCCAGGACGGGCATGGGGAACGTGGTCAATCCGGTCAGCGCGAGAGCGAGCAGCATGGGAAACCTCCGCACCATCAGTCTGATCGAGCCTGCGGATCGTGCACGGATTCCGGGTTCGGAGGCGGATCAGCGCCGGGCCAGATCGTCCGGCAGCTTGAACTCGACGTTCTCGGGCACGCCCTGCATCTCGCGGATGTCCTCCGCGCCGAGTTCCTCGAGCCGGGCGAGCACGCTCTGCACCAGGCTCTCCGGCGCCGACGCGCCGGCCGTCACGCCGACGCGGCGCTTGCCCGTCAGCCAGGCCGGCTCGATCTCGCGCGCGTCGTCGATCAGGAACGAAGGCACGCCGCGGCGACCGCCGAGCTCCGCGAGCCGGTTGCTGTTGCTCGAGTTCTTCGACCCGATCACGAGCAGGAGGTCGATGCCGTCGTCCGCCAGCCGCTTCACCGCGTTCTGCCGGTTCTGCGTCGCATAGCAGATGTCCTTGAGCTCGGGCCCCTGGATCTCCGGGAAGCGCGCGACGAGCGCGTCGATCACGCTGCGCGTGTCGTCGATCGAGAGCGTCGTCTGCGTGACGTACGCAAGGCGCGACGGATCGCGCACGACGAGGTTCTGGACTTCCTCGACCGTCGAGAGCACGTAGACGGGACCTGGGATGCGACCGCGCGTGCCCTCGACCTCGGGGTGACCGGGGTGGCCGATGAGCACGACTTCGTGGCCCTTGCCGGCGTAGCTCTGCGCTTGGACGTGCACCTTCGTGACGAGCGGGCACGTGGCGTCGATGACGCGCAGTCCGCGCTCTTCGGCGGTGCGCACGACCATGTCGGAAACGCCGTGCGCGCTGAAGATCGTGACCGAGCCGGGCGGAACCTCGCCGAGGTCGTCCACGAACTTCACGCCGCGCGCGCTGAGGTCCTCGACCACGTGGCGGTTGTGCACGATCTCGTGCAGCACGTAGACAGGCGCGCCGTGCAGCTCGAGCGCGCGCTCGACGATCTCGATCGCGCGATCGACGCCGGCGCAGAAACCGCGGGGGTTGGCAAGGCGGACGTCCATGAGGCCGACCATTCTGGCGCACGTGTACCGTGCCTGGAACGACCTCGACGGTTTCGTGGTCGACGACCGCCTCGCCCATGCGAGCCGTCGAGGAATCGACCGCAACCGCGGCGGGGAAAAGGTGGGACTCGGGGCGAGCACGCTC